>Ga0182015_10006772_pt1 | contig 11379 bp, 8 predicted proteins | sample 712P3MmetaG_FD_120478 | JGI IMG/M metagenome (GOLD analysis project Ga0182015, IMG submission 120478) | Permafrost microbial communities from Stordalen Mire, Sweden - 712P3M metaG | ecosystem: Environmental > Terrestrial > Soil > Wetlands > Permafrost | place: Sweden: Stordalen | collected...
AAGCCTCATCTTCGCCCTCTCTCTCCCTCACCGGTTCCCCTCTCTTCTCCTCGTTCTTCTCGATTCACCTCACCCTCGATCACTTCGACCTCATGAACTTCAACAACTCCCGGGACAACCTCGTGGTTATTCCATCGTTGAGTTTAGGGCGTGCCGTGTTCGGGAACGTCTTTATTTCCGTTCGCCCAATGCTGAGCGGCCACGAACCTCAACCGGGCCACGTCACTCGGGAATGCGACAGGCGAGCCAAGGACACGCCGACTAACGGGGCAACAACAGCCCCCGAGTTAGTCAACTAGCCCTCGTGGTTCGTCGATCCGGCCCGGCGAAGAACTCCATCTGTCGCGCGAGCGAGAAAAGGCGCTGAGTCGCCATGCTACCTGATTCCTCCTTGCCAGGCCTACCCCAAGCCCCCCTAGTATATCTAGTAGACTATAGAATAACAGAGAGAGGGGTTACGTGGTTGAACGTCGGATCGTGAGACGAGACGACGTCGTCGCGACGATGCCTGCCGAGTGGGTGTGTAGACCTGTGCTCGTACGCGTCGCCGAGCCGTTTAGCGTCTGTCCCCGTTGCCAGGCGAGCGCTGAGAGATTCTCTCTGCAAGATCAATCACCGGTTGTTAAGGCTGACGACAGCGAGCGCACTCGGAGGTCACGATGCCGGATCAGGTCATAGCGCAGTCTCGTACCAGCACTTCCTCGGAGGCGGCTATGCCCGAGCTGGACACAGAGGCGCCGGACGTACTACGAGGGTATTACCAGCAAATGACACTCGTGCGGGCATTCGAGCTCCGTGCGGCCGAGATGTACACCCGCGCCAAGATCGGCGGGTACTGTCACCTGAACCTCGGCGAGGAAGCGACGGTCGTCGGGCTGATGGCGGCGCTGGGTCCGCAGGACTACCTTTTCACCAGCTACCGAGAGCACGGCTACGCGCTCGCTCGTGGTCTCGACCCTGGGCGGGTCATGGCCGAGCTGTTCGGCAAGGCGGCCGGCGTGTCGGGGGGGTGGGGCGGCTCGATGCACCTCTTCGATACCTCGGCTCGCCTGCTCGGTGGCTACGGGGTCGTCGGAGGGCAGATCCCGCCTGCTACCGGCGCCGCCCTTGCCGTCGCCTACCGGAGCGACCCCGGACCCGACGCCGAGGCCGTGATGTGCCTCATGGGTGATGGCGCGACCAACATCGGCGCCTTCCACGAGTCGCTCAACCTGGCGGCTATCTGGCACCTGCCGATCGTCTACGTCGTGGTGAATAACGGGCTCGGCATGGGCACCCCGGTCGAGGCCGCCTCGGGCGAGCCGGAGCTGTTCCGAAGGGGCTGCGCCTATCGGATGCCGGGCGTGCGCGTCGACGGGAACAATGTGTTGGCCGTGCGCGCTGCGGCGAGCGCTGCCCTCGCCGCAGCGCGAGAAGAGCGGCAGCCCACCCTGCTCGAGGCGACCTGCGGCCGCCTGCGTGGGCACTCGGTCGTCGATCCGGCCCGCTATCGTTCGCGGGAGGAAAACGAGCGGCTGCGCGCCCTCGACCCGGTGCCGATGTTCCGCTCCCGGCTAATCGAGGCTGGCGTGCTCGACCTCGCCGCTGCGTCGACCATCGAGGCCGGTGCCGAAGAGGTCGTCTCTGCAGCGGTCGCCTTCGCCGAAGAGAGCCCACCACCAGCGGTCGACGAGCTCTTCGTCCATGGGTATGCCACCCTCGTCCCGAACATGCCGGACCTGTTACCGGGAGAGCCGATCCTCGGCGTCGAGGGTGTGATCGGGCAGCGATGACAGAGATGACCTATCGGCAGGCCCTGCACGACACGATCCGCGCCGAGATGCTGCGCGACGAGCGCGTCTTTTTAATAGGCGAGGAGATCGGAGTCTTCGAGGGCTCATACAAGATCACCACCGGTCTTCTTGCCGAGTTCGGCCCTAGGCGAGTGCGCGACACCCCGATCTGCGAGGAAGGATTCGTCGGGGCGGCAATCGGTGCAGCGATGCTAGGGCTACGCCCGATCGTCGAGATCATGACGATCAACTTCAGCTTGCTCGCCATAGACCAGATCGTCAACCACGCCGCCAAGATGCACGCCATGTTTGGGGGCCAAGTGTCCGTGCCGTTGGTCATCCGCATGCCGGGCGGAGGCGGCCAGCAGCTCGGTGCCACCCACTCTCAGAACATCGAGGTGTACTACGCGCACGTCCCCGGCTTGAAGGTCGTCGCACCCTCTACACCGGCCGACGCGAAAGGATTGCTCGCTGCCGCGGTCCGCGACGACGATCCGGTCCTCATCGTCGAGAACCTCGCTCTCTACAACACGAGAGGCGACGTTCCCGATGGCGACCACGTGCTCGAGATCGGAACTGCCGCGATTGCGAAGGAGGGTACTGACATAACTGTGGTCGCCTATTCGCGGGCTGCGGCGATCGCGGTCGACGTCGCCCGCCGGCTCGAGGACGAGGGAATCTCAATCGAGGTAGTCGACCTGAGAAGTCTCCGGCCTCTTGACAGGTCGACAATCTGTGCTTCGGTTCGAAAGACGACGCGGGCGGTCGTGCTAGAGGACGACTGGCTGAGCTACGGCGTCGGGGCGGAGATTGCCGCCACGATCCAGGAGGGAGCGTTCGACTTCCTCGATGCACCGGTGCGCCGCGTTGCTGCGGCCGAGGTGCCGCTCCCCTATGCGAAGTCACTCGAATCGGCGGCGCTACCTGACGCCGCCGCTCTCGTGAAAGTGGTTCACGACACGCTCGACGCCACCAGATTCGGACGATAGGAGCCGCCGTGTCTGACGTTCTCATGCCCCGCCTCTCTGACACTATGACCGAAGGCACCATCGTCCGCTGGCTGAAGCACCCGGGCGACTTGGTCAAAAAGGGTGATGTGCTCGTAGAGATCGAGACCGACAAGGCGACAATGGACCTCGAGGCTTACGAGGAGGGCATCCTCAAAGCAATCCTGGTCGGACAGGGCGAGACCGTGCCGATCGGGCGGCCGATTGCCGTCATCGGGGTCGGTGACGAGACCGCTTCTCCCGCCACAACTGCCCCGTCCTCTTCTGTGGAGGCTGCCGCGTTGTCGCCAACCGTACCGTCAGCTCCTGCTTCCGAGCTTCCGGAGCCAACTGCGATCGCGCCCGAATCGAGCCGGCGCGATCTGGACCCGACCCCAATGTCGCCCCCTGTCTTCATGGCGGCGCCACTCGCGACCTTGACGTCGCCGCTTGCCCGCTCGCTTGCCAAACGCAACGACATCGACCTTGACACGATCACCGGCAGTGGTCCCGGTGGACGGATCGTGCGGGCAGACGTCGAGGCGGCCATCGCCTGTCTGGCCCCCCCCAACGCGTCGTCGGAGAACCCTAACTCGGCTACGCCGGATGAGGCCGCTCTCACTCGACGTCCTTCCACCTCGGAAGACGATGTCGAGGAGATTCCGCTCACAACAATCCGCCGGCTCACAGCCGAGCGCCTCAGCGAGAGCGCGAAAGCCCCGCACTTCTCCCTCACGAGCGTTGTTGACGCCGAGCCGCTGTTAGCGCTCCGCTCCGAGATCAATGAGAGTCTCACCACGGACCGAGAACGGATCAGCGTCACTGATCTCCTTCTGAAGGCTTGCGCGACGACGCTTCGTGCTCACCCGGAGGTCAACGCCGCCTGGGGTGTTGACAAGATCCTTCGACACCGGAGGATCAACATCGGTATTGCGGTTGGGCTCCCCGACGGCCTTGTTGTTCCGGTCGTGCATGACGTCGATCGTCTCAGCCTCACCGAAATTGCGCACGAGGCACATCTACTTGCCGAGCGGGCCCGCGCTGGGCGCCTTCTCCTCGAGGACATCGGTGGTGGGACTTTCACGCTCTCGAATCTTGGGATGTTCGGCGTCGATCACTTCACAGCGGTGATCAACCCACCCCAGGCAGCGATCCTCGCCGTTGGCGTCGCCAAGCCCGAGGCGGTGGTCCGCCGCGGCCAGGTCGTCGCCCGGACGACGATGAAGGCGACCCTCTCCATAGATCACCGCATACTTGACGGTGCGACGGCAGCAAAGTTCCTCGCTGACCTGGTACGCCTCCTTGAGCATCCACTCGGAATCGTGACCTAGTCGAGCCGAATCGATATCGCCCTTCGTCATCGTGCTCGGCGGTCAGGTGACCTCACCATTCGTAGCCTGCAACGACGGTAACGACAGGCGTGTGGAATGAATGTCCGACTGACTTAGACCCATCCGCGCAAATCTTCGTCTTCGCCTAAATGGCCTCCACAGTGCTCGTTGTTACCTTTGGCGTGAGGCCGCGTGGCTCGATATTGGACTTACTTTCAGCGGCCTCCGCCTTGGTGAGCACGCGTCGCGGCTTGTATCACCCTGCTGGAATGACTAATGGCGCGGGTTTTACCCAGCGAGACCGCGACATAACCTGTACGGAGCCGCTGAGAAGCCGGCTCGCTTCGCATCCAGTCAACCCTAGTATGTCTAGTGGTCCTTAGAAGAATAGGTGTTATGTCGCTCGGGCGTTTAGCGAGGAGACATAGAGTGCGAACGTTTGTGCAGTTGGGCAACTGTAACTGTTTTCGGTGTCTGAACGCCATGATGCACCGCCTCCGGGAGCACCCTTTGGTCAGGACAGCCGACCTCGACGCGACCATGGGATGCCTCGTCGTGTATCACGATTGCGAGGATGCGAACACGCTGATCACGGTTGTCCGCCATGATCTGCACGGTTGGGAACTGGCCAGCAACGGGGAGGTCGTTGGGATTGATCTTGATGTCCGCAAGGTGTCAGAGTGCCGGCGCACCGAGCCGCCACGATAAGTCCAACCGATGCGATACCTCTCAATATGAGAGGACCCAACCCATGCTAGCTAGTCAGCGTCATTCGGACAGTCGACTCGCGCCTGTCGGTAAAGTCGACATGCCACCCCACAAGCACGCAGCTCCGAAGACAATCCCTCAATGATCTCGTCACTCGCCATCGACGAGCCGATCGGGTGTGCCCAGCAGGGTATGTGAAACCCGGCTGACGTGCGCCAGCATGACTATAAATCAGTTGTGTCGTCGCCGCGGGTAGGACATTTCACATATGGAGCTTGTACTCAGCGCGCCTTGACCATAAGCAACCAGGCCTCAGGACGCCGAAGATCGTAGAGGGCGATACCGCTGACTACGAGCGTTCCGTTACCATGCCATGCCACACTCACTGGCCAGGTACGGCCAGAAAACCGATACACGGAACGACTCTCGCGATTGGGACCAAGTCGCCGTATTGCGCCGTTGCCGTGGTCGGCGATCCAGATCGTGCCGTCCGGTCCGACTGCGATTGTCGGCCAGCGCAGCCCGACATCTCGCCCAACCCCATTGGCATCCCCACCGGGCAAGGCACCGGCCAGCGTCGTGACGGTGCCATTGGGATCGATTATTCGGATGGTGTTGTTCCCCGTATCAGCGACGTAGCAGATCCCCTCCGCGTCTACGTCGAGGGCCGTGGGTCGCCGAAAATAAGCATCGGTTCCTCGGCCGTCGCCGTAATCGTAGATGGACCGGGCCACCGTGGTGACCGTCCCGTCCGGCGCGATCCGCCGGATACGGTCGTTGCCTGTATCGGCTACGTAGCAGCTGCCGTCTGGAGCTACGGAGACGTCGTGGGGGTAGCGGAAGAGTGCTTCGACTGCTGAATCGTCTCGGTAGCCATTCGCCCTACCTGCGAGGGTACGGGTCTTCCCTTCGGGAGTCACGATACAGACACGATGGCCGCTCGAATCAGACGTGCTCGAGCGTGCCCCAACCGACCAGAGCGTCGACCAGCCGGTCGCTACCCCCGCCGGACAGATCATCTTCGCCATAGCCAAGCCGCGAAAGATTGCGGTGATAGTTCTTCAGCTGGAGATAGGTTTCGAGGTGTTTCCGGGCGATTCGGTGTGCTTCGGCTGGGTCCGGCTCGGCTACGACGGCAACCTCGGGGCACAGCAACTTGGTGGCTCCGAGGATCTGGCGTGCTCGATGCGTGTGTTCGGGTGGCACCAGGTATGGATGGGCGCCGTCGGCCCGCTCGGCGGCCAAGGTCAGCATGCGCGGTCCGAGTGCCGCGAGCACCCGTACCATGTCGGTCGCTCCCGGCGCCGGGGCGTCATAGAAGGCCCTGTCCATCGCATCGAGGTAGGCACGCATGGTCTCGAGCGGTCGTTCGTAGCGATCTCCACGGGACGTGACGAGCGCGTCGTGGCTGATCCCCAAACTGAGGAGGAACCGCCCACCCCACGCCTCACTGAGCGTCCGCTGCCCGGCGGCCGCCGCCATCGGGTCACGCGCCCAGATGTTGGCAATACCCGTCGCCACCACCAACTGGGTGCTGGCGGAGAGAAGCAGTGAGGCGTTGGCGAAGGCCTCGCGCCGAACGGCCTCGCCGACCCATAACGCCCCATAACCAAGGCCTTCGATCTCTGCGACCGCCCGTCGAACCACTGCTGCCGGCTGATGATCAAGCGCCGAGGTCCAAATCCCGATGCGACCCAGTCCACGTCTCGAACCTACCGGTCCTGGCCGTTGGCGACGACCCCGGCGACCGAGGTCATCATGCCGTCAAGTGGCCCTACTCGAGGCCAACACCACCTTCACCAATTCGAGAACGAGTGGGATGACATCACGACCGTTATGAGGGACGCGTCGAAGGGACTGAACAGATCGCACCGCGCGTCTGGTCCGAAGTGAGGCGGAACCATCGCTCGAGCGAGCCGAGCACGAATCGGAAGGTGACATTCGGGCTAACACGAGCTCTGTGAGAAGCTCGATCACCTGTTGCAGCTGACCGGATCACACCGCCGTGCAACGGCACCGACTGACTGCTGATGCACGCCGGAACCTCCAGCAGTCCCTACACGAGGAGCTTTGCCTCAAGTTCAATCTCCGTCCCTGCGAGTGCTCGCGACACAGGACAGTTGGCCTTCGCGACCTCGGCGTAGCGTTGGAATTGGGCAACGTCGAGGCCCGGCACTTCTGCCTCGGTGTGGAGCACGATATGGGTGATACGAAAGCCGCTCGGCTCCTTCTCGATCGAGACGCTGGCTGTCGTGTCTATACGGATCGGAGGATGATCTGCCTCCGATAAGCCGAGCGCCAGTGCCATCGTGAAGCACCCGGAATGTGCCGCCCGAGCAACTCCTCGGGATTGGTCCCGGGTCGATCCTCAAACCGGGACCCAAACGAGTACTCAGACTCGAAGGCACCGCTGCCGGCGCGAATCGAACCGTGGCCCGACTTGATGGCCCCTTCCCAATGTGCTTGCGCGGTTCGTTCTGGCATGCTCCTTCTCCTTATCTTCCGCGCCGTCCTTCTACCCACGGCGTCGCTCCATTCTCTTAGGGCATGGGCTCACCCGTGCGAAACACCCACCAAAGGTGGATCGAGTACGGGCGCCAGGCCAGCCCTGGCTCATAGAGCACCTGGTGCGACAGATGCTCATCGAGGCGCAAGCTCGCGCAGCACGAAGGGGAGGATCCCGCCGTGGCGGTAGTGCACCCGTTCGCTCGGCGTGTCAAGTCGTGCGATGACCCGCAGCTCCCTGCCGTCGGCCAGTACTCGGAGCGCCGAGTTTGCGCCGGCGAGCACGGCGTCGAGCCCGAGGACGTCAAAGGACTCCTCGCCGGTGAGCCCCAGGCTCTTGACCGAAGTGCCGACAGCGAACTGGACGGGCAGTACCCCCATGCCGATCAGGTTTGAGCGGTGGATCCGCTCGAAGCTCTCGGCCAGCACGGCACGCACCCCGAGCAGCATCGTCCCTTTGGCCGCCCAGTCTCGCGACGAGCCCGAGCCGTAGTCCTTGCCTGCGAGCACGACCAGTGGGACTCCCTCGTCGTGGTAACGCTGGGCCGCCTCGAAGACGCTGAGCTGCTCGCCGCTTGGCAGGTGCCGGGTCACGCCTCCCTCGATGCCTGGCACCAAGGCGTTGCGCAGGCGGACGTTGGCGAACGTGCCGCGCAGCATCACCTCGTGGTTGCCCCGTCGGGCGCCGAAAGAGTTGAAGTCGCGTCGCGCCACGCCGTGATCGAGGAGCCAACGCCCGGCAGGTCCATTAGGCGGGATCGACCCAGCCGGTGAGATGTGGTCGGTCGTCACACTGTCGCCGAGCACGGCAAGGGCCCGAGCCCCGAGGACGTCGACCACGCCGGGGACCTCTCGCCCTACGCCGTCGAGGAACGGCGGGCGCTTCACGTAGGTGGAGCCCGGCTGCCACGAAAAGCGGGTGCCGCCACCGGCATCGAGCGCCGCCCACCCCGCCCCACCGTCGTACAAAGAGGCGTAGGAGGAAGTGAACTGGTCGCGCCCGAGCACCTTTCTCACCACCTCGTTGATTTCGGCCGAGCTTGGCCACAGGTCTGCGAGCAGCACCATCTCGCCTTGTGGCGTGATGCCCAGCGGCTCAGTGGTGAGGTCGATGTCTATGGTGCCGGCCAGGGCGTAGGCCACGACGAGGGGCGGCGAAGCGAGGTAGTTCATGCGCACCTCGGGGTGGATGCGACCCTCGAAGTTGCGGTTCCCTGACAGCACGGCGCACACCGCCAGGTCGCCCTTGTCGACTGCCTCGGCTACACCCGGCAGAAGCGGGCCGGAGTTGCCGATGCAGGTGGTACAGCCGTAGCCGACGAGGTGGAAGCCGAGCTCGGCGAGGGGCTCGGTGAGCCCGGCGCGAGAGAGGTAGTCGGTGACGACACGCGACCCCGGGGCAAGCGAGGTCTTTACCCACGGCTTTGGCCGCAGGCCCTTGTCGACGGCGCGCCGGGCGAGCAGGCCTGCCGCCACCATCACGTTCGGATTCGAGGTGTTGGTGCAGCTCGTGATGGCGGCGATGACGACGTGGCCGTCGTCGATGACCTCGGGCCGCCCAGCCACCTCGGTCCGCACCGGCCGCCCGACGCGCGCCAGCTCGCTTGGGCTAGCACCACCGCCTTCCGATGGCAGCCTCTGCAACAGAGGGTCGGGGGCGCCAACCGCGGTCACCCCAGCCATGGCCGACGGTGGGTCGCTCGCCGGGAAGGACTCCGCCGAGGCTTCCTCTGGGCTGTTGCTGGCCATCTCGGGGAGCACCAAGTCCTCGACGCGGGCTCCGGTTACGGCTTCAGGCTCGAGGCGAGCCAGCGCAACACGAAAGGCCCGGCGTGCGCTTGATAGTAGGACGCGGTCTTGTGGGCGCGACGGCCCGGCGATGCTGGGCTCGACGCTCGACAGATCAAGGACAAGGGTCTCAGAGAAGATGGGCTGGTCCCCGTCCGGCTCGTGGAACAGACCCTGCTCCTTGGCGTAGCGCTCGACCAGGGCAACATGTGCCGGTGAACGCCCGGTGAGGCGCAGGTAGTCGAGGGTGCGATCGTCGATGGGGCTGATGGCACACGTCGCCCCGTACTCGGGCGCCATGTTGCCGAGCGTGGCGCGGTGCTCGGGTGAAAGCGCGGAAAGCCCGGGACCCGTGAACTCCACGAACTTTCCGACCACGCCGTGGCGTCGCAGCAGCTCGGCCATCGTGAGCACGAGGTCGGTGGCCGTCGCCCTATCGGGAAGCTCACCCGAGAGCTCAACCCCGACCACCGCCGGCATGGGCAGGGACAGTGGCTGGCCGAGCATGGCGGCCTCCGCTTCGATCCCGCCCACGCCCCAGCCGAGTACGCCGAGGCCGTTCACCATCGGTGTGTGCGAGTCGGTGCCGACCAGGGTGTCGCAGAAGGCCTCACCCTCGTCGGTGGCAAAGACGACTCGAGCCAGGTACTCGAGGTTCACCTGATGGCAAATCCCGGTGTCGGGGGGGACGACGGTGAAGCGCTCGAACGCTTGGGCAGCCCAGCGCAGCAACTGGTAGCGCTCGCGGTTGCGCTCGAGTTCGATCGCCGCGTTGGCGGCAAAGGCGTCGGGGCTTCCGGAGACCTCGGCGATCACCGAGTGGTCGATCACGAGCTCAACGGGCACCTTCGGGTTGACGAGCGCTGGATCGCCGCCGAGATCGGCGAGAGCGTCGCGCAACACAGCGAGGTCGACGACGGCCGGCACTCCGGTGAAGTCCTGGAGGAGCACTCGTTCGGGAGAAAACGCCAGCTCGCCAGCTGACCCCGCGTCGGCTGGCCACCGGGCCAGCGCCGCGACGTGATCGGCCGAGATCTCCCGGCCGTTCTCGTGGCGCAGCAGGTTCTCCAAGAGGACCTTGATCGAGTACGGCAGCCGGGCCAGGTCATTCACGTCCTGCAAGGCGGCCAGCCGCCAGATCCGGTAGCGATCATCGCCCACCTCGAGCATCCCTCGGGCACCGAAGCTGTCGAGCGTCATCGCGGCGTCCTGTGGCTTGTCGTGTCGCTGGACCCCAGACTCCGCTCTACGGCATGGGCCCGCCCAGGATCCTCGTCGTGCAGCGCGACCCGGCCCGCCAACTCGGTCCGCAGGAGGCGGGCAGCGGCCACGAGGTTTTGCAGGGCGGGAACCACCTCGTCGTAAGAACGCGTCTTGAGCCCACAGTCAGCGTTCACCCACAGCCGCTCTGGCCCCAGAGTCTCAAGTGCCCGGCGCAGCAAGCTCTCGATCTCGGCGACGTCGGGAACCCGCGGTGCGTGCACGTCGTAAACGCCGGGGCCAACCCCGCCTCGGTAGGAAGCCCTCTCGAGATGGGTGACGAGCGCCATGTCCGAGCGCGCCGCCTCGAGCGATACGACGTCGACCTCCAAGTCCGCGAGAACCTCGACGATGTCGCCAAGTCGGGCGTAGCACATGTGGGTGTGCACCTGGGTTGCTGTGTGGGCCGCCGCTGTGACCAGCCGGAAGGCGCGCGTCGCCCATGTGAGATACCCGGGCCGATCGGCGGCGCGCAGCGGCAGACCCTCACGGAGGGCGGGCTCGTCGACCTGGATGACGCCGATGCCGGCGGACTGGAGGTCTGTGAGCTCGTCTCGTATCCCGAGAGAGAGCTGGGCGGCCACCTCGGCTTCGGGCTTGTCGTCGCGCACGAACGACCAGCGCAGCATGGTGATCGGCCCGGTGAGCATCCCCTTGACTGGTTTTTCGGTGCGGGACTGGGCGTAACGTGCCCATTCGACGGTCATGGGGACCGGGCGGGCCACGTCTCCGAAGAGCACGGGGGGCCGCACGCAGCGCGAGCCGTAGGACTGGACCCAACCGTCGGTGGGAAGCACGAACCCGAAAAGCTGAGCAGCAAAGTAACGCACCATGTCGTCGCGCTCTGGCTCCCCATGGACAAGCACGTCCATTCCTATCTCCTCCTGCAGGGCGACGACCCGATCGATCTCGGCCTCGAGCGATCGTCGGTAGTCGACCGCGTCGAGCTGCCCCGCCCGCCACGACGCCCGAGTGGCCCGCAGCTCGGCGGTCTGGGGGAACGACCCGATCGTGGTCGTGGGCAAGGGG
>Ga0182015_10006773_pt1 | contig 11379 bp, 11 predicted proteins | sample 712P3MmetaG_FD_120478 | JGI IMG/M metagenome (GOLD analysis project Ga0182015, IMG submission 120478) | Permafrost microbial communities from Stordalen Mire, Sweden - 712P3M metaG | ecosystem: Environmental > Terrestrial > Soil > Wetlands > Permafrost | place: Sweden: Stordalen | collected...
GGTCTTAGGGAAACGCAACCTGCCGGGCCGTCAGAACCTCTGTATTATCGAGATTCTCGAAGGCGGCTGTGATGGAGCGGGAGACGGGGATCGAACCCGTGACATCCAGCTTGGGAAGCTGGCGTTCTACCGCTGAACTACTCCCGCTCAACTCGGTTAGACTAACACTCCGCGCCAATCTCAGACAACATTGCGCCGGTGCGCGTTTCCGTGACACGCCGTAAAACACTTTGACAACAAAGCGCTAAGGGATCGCCGGGGAGACCTGATCAGGTGCCGGCTGCGGTTGTGAAGGCCGGATTCCTTTGGCTTCGATGATCGACCAGCGCCAATCTTCGTCGGGGCCGGGCGTGGTTCCGATGTCTTCGCTGAAGGTCGTCGTGCTGAAGGGCTTGGCCTGAGCCTTCATGTGATAGAGGATGGTTACATCCGAGTGGCGCTCGATGCCGGAAAGCAGATCAGTCTGAGCGGCGGGAATGACGCGGGCATTCGCAGCCAGTTCGGCATCCGCTCCGGGTTTGCGTTCCAGGGTCAGCCCTATCGTGATTTCGCGGAGTTCCCAGTCGGTCCCGTTGAAGACCTCGAGTTGCAGGTTGTCATCCTGAATGAAGCCGGGGCCGTCGAGCTTGACCAGATCGTCGATGGGCAGATCTTCGACGACGATGGGTTTGATCAGCAGCGAACTGGCGCGCGCGTTGAAAGACAGGCTGCAGGTGACATCGGGCGACGATACTTTCACCGTATCGGTGGCAGGGTCGATGGAGAATACCGTCTTGTCGCGGCTGACGGGGCGCAGTTTCTGGGCATCTTCCATCATCTGGTTCAGATTGTCGTTATCGATAACGGGCGCCGTTGGAGCCGGCTGCGATTGAGCCTGCTGTCGCGATTTGCTGTTACGCAGGTTGCGCGCCAAGTCACCCAGCGAGGTGGCTTGGTCTTGAGTTGTAGGCGCGGCGGCGTCATCCTGCGCTCGGGCGGCCGAAGAGGCAAAGAGCGCGACGAGCAGGGTGAGGGGCACAATCCACCGCGAACTGGGGAGTCGGGAGCGCATGAATTCGATCGCTGAGGCGCGCGAAGGCGCACAGCGAGTCCACAGAGAAAGTTTAGGCGAGATGGAAGAGAAAAGAAGTTACCGAAGGGACACGGTGGTACTAGCACTTCTGGAGTTAGTAACGGGTGCTGGTGAAAAGAGCGTGGACGCGCGATCGAGTCGAAGCGATGCGCAACGGGGCGCATCCACGCTCTTTTACCAGTTACAGCAGGCCAGAGGTACGGAAACGGGCGATCGGATCGCTTATTGGCATTGGTTGACGCTTAAAAACCCAGCGCGCCACCGCAATTCCCAACGCCGCATATGCCAGATGCCAGATTTTCATAAATCGCTCCCCACGCCGGACCCTTGCTCGGGGAGAGACTACGAAGGTCCCGTCGTGAACTAACCCTATCCCTGCTTTATCGGCGGGTCTAGTCCACGAAGGTGCCATGAAGATGGAGCCAGAGTAATCGAAGGTAACTGAGGCGAGTAACCAGCGGAAAAATTCCCGTAGAAATGGGCCTTGCTGTTATCCAACGGGAGCAGCGGGAACCGCGTTTTTATTATTTGGAACTCTCGATCCAACCGCCGCCGACCACGATGTCGCCATCATAGAAAACGGCGGCCTGGCCGGGAGTGAGAGCGCGCTGCGGCTCGTCGAAGGTGACGAGGATTTCATTCGGCCCAGCGGATTCAATTAGGGCCGCAGCGGGCTGGTGCTTGTGGCGGATCTTTACTGCAACGCGCATGGGCTCGCGCAGCTCGTCCGTTGAGATCAGGTTTACACGGTGGGTGCGGAGGGTGCGCGAATACAACTCCTCGTCTTTGCCCACTACAACTTGCCGGGTATCATTCTTGATCTGAATGACGTACAGCGGCGAGCCGGTGGCTATTCCAAGTCCCTTACGCTGGCCGACGGTGAAGTTATGAACGCCGGCATGCTCGCCGATGACCTTGCCGTCGCTGGTGACCATCTCGCCGGCAAGTGTATCGCGGTCGCCTCCAGTGGATCCGCTTCTCTGCTCGCTGAGATAGGCTTCGAGAAAACGCTTGTAGTCGCCACCGGGGACGAAACAGATCTCCTGGGAGTCGGGCTTTTCGGCGATAGCCAGGCTATGCTTTCGCGCGAGTTCGCGCACGTCGGGCTTGGTCATGCCGCCGAGCGGGAACAGCGTGCGGCTCAACTGCTCCTGTGTGAGGCCGAAGAGAAAGTAGGTCTGGTCTTTGGATCTGTCAGTGGGGCGCTTCAGCAGCCAGCGTCCGCATGGCTCGTCAAAAACGACCTGGGCATAATGGCCGGTTGCAATTTGATCGGCGCCAATCTGGCGGGCAACGATCAGAAGCTGGTCAAACTTCAGGTGATTGTTGCAGAGGCTGCACGGGATCGGCGTGCGGCCGGCGAGATACTCCTCAACAAATGGACGGACCACATCGCGCTCGAAGCGCTCTTCGTGGTTGACCACGTAGTACGGAATGCCGAGGGTCTCGGCAACGCGGCGGGCGTCGTAGACATCGTCGATCGAGCAGCATCGACCCTGCACGGACTCCGGCATGCCCGCGTGGCTGGCGAGACGGCGCTGGTTCCAGAGTTGCATGGTCAGGCCGATGACGTTGTGGCCTTCAGCACGCAGCATGGCCGCTACGGCCGAGGAGTCGACTCCTCCCGACATGGCGACGGCGATGGTGGTTGAGTCAGTCATTTGTTGAGTCAGTTATGCACGTCGGCAACTACCTGACTAGGACGTCGCCCTTGCAAGCCGCGGTCGCCTCATTCTCAGGATGGCTCTGCAAAATGCCCATGCAAGAATCAATGCTACTAAAAGAATCCCAAGTAGTGGCCACTTCAATTGTGTCACGAATTGCTGGGCAGCTCGCAGTTGATCGAACTCGGTCCACTCCTCACGAATCTTGCCATCGACAATGCGCCAAACCGTGATGCCACGTAATTCAAGCTTGACTCCCGTTGGAGGTAATCCATCATATCCGGAGCCGGTGTGCGTTCCCCGAAAGACCCATACCGCTGTGACCAGGTCGCTCTCGGCTGTCATCAGGATCACGCTCATCTTGAGATCCGGAAACGCCTTCTTCTCCGCATGTACTGCCGCCTGATCTTCCTGGAGATCGTAATTCCTGTGGAGCCCGTGGTTAACGAAATCCTTGGCGTAGATTTCCTCTGCAACCTGAAATTTCCCCTGGTTGAAAATCTCCTCGAACACGCGCCCAGCTACCGCCTTGTTTTTCGCCGCCTGAGCCGCCACGTCTGGCAAAACTGGATCGTTGTCAGCCGCAAATGCCGCGCCTACCGCAACCAGCGTCATGAACAGCAACAACAATTTCTGCCCCATGATCGTTCTCCGTATCCGTTCCAGTGACCATGGACCTGTTTAAAACGTAGGCCATCACTTCGAAACGACAGTCCTATAAACGGGGCTAAGATCCCGTAGGCGCGACACCGTTTCGGGAATCAAGTTCAGTGCAAGGTCGATATCTTCCGGCGTGTTCTGCTTGCCCAAACTAAAGCGGAGGCTGGCTTTCGCGCGCGCGACAGGCAATCCCATGGCGATCAGAACATGCGACGGCTCGATGGATCCAGAGGAACACGCGGCGCCGGTAGAGACGGCCAGGCCCTTCAAGTCGAGCGCGATGACCAGCGCTTCGCCTTCAATGCCATCGAAATAGATGTTCGTGGTATTCGGTACACGCGGAGCGCCTTCGCCATTCAGGCCCGTGGCTTCAATGGAGAGTAGTTCCCTTTCGAGGCGGTCACGCGCGGCGGCCATCTTCATATCGTCACCCCGGACATCGTCGCCGCGTTCTAAGCCGGCGATTGCCAACTCGGCAGCCTTGCCGAAACCGACGATGGCGGGGACGTTTTCCGTTCCAGCACGGCGCGAGCGCTCGTGGCTCCCGCCGTAGAGCATGGGCTCGAGCTGAGTTCCCTTGCGGACATATAGCGCACCTACGCCTTGCGGGCCGTGGACCTTGTGGCCTGAGATAGTCAGCAGATCGCATCCGATCTCATTGACGTCGAGCGGAATCTTGCCCGCCGCCTGAACCGCATCAGTGTGAAAGTAAATATCGGCCTCGGCCGCAATCTTGCCAATCTCTGCCGCGGGCTGCAAGACTCCGATCTCGTTGTTGGCCAGCATGATGGTGATCAACTTCGTATTCGGCCGGATCGCGCGCTTTACATCCGCCGGATCGACGAGGCCTTGGCCATCAACGGGAACATAAGTTACCTCACATCCCTCGGTAGCAAGATGTTTGCAGGAGTTGAGCACGGCGTGATGCTCGATGGTCGAAGTGATGACGTGGTCGCCTGATCGAACAACTCCAAAAATCGCCAAATTGTCGGCCTCGGTGCCTCCGCTGGTAAAGACGATCTCCGAGGCGCGGCAGCCGAGTAATGCGGCCACCGATTGACGGGCGCGTTCGACGGCTGCGCGTGTGTCCTGTCCGTGATGGTGGATAGAAGAGGCATTGCCAAAGCGCTCGCCAAAGTAAGGCCGCATGGCCTCCAGCACTTCGGGAAGTACCGGAGTGGTCGCGTTGTTATCGAGATAGACGCGGCGAGTCATCGAGCTACTATTGTACTGGTTGCAGACGCGAACAGGCGGGAGTTCGAGAGGAAGACAGGCGCGCAAAGCGCGGAGTTCCGCGCCCTTCGGAGCCAGGTCTTCGAAGCTTGGTTTCGGCCTAGAATGCCGGAGGACTCAGTGTCCCTGGGGCATCTGCGGCGTGCGTTCCCCGAGCGTGAACTCCACTTCCGCGTTTTGATTAGGAGACACGGTCACGGACTTGTTCCACATGATAGGTTCGGAAAATTCCGGACGCTTCACGCGCACCTGGGTTGCAAGGTCATAGACCTGGCTTTCGCCGACAACCCTCCAACCTTCGTGCCAGGCGACGATTTCATAAGTGCCGGGAGGGACCTGTGTGAGTTCGAAGTTGCCTTCCTGATCAGTCACCGCGTAGTAGGGATGGCGCGCGACAATCATCTCGCCGTTCATCCACACGTGTCCGGCGTTGCAGCGCAGGCTGACGACGCCCTCGCGGGTCATGGGGCGGGAAATCTCTTGTCCCTGAGTTGTGAACGGGAGGTTGTAGTCGGAACTGCCCGACATGTGCACGGTATGCAGTAAGGGATCGCTGCTCTTGACCGTCAAAGTCGCATCCTTCGGCACCAGCAGGATATGAGGTTCGTAACGGCAAGTCTTCTGGTTGAGGAAGCGGCGCGACGCGGGCAAGTCCATCGCTTTGCCGCGGCTGATGTTGCGAAGAAACACGACTGTGTTGGCGATGCCGCCGTTCGGGCCGATCACTAGCCGCTCGAGATCGCGATGCTTCACGCCCTGCGGGTCGCAAACCTGCGGATCCTTATTAATTTCTGAGGCAAGCAGATGAGGCACGGGGCCTTGCCACTTCACGGTTCCCTTGATTGTTCCCCCGTCAGTGACCGAGATAACCTGATAACCCTCTTGTGCGGCGGAAAAATGTGGAACTAACAGAAGTGCGAAAATCAAGGGTGCGAAGATCGGAAGTGCGAATGAGCGAAGCAAATGTTTCATGCCACCACCTTGGAATGGCTTCGTCTGGGGACAACGAGCCGATACAGCGCGTATGGGGAACAAAGCTGCGGCGGGGGCGGCCAGCAGCTCTTAGTGTCGCAATTTGGCGGTTCCCCAAAGTAACCGCACTTGGTTACCACCATAGGACTTGTCCTAATCGACAGGCAAATTACCAGTGGACAGGGCCGGTCGGGTCTACCTGGATAAGGCTATTTCGTTGGGCGGGAAGATGCTGGTACAGCGGTCGTGATTCCGACTGGCACCTTCGCATGGTTCGCCGACCCGGAGGGACACGATCGGGCTGTTTGAAGAAAAAAAGTAGAGTCGGGACTCTATTATTCCGGCCAGATCGAAGCAGCCGTGCCGCTGAGAATTTTGGCGCGCATCTCTTCACTGATGGGCAGAGCTTTGAAGTCTTCAAAATTCTGTTTCACGTCGGCAACGCCGGGGCTCGGCCAATCGGTGCCGAACATGGTTTTGTGCGCGATTTCGTTGAGCCGCGGAAAATACGTGAGCAGGCGTTTCGGCGGAATACCGCTCAATTCCAGATAGACATTGGCATGCCGGCGGAGCAGGAAAAATGCGGTGTCCATCCATAGCGGGCGGCCGCCGTGAGCCAAAATAATTTTGAGCTTGGGGAAATCGACGGCCACGTCGTCAACATAGATCGGATCGCCATAGCGATTGCGCGCGCCAGGGAAGATTGAGGTCCCAGTGTGAAACATCACCGGAATGCCGTTGGCTTCGGCAGCGCGGTAGATGATTTCCAGTTCCTTGACTCCGTTGAGATAGTCGTTCGGAAACAGCAGTTGATGCGGCGGGTGGATCTTGATCATGCGAATGCCAAGCCGCAGAATGTGCTCAACATCAGCCATGATGTTGGTGGAATGCCGGGGATGGAGGCCGCCGCAGGAGATCAGCCGCTTGGGATCGTGTTTAACATAATCGCCTACAAATTGGTTGACCTCGGGGGTCAGGCCGATGACCTCGGGTGCCACGTAGTTAATCAGGACAGCGCGGTCAACTCCGCAGCGGTCCAGATATTTCAGGAAAGCGCTCGGCGAGTCGCTATATGACGCGATCTCGTCAAAGTTCTTGCGGTCGCCCTTGATCAGCGCCAGGGCGTGCGGCTTGAACAGTTTGATCGGTTGGATATGGATGTGACAGTCGGTGATCACAAGGTCTCAGTAGTCAGTCTCAAAACGGCCGGCATCGTTAATCGCCAATCGGAACGGAATTAAATTTCTTCGTCTTCCGATCCCAATAGAAAAATAAATTGGCTTCGGATCCCTCGCTTCGCTCGGGATGACAATCTGACCGCAAGGTGGTGAGGAAGCAACGTCATCTCAGTTTTCGTCGTTTCCTTCTTTTCTGCATTGTCATTCAATACAACGGCACCTTCGGATCGACCGTCCGCGCCCAGCCGTCGATTCCGCCGCGCATCGATTGCACTTTTTCGTAGCCCTGCTGGCGAAGCCAGTTGGTGACGGTCAGAGAGCGCATGCCGTGATGGCAGAGGACGACAATGTGATCGTCGGGATCGAGTTCCTGGTGGGCGCGTGCGGCAACGTCCCCCATGGGAATGTGCTTGGCTCCTTCGAGGCGCGAGGCCTCGTATTCCCACGGCTCGCGAACATCGAGCAGCGTAAATATTTCCCCGCCTTGCTGCAGCGCTTTGACCTGACTGGGAGAGATTTCGAAGTCCATAGCTTATGTAAGATTCTCACTTAATTCTAAAGATGATTTGCGCGTCGCTGCTGATCTATCAATCTTCCGGCACTATCACAGCACTATTCCGACGCTATTCCGGTGCGGCCCAGTGTGCTTAGACTTAGCAGAGCGGCCAGCGCCCAGAGGATACCAGTGCCAATCCGCGCTGTGCGTATGTCGGCAATCGGGACCTTGTGCCACAGTGTGAGCGCACATCCCGCCACAAAGTTGACGACGAGCACTCCGAAAAAAAGCTGCTCGCGAAGGCAGCGTGTATCGAAAGCCAAGCCGGTCAGCAGAAGGATCCACACCATATAGGTGGCTGCCGTCCACCAGTCGTGCGGCCAGACGTACTCGTTGCGCATGACGTGGCCGAAAGAAATCCACGCGAAATAGGCGCACCCTACAAAACCAGCGACGCCCCACAATCCCGTGCGGCACATGAGATGGCCGGAGCGATAGGATCGATTCGTGCCGGGTTTGACGGTCTCGAGGGTCTCGTTTTCTATTTCCCGATCCATTTTGGCGTTCGTTTTTGGAGGAAAGCCATGATACCCTCACGCGCGTCCGCGGTCGAGACCAGTTCGTCGAGGTAGATCTTTTCCGCTCGAGCCAGTCCTTTGTCAAAGTGAATCGCATCCCATGCGTAAATGGCTTTTTTCGCATGGGCGAGCGCGACTGGGCTTAGCTGGCGGAGTTCGGCGAGAGTGCGTTCGACCGCCGATTCGAGTTCATCGCTATCCGCGGACCCCGCGACGGCTTGGTTCGCCAAGCCCATGGCAGCGGCTTCTTCCCCGGAAAACTGGCGTCCGGTAAGGATCAGTTCCGCGGCACGCTTCGGGCCGACGAGTGCAGGCAATGCTACGGTCGCGACCGGCGGATAGCATCCCAGTCTGATTTCAGGAAATCCCCAGTCCGCATCGCGGGTCGTGTAAACCATGTCGCAGACGGAGGCAAGTTCGGCGCCGCCGCCGAGACAAACTCCGCGAACGGCGGCGATCGTGACTTTACGTGAGGCCACGACCGCGCGGATCAACGCATGAAAGCTGGTGAGCATCTCGTGAATCTGCTCCGGGAGGTGGGCTTTGATATCCACGCCAGCGGAGAAATTACCCGCGGCGCCTTGAAGAACAATGATCGAGATATCGGCTCTAGATTCGATTTCGAGAAGCGTCTGACGCAACTCCAGCGCCATCGGGAGGTCGATGACGTTAAGCGGAGGATTGCTCAGCGTGATGTGCGCGACCGGCGCGCTGACCTCAAGGTCGAGCCGAGTTGTGGAGGCGGTTGTCAACTAACTTCGTCCCCGTCCATTACTTGAGACTCTGCTAGAGATTGATGGCCGACTTGCGCGGCTCACCGATCGTCGACAACGGATCGCGCGCGCCTTCTTTTTCTTTGATCCACTTCTTTTCGTTGCGGATGATGTCGAGCAGCAGTTCTTTATCTTTCGCGCTCGGCAGGTTCTCTTCGCAATGCTGCTCGTAGCCGCGATCATCCAGCGGTTCGCCGGTCTCGCAGTGGTACTTCTGGCCGGCCCAGCGTCCGATGTTGCGGTTGAAATGGATGTCGGGTGTATAGAACTTCTTTTCACCAGGCCTCAGGAATGTGTTCAAGCGCTCGACCAGTGAGGCAACTTCCTGACGATAGAGGTGACGGCTGTAGTCGTTCAGGTCGTCGAGGTCGGCGACTTTGTCGTTTTGCAATTCGTCATACCGGCCCTTGATTCCCCATACGTAAGCCCAGTGTGCCGAAGAAGAATGATCGGTCCCGAAGAGGTCAAATGAGCTTGAGATCCATTTGTTCAAGTACTTTTGCAGAAGCCACCGCGGGATCACTCCCGCTTCGACCACGCGGCGCAGACCGTCATGGCCGGTTCCCATGTGAAAGGCTTCTTCGCGCAGCATGTAAGAAGTCGAGCGGCCGAGCGGCGCAAACGATGAATATTTCAGCATCTGCAGCTGAAATTTTCCGTCGCGGTCGACAAAATCGGTGTAAGTGAAAAAATCGAGCCAATTATCGACGTCCACGTTGAAAGTGCCGAGCAGGCGCTTGTTTTCGAATGCCCGGCGTTCCAGCATCTTCTGCGCTTCGACCTTACCGGATGATCCGAAAAAGTCGATCAGCAGCGCGCACATCTGCCACCCGTGGCGCATCTCTTCGATCATGACGCGGGTAATCGCGCGGCGGTCGTACTCCGTCGGCGCGGTTGCAAACAGATTGCGCTGCTGCTCCACGCTGGCAAATTCGGTGTCGCCCTGATAGATGATCATATTCATGAGCGCGTCCCGCATTTGCTGCGTGGGAACCTGTCGCAGGTTCTCCCACTTGTTGCGGCCTTTGTAAGCACCGAACTGGATCTCCTCGGTCTCGATCGCCCCGTAGAGCGTATCGAAATGGAAAGCTTCGACGTCGTCTTTGTTGACGCCAACTTCCTTACGCCATTCGTTGAACAGTCCGACCCACTCGCTGAAGCTTCCGATTTTTGCAACTTTGCCTGGCATGGTTTCGACCTATTTCTGCCGCTGTGGTGCGGCACTCAGCATTTGGCAATTAGCATTTAGCCGCTTTCGCTTCTCTGCTCCTTCCAACCGGGAGCTAGATGCTAAGAGCCAACTGCCAATTGCCGCTCTTACTTCGCGGTAAAAACCGCCGGGCGCTTTTCAACATAGGCGGCCAGACCTTCTTTAGCATCGTCGCTCTGAAAAAGAATCTGCTGGTTTTCGCGCTCAACTGCCAAAGCCGATTCCATCGGTATCTCCCAGCCGGTTTGCACGGCGCGCTTGATGCGTCCGACTGCTTTGGCGGCCTTGTTCGGCGGAGTGAACTGGCGCGCGTACTCCATGATGTTGTCCATGAAGCCGTCGCGCTCGAAAATGTCGTTCACAATACCGAACTCCTGCGCCTCTTCGAACGAAAATGTGTTGCCGGTGATCATCAGTTCAATAGCTTTACTTTTGCCGACTAGGCGCGACAGGCGCTGCGTTCCGCCGGTGCCGGGGAGCACGCCGAGATTGACTTCTGGCAATCCGATCTTGCCTGCGTCTTTGCGGGCGATTCGCAGATCGGCGGCCATGGCGATTTCGAGGCCTCCACCGACGCAGTGGCCATTGATAGCGGCGATCACAAGTTTTGGGGTGTGCTCGAGGCGCAGCAGCGTTTCATTCGCGTGCAGGCAAAAATAATACTTAAAGGTCGGATCCACCGACGCCAGCATCTTGATGTTTGCGCCGGCGGAGAAAAACTTGTCGCCGACTCCGGTGAAGACGATCACATAGACGTCGTTCTGCATCCGCGCTTGCAGAATGGCATCATCGAGCTGGCGGTTCATTTCGTAGGTATAAGTGTTCGCAGGAGGATCATTCATTTCGATCACGGCCACTCCGCGATCGGCTCGATAGTTAATGAGCTGCTTAGTGGTTTCACCAGTCGCGGGCTGCGTCGTCGTTATCGTTGCCATAAATTGCTCCTTGTTGTTGAAGTGCTGCTTGCGCTAAGTTTTCTTGCGCGGCTTGCTGCCGTGCACAATTCCATTGAGAACAATGTCGCCCATCTGCCCGGCAAGCGCCTCGGCGTTGCCGTCGACCCGCGGGTTATACCAGGTATAGATCCAGTTGATCATGCCAAACAGGCTCATGACGGCGGTGCGCGGATTGAAATCAAGTCCGCGCTTGCTACGCAGGTCTTCCATCAGGCCAAGGCAAATGCGGTAGTATTCGCGCTTGATGCCAGCGATCTCCGCGCTAAGGCCGTTTTTCAAAGACTCGTCTTCATGCGAGAGAACTTTCAATCCCTGTTGATTGCTCACGAAATATTCGAGGTGATTGAGGATAAAAATGCGGATGCGTTGTTCGGGATCGGTCACGTTCTCCAGCCGCGTCTTGAGTTTTTCGAGAATCGTGGTGAAGGTGTGCTTCTGAACCAGGAATAGCAGCCGCTCTTTGGATTCGAAATAATGATAAAGGCCGGCCAGCGACATTCCAGTGGCGCGGGAAAGATCGCGCATGGAAGCGCCTTCGTAGCCTTTGAGGCAGAAAACTTCGGTAGCGTGGTCAAGAATGTGGCCGA
>Ga0182015_10006774_pt1 | contig 11375 bp, 10 predicted proteins | sample 712P3MmetaG_FD_120478 | JGI IMG/M metagenome (GOLD analysis project Ga0182015, IMG submission 120478) | Permafrost microbial communities from Stordalen Mire, Sweden - 712P3M metaG | ecosystem: Environmental > Terrestrial > Soil > Wetlands > Permafrost | place: Sweden: Stordalen | collected...
CACACTGGCGGCGCTTGCGGAAAAAATCCAGCACCTGGCTGTTTCCCGGTAATCGCTGGCACACCGGTGCTCGGCCCATCGATACCAAGACCCCACGCCACGCCTGCCAGTATGCCGCCCGCCCTGCCGGGATTAAGAAGAGGGTGTATCCCCACCTGCGTCACTGTTTTGCCACGCATCTGCTCGAAGCCGGCGCCGACCTGCGCCACATCCAGATGCTGCTCGGGCATCGCGACCTTGAGGAGACAACGATCTATCTGCATCTCTCCCGGCGAAAAGGAGAGGTCGGCGAATACTACAGCCGCTACGCAGCGTGCGAGCAGTGGGCGTTCGCGGCTGGTGTCGTCGACCGCCGCGCGGCGATGCTGGTGTACGACCGCGATATCTACCTCGAGACGCCTGCCTATTTTGTTGCCTTGGGTTTCGATAGAGATCGCGTCGTCTCGATTCACGACTTCCTGTTCGCGCGTTATGGGATGGATGGAATCGACGTGCAGATCATTGGTCTACAACGGTAATCGTTGCGGAAATGCGGGTTGCGCGACACATAGAAGAGCGAGGGCCAGGTGTTCTATTTAGAGGAGGCTCCCAGCGTCTCTTTGAAGATGGCTCCCAGGCTGAGGAATTCGTCCTTCCGCCAGCCGAGGGCATGATTGTGGGCGAATCGTCGGCAAACCGTACCTTACAAGATTAGGGATGAGTTGATCGTGATCTGCCCAGAATCCGAAGCAACCAGTCCGGGTCGTGAGCGCGGTTGCCTGTTTTTCGACAGTTACACAACGACCTGCGCAGTCGGAGAAGGTTGTTGGTCTCCTTTCTGGTGATGGCCGTCCGTCAGTGGAGTCGCACTACCCAATGGCTGGCTATGCTCCCCTAAATTCGCCAAGCTCTTGCTTTGTCTTGCCCGGCGAGGCGCGGCGCGTTGCTAGGTTTGGGTGTTAGTATTCCGAGGTTGTTACTACTTTTCCTCGAGCGTGCCCTTCTTCCAGATACCGAATAGCGTCAGGCACTTCACTCAACCTGTAACGCTTGTCGATGACCGGTGTTGCCCTTCCGGCCGCCATGAGATCGCGCACAACGGTGAGGTCTTTTTGGTTCGGTTTCGCCAGAACCATGAACAGTTTTTGACTAACAAACCGTGACAACACAGGCGCTGTGATCGCACGGGTCATAAGGACCAATCATCCACCGACCGCTCGGTCGCCCGACTGCGATGTATATCCCCTTGGAAGTCAAGACGCCCCTGCATGCTGACAACGAATGCGCGCACAGGACAAAGGGGCGAAGTTTGAATCGCCGGGCCTAGCCCGCAGCATGAAAGCTTTGCTCTTGGGTCAGCCTAACCAGTGAGTTCGCTGTTCACCGAGGATCCGAGGATGGTTCACTGGTCCCCAGCCAATTCATGCGAAGCATCAGTTTCTCCCTCCTGATCCGCAGCGTCGAGTTCCGCCGCGAGCTGAGACTTGAAGCCGCGGCTGGCCTCTTCGAACTGGGCTTTAGCCCGCGCCACGTGTCCCAACAACGCGTGCAGTTGCTTTGGACCCAATACCAGCAATCCGAGCATAAGTATGAACAGGACTTCGGTACCCAAACCCACGATTCACCCCTTGGTAACGCTTTGCTCGTCGGCAACGGTCGTGGTTGTTCTGGCCGGCTTCTCTTCGTCAGCTTTCATGGCTGACTTGAAGCCACGAATGCTTTCCCCGAGTCCTTTGCCCAGTTCGGGAAGTTTCTTAGGTCCGAATACTAACAAAGCAATTCCGAAAATAATCAGCAGATGCATCGGTTGAAACAGTCCTTCTAACATATATGCTCCTCAGTTTCTCGTCGAAGACGCGTCGACTGTGTTAATTGACGAAAAGGCGGGCGCCGCAGCCCATGTTTCGGGTGCGACGCCCCCACCAGACAACAAGCAAGTGCACAGGAACGAATTGCTTACAAGCGTACGGCCGCATCAGCTTCGGCAGCCATCGTTTGCAGTGTCTTGAGGAACTGCTGGCTTTGTCCGATGAAGAGCCCATCTGCAGTGAAGCTCTTGATCGTCGCCACCGCGCCCCCGAATTTATCGGTCAGCGGACGAATGATCGAGACGGGGGGAAGGTTGCGCTTGAATTCAGTCGGAACCGGGAAGATCAGGCTGGGCTGAATGAGCGGATTAAGTGGGTTGAAAAAATTAGGGAACGTCAGGCCGGTTACGGCGTCCTTAAATGGCGCCACCGGAGCTTGCACTGCGTTGCCGGAAAAATCAACCCATTCCAAAAAGTGAGCGATCTCATCTCCGCCGATGCCGAGGGTGATCTCAAGCACTTCCGGATCCGTCACCTTTTGACTCAAAGCTGCGTAAAGACTCGCACCGCCTTGCTCGATGTATCCGAAGTGAAACGCGGCTACATTCGCGATCGCCTGAATGTGTGCGTTACCGAGAACGTTGAAACTGGGGTCGGTAGTGCCGAAATCGTCATCGGTTCTGGGAATGGCGGTAACCCCTTTGAGAGTGATCGCCTGAGGAAAGGTTGCGCCGAGGTCCGGATTCGTCGCGCTGCGGTAGCGAACGTACCAACTGGTGTCGACGGTGAGCTTCATGATGTTCGTTAGGCGCCCAATGCCCGTTGATCCTTGAGCAGTGCTTCCCGGCAGAGTTTCGAACTCGTCGAAGTTGACCGGTTCGGCTCCTCTGGACTCGAGATAGGCATTGAGGAAGGTGGCGTGGGTGATTTCATCCTTCCAGTTGCTGGTTATGTATTGAGGGCCATCGGAATCGAGATTCGACAACGCTACCTGATAGTTGTTCAACGTCTGGGTCGGGTCAACCTCAATGGGTGGATTTATGCCGATACCACCGAGTTCTGCATACTGTGTCCAAAGGTCTGCCTCGATCAGTTCTGCTGCCGCTAGAAACCGGAGGATGGCGATATCGCCCGCATTGAGGGAACCACTTTCTTGCGCTCTGGCTTGTGCACGGGCCAAAGTTCCGTTGGTTAACAAACCGGCGCCTACTACCGCTGCGCCCCCTGCCAGAAGACCGCCTTTCAGAAAAGAACGGCGGTCAACTGAACTGCCGATAGGTGCGAGAAGCTGCTTTTCCTTCATATTTATTCTCATCTTCCTTCGACTACAAAGTTGTTCGAACTATGTGTTAGACGCGGCGATCAGCGCCGAGATACGTCGAGGATGTCATTTGATTGTCAACTCTTTCTAACCAAGTAGATCCACCGCCATGTGTCGACATCCCAGTTCGCTTTCCATCCAGATGCTGTCTCACGCTATGTAAAACTCAGCTCAGGCGTCGTTATTCCAGGGTTTCCAATAAATATTCCTCTCGTGCGCCGAGAAGTTAAGAACGGTCAGTAGGAGTTGCCGGTGAGACGCAGACAAAAATTGGCGGCCCTGGGAGGGCCGCCCTAATAAAGTTCGCTCCGTTCAGAAGACGAACTTAGCCTGCAGCTCAATTACTCTTGGGGATGCGTCCGCGCCCAGACCGGCGCCATAAATGGTCGTCGGCTGGCTGACCGTCTGGGTAATTTGTCCGAACTGATTGCTGTCGGCATTTGTGTTTGGAAACGCAAAGTTCGGGTGATTGAGTAAGTTGAAGAATCTTGCCCCTACAGAGAATTGAGCTTTCTCCCACTTCGGTATCGCAAAGGACTTCTCCACGTCGAAGTCCGTGTCGAAGTATCCAGGGCCACGAAACTGGTTTCGGCGCTGCGTGCCGAAATTATTTGTTGGGTCGGCGAAATTTGCGGCGTTGTAACATGGGTTGGGCAAACCGTTTACCAGCTGTGCAGCTGAGGCACCGCAGTTGATGTTGGGAGAGCCTACGACGTTGGCGAGCACAGCCGTGGCAGTAGCTGGATTTGCACTGCCGAACAAGCCTTGTTGTAGAGCGGCAGTCTCGCTGCTGCTAAAGATCGAGTACGGGAACCCTGTGTGCTTGAAAATCGTTCCGGAGAGCGTCCAGCCTTCCGCCAGGGCATTCGGACCGCGGCTTGTCAGATGACGGATGGCGTCACTCCAAACGTAGTTCATGACGAACGACTGCCGCACATCGTAGTCAGCATTGCCGTAGTTAAGCTGCCGGATATTGAACGGATTGAGAGGCGTGACAACATCAACGTTGCTGTTGGTGTTCACGCCGAATGGGTTCAACGAACTATTGGAGATTTCATCCAGAGCGTGACTATAGGTATAGGAAGCCTGGAACTGGAAACCGCCATTCACGGTATGCGCGGCAGTCAGCGTGACGCCATTGTAATTGGAGTTGCCGACGTTTTGTGTCCGGGCAACCACTCCAAATCGCGGGTCAGGCTGGGTAGTCGGCAAAGCTCCGAATGGCACGCCCGTAGCACTGAAAGCGTTCAAAGCTGGATTCGTGATCTCTTCATGTTCACCATGATTTCCCACATATTTTGCGCTCAGCGTGGTGTGCCAGCCCAGGACATGCTGTATTTCCAGGTCCCACTCGTCATAACGCGGAATCTGCACCGCGCCAGGATTGAAGAAGTTGAAGGCCGGCACAGCGCCGCCGTTAGCGAAATTGGCGCGGAAGGCAGCATTGGCCGCCGTCGCTTGCCCATTCAAGTTTCCCGGAGCCGCGGGGGAGAGCGCGCCATTGAATAGGTTGAATGACGGATCATTTGGCGCATTGGTTAGAATGTCGTCGATCCCACCGGTAGGAATGGCATCACTGAAGATGCCAAAACCGCCGCGGACGACAGTGTTCTTGATGCCCAGCGGCGACCACGCGAAGCCGATCTTAGGCTGATACACAACCGACGTTACCGAGGGAAATGCGGTGTGCAACCCCGTAGTTAAGACCTGATTCACCGGTGCCGTCCGATTCAAGTTCTGAAATGGCTCCGACAGGCTTTGGAAGCAATTGGTTTGGCAGATTGGATTTGACAGGTGGTCAAAACGCATGCTGAGCGTCAATTTCAGGTTCGAAGTGACCTTAACCTCGTCTGAGGCATACCACCCGAGTTGGTAAAGCGCTATGGGTACATTCGTATTGAGGGGGAAGTTCTGAGATAAAATGCTCCCCCCTGGGGTGCCCCCGGGCGGGACAGGCGCCACCCCTCCAAATGCAAAATCATTCAGGGTCACTTCTTGAACAAACGGAATCACGTCCTCGAAATTATGGTCGCTCACGTCGTCACGGCGGAAGTTCACTCCGAAGCGCAATCCGTGTCGGCCGCGAGTCCAGCTGAAGTCGTCAACAATCCCATACTGGGTTATGGTCCGGCCTTGAGGAAAGGCAGTACCCTCGTTGTTCAGAGGGAACGGGGAACCGTCGTCAAGAAAAACGGTTTCAGGAAGGGTCTGAAATTCGGCGGTTGGATTCGTCATCGTGAATAGCGCGCTATACCACTGCAGGGAGGCGATGAAGTTGTTTACTTTGTTGTTTCCAAATGTATGCGTCTCGCTCAACTGGCTCTGCCATTCCGGCTGAGCACTATGGGCATCGAAGGCGGGGCTCAGAGGGTCGGTGTAGGTCGCCTGCTGACCGCTCTCGTGTTGCACACGAACAAACAGCTTGTCATTGTTGCCAATGTTCTGATCGTAGCGGCCCACAATCAAATAATCGTTGGTTGCCTGCGACGTTCCGCCCTGCAGTTGGGTGGCACACGGGTTGCCTGCCCCGAATGCGATTCCCGCCAGGCTAGTGACGTTCGAACAACCCCCACCCGCGAGAGTGTTCTGGGCGCGTGCCGCCCCTGGAGTCGCATTCCAGATGCCGAACAGTTGGTTGTAAAAAGGCACTGAGGCGGGGCTGACACTGTTCAGGTTGGCGATCACGGCATTTTCGAACTGCTGAGTCGGCAGGTTGACCGAGAAGAGCGACGGGATGACCAGGCGGATGCCTTCGTAGTCGACAAAGAAGAACGATTTGTCCTTCTTGATTGGTCCACCGAATGAAGTCGCATACTGATTCGCGTTCACAAACGGCCGCGGGGCAACATCGCTCCCGGCAATACCATTGGCCTGATTCCGGAAATAGTTGTTGGAGTTTAGAGCTCTGCCGTTCCACCAGTATTCCGCGTTGCCATGAAAGGAATTAGTGCCGGACTTCGAAACGTAATTAATATTCGCGCCAGCCAGCCCGCCAAATTGGCCGCTGTAGCCATTGGTCACTACGCTGGTCTCCTGCACATCGTTCAGTCCGAGCGTCAAGTTGGTCGCGCCGCTGTTGTTGACGTTGAAGTAGGGATCGTTATCGTTGGCCCCGTCGTACGTGAACACATTTGAGTTCGACGGCAAACCGAAGAACTCATAGTTACCGCCGCCAAACACAGAACCCCCGGTCGTGTTCATCACCACCCCAGGCGCCGTCAAAGCAACGGCGCTCAGATCATTTCCCGGATTCGGCAGAAGGGCAATTTGCTGAGCATTGAAGTTTGTCTGAAGGTTGGCGTCTTCGGTTTGCACACCTGCCACCTGATCGCTTACCTCTACGGACTCGATTTGCGACGAGAGAAATAGTTGCAGGTTGACCGTAGTGCTGCTCCCCAGCGTGACCATTACAGTCTTAAGGACCTTCTGAAAACCGGCGACGTTCGCTGAAACCGAATACTTTCCGGGCTGCAAGAGCGAGAAGTTGTACGATCCTTGCGCATTCGTTGTCGTCGAAGTCGAACTGCCGGTATCAACATTTTGTAATGTGATAGGCGCGCCGGAGACGACTGCCGCTGTCGGGTCCGTAACGACTCCGGCGATGTCTCCAGTTGTTGAAGTCTGTGCGCCGACTCTGATCGCCGCCATCAATACAACCAATAGCAACATCAAGTGTGTTTGCGCGAAGGTATTCGACCGTTGCTGCTGATCACAGTCTTTCATCTTTTTGCTCCACTTCCTTTGGCGTTTGATTTTGCTCCAACTACATGAGAACGTCTCAGGTCCAGTTTTATTCCCCACTCTGAGAGAAACAGTTTTCTCTGACATACAAGGCCTTTAGAACTACACTTCACCGACAGATGCTTGAGTAGCAGCAACCAAGGGCGACAGAAGAGCGTTCAGTTGGGCTACGAAACTCTAGCGCGCTCACGACGGGCACCTCCCAACCACGCCACGCCGATACTGATGGCGTAGAGCACCATCATCGGGGCCGCGAAAAGACACATGTTCAGGATGTCAGCTGTGGGGGTGATGACGGCGGCCACGATGAAGATGACAAGGACGGAATAGCGAAGGTTCCGCCACATCCATCCAGCCGTAATCACTCGCATCAAGGCCAGGAAAAACACGAGGATCGGCATTTCGAACATCAGTCCAAGACCAATGATGATTGTGGCAAAGAGCTTCGTGTACTCTCCAATCGTAATCATGGGCTGGAAGCGTTCGCCGTAGCCGATCAGGAAGTCCAGGGAGGCCGGATAAACCATCTTGTAACCGAACAGTCCACCGGCAAGGAATAGTCCTACCGTGCTGACCAAGAAAGGAAGGACATACCGCTTCTCGGTGCGATACAGTCCGGGAGCGATAAACAACCAGAATTGATAAAACACAAATGGCGAAGCGGCAAATAGTCCTAGAACTAGAGCCACTCCCAGATAGAGATCAAAGGGGTCGGTTGGATTTAAGTACACCAAGCCCCCGCCGATGCCATGGTGCCGTAACGCTTGGATAATCGGTTGCTGCATTAAACCGAACAGCCGGTCCGCGAAGGACCAACACAGAAGAAACCCGACTAGTATTCCAAGAATGGAAAAGATGATCCGTTTCCTCAACTCTTCCAAGTGGGCCAAGAATGGCATAGCACGCTCATCCATGGGCAGGGCCGCAAGAACGTTATCCATGTAGAACCCACTCGTGTTTCTGATCCTGTGTCCGTGTATCGCCGTTTGCAACACCCGTGCATCTCTCAACCGGCTTCAGATCGCGCAAGTCTGCGTCGAACATTGGAGGGGCTGAAGGTCTCTCGCTGAATGATGCGAAGTCGTCTTTGCACGCGAAACAGAACACGACGAGCAGCATTGCGACCACCCCCGTGAGACCGTATGACGTTAATTCCAGCACTTGCGTCCACTCCTTTTTCAAATATCTGCCGCGCGTTATCCGCCGTGCGCGTGGGCACCGTTCGCATGGCGCCATTCGCCACACTCGCGGGATCGCCGACTGTCAGTAGCCCGCAAACTCTTCGCTCCGGATATCGTCTTCATCTACTCCCGCATTACCGAGAGTTTGGCTTGTCGCCGCCACCATGTCAGGCGGCCCGGCAACGTAATAGATGGGGTCTCGCGCGTGTCCCACTTGCGCGAAGAGCATTTCCGAGCTGATATGTCCGGTCTTCCCCTTCCACGACAGGCCAGGATTGGCCGGGCGAGTTAGGGTCGGGACAAAGCGGAATCTTGGATTGTCACGCTCTAACTGCCAGAGATCATCGATGAATGCTGCATCCTTGAGTTTCCGGTTGGCGTAGAAGAGAAATAGAGGATGATTCAACTTTTCGTATGCCGCATAAGAAAGAATGCTGAGAAACGGCGCAATCCCGATTCCACCGGCTAGAAGCACGGCTGGCCTGGCCGTATTGTTATGGAGATGAAAAGATCCCATCGGCCCTTCAATCTGTGCCGCGCTGCCGATCGGCAACACGGCTAACGTTCTCTTGAAAAGGGTGCTTCGCATACGTGTCGTAACTAACAGATCTTGGCTCAACGGCGAGCTTGCGATCGAGCAGGCATGCGTGATTCGGCTTGATACCTGATGCTCGGGATCCGGTATCGTCAGGTCAATATATTGTCCGGGCTTGATATCGAAGTGTTTCGGCTTTTCAAACTGAAATGCCATGGTTCCATCGGCGACTTTCGTCCGACCTATTAGACAGGCTTGATAAACGCTCATCTCGTCTCCTTGCTCGGTTGCTGCTGTTGATGAGAATCAACACTCCCCGCGACTTTATGGGGTGCGATCGCGTTTAGGCATTGGAGCAAGGGCGCACCGACAGTACGCCCTTGCCAAGGTTCCAGCCGTTAGTTGACCGTGACGCTGACGGGTACGCCATGGCTTAACGCACCGGATGTGCCCGTCACTGTTAAAGTTGTTTGAGATGAGACAGGTGCTTTGGCGTTGCTGCCGCCGCATCCGAGGGTGAATAGTGAAGCGAGAAGCAGCAAGCCCAGTACGCTGATACCCAGGAAATGTTTGCGCGTGACCGGTTTCCGCCTGCGAGTGGTGATCAGAGTTCCAAAAAGCCCCAGACCAGGCAGCATGGCTGCCAGGGCGGGGTAGCCTCCGGTTGGAGGTGTAGAGGTCGCAGAGAGCGTTAGAGTGGAGGACGCGGCGCTCGATCCCGGAGAGATCGTTGAAGGACTCAGAGAGCAGGTCAAACCTGTGGGTGCCGAACAGGTAAGCGAAATCTGACTGTTGAATCCGCCAACCGCACTAGCGCTGATCATCAGGGTCGTCGAACTGCCCGCCATGACGGTAGCACTCGAAGCCGAAAGATTCAGCGAAAAATCCGGCCCCGCGACCGCGGCCGCAGCAACAAGGCTCGCGAACACAGCGGTGGTGCTTCCTCCGGAGGGGAAGTTAGGTTGCTTAGAGCCGCCTGCAGTCAGGTATAGAGTCCCGGGATCTCCCGAGGTGCCGCCTCCGCCAAACACCATATCCCACAAGCCAGGATTCACCAGCACCTTGTTGGAAGAGTCGGTGAGTTGGCCGAGAAACTTTCCGGTTGTGTCGAACGCGTTGATGGTACCGTCACCGAAGTTTCCCACCAGAATCGCGCTCGGGAATTGTCCGAAAGTGGCTGGCGTCGCCACAACGCTCCAAGGCGCGTTGAGTTTCCCACCCGCAGCTACAAAGGTGCTCACGAAATTGCCATTCGCATCGAAGATATCGACCTGCCCCATACCGGCGCCGGGCTGCGCGTCGTGCTTGGCAGCATCTTGCATTGCATAGGCGACATAGATCTGGTTCCCGATAACGTGGATGCCATGGGGAGCGAAGCCCGCAGGAAGCTTGGGATCGGTGAACGAACCGCTCAAAGAGGTGAGGTTAAAATTGCGATCGAGAACGTCGACTTTTCCGCTATTGAAATTCGCCGCCAAAAGAAAGGTGCTGTTGAGCGACGCCAGACCTTTATAAACCGCGCCGCTCGCGGAGTTATCGAAAGCCACGGTTGCCGTGTCGCTTGTGCCAGTCCAGCTGGCAATGAGGCCATCCTCGGTGTCAAAAATGAACTGCCCGCCATTGAAATAAGTACCGTTTCCGTTCGAAACGTTGCCCGTGGGACAACCGGGACTGCAATTACTGTTCGGATTGTGCGTGGCCCCGGGTATCGTCACGACGAGGCCGGTATCCTTGTTGCCCTGGTTATCATAGAGCGTGGAAGTGCCGCTGTTATTGTTGGCGATCCAAAAGTCTTGCCCAGGAAGAATAGAAATTCCCCAGGGGTTCAACAGTTGAGGATCCGTAGTATTGGCCACGCCGGCGGTATTGGAGACCAGGTTGGTCTGGGAATAGCCGGCCTGCTGTGCAAGCAATCCCGAAGGAATTGCTAACGCCATCAGCAGTCCGATTAACGAGATTGCTTTTTTCATTGTGTCCCCCATAAACCTTGCTTTTGAATTTGTGCGACTCTTAATCTGAACAACAGTTGCTGTTGAACACTGCGGTTGGACGTAGAATCCAGAAACAGATTGATGATTCCTAGGTTTGGAACTCTCCGTCGCAACCGCGTGAGCCTGACATCTTGCTCCCGACTTAACGAGTGCCCGACGAGGGTAAAGCGCTTGGAGCGCTCGTCTGTCCCAGCAGGACCATCTCCCTGGGCTTCGCCAGGGTATAGACGCCGTCCAGTGTTTTGATCCTGCTCAGAAAGTACTTCCCCCCCACATGCTCGAAGCTGAGCGTTGGCTGATTGGCAGAACCGTTGTCGAACGCCAGAGGAAGCAGAAATGCGTTCCCTTTGTTATAGCCACGGATGGCTAGCTCTCGATTTACACCAGGATTGACACGATCTATCCGGTATTCGCCCGCTGGGAGCGCTGCGCCTCCGGCCACGAACTCGAACGGAACGCTCACGACTACCGCATCGGCATCTTGAGCACGGGCACTTACTCCAACTCCGAGTAAGCACATCAACATAAGTACAGCTGCAAAGTACGACTTCTTCATAATCTCTCCTGATTGAACTTATTTGACTCTTTCATTATTGATAACTGCAGCCGTGAGGCTTTATTCCGTACAATTCCGTACCTGCCGCCACCACGCTTCGGTCATCTACATATATGTAATCGTCAGTAGATTAGACGCAGTCATGACCGATGAGATACAGCGCCGATGTCATTTGCTTGTCATTTATTTGTCGAGAGGCTGTAATTGGTGTGAACGCCAGTATCTATAGCCGGCAGCATGTTGGCGTCCAGCGGCGTGATAGG
>Ga0182015_10006775_pt1 | contig 11372 bp, 9 predicted proteins | sample 712P3MmetaG_FD_120478 | JGI IMG/M metagenome (GOLD analysis project Ga0182015, IMG submission 120478) | Permafrost microbial communities from Stordalen Mire, Sweden - 712P3M metaG | ecosystem: Environmental > Terrestrial > Soil > Wetlands > Permafrost | place: Sweden: Stordalen | collected...
ACCCGCCGCCTTTGCTGCTGAAGCTGTACACCTTGGCATAGCTCCACGCGCCATTGGCAGTCCGCGCCAGCCTAAAAATGGTGCCGATGCTCCCTCGTCCGCCGCCCATCATAGTTGTGCCATAAATGTCGCCCGCCTTGTCCATGATTAGATCGCCTGGAATCAATCCGTCGTCAGCAAAGCCAAAGGTGGTGAAGACGTGAAGCAGTGTCTCGCTCCATGTGCCATTGGGACCGGGTGAGAGCTCAAAGAGTGTGCCACCGCCAGTGGGGCCACCGCTAAAGGTTGTGCCGTAGAGGTTGCCTGCCTTGTCGAAGATCACGCCGCTTTGGGGGTAGATACCGTCCTTGCCATCTTGTTGGAAGCTATGGAGAACTGTCGCAGACCACTTGCCATCCGGGCCGGGACTCAGCTCAAATACGGTCCCCAGATTGTAAGCGCCGCCCGCATAGGTTGTGCCGTAGAGATTCCCGTGGGCGTCGAAAATGAGGTCGGACTTGGGGCTGGCCCCGTCGGGGCCGGTAAAGGCATACAAGACTCGCGCGTTGTCGGCGGCCCTAGCTCTGCGCGCCAGACCGGCGAGACACGCCACCAGGGTTACTACGAGGATCATCGAGATTTTGCGGCTCTGCATCGTTATCTCCTCCTCCTAGATTTCTCCTTCCCTTCCTGCTCACGCCGCGCCTGTGGGCGCAGCGACAACTTTTGCGGCGCAGTCAATGACGACGTTCTCGATTGGAGCTACGCGCCCAGCACGGCGCGATGACGGCGACACAAAAACGCCGCAGCACGAAAGTGCGCAGCGCGATATTAAAAATATGTTTGGTTGGAGATTGAGCTACAGGGATTTTCTGCGTCTGATCTTGGGGGGATTCTTGCGGCCGCGACGATCGCGCTTCGAAGACGCGGCGCTCTCGGCGAGGACTCCCTTGAGCGCGCGGAGACTGCGCTCCATTGTCGCCACTTGTCCGAGTGCCCTGCCCCGGTTGGCGGCTGTCGCGCCCGATGTCTTGCGGGTCGCGAGTCTCGCGGAGTCGCCCTTTTCGAATCCGGCGAGAAGCTCCGAGAGCGTGATGTCCAGCGCTTTCGCGACTCTCAGAATACTCAGGAAGCTGAGATTCTTTTCGCCGCGCTCGAGATGGCCCATGTAGGTGCGGTGCACTCCGGCGATATCGGCGAAGGCTTCCTGAGACCAGCCCCGCCTGCTCCGCAATTCCCGAATCCGTATTCCCAACCGCCGCAACGCATCGTCCATCCCCCAAGCGTGGGAGCATGCCTACCTTTCGGTCTACAGCACGATAGATAGCCAGTCTATCGATAGCGTAGAGGGTATCAAAAGTCGACGGCTGATTCAAAGGGGAATCTCTAGGCTTCAGCCTGACGAGTGATCAACCGAAATCAGCCCGGTGGAAGTGAGAGGAATGGTCGTCTTGAGGCGAGTTCGGCTCCCGCGATGTAGGGGCCGATGCAATGCTTTTCGGTCTTGTCATGGTTGAGGAGCGCCCGTGCGTGGACGGGGCGAATTCCGGCAACAGAAGGCGACCGAGTGTCTGAAAGAACTATCACCCTAGCCGGACGGCAGGGACCTTCCATCCGCGCCGATAGAGTTCAGGATTTGTCGCGGGTATCCGTTCGTCCGCGGTTGCCGGATAGCGCCTTATATCTCCCTCAAGACTGACTTCAGGGATTCCAGATAGATTCAATCTCCGGGTCAACCACGTGGATTCGAAATTGCAGTATTGCCCATCACATTTTTCCTGTTGACACAGGAATCGCACTGGATGTAAAAGGCAGTCCATTTTTAAAGTCGGTAGTTGCTTAAATGTATGACATCACGTAGAGCACTTCATGCTATACGCATTACCACTAGCGGATAATACACGCATATTGACTGGCTCCCTGGTGTAGTGCTGTTTGGTGCATCACAGCTATCGGGAGACAGGGCTTTGAAGAATTAATCAGTCGATCCCGAATGCAAGGGGTGGTGGTCGCTTGGGTCTTAATTTCGGAGGCAGTGGCAAATCATGTGATCAGTGCGGCCTCACCGTCAGGTCACAAACGTCGACTTCTTCAAAATTCATTTACGAGCAAGGTGACTATGAAAAATAACTTCTCCAGCCGCAACTCACCGGATCGTGCTCGCATTATTGTCAGGCCTCTCGTTTGCATGCTGCTTCTGCCGTTCCTGGCGGGCTGTCCGGATCTCACTCAGGTGCAGCAATTCGCTAAGGCTGCGGACGGAGCGAAAACGAGCATTACCGCAATCGCCTCCGACTTTAAGGGAAGCTGCGATAGACAGAATCTCTACGTACATTTGCCGCCAGGTCCGCCGCCGAATCCTCCGCCGCCCCAGGCGTGCAGTAGCGGAGACGACCTGACCAAAGTCGGCAACAATTTGGTCGCCGAGCAGAATGTCCTTTTGGAATATATCGACACGCTCGGGACTTTTGCCGGATCGGACGCTTCGGGATTCGAGAAAGAGGCACCAACCCTCAACACGTCGTTCAAAACAGCAGGTCTGGACACGACCCAACAAGCCATGGCATCGGCGGCGGGCACGTTGGCGTCTGACATCACCAAAATGGCGACGGCGGGCTATCGTGAGAAAAAGATACTGGAAATTCTCAAAGATGCCGACCCGGCCGTCACCCAGCTCACGACAGGATTGGCAGATCAAGTCGCTACCCAAGCCGACGTGGCCGCTCTTTCGGGCGGCGCGGCGCCGCCCGGTGGAGGGACGTCCTATCTTGAATTGCTGGGAAACGAGCAGGTTGTCCTGAATTCGTATTACCAGATCCCCTTAGCCAAAGATCCCAATAGCGCAGCTGGAATCTTATTGAATGTTCAGTATCAGAGTCTGCTCGGCCAACTCCAGGCTCGTGAGAACGCTGCGGTAGCGTACCGTCAGTTGATGATTTCGATTGGGCAGGCCCATGCGAAGTTGTTGGCGGATGCGCAGAGCGGCGATTTCGACAAGGCGTCGGTCCAGAAGATAGCGACGGACCTCGCCCAGCCCATTTCAGATATGACTAACGCAATTTCAACGCTCGTACAGGACGCGAGGTGAGGAATGGCAAACCCGACGATGGCACTGACACCGGTTCAAGCACAGCAATTGGCGCAGGAGTACCACGATATTGCAGCGGCGATCGGGGCGTACCGCCTTGCACAGGTCAATGTGCTTACGGACGCTCAGCAGTACCAACTTCAAAATCAGCAACTGCAATGCATACAGTATTCCACCACGTTTATCACCGCGGGGCTTTTCGCCCAGCAGGCGGATCTTGCAGCCACGCTGCAAACGATCAAACAGCAGACCGCCGTGGCACAACAGGGAATATCGGCAATCAACACCGTCGATAAGGTGATGCAAATCGTCACCGCAACCGCCGTGTTGGGCGCTTCCATCGCGAGTCTGAATCCGTCAGCGGTTGCGTCCGGGGTTCAAGGATTGATTACCGCTGTCACCGGCTCAGCCGCTGCAGCTCCAGCGGCGGCGGGCGCTCCAGCTGCCGCCGCGGCGCCACCGGCGGGATCGCACTGATCGAACGGCACTTCGATCATAGTGGCAGTAATCGGTCGGTTCTTTTGAATCGGCCCCGTTGTCGTGTGTGATTCGAAGATGGCGTCTGTCCGTGAGTGAGAGCGATCTGGGAGCTTTTCTTGTAGCGGCTGAGAGCGGCCCGACAGCGAGGATTAGAATGCTCGCGCTTAATATCTTGCCGATCGCGACGCAGTGCAATAGCCGCTTGCGATCGTTGCTATTGCTGACGATCGTCGGAACCCTGGCGCTCTCGGTCTCGATTCGAGCCGACGTGCGACCTTCAAAGCCCCCATCTCACCCTGCGGCGAGCGACTCTGCCAGCAGCTCGCACTATCTCCAGATCACTATCAATCCGTCGACCGCGAGCATCATTGAGGGTGCAGTCTACGGATTAGACGCCGATATTGAGAATATCTCAAATCAGCCGGTGACCGTCGAGCTCGACCGCACTAAGCTCGCCGTGCAGCCGGAACTTGCGCCTCCGGAAGTTTCCTGTACATGGTTTTACGACGCCGTTACCAACGGTACAGTTCCTAACCTACTGGTGATGCAACCAGGGGATCATTTTACTGTTTTTTTCGACGCTGGAATGCGAGCTACCGAGGACGACCTGCTAAAGCTTCCTGAGTGTAAAGCCACGCCCTGGAGTCGTCTGCGCAGGCGGCTGGATTTTGTACCCGGCAATTACAACTTCGTGCTGAGTGGCACTCTGACGGTTGCAGCCCAGCCGCCGAATGCCGACGCGCCCGGCACGCTACCGAGATCGTCAGGCTCCAGTTCAGACGTCGCAGAGACGCCTGAGGGCCACTACTTTACGGAGACCGCGAGTCTCCCCGTCACCATTGATCAATCTCAGATCATCGTTTATGCCGGCCTTGGGGGTCTGATTGCGTTTTTGGTTATGAGCTTTCGCAATGCCGCCACGCTTTCTGAGCATGCGGGCAAAGTGCAGGCCGCTTCGAGGAAGCCTTTCTCAAAGATTGTTATCATCCTGCGCGAGGCAGGCGCGGCTATTTTGGTCAGTGTGACGGTGACGGTTATTGCAAGCCGACTATCGACCGCAACGTTTCCAGTCAGAGTCTCGGTCGATGACTTCTGGGGGGCCTTAACCGTGGGCTTTGTGTCCTACTTCGTCGGGGGCAAGTTTATCGATAAGCTCGCTGAAACCTTGGGAACAGACCCTGGCCCTGTCGCGGGTGCGCCCTCGTCGCCTCCTGGCCCACCCACGACGCCCACAGATCCTCGTGGAGCTGGGGCGGCGACGACTCCGCCCGCAGTTCCCGTCGGGCCTGCAACAGCTCCGCCGCAAGCTGGGGCCGCGCCAACAACCGCTGTCGTACGCGGAGAGTCCGGACTTGCAGACTCATAAGCTACGGCTGTGCGGGCCGCAGGTGCCGCTCGACCATTACCGATAGAACAATGAGGCCAACAGAACCTCGACCGTCCCTTGTAGTCATCACCGGTGTCAGCCGCGGCCTTGGCCGTGCGATGGTGGACGAATTTGTCCGACTCGGCCAAACGGTTTGTGGGTGCGCCCGGACCAAGAACAAGATCGAAGAGCTTGCCGGCATGTACCCGGGGCATGACTTTCAAACGGTTGACGTAGCTTCAGACCGCGAAGTCCGAGCGTGGGCCGGCCGCCTTCTGGATAAATACGGACCGGCGGATTACGTCCTCAACAATGCGGCGGTCATAAATTCAAAGGCATCGCTCTGGCAGGTCGAGAATCGAGATTTTTCCGACGAAATTGATATCAACATCAAGGGGGTCGTCAATGTTGTGCGTCACTTTGCTCCAGCGATGATACGCCGGAAGCGCGGAGTCATCGTTAACTTCACGTCGCGCTGGGGTAAAACCTTCGAGAAACAAATGGCACCGTACTGCGCGACGAAATGGGCCGTCGTGGCGCTTACCCGAGCTTTGGCGGATGAACTGAGACCAGAAGGCGTCGCCGCCGTCGGACTCAATCCGGGCATTGTGAAAACCGAAATGCTTCAAAGATATTTGGGCGATGTCGATCGATATGACGAGAGCAATTACCTCACGCCGAATGTATGGGCAAGAATTGCCGTTCCGTTGATTTTGCGTCTGCGACTAAAAGACTCTGGCCGGCTGCGCAACGTGCTACGTCCATCAGACACGGGAATCCGCGCTAATGCGCGGGAAAAGAGAGAGACATTATGAAGAATATTTATCGAGTAACGCGACCCGCCTGGGCGGATATGGAGAGGTGGGAAACTTGGATGATTCTTTTTGCAGGTCTCGCGCTTGGCCTCTTCGGGATCGGCGGAAGATTATTCGTCGGCCAACTCGTGGGCAAAAACTCGGTCGACTATGTGTGGCCGTTCATCGAGGTTCTCGCCCCAACGTTGGGGTGCCTCGTTCTGATCTGGAGTTACAAAAGACAGCGAGTCGGATGCTATCCGAGCACTTTTATATACTGCTTTAATATGCCTGAGGACTCGAATCCTAGCGGAAAGCGTAAGGTCGTCGGTTTTTGCTATGTCGACCCTGATATGGCCACAGGAGAACTCATTGTTGAGGGCGCCTCGTTCTATTGGGACAACGGTCGCATAAGCAACCGAGTGGGATTCAGATCGACACAAGTGCACGGCGTCGAAGTGAACGGGGAGACTACTTGTGAAATACGATTTACCATAAACGAAGACGATCAGGACAACCGGAACTACCGACACGGCCTGCTCCAGTTCCGATTGACGAACCCTAGCAGAAGGTCGACGCGCGCCGAGATCGTAGACGCGTATGCAGGTTATCTCCGGAATACCCGCAACGATGTAGAAATTCAAGACGTAGACGTCCGGGGAAGGGGATATGCAGAATGGTGTGCGAAGGGGAAACTCTCCGAGGACGACGCCCAAGCCATACTGGGCAGAAGCGGCGACGTGCTTTTCGGTAAATTGGACCACATGCTACAGAGCACGCCGTGGCCGTCCTTATGGCGCAACAGAGTGCTCCAGTCCTCTAATAAATTCAACGTGTGGAGGGACGAGATTCCGACGCCGCAGTCGGTCTTGCTTGACCCTAAAATGGAACCGTACATTGATAAACTGCTGCAGCGGGTTCTGACGTTGTACGGGCTCAATACCGCTGCGATCGATAGGTTCAAGGAACTTGCTCTCAACCAGGCCCGGGTCGAAGCCGAGTGCGGAGTGGTCGCGTTTGAACACAGTCTCAAATCCGGTTTGATCAACCAAATCGACAAAAATAAAGCAAATGAGACGCTCTATCAACGAGCGAACATAATTTACGACGAGATAAAGGAGTTTATAGTTGGCGATTCGCTGCTCGACATCGGCTGCGGGAACGGATTAGTTTGCAGTTTGATAAAGCATCATCTCAGGTTGAAGCCCCTGCTGTTGGACGTTGTGCGATATGTGCCCAGAGAGCTCGGCTTGGATTTCGTACCTTATCGCGAAGGGCAACGCCTGCCTGTTTCGGAGCCGTTCGACACGGTGCTACTCCTCGTAGTTCTTCACCACTCACGTAACCCAGAGGAGCTGTTGGATCTAGCCTGGGCCGCAACTAGGAAGAGGTTAATAATCATCGAGTCCGTCGTTGGTGTCCATAAGCTTGAATCGAAGGTGAAATATGACCTCGTGGCATTAACAGACAAAGAGCAATTTGCTTATGCTGCATTTGTGGATTGGTTCTACAACCGAGTCCTTCACGACAACGTGCCAGTGCCATACAATTTCACGACCCCCGAGAAATGGCGGTCGATTTTCATAGATCACAAGATGGATGGGGATGCAGCCGACGGCGGGGAACGCCACGGACAACTCACGCATGTGAGACATCTGGGACAAGACATAGAAATCGGGCCGGAATATCACATTCTCTTCGTCCTAGATAAGCCAGACTTTAAGCAAGTCCAATAGAAGATACACATCGAGCGCGACAGATTACTATGCCTGGTGAGGACCGCCGCTCGTATTTTTGCCGTCGATGCGGCGTATCCTGCAAGGCGTGGGCGAGCTGGGTTGAGCACTCGACCGTTCTTCCAAGCTAAGCCGAAAAGTCGTGAGGCTGAGCGGCCATGGGTTCATTCTAAGTCAGGCGGCGCGGCCCCCCTATCCGCGCCGATAACGTTGAGAATTTGACTTGCGGTCTGCTGAACGTATTGCAGGCTCTCGCTCAAGAGTTTCGCGTCGCCGCCATATAGGCCGATGTAATCCTGAGCGGCGGTGCCGGTGTCGAGTCCGATCGCGCTGCAGACGACAAAGGCGACGGCCTCGGCTTCAGTTTCACGGATGCGCTTCGTCGTCGCGTTGCGCCGTTCGGCGCGGTGCATCAGTTCGTGCGCGATCTCATGCGCGAGCGTTGCGAACTCCTCGGCGGCAGACTGGCCGGGCAGCAACGCGATTCTGCCGCCTGACGACGTGCCGCGCGCGGGCGCGATGCCCTCGGAATATTCGAGAGCGATGCCCTGCCCGGCGACGAATTTCGCCAAGCGCTCGCGATACTCGCGGGGATCGCCGTTGACGCTGCCGATTTCCGGCAGCTCCTGTCCGTCGGTCTGCGCGACATCGAATACATAGGCCGCGCGGAATCCGACAGAGGTTGACGATTCATCGGTTTCGGTTTGTCCGGCGTTCTCCGCTTTGCGCCTCACGACCGGGGCGAGAATCATAATTCCCTTCTCGCCCTTCTTCACGAAACGCCCCAGCTTGTGCCAGGCGTGGAAGCCCGCGACGTGCGTCGCCGTTGGCTTCTGCATTGCGATGAGCATGACGTTGTGCCACGAATAGCGATGGAACCGCGCCATCGCCGCGAGATACTCCTTGAGCCTACCGGACTGGCCCGATTCGAGAGCCTGCCTGAGCTGCTCGATTGCCTTGCTTGCGACTTCTCTTGCTTGTTCGACTTTCATTTTTTCTGTCCTTTCTGTTTCGGAGAGTCCTTGCTCCCCTCACACAGAGGAGGGGGAGCAAGGACGCGAAACAGGGGACCGAGGCGGAGCAATTGACGCGGCCAGGCCGGAACGGATCGCACGCTTGAGTGACGGCGCGTGTTGCCGGCGCGAGAAATGCCAGTGAAGGCCGGAGGCGCGTTGTCCGGCGCCGGGATGCGGCAATCGCGCAGCGGGGAGAGCGGAAGTTGGCAAGCAGGAATCAGCCAGCGGTGAAACGTTCGGTGTTCCGAGTACCCTGATATGTCATGAGAATTTATTTTGAGTTCTTAACGATTGTTTAGGATTTAGGCCATAGGTTGAAAAGTCGTTGTGGTGCTGAAACCGTTGAGGAGGATGAATTGAGTCAGTCGTTTGAAAATGTAGTGAGGTGTTTGGTTGGTGGGATTGAGGGTGTGACGGCCGTGAGTGTGAATGGGAGGATCGCCAGCGGCAAGGCGGCGGTCGATGAAGATGTGGATGTTGATGTCGCCGTGATGGTGTCCGCAGTCGTCCGTCGCCGGGTTCCGGCGCGGGTCCTCGGTTTATAGGAGGCGGGCATGACGAAAAAATATGAATTGCTCGCGGGTGATTTTCTGAAGGCGGGCGATCGGACGGTATATCGAATCCGGGCGCTCAGGGATTTCGCCGATGTGAGACGCGGCGATATCGGCGGGTATGTTGAAAATGAATCGGCGCTGGCGCACGAGGGCGATGCGTGGGTTCAGGATGTGGCCCAGGTCTATGGGCCGAACGGCCGCGTCGGCGGCAATGCGCGGGTTAAGGGAGAAGCGTGGGTGCTGGGGCGGGTCGAGGGGGATGCGGAGATTTGCGATCTTGTCGTGGTCGAGGAGCGGGCGTATGTGGGTGGACGCACCGTTGTGTCCGGGGATGAGATCGTGAGGGGCGATCCGCAGCGGGCGGTGGAGCGGCGGCGGGGGGCGGCCTCGGCAAACGGTGCGGGCCGGTTTGAGCGCCGAGCGCCTTAGCCGTCGACGGACCGAAAGCGTCCAGCCTTTCTTGTGTGGCTTGCGCTGCGCGAGAGTTTCGCGTATGGCTTTCGTGGTCAGGTACATCGCGACGGCCTCAATTGGCCAACGCGGCTTGATGCGAAGGATATCCGCCGGAATATGCCCGACCCGTTCGACGTGACGTTGGAAATTATCCATATAAGCGGCGATGAGACGGGTGACTTCAATGGCAATCGGGTTCGCCGGGTCGGGGTCTTCGATCGCCGTGGCGACCGCATCCTCGGAGAGGGAGCGGAATTCCGGTTTGGGTTCGACGGTTTCGGTCATCCCGTATCTGGTAGCGGACGGACGTTGGACTGTAAAGGGGAAAGCAGCAACGATCGAACGTGCATCCGACGCCATTGGACGAACTCCTTCTCATCATTGAAGTTATATTCGATAACCGTAAAACATAAAAATGCGGTAAATTGGCTTTCCGGTATTTCCACAACGCTGCGATCAACTCCTTATGGGGTAATTTGGGCAGGCACTGGATGACGCTCTTGTGCATCCTGAGGAGTGACATGATACGACCACTTACGAAGAGGGATAAAAACGGCAACTTCTACACGCGCCCCGCCGAAATCCGGACGGCGATCGGCGCAGCCATCCAGCAGGACACGGCGACCTTGAAGTGCCGCGCTGCGGTGTGGAAACGAGACTCGCCGAATTTTATGCCTTTGGAGTGTTTGGTGCACATAATCCGCGAAGCTAGGCGGCGACAGGACGAACCAGTGATGAGCGCACTGTTGCCCTTACTCCTCGGGCGTTGTGAGGCCATTCTCAAAAAGAAGATCCCTGACAACGGCATGTCGAACGCTGAGGAGATCCGAGAGGACATTCTAGGTGAGTTCAGCGTACTGTTTGCGCAAGATGGGGTAGGGGAGAATCCTGATGAACTTGATTTTTACGAGTGCCGCTTCAATCGAGCGTTCCGATTCTTCTGGATCGACTTTATGCGTCGTGAGTCGGCTCGCGAAGAGCCCCTTGAGCAACTGCAATTAGAAGAAACGTCGGATTCGTCCCTCGACGAAGAACAGGTTCGAAGCATCCCCGATGCATTGCGACAAGGTGCCACGCAACTCACCGACATTGCTCGGGAAGAACTATTGACTGCTATCAGCTCGCTTCCGCGTGACGAGCGTAGGGCCGTTATTCTTTGCCATATTATGGGCTACAAAGAGGAATCTAAGGACCCGTCCGCAATAACCGCTGCTACTCTGTGCGGCGTAGCACCACGAACCATTCGCAATCGCCTTAGCAGAGCGGCGGCGAAGCTTTCCCAATTCAAGGAGGACGCATAAAATGACCGTGACCAAACCACCGACGCCACTGCGAGACGCGCTGTACGCGTTCTCGCTCGCCAAGGCGGTTCCCGACGCGCCGCTGCTAGATGAATTCGTTCGCCTCTATCCCGAATACGCTGCGGAGATAACCGATTTCGCGATCGAGCTGGCTGTCGACGCCGCGCACGGGGACGACGCCGAGTTTGAAGGAACCGATGAATCCATCAGTCCGGCGGTCTCACGCGCTATGAGCCGGTTTCAAAATCGCCTGTTCGAAGTCCAGCATGACGAAGCGGCAGGCTCGAAGGCTTCGTCGATTGCATCGACTTCGGTCGAAAACCCGTTCGCCGCACTCGACCGCATGGCCTTCCGTGGGTTGGCGAATCGTCTCAACGTCACGACCCTGTTTGTCGCTAAATTGCGTGACCGTCAAATCGATCCGGGCACAATCACAACGGGCTTTCGAAGTCATGTTGCGAACGAGTTGAGTGTTCCCGTCGACGTAGTCGTCGCGCACTTTGCCGCCCAGGCCGAAATTCAGGCTCGACAGTTCTACAAATCGGAGCAGAAACCTACGGCGATCACGCGAGAAAGCTTTGAGGAAGCCGTTCGCAACTCCGGAC
>Ga0182015_10006776_pt1 | contig 11370 bp, 10 predicted proteins | sample 712P3MmetaG_FD_120478 | JGI IMG/M metagenome (GOLD analysis project Ga0182015, IMG submission 120478) | Permafrost microbial communities from Stordalen Mire, Sweden - 712P3M metaG | ecosystem: Environmental > Terrestrial > Soil > Wetlands > Permafrost | place: Sweden: Stordalen | collected...
CACCGAAAAGGAGTTTATGAAGGCCCCTGAAGTGCTGTATTCGGCGAGGCCGCCTTCTTCGTTGAAGAAGAACAGATCCGATCCAGAGGCCGCCATTTGACCTCCGTACGCTAGATTCGTCAAAAAGGAGGCGTTAACTGTCATTCCAGTGGTAGTGTACTCTGCGACTGTATTACTCCCCTCGACCCAAACGAATAGATCCGATCCGGATACGGCAATCGAACCTGGATAATTAAACCCGCCCACCAGATCGGAATTCACGGTCGCGCCGGCGGTCGAATACTCGCCGATCCAACCAGAGCGCTGATCATTTGTGACAAAAACGTCGGAGCCAGACACGGCAATGGAAGTTGGGTAGGCTAAACCCGTAGCCAACGAAGTGTTTATTACCGTTCCTGAGGTTGAGTATTCGCTTACGGCGCCAACACTAGCACTCGAAGAATTATCCGTCGTTGTGACGAAAATCTGCGCTTGGAGGGCGCCTGGCATAAGGATGGCGCCGAGGCATAGGCCCAACACTGTGATCTTAATCAGGCTTAAATTGAAGTTACGTGCGTTTCCCTTGGTTTTTATCATGTTGATTCCCCTCCCGGGATAAATGCCGCATCGAACTTCCGCGTTTTAGACGGTTAGTTCGGGTGACTGTGTTGAAAAGGCCGAGGCAAACGTCTGCCGCTACCTTGAAAGCGACAGGCAAGATATTGATCGCGATGCTCTGCCGATAGCCGTATTTATGCGTCCCTATTTCTTTGTCGTGATGGAAGTGTCCTCAGATTTGATGACATCCGCCTTCATCACTTCGTGGGAGACGGCGAGCACTTTCATCGCCAGTTCCATGCGGCCACGTGTACGGGTGCGGGCGGAGATGCGGTCGAGATACGTGCGGACGGTTGGCTCACCGATTCCCATCGTTTGCGCAATCTGCTTGTCGCAAAAGCCACGCAATATCAGGTCAACTACTTGCGCCTGTTTGGGTGAGAGACGCAGGGCCAGATAAATCGCCTGCCAATGATCGCGTTGCAAAGGAAGAGGTGGGACATCAGGAGAAACGTCTGATGAATACGGGCGAGTCATAGCAGCAGCCCCAAAATAAAAGAGCGTCGAACCAAGGCCGCTCAGAGAGCCCCCGCCAAGGGGCATAGAGAACGTACCCTGGCCGACGCCCCTTTCGGGGCGCGGCAATCAAGGCACTGCTTCTCTATTCAAACTTTGCCGGTTTTCCCGGAAGCAGCGTCTTGACGCTCGCGCGTCAATTTCAAGTTGTCGTCCTGTCGTCCAAACGACGGAAGGACGCCATCATCATAGGCAAATTGGTGCCAATTCGACACAAGGAAGTCAGCGATCAATTTCACGCTGCGCGTTTACGATTTATCAATAATTTCGTGGCATGATGAGCGAACCGTCCGGCGATCTGCCGGACGGATTCACATCTACAGGGGAAAATATGCCACGCAAGAAGAACACGGCTCAGGAGGCCGCACACGACCAAACCAGTTCGACCGCCGCGGCGGTTGCAGAACCGAAGAAAACCGACATGGCGCCGATAGGGCGCCCGGCCTATATCGATGGACCGCCGGTGACGGAAGATGGCAAAGTCATCACAGCCGCCAACCCGGAGGCCAAGAATTGGGGCGATCCATACAAGGCAATCGTATCCACCCCGACCCTTGAAATGGGCGAGAACCGCCGTTTCAAGCAGCGGGTTTTCATGTTCAAGGAAAAGCCATCGGAGGACGTGCTGTCCGCACTGAAAGAGAACGGCTTTACCTACCGCGCTAATGAGAAGGCGTGGACGATTCAGGCCAATCCCGAAACACGCAAGCTCTCCGAGGAACTGGCCGAGCAGTTCGCCGGCCCATCCCATGGGATGAAACGGTGACAAGCCGCTGGCGCGGCGGGAAGGGATTCGATCCCCAGCAACTCCAGATTGACTGGAGTGGCGGACCCACCTCGCCGACCCGGAAGCCAAGAACGGAAAGGCCGGCCATCGTGCCGCCTTCCGTTCCGGCTAACGGATTGATCTTAAAGCTTAAATGGGATTTCCGCACGACGTTCCCGGAGCCGACCGAACAGGCCATTGAGGCCGGCACGATCAGCGCCGAGGACTTGCACCTGGAGGGTATCCGCAGCATCCACGAGGAACAGACCCGCGAAATGTTGGCGACGCTCCACGACCTCGACGCCGTGCTCGATGCCAGGCGGCGGGGCGTGGACCCGAGGAACAACAAAGCGCCCATGCTGAAGGAGGCGAAGGAACGGTTACAGAAATTCTTCCAGACCGAACCCGCCCGGCTTGAAAGCTGGTATTCGAACCTGCTTGGCGTTTACGCAGATACCTTTGGGCAGGACGCTGGCGATGCTTTCGATAAGGCCGTTCGGGCCTGGCACGCCGGCCTTGAGGTTGTAGCTGAATCCAAATGTGCCGCGGCTATGGCGACGCCACCTGCCGCTGCCCCAACCAACTTAGGCCGTCGCCAAAATCCTTCCCGGATTTCGACCCGCCTTCCTGTCCCGCGTCCCCTGCCCTCCGCCGTCGTCGCGAGGCGTTTCGGCCAGGAGGACGACGGCAGACCTGTCCGCCCCGGCGCCCGAGAGGTCCGCGAGATCACTGAGCGTCACGCTGAGAAACTCATCGACCTGCTCGATTCCATCGCCAGCGCGCCCGCCGATGGCAAAGATGCCCTGCAGTCCCAGTTTGGCGCCGCCATTGCCGCTTACGGCGAGGACTTCGGCCAGCACGCCGCCGACCAGCTTGAGGCGTATGTCAAACGCCAGGCCGGCCTCGATAACAGCAACCGACGCGGACGCTGAAACCCCTTCGCTCGCCTACCCGTCAGGCACTTGCGGATGCCACTCACACGCCGAAATATCCCGCCAATCCCCCGCGCTTTTGCCCCACAGGCAATCGCACATGCAATCATGCTGGCTTGCAATAATGTTTGTTCACTCTTCTCCCCTAAGCACAGCTTAGGAAGTGAATTTCCCGGGGAAAAACAGTGCATGCCAGCATGAATGATTGAATGCTTGAAAGCATGAATGACTGAAAGCACGAATGCATTCATTCATGCCAGCAGGAAGGCATGCCATCATGTGTGCATTCTTTCTGGAATGCCAGCACACATGTCAGCAAACATTCGTGCATTCATGTCACCATGTCATCATGAAAACGTGTGAGCATGAAATAATGCTTGCGCTCTTACATGCAAGCATGTTATCACGAAAGCATGATCATCGTCGTCGCAAATTCTAAGGGAGGGGTCGGCAAATCGACCTTCTCGGTTCATCTGGCTGCTTGGCTCCATGAGCAGGGCCACCGCGTGACGCTTGCCGACTGCGACACCCAACAATCCTCATCGGAATGGATTCGCGAGGCCGTGCCGGAAGTGAAGGCCGTCCGTCTCGACAATCCCGATGTGATTCTCAACGACTTGCCATTGCTCAATGCCGATACGGATTTTGTGATCGCCGATGGTCCGGGAAGTCAGACCGAAACGAGTCGGGCGCTCTTGCTTCGCGCTGATCTGGCGATCGTGCCGTGCAAGGCATCAATGCTGGAGGTAAGGGCGCTGGCCAAGGCAACTGAGGTATTGCGAGTATCCCAGGACATCCGCTCCGGATTGCCCAAGGCCATCATCGTTTTGAGCATGGTCGGAATGAAGTACCGGCTCACTGCCGATATGAAAGAGGCGGCGGCAGCTCTAAATTTGCCGCTAGCCACACGTGCCATGACCCTTCGCCAGATTTATGCCGATGCGCCGGGGCAGGGGGCGGTGGTGTGGAATATGGGCGCGCGTGCGCGCGAAGCTGCCGAGGAAGTCGATCAGATATTCCGCGAGATTCTGCCTGACGCCGTGAAGCGTCGCGGCGCTCGCCTCACCGCATCGTAATAACGGAGAAAGTCATGGCGGACCGCAGATCGTTGACCGAGGGACTCAAACCGCCGTCGCAGGCCCCTGTTGTCGATCCGGTACTCGAACGGCAATTCGTTCGCGGCAGCATAAGCACGGTGGCCAATGCGCCGACGCCATCAACGAGCGCAGATCCCATTCGCCGAGTTTCGTTCAGCACCCGAATGCGCTCAGAGTATTCTGAAGCGCTGAAACGGGCGTCGCTAGAGCGGCAACTAAATAAGATCGAGCCAAACTCCGTTCAGGACATCCTTGAAGAAGCCCTTGAACCGTGGCTCAGGAATAACGGTTACATCCGGTGAGGGTTTATTCGGATTCGGCAGGAATGGGGATGGCAGTGACTTCCGCCAATGGCAATTCCTGTTGCCGGCTGGCATCCTTCAGGTGATATGACTTCACGAACGCCAGGCGATCGCCGTTGAACATGAAGCGGATATTGACGAAGAACACCCCGTCGCTGGGGCTGCGGTAGAGGAATTCCTTTTCGAGCAATTCGCGCACACCGCGTTGATAGCTGCGGTCGCTGATGCCATGATCCTTGGCGACGTACTGATTGAGTTTGATTTCATCGACGCCGGGATTTGCTCGCATTTCGTGGTACACGAGTTCGAAGACCTGAATGCCCGTTTTGGAAAGACCCGCAGCCTGCTTGATGCCGTCGAGAAAGAGTTTGACGAAGCGGGTGGTATCGACTTCCTCCTCAAACCAGAAGCCCAGGCCACCAATGCCCTTCAATTCGCCGGTGGTGTTGTCCACGATGACCGACCCCTTGCCACCCGGCACGCTAATACGCTTCGTGCGCGTAGGCAGGTTGAACGCCTGCGGTACACTCGGATTCGTGCGGTACACAGGGAATCCCCGTTTCGTGGAGATCTGGTTCTCGGGAATCTCAACAATCTGGCGCTCAAGCGTCATAATCATGCTCCAATTTTGTCACTAAACAGTCAGGAGCATTGCACTTAAACGACAAAAGCGCAAGCAGATTTTGGCGGTTCACCGACCGATCATGACGGTTGACCGTCTGAAATTGACGTTTCGGATCGAGGAATTTCAGGCACTTGAGCCATTCCCCTTTCTTATACTTAAAAGCCTCTTTTTTTTGCCCCGACGCCGCGCAATGCAATTGAGCGCCGTAGGCGGCGGGGCCAACCCTTGCTGATGAGAACGCGACGCCCTGTGGATATAACTCAAAACAGAGGCTGATTTTCTCACCAATCAAGACCACTTTACCGTGTGGCGAGATAAACTGCTCAGCAGAATGGGGCTTCAGTCTTGGCAACGGCTTACCAAAACTTGAATCGCAACGTGATTACGCTTTGACGACAATAGCTCAATGCAGCAACAGATATTCTCTGGCTTGCCCCGAATCGAATGCCGCTTGATCGTCATAAATATTTATTACGTCGTCACTCATCACGGCGATAGACCCGTCTTCACGATGGAAGACAACCAACCAAATCCCTCCACCGCTATTCCAGGTTTTTCCACGCAGCGCTTCGGCTACTGCGTTAGCTTCTTCTTCAGTCATTTTTCACCTTTTTCTTCGCGTCCTGTCGGGGACGATCCCAGTACGGACTTTTGCATTTCGGACAAACCCTTGGCGGGTCCGAGATGTCAAGGGGCACCCATTTGTGCTCACATCGTTCGCACTGCAAGCCGTCAATCTTTATCTTCGCCATCACCTCAATGATAATATGTTTTTAGGGTATTATCAATAAGAATACTCGCGGGCCATTCCGATACCGGCAAAGGTCATTGCACCGCCCTCAACGCAATATGCGGACTGTGCGATTTGGCTTTGACCAGGCGCACCGATAGCCCGAGGCCAGAGGTGTACTTGATCATTTGACGGAAAGTCCATTCCGCGCTATGCCTTACGACATGAAGGTCACCGTGTACCGTCCGAAAGAGGCTGTCGGGCTGGGCCCTCCCCAGGGCTTTCTCGGCGAAGAACATCCAACCCAGGGCGATTGGGTTCAGAGTGCCAAGAGCGTGCAGCCTGACGGCATTGATCCCCACACAATGCTCCACCAGATAGGGCGCGACTTTCTGATCTATTCGATGTACCACGCCAGAGAACCCCGATTCCTCGGCTATGCGGTCGAAAACTTCGGCGCGGCGGCGAGGAAACTCGGGTACAGCCTACCGCTCAAGGAAGAGGATGCCGTCTGGCTCACCTATCTGCCGACTGAACTCGACCCAGCACCGCCGCAGGATCATCAGCTATTGCTTGGCCAGATTGCCGCCGTCTTCGGCACGAAAGCTGCGAAGGAACAGGCTGACGCGATCGGAGTTAAATGGCCATTGCGTCTCGCGGGAATGCAGGAAAAGGATCGAAGCCGTTGACTTGCGAAACCGGCCGGCGATACGACTTGGGCCAATCGTTGTATCCCAACTTGGAGTTAATTCGTCCTTTGGATTAGAATTCCGTTTTTAGCCGTAGAACTCTCAGGAAAAGGCAACGGGCGTTTTTTCGAGCCCAAAGGACAAAATTGCATGGAAGCGATTCGAAAAGTGAAAACCAAACGACCCGTGAATAAAAATACCTCGAATGCGTCGGTAGTTTCGATGTTCGCTGGATGCGGCGGCTTGGATTTAGGATTCCTGGGCGGATTCAGTTACATGGGGGAGCATTGCGCCAAGTTGCCATTTAGAATCCTCGAAGCGTACGAGAATGACGACAAGGCAATCGAAACGTACCGTCGAAACATCGGGTCCGAGATCGTCAAGAAAAATCTGTCTACGTTTTCGCCATTAGAGATGCCTGCGGCCGATTTGTTAATTGGCGGTTTCCCGTGCCAAGACTTCTCGTCGTGCGGCCCACTCCGCGGCCTCGAATCCGAAAGGGGACGCCTCTATCAAGCATTGATCAAGTACATGGTGGCTCACCAACCCAAGATTGTTGTTGGTGAAAATGTGTTACATCTCGCCCGGATGCAACGAGGCGCCGTTTTGGACACGATTATATCCCACCTCGAAGAAGCGGGTTACTCATTCAAAGTGTGGAAGATGTTCGCGCCCGACTACGGTGTGCCACAGAATCGTACGCGACTTTTTCTCGTGGGCAAGCGCAATGATCTTCCCGGTTTTCCAATGCTTCCTGCGCCAACGTGCCTGCTCGAACCCCGAACCATTGATTGGGCACTTCACGACTTGGAGAGCGTCGTCGATGACAGTGTTCCCAATCAAACACAGTTCTTCGTGGCTTCCAAGGCAAAAAAGGGCAATGGCCAGGGGGATGAGGTAAGCCGCGCCGGACAGCCGTCATATTGTGTTCGAGCAAATGCAAAATCGCGAGTGCAGTTCCACTATAGATTGCCACGGCGTCTGACTGTCCGCGAATGTGCCCGCTTGCAGACCTTCCCCGACACATTCGTTTTTCCGCATTCAACAACCACCAATGTCATGCAAATTGGGAATGCCGTTCCGCCGCTCTTGGCGCACAGGGTTGCAACTGCCATTCACGATTACTACATCACACTGGGCAAAGCAGAAAAACGCCGAGTCAGCACAATTCAAGGGCGGTTTAATTATGCCTAAGACCGTTGACATAACTCCAAGTCCCAGGATTCTCAGAACTCTGGGCCAGATTCCGTTCGCTCCGTGGCAATGTATTGCCGAACTCGTAGACAATTCCTTGGACGGATTCCGCCACGCCGTTTCAAATCACATTATGTTGAAGCAAAGGCGCATCGTCATCTCGTGGTCAACCAACGCTGCAGTATCCGACCGTGTGGTGGAGATTATTGATACCGGGCCGGGGATGACACCCGAAACACTTAATGATTGTGTCCGCGCCGGCTATTCGACGAACGATCCTATCGAGAATCTCGGCTTGTTTGGCATGGGGTTCAACATTGCCACCGCTCGCCTTGGGGAAAAGACGACCATACTTTCCGCCGCTCCCACAGCAAAGGAGTGGGTAGGAATCGAAATTGATTTCAACGTCCTAACCAAGAGTAAAACCTTTAACGCGCCCCTCATTACCCAGCCAAAGAAGGATGCATCTGAATGCGGCACCCGCATTATTATCTCCGGGCTTGACTCCGGGATGTACAACCAGCTGAATCTGACGCAAATTCGCCGCCAACTTGAGGACATTTATACGCCGATTCTAAGTGGCACAAATGCGGAAATTACCCTGCAGGGTAAAGTCCTTTCACCGCGGCCCCATTGTGTGTGGGCAGAGTCGCACTACGTCGCTCGGGCCGGGGACAATATACCAGCGATAGTCCACATCAATGAGATGCTTGGAGAAAATCTATTCGACATCGTGCGGAACCGCTATTTAACAGCTGAGGAAGAAGAGTCTGCATTGAAAACCAAGGCTGAAACGGGTCAATTGCCGGAAGGCGTTCGTCTTCGACCGAAGCGTGTCCATGGCTGGTTGGGCATACAGCGGTACTCCGACCCAGACGACTTCGGAATCGATTTTATCCGGAACGGTCGCAAGATACTTATTCGGGACAAGTCGTTGTTTTCCTTTTATAACCCGGTTACTGGCCGAACTGAATTAGAGTATCCGATTGAACTTGGTAGTACCGTCGGTGGCCGTATTGTGGGCGAAATCCACATCGACCACGTTCCACCCACTTACCAGAAAAATGATTTCCACCGTGCGGATGCCTCGTGGAACGAGATGGTGGCGGTCCTTCGGGGTGATGGACCGATCCTGCCTCAGCGTAGAAAGGCGATGGGCTACCAGGACGACAACCAATCACCGCTTGGACGGCTCATCAGCGCCTACCGTCGATCCGATGCGGGGACACGGAATCTGGCGGCACCGTCACAGCAAGCGAGAGAATGGGCCAAGCGTTTTCGCGACGGTGACTCTGAATTTCAATCGGACGAAAAGTGGTGGGAAGCGGCAAAGGAACAGGATCGGCTTCGCGCGGACAGTGGAGCTGGAACTGCGGCGGCCGTCGATGCCGGCGTGGCGGCTTCCGACGACGTGACGGTTTACTTAAACGGCGGTGCCGGCACGGCAAACCTTGCCGCATCATCTCCCGTCCCGCCACCGCAACCTTCTCAGCAAACTCCGCAGAGCCCCCGAGAAAGCCTCATCGCGCGGTCTGTGAAGAGCGAGCAGTACTCTGATGACTATTCCTACGAAGGCGGCTCAGCTGGCTTTAGGGTAACCGTCTGGGAATTGAAGTCGGGAATCATCGGGGACGGAGACCAAGGCAATCCTTGCGTCCTTTTGCGCGAAGGCAACACGTGCGACTTTTTTTACAATCCCAAGCACCCATTCCTGCGTAGTTATCCGATCGGTTTTCGTGACCTTTTGCTGATATATCTCGCGGAGCGTTTCAAGGTCCGGGACAACCTCCAAGATCGCGACATCACCCTATTGTTCAGCAACTTGATGCGGACGAACTTTCCTGACGCGAAGCTCGACCTAGCAACCGTACAGGAGAAGGCGTCTTCGCTGGTTCAAAAACTCCGAGAGAAAGCCGTTGCCCTGCTGGCCATCCGCGAACAAGAGGTTATCGAAGTCGTCCACGAAGCGGGAGGCGACGTCGAGGAAACCGTCGCCGCATTGGTCCAAAACGTTGAACTTTTGCAAAAATTCCAATCGCGTCTAATGGGCTCAATCGATGCTCTACAATACATTCCCCCGAAAACCCTAATTCGCCTTGTGGACCGTTTTCCTGAGGAGTTTTTCGATGGGAAGTTTTTTAGAACCCCATTCATGCAGATCAAGCTGCACGACGACAACGCGACTGAACGTCTTAGGCAGCAGGCAAAGGAACGCGTTGTATTGTTCCTCAAAGACTCCCTATGGATCATAAGTGACGCAACCGCGTTATTTGGGCACAACGTATCAAAAGATGACATTGCTAGGTGCGAACACAGCATTGCGTCCCTTAACGCCGGCATTGTCGAGTGAGCTTCTTAACTGAAGAAATCTCCAAGGGAACTGATTGGCGAGCCGTGGAGCGCGCTGTCGCCCGCATGATGACTCATTGTGGATGGCGCAGTGTTCAAGTCGTTGGAAGGCGTGGTGACGGGGGCGGTGATGTCATCGGCGTCCGCCCCGTCGGCGGCAAAGACGCTGTTTTTGTGGTTCAAGTTAAAGCCGTGATGGGTGGAAACTACATCGGGCCCTCGGCAATTCAAGAGGCCGTAGATGCCCTACCTATTTATTCTGGTGACATTGCTGTCGCTGCCACAAACGGAGATTTCACGCAGTCCGCAATCGCAAGGCAGAAACAGCTCGCCGCCCAGGGTTTCGACATTCGCCTCTGGAATGGAAAATTCATAGAGCAAATCATCGATGCGGCTCCTGAGGGGCATGCCGCGCACCGAAACCTACGGGATTACCAAAAGACGACCGTTGACCGCTGCGTTGAGCGCTTCGCCCAAGGCGGAAATCGCACGATGTTCGTGATTGCAACAGGATTGGGCAAGACTGTAATTGCCGCGGAACTCGTTTCGACGCTTTTCTCGAAAGGACTGAAGACGGCGCTCGTCTTATGCCATTCTCGCGACTTGGCCCTGCAACTAGAGCAGGCGTTCTGGCCACAACTCTCAAAAAATATCCCCACTCGCGTGTTTTTCGATGGCGAGCCACCAAAGGTCTTCGACGGCATCAACTTTGGTTTATATCAGACGTTCACCAGTTATCTTAGCGGTATTGCCCCGAGCGACTATGAGATCGTCATAGTCGACGAGGCGCACCACGCCTTCGCCAGTGGCTTCCTCCGCTGTCTCAACTTTCTCCAACCCCGCCTGCTGGTTGGCATGACGGCCACGCCTTGGAGGCGCGATGGAATGGCTATCCAGGATATTTTTGGCCCTCCTCTCTCCACAGTATCCATCGTAGATGGAATGCTAATGGGGCATTTGGCACGAGTGGACTACCGCGTATTCTCCGACAGCATTGACTGGCAGAAAATTCCGCGGCTTACGGGGGGGCGGCTCTCAGTCAAAGATTTGAACAAGAGATTGTTTGTTCCGCAACGAGATGAGGCCGTCATTGATGAGATCGGAAAGCTCGCCACCACAATGCCCAACCCGAAAGTCATTGTCTTCTGTCCATCCGTTGAGCACGGCAAGCGGTTCGCGGACCTCATGAACCTGTCGTCGCCGCTAAAATGCCGGGCTCTTTCCGGTGTAGACAAAGTGGATCGTTACCGCACTTTAATGGAGTTCTCCTCCGGGCGTATCCGGGCGGTAACCGCCGTCGATGTCTTGAACGAAGGCATTGACGTACCCGATGTGAACATCATCGTTTTCCTGCGGTGCACCCACTCAAGGCGGATTTTTGTTCAACAACTTGGCCGAGGACTCCGAGTTTCTCCCGAAACGGGTAAGGATCGTGTGGTCGTTCTTGATTTCGTGGCTGATATTCGACGACTTGCTGACGTGATGAAGTTCGATCATGAAGTGCGCTCGCCACACTCCGAGTTCCACAATCTCGTGCTAAAGGAAGGCGTTGTGCATTTCACGAATGAGGCGG
>Ga0182015_10006778_pt1 | contig 11366 bp, 8 predicted proteins | sample 712P3MmetaG_FD_120478 | JGI IMG/M metagenome (GOLD analysis project Ga0182015, IMG submission 120478) | Permafrost microbial communities from Stordalen Mire, Sweden - 712P3M metaG | ecosystem: Environmental > Terrestrial > Soil > Wetlands > Permafrost | place: Sweden: Stordalen | collected...
CAGCTCTGGCCGGGTTTTGGCGAAGAGCGCCGCGGGCGACGAGATCATCGCCAGGGGGCCGGTGCGGAACATGTAGTACTGCGCCCCGACCTTGAGCTTCTTGATGTTGCTCAGCATCACGTCGTTGACCGTGACCGGCAGCCGCGCCTTCAGCTTGATCGGCGCCGAATAGTGGTCCTGCAAATTCTGCCCGACGCCCGGCAGGTCCTGCACTATTTCGATGCCGTGTTGCGCCAGGTGCGCCGCCGGGCCGATACCCGAGAGCATCAACAGCTGCGGCGAGTTGATCGCGCCGCTGCAGACGATGATTTCGCGCCGGGCGCGCGCGGTCTTGAGCGCGCCGCCCTGGCGATACTCGACCGTCACCGCGCGCTTGCCCTCGACGACGATCCTCTCGCTGAGCGCGTTGGTGACGATTTGCAAGTTGGCGCGCCCGCGCGCCGGGTTCAGGTAGCCGACCGCGGTCGAGCAGCGCTTGCCGTTGCGCGTCGTCGTCTGGTGATAGCCGGCCCCATCCTGCGTCGCGCCGTTGAAATCGTCGTTGCGCGGAAAGCCCAAGGCCATCGCGCTATCGATAAAAGCCTCGGCGATCGGGTGACGCTCGACATCAGAGACGCACAGCGGGCCGCCGCTGCCGTGGAATGTGTCGCTGCCGCGCACCTGGTGTTCGGCGCGCTTGAAATAGGGCAGCACATCGTCGAACGACCACCCGGTATTGCCGAGCTGGCGCCAATGGTCGAAATCCTCGGCTTGGCCGCGGATGTAGACCATGCCGTTGATCGAGCTGGAGCCACCCAGCACCTTGCCGCGCGGCCAGAACACCCTGCGGCCGTTGGCGCCGGGGTCGGGCTCGGTCTCGTAGCACCAGTTGACCGACGGATCGGCGAAGGTCTTGCCGAACCCGAGCGGGATGTGGATCCAGCGATTGGTGTCGTCGCCGCCGGCTTCGAGCAGCAAGACGCGGGTCGCCGGGTCTTCGGAGAGCCGCGCCGCGATGGTGCATCCGGCTGAGCCGGCGCCGACGACGATGAAATCGGCCTCGATCGTATCTTCCTGCCCGGCCATGTTCCTCTCCCGCATTGGCTGAGGGGATGATGGCGGCTCGCCGCCGGAGCGTCCAGCCTCAGGCGGTGGCGGGCGCGCGCACCACCGGCGCCTCGCGGATCGGCAGGTTGATGAGCGCGGCGAAAGTCGCCAGCGCGGCGTCCGCATACCACATCCAGTCGTAATTGCCGAAATGCGCGACCGCGAGCCCGCCGAGCCAGGCGCCGTAGAACGCGCCGAGCTGATGCGTCAGCAGGGTGAAGCCGATCAGGGTCGCCAGATAGCGCGTCCCGAACAGCTTGCCGACGAGACCGGCCGTCGGCGGCAACGTCGCCAGCCACGTCACGCCCAGCGCGAGCGCGAAGACATAGAAGGTCGTCGCGGTCTTCGGCGCCGCCATGAAGGCGATGATCGCGGCGGCGCGGCCGAGATAAATCCAGACCAAGAGGTGCTTCAACCGGAAGCGCGTGCCGAGCCAGCCGGCGCCGAGGCTGCCGACCACGTTCGCCGCGCCGATGATCGCTAGCGAATTGGCCGAGATCATCGGCGACAGGCCGCAGAGCCGCACCTCGCCCGGCAGATGCGTCACCAGAAAGGCGACGTGAAAGCCGCAGGTGAAGAAGCCAACCTGTAGCAGCCAGTAGCTGCGGTCGGCGGCCGCTTCCTTCAGCTGCTGGCGCAGCGTCAACCCCGGCCCTTGCTGCGCGGTCGAGGTGGCTGCCCCGCCGTCCCGGCGCCGCATGGCCAGCGCCAGCGGCAAGGTCAGCAGGGTCGCGCCGGCGACGCCGATCATCGCTCCGACCCAGCCCACGCCGAGGATCGCCGCCTGCACCACCGGCGCGAAGACGAATTGCCCGAGCGAGCCGCCGGCGTTGATGATCCCCGCGGCGAAAGACCGCCGGTCGCCGGTAAGCCGCTGCATCACCGAGCCGATCAGGATGGATAGGCTGCCGGCGCCGGCGCCGAACGCGCTGACGATGCCGAGCGTCGCGATCAGCGCCCATTCCGAGCGCACGAACGGCGTCATCGCCATTCCGGCCGCGAGCATTAGCCCGCCAAAGACGATGACCCGGCCGGGGCCGTAGCGGTCCGCGACCGCGCCGAACGCGGGCTGGGCGAGCCCCCAGACGAACTGTCCGATCGCCACCGCTAGGCTGATCGACACGATGCCGAGCCCGGTGGCGGCATCGAGCGGCGCGATGAACAGACCGATGGTCTGGCGCGCGCCCATGGTGATCAGCAAAATCGCCGAGGCGGCGATGACGATCGGCCAGGGAAACCGGCCGGCGGAGGGAGACGAGGTCATCGGGAGGCCCTTCGGCGGTCCGAACATGTTCGAGGCGGCGATTTTAGGCGTAGATGCGCCTAAATTAGAGCCTCCCCCGCGACATGACAATCTCGCGCGGTCGCATGGGACCCTTGCGTCGGGAAGGACGCGGCTAGCCACCGCGCCGGGCGCCGGCCTAAAGTCGCAGCCGAGCAAATGGAGAACCGATGACCCCCGAAGCGATCCTCGCGCATGAGCCGCGCGTACTGACCCAGGAGCAGCGTGAGCGCTATTTCACGACCGGCTTTGTCGCCGCCGAGGGGCTGATCGCGGACGAATGGCTGGAGCTGCTGCGCGCCCGCTCTGCGGAGTTCATCGACAAGAGCCGCGGCGTTTCGGCGACGAATGAGGAATTCGACATCGGCCCGCAGCATCGCTCGGATCACCCGCATGTGCGCCGGCTGCGCGCGCTCGTCGATCGCCATCCGGATTTCTGGCGTGTCTGCAGCGAGTCGCCCCTGGCCGACATCGCCGCCGACCTCGTCGGCCCCGACGTCAAGTTCCACTCCAGCAAGCTCAATTACAAATACCCGGGCGCGGGCGAGATCGTCGATTGGCACCAGGACATCCCGGCCTGGCCTCACACTAACTACAGCCCGGTGACCTTGGGCATCTATCTCGAGGACGTGCCGGTCGACCAAGGCCCGCTCATCTGTGTTCCCGGCAGCCATCTCGGACCGATCTTCGTCCATCGCGACGACAGGGGCGCCTGGAGCGGGGCGATCCGCAAATCCGACCACGCCGAGATCGACATGGCCCATGCCGAGGACTTGACCGCCGCCGCCGGCACCGTGATCGCGATCAACTGCCGGACGGTGCACGGCTCGCGCGCCAACGCCACCAACCGGGTGCGACCCCTCGCGCTCTTCGTCTACAGCTCGGCCGACGCTTTCACCTGGATGCCGACGCCGACGCCGAGCCGCTATGGCGGCGATATTGTCCGCGGCCGTCCGGCCACGGTCGCGCATCTCGACCCGACCCCGTGTCCGGTGCCGCCCGACTGGTCCAAACAACGCTACGGCTCGATCTTTACCGCGCAGAACGCGGAACCGTGATCGTCCGGACCGCCGCGGCGATCGCCGCGATCGGGCTGGTGGTGGCGCCGCGGTTCGCCGGCGCGCAGGCGGTCAGTCGCTTCGATGGGGCCTACGACCTCCGATCGACAACGGTGGTGCCTGGCTCGGCCAGCCTTTACGGCAAGGGCCGGTGCTCGTTGCAACTGCACGCCAGACCCCTGCAAATCACCGGCGGGCATGCCACGACGATGTTCCGTCACGACAGCGACGCGGTTGGCGATGTCGGCCCGTTGGGCGCGCTCGCGCTGAAAGATTCGGGCGCCTTCCTCGAATTCACCGGGAAGATCGACCTCCACGGCGTACTGCGCGGATATCTGAATACGTTCGACGGTTGCGGGTGTGGCGGAGGCGGGGCGGCCTCAGCCCTTGAACATGTCCTCGGCCAGCACGTCGCGCACGGTGTCGAGGTCGAGCCCGTTGGCGGCGATCAGGTCGGAGGTGTCGGCGACAATCTGGTCGATATCGCCCATTAGCCTCAATCGCTTGTAGAGGTCGGGGATGTGGATGCCCATCGCCTCGCCGATCAGTTCCATGAAGTTCAGCAGCTCGAAATTCACCCGCGGCTGATAGGCCACTAGCTCGCGGTGGCAGGCATGGAAGATCGAGGCGAAGGTGGTGACCCCGGCCTCGGCTGCGGCGCGGAACTCGCGCTCGCGCAGTTCGGCCTTGAACTTCGGCAGCACCGAAAGGTGGTTGGCCTGGGTGCTCATGATCGGCACGTCGAGCTCGACGACTTCGAGCCCGGGGATGGCCCTTAGCACCTTCTTCACCGCGACCATGATGCCGGGCACCGCGGAGCGCTCCTGCAAGGCGACGCGCTTCTCGACCCGGTTGACGAAGAGCGGCCGCAGATCATCGAGCCGCTCGGCGAACAATTCGGCCATCGGCGCCATCTCGAACGGCATCGTGCCGGTCGACGCCGCATAGGCCGGCAGCGCCACCTCGCCGATTTGGATGAAGCAGCTCGGGCACCACGCGACGACGCGCGCCGCCTTCGGCCGCGCCAGCCGGTCGATCGTGTTGAACCCGACCCGGCCGGCTACCTTGGCGTCGCCGCGCTTGAATTGCTGGATGCCGCAGCACGTCGCGGTGCCGCCCATCACCTCGTAGGTGATGCCGAGCGCGTCGAGCACCTCGAGCACGAGGAGCGCGATGTGCGGCGTCTTGATGACGTTGCAGCCCGTGTAGAAGACGATGTCCGGCGCGCTCTCGTATTCGTCCGGCGCGCGCAGCTTCGGGGCGACCCGCTCCAGCACCTCGGGCGGCAGTTGCAGCCGGGAGATCGTCCGCGTGCTGCGCCCCATCGTGTTGAAATACTGCTGGGCGCCGCGCCGCACCTCGGCCTCGCCTTTCTTCGCGTTCATGCTGGCGACGCGCGCCATGTTGACCATGAAGCGCGGGTTGACCCCGTAGTCGCAGGCCGGGATGCACTTGCCGCTGTTGGTGCAGACCTGGGCCCAGCGTTCGGCGTCAGGCGTGCCAGGGCCGCCGGCGAGCAGGTCGAGCACACCCTCGACGATCGGGATCGCGTTGGTGGGGTCGAGCCCGGCCGGCTCGACCATCGGGCAAGCCTCGACGCATTTTCCGCAGCGCGTGCAGGCGTCGAGCGTCGCGTCGATCCGCGCCTTCACCGCCGCCATGAACAAGCCGCCGCCGTCCGCCATCGTTCGCGCTCCGTCACCTGCCCAAACGTAACGCAGCTTCACCGCGAATAGAACCGTCCTGCTTTGGCTTGACCCGCGTCGCCGCGGGTGGCCCGATAAGCGCAACAAACGAGGAGGACCGCCATGCCCGAGACGCGCATCGAACGGCTCGACCCCGCGCTCGACCGGATCATCGACGCGAGCGAGACGATCCACCACCTCGCCGACGGGTTCGGCGGCGACCAGGGCCCGGCCGAAGGGCCGCTCTGGTGGAAGGAGGGCGGCTATCTCCTGTTCAGCGACATCCACAACAACAAGCGGATGAGATACGACCCCGGCAAGGGCGTCTCGCTGTTCTCCGAGCCGACCAACCGCGCCAACGGGCTCACCCGCGACCCGCGGGGCCGGCTCATCGCCTGCGAGCACGACAGCCGCCGCGTCACCCGCCTGGAGCTCGACGGCGCCCTCACCGTGGTTGCCAACAGCTTCCAGGGCCGTCAGCTCAACCGGCCCAACGACGTCGTCGTGAAGTCCGACGGCTGCATCTACTTCACCGACCCGTGGACCAACCCCAACCCGCCGCAGCAATGGGATTTGACCTTCTCCGGCGTCTACCGGCTGACCCCAGACCTCGGCGCCTTGACCTTGCTGGTCGACGATTTCACGCTGCCCAACGGCCTCGCCTTCTCGCCCGACGAGTCGGTGCTTTACATCAACGACACGCGGCGCGGCCATATCCGCGCCTTCGACCTGATGCCGAACGGCACGCTGGCGAAAGCGAGCGACCGGGTCTTCGTCGACCTGCGCGGCCCCGAGCCGGGCGTTCCGGACGGGATGAAGGTCGATGTCGAGGGCAACGTCTATTGTGGCGGCGCCGGCGGCATCCACGTCATGGACAAGACCGGCAAGAAATTGGGCCGCATCGTCCACGGCGCGCCGGCGACCACCAACATTGCCTTCGGCGGCGACGACTGGAAGACGCTTTATTTCACCAGCCGCAACCACCTCGGCATGACCAAGGTCAAGGTGTCGGGCATCCCGGTGCCGGCGGAGAAGCGGTGACCGGCGCGTTCACCCGAAGCGTCGTGGCACGGCCATTGCCTGATTGAACCTTTCGTTGGTCGGACCATTCGTGGTTCGATGGACCAGCCTGCCGCGACCCCTGTGAGTGACCGGGTGATCGACCAACCGCGGGATGCCGACGGTCTGCCCATCCCACAGCGTTGGTGGGCGATGCTCACCGTGGGGCTGGCGATCACCATGTCGGTGCTCGACAGCTCGATCGCGAACGTCGCGCTGCCGACCATCGCCGGCGACATGGCGGCGAGCCCGGCGAGCGCGATCTGGGTCGTCAACGCCTATCAGCTGGCGATCACGATCACCCTGCTGCCGCTTGCCTCGCTAGGCGAGATCCACGAATACCGCCGCGTCTATCGCGTCGGGCTGGCAGTATTCACGGTCGCCTCGCTCGCCTGCGCGCTGTCGCATTCGCTGGTGGAGTTGACCGCGGCGCGCATTCTCCAGGGTCTGGGCGCCGCCGGGATCATCAGCGTCAGCACCGCGCTTGTCCGCTTCATCTATCCCCGGGCGCGGCTCGGCCAGGCGATCGGCATCAACGCGGTCACCGTCTCGATCGCCGCCGCGATCGGACCGACGGTCGCGGCGTTGATTCTGTCGGTCGCCTCGTGGGAATGGCTCTTCGCGATCAATGTGCCGATCGGGCTCTTCGCGCTGTGGGGCGTGGGCTCGCTGCCGAGAACCCCGCGCGGCCGGCATCGCTTCGACGTGCTCGGCGCGCTGCTCAACGCGGCGACGTTCGGCCTGGTGATCGTCGCGATTGACGGGGTCGGACATCACCAGCCGATTGTTGCGATCGCCGCTGAGACGGCCGGGGCGGTGGCGATCGGCGGCGTTCTGGTGTGGCGCGAGTCGCATCAGGCCTGGCCGATGCTGCCGATCGACCTGATGCGCATTCGGCTCTTCTCGCTGTCGCTGGCGACCTCGGTTTGCTCCTTTGTCGCGCAGATGATGGCCTATGTGGCGCTGCCGTTTTACCTGCAGGCGCGGCTCGGCCGGTCGGCCGTCGAGACCGGGCTGCTGATGACCCCGTGGCCGCTGATGACCGCGATCGTCGCGCCGATCGCCGGCTGGCTCGCCGATCGTGTCGCCGCCGGCATGCTCGGCGGCGTCGGGCTCGGCGTATTCGGTGTCGGCGTCGGCCTGCTGGCCTTGCTGCCGGGCGACCCCGCTTCCGCCGATATCGTCTGGCGCATGGCGGTGTGCGGCGCCGGCTTCGGCCTGTTCCAGTCGCCCAACAATCGCGCGATCATCAACGCCGCGCCGCGCGAGCGCAGCGGCGGCGCGAGCGGCATGCTTGGCACCGCGCGGCTCCTCGGCCAGACGGTTGGCGCGGCCCTCGTCGCGCTGATCTTCGGCGTATCGGGCGAAGCCGGCGCCACGCTGGCGCTGGCGGTGGCCGCTGGCATCGCGCTCGTCGCCGCGCTGGTCAGCAGCCTGCGTCTGATCGGGCGCCGCCCGCGCGCGGCGATGGAGCAGCCGAGCCGCGACGAGCGTTTGCCGACGACGATAGCGGAGACGACCATGCCCGAACTGCGCATCAGCACCGCGAAGGTGTGCGATTTTATCGAGGCCGCGCGCGAGGTCGCGGGTCTGGTGCCGCCGACGACCGGCGATGCCACCACCAGCGGCGACGACAGCCCGCTGATGACGATCGAGGATAACCCGGCGGAGGACAGCCGGCGCAGCGAGATGCACGAGTTCATCGCCGGCCTCAACATCGCCGAGCAGGTCGATCTTCTGGCCCTGATTTTTGTCGGGCGCGGCGATTTTGACGTCGTCGAGTGGATTGACGCGGTGCGCGAGGCCGAAGATCGCATCGCCGACCGCGATCCCGATTACATGATCGGCGACGCGGCGCTGTCCGCGTATCTCGGCGCCGGGCTCGAGGCGTTCGGTAAGAGCTGCGAGTGAGGTGTTTACGAACTGGCCGCCGATATCGCGCCTCGCCGCTGCCAGGTGATTGCGACCCAAATCCGACATCGCTACGGCGGATGGAGGCCGCCTTGTCCGGCGACCCAGGTGCCGAGAACCCGCACCGCCGCGGGATCGAGCGCCACGAGGTCGGCGCGGTAGCCGGGCTTCAGGCGGCCGAGCCGGTCCCCGAGGCCGAGGGCCGCCGCCGGTGTCGTCGAAGCCATGCGCAGCGCGTCGGGCAGGGCCAGGTCGAGCAGTCGCACGCAGTTGCGCACCGCGCTCGCCATGTCGAGGACGGAGCCGGCGAGCCGGCCCTGGGCGTTCGTCAATCGCACCCCGTCAAGGTGGATCGGCCGACCTTGAAAGGTGAAATCGCCGCGCGTTCCGCCTACCGGCGACATCGCGTCGGTCACCAGCAGCGGATCGCCGAGGCCGCGCAACGCGAGGCGAAGCATCGCGGCTGCGACATGCGCGCCATCGACGATCAGGCCGTACCAAACGCCTGGTGCTTCAAGCGCCGCGGCGATCGGACCCGGCTCGCGCGCGGCGAGTGGCGGCATCGCGTTGAAGAGATGCGTAAAGCCGCCGAGACCCTCGGCGAGCGCGGCGCGGGTCTCGTCGTAACTCGCGGCCGAATGACCGAGGGCGATCCGGACCCCGGCTTTCGCCAAGGCGGCGACAAATCCCTTCGGCACCCGTTCGGGCGCCAGCGTGAGCAGGGTGACACCCGGGAACGGCGACGGGGCCGAAGCGGTGAAGAAAGCCAAATCGGCGGCGTCCGGACGCCGCATCAGGGCGGGGTCGTGGACGCCCGCGCGCTCGGGCGCCAGGAACGGGCCCTCGAAATGAATGCCGAGCACGCTTGGCTGACTCCGCATTGCCGCCGCGACCGCCGACCGGGCCACCTCCATTTTCGCCTTCTCGTCGGTGATAAGGGTGGGCAGTAGTCCGGTCGTGCCGAAAACCCGGTGCGCTTTTGCGATCGCGGCGATGCTCTCTTGCGTCGGCTCGTCGTTGAACATCACGTCGCCGCCGCCATTGACCTGCAGGTCGACAAAGCCGGGGGCGAGCCAGGCGCCCGCCGGCAACCGTTGCACCCGCATGCCGCGCGGCAGGTCGGCGACGGGCAGGACCGCACGGATCGCGGCGCCTTCGACCGCCACCGCCGCGTCGCGATGCAGGGCGGCGCCGTCGAACACGATGTCAGCGGCGAGCGCCCATTCCATCATCGCGTGCGCGTGATTTTTTGCAGATGCCGCGGCCGGTCGGGGTCGACACCGCGCGCCGCGGCAAGCCGCGCTGCCATCGCATAGAAGCTCTGAACCAGACAGAGCGCATCGGCATCGGGATGATCGGGCGGAAGCGCCGGCAGCTTTGCGACGTCCTCGCCTTCCGGGTCGGCGCAATACAGAGCCGCGCCCTTGGCGCGCAACCCGGCGGCGAGGTCGCGCATACCCGGCGCGGCCTCGTCCGGCGCGACGAACATCAACAACGGGAAGTCCGCGCCGACCAGCGCCACGGGGCCGTGCAGGAATTCGGCGCCGCTGAAGGCTTCCGCGTGCAGGTTCGCGACCTCCTTCAATTTCAACGCCGCTTCGCGAGCGATCGCCAGGGTCGGGCCGCGGCCGATCGCGACGAGGCTCCGGGCAGGGGCGAACGCCGCGGTCGCCGCGCCCCAATCGAGAGCGACGGCGTCACGCAGCCGCCCCGGCAACCGGTCAAGCGCGCCGCGCAACGCATCATCTTCGGCCCACAGCGCGACCAGGCGCAACAATGCCGACAATGCCGCGACGAAGCTCTTGGTCGCGGCGACCGCGCGTTCCGGCCCGGCGCCGATCGGCAGGACGATGTCGCAAGCCGCGGCGAGCGGGCTGTCGGCGGCGTTGACGAGCGCCACGGTCAGGGCGCCCGCGCGCTTGGCCGAAACCGCGGTCTCGATCAAGTCGTCGCTACAGCCGGACTGCGAGAGAGCAAGAAACAGCTGGCCTTCGAGGCGCAGATCGCGCCGGTAGACGGTGGCGATGACCGGCGCCGCGGCCGCGACCGGGATCGCCAAATGGCGCTCGATCAGATGCTTGGCGAAGGTCGCGGCATGCGCCGAGCTGCCGCGCGCGCAGGTGACGACGAGGGCGGGCGGATGGTCGGCGAGGCGCGCGACAAGCTCCCTCAGCGGTTTCGAGAGTGCCGGTTCCTGCCGCGCCACCGCCTCCGGCGCCTCGCGCAACTCGATGGCGAAGCGGCTCATTCCGCCGCCATCGACGCCCAGAAGAAGCTCGCCATGTTGTTTGACGCCTCTCGCCATCTCTTCTTCAACGCCGCGGAGCCGAAAAAGCGCCGGTGGCGTTGTCTAGGTTGATCGAATTGAAAGCGACGACTGACGAACGCTCATGAACACCGAACGGAACACCGAACGCGCCAGTCCGCGCTATTCCGCCATCGAGCTGTGGAGTCCGGCCGATATCCTCGATGCGATGGTCGAGGGACAGTTTGCCGCCGTGGCCGCGGTGCGCGCCGCTCTGGGGGCATTGGAAATGGCGGCGCTCGGCATCGGGTCCCGGCTCAAGGATGGCGGTCGCCTCGTTTATGCCGGCGCCGGCACGTCGGGTCGGCTCGCGATCCAGGACGGCGCCGAGTTGCTCCCGACTTTCGGCTGGCCGGCCGACCGGCTGGTCTTGCTGCTCGCCGGCGGGGACGACGCCTTGCTACGCGCGGTCGAAGGGGCCGAGGACGATGCCGATTTCGCCGCCGCGCTGGTCGGGCGGCATCGCCTCGAGGCGCGTGACGTGCTGATCGCGGTCGCGGCCAGCGGCACGACCCCGTTCACGGTCGCCGCACTGCGCGAGGCACGCCGCCGTGGCGCGCTGACGATCGCCATCGCCAACAACGGCGACACTCCGCTCCTCGCCGAGGCCGAGCTCCCGGTCTTGCTCGACACCGGAGCCGAGCCTATCGCCGGGTCGACCCGCATGAAGGCCGGCACGGCGCAGCGCGTCGCGCTCACTCTTCTTTCGAGCCTGGTGATGATCCGGCTCGGCCGTGTCTATCGCGGGACGATGGTCGAAATGCAGGCGGTAAACAGCAAGCTCGCCCACCGTAGCGAACAGATCTTGATCCACCTGACCGGCTGCGGCCGGGAGGCGGCGCGCGCCGCGCTCGGCCGCGCCCAGGGCGATCTGAAGACCGCGGTCCTGTTGCTCGAAGGATGTGAGCCCGCGGAGGCGTCGGCGATCCTCGACCGTGCCGGCGGATCGCTCCACGTCGCGCAGGAACTCGCCCGCGCCC
>Ga0182015_10006779_pt1 | contig 11365 bp, 10 predicted proteins | sample 712P3MmetaG_FD_120478 | JGI IMG/M metagenome (GOLD analysis project Ga0182015, IMG submission 120478) | Permafrost microbial communities from Stordalen Mire, Sweden - 712P3M metaG | ecosystem: Environmental > Terrestrial > Soil > Wetlands > Permafrost | place: Sweden: Stordalen | collected...
CGCGTCGAGCAGGGCGGGGTGGGCTTCGCTGGTGGCCTTGCCGCTTGAGGCGGTTTGCGGGGAAGCCGGCGTTGCCTGGGGCGAGATTTGTGTTCCCTGGGGAAGGACAGCGGGAGATGTGGATTGAGCCGAACTGGGCAATGGGACAAACGGGGCCAACTGGATAACCGCCGCCAACACTCCCAGGAGTGTGGTGGTGCGCAGAGCTGTGAACATGGCAGCCAGTATACGAAGCGAAGGGGGAGAGGAGTATCGACCAAATGGTGGAGGACATGGAGGGTTGAAGGCGCTGACCGCCCCGGCTGGCACAGTGTATGCTTCCTCGAAAGCACAAGACTGGGTTTCTGGCCGCACCGCTGAGTCGCAGCTCATTTGCGGGCAAGGAATCATGAACATGAACAGGAGGCGATCTTGAGCTTCTTTGATCCAGTGAGGATGTTGCAGTGCCCCAGCTGCAATGAGACGATCGACGCATCGTCGCAACAATGCCGTTTCTGTTTGGCTCCGATTGATCCCGTCGCGGCGCAGGCAGCCGCGGATGTTATGTCCAAGGTGAACCAGGCCTGCAGCGACGCCAGCTTTGTGAAGACTGCCGCTGGCGCAATTCTGGTCGCCTTTGTATTGCGGTTTGTTCCATTGGTCTCAGGGCTTGGCAATCTGGCCTTTTTCGTCCTCCTGATCGCCGTGCCTGCGATGGCGATTCGCTGGTGGGTAAAGTTTTCAGGCATCAAGACGGATGAAGCCGACTTTCGCCGCGCAAAGAAGACGGTGGCTGCCGTTGGCATCCCGATCACAATTGTCCTTTTGGCCGTGTTGATCCTTTTTGCCGTCGGTATGGCTGCGGTGGTGATGTCTCGAAGGTAGCCGCTCGCATTCAACTGTTTGTCAATGCCACCCGGCTTTGAAGATCCAGCATGACAATTTGTGCCTGCGCCCAAGGTAGGTGAGGGGACACCGCCCGGCGCGACGGCAGGCGTGGGGGTCGGGGGCGCGTTGATTGTGCGTTGAAACCTAGGCGCTGCTGAGCATGGCGAGGGGGACAACTGCGGCGGCAGGGCGGGATACGGCCATTGGCTGGGCTGCGAGGTTGGCAACGGTGGCCTCGGACAGGACGGCGAGCATGGCCTGTTGAGCGCGCTCCCAGACGGGGTGAGCGGGGCACCATTTGGAGCGGGGGCAGGAACGGGGGGATACGACGCAGACGTTGAGGTGGATGGGGCCATCGATGACCTCGATGACATTGCGCATGGAGGCCTGACGGCCGCGGGGGAGAATCTCGAAGCCGCCTGATTGTCCGCGACGCGAGGCGATGAAGCGGGCGCGGGCGAGCGTCTGCAGCACCTTGGAGAGGAAGCTCTCTGGAGCGCCGGTGGCACGGGCCAGCGAGGGCAAGAGGGCGCGCTGATGCGGGGGGAGCGTGGCCAGATGGACCATGACGCGGACGGCGTAGTCTGCGGCGCGGGTGAGCTGCATCGACGAATTGGCACGACTGGGGGAGGGTCTTTTCATCGGGCACACCCGCAGAACGATCATGCCTCAGGTGCTCACACGGGTTTGTAACCGCCATCACAGACCTGTGGTCGGGGTACGCCTTAACTTGACTTTGCTCAATCGAAATTGGATTAGAAAGGTCCAAAAAGCTTCGCGTTCGCGGGGCCCTTTCTGAAGACATTTATTTGAGAAGGCCAATTGGCTGTGAAGGAACGCCATGCAATTGAATTCCGCATTTCCCGCTGTCGATCCGATTCCACTGCCGGCGCCAATCTGGCTGCTGAAGCTGCTGCATATCGTAACGCTGTCGCTGCACTTTGTCGCTGTTGAGATGCTGATCGGCGGGCTCCTGCTGGCGGTGATTCTGAGCCTGTTTAGAGGCTCATGGAGCTCGCAGGTGGCGGCGCGGGCGCTGGCACGGCGGCTGACGGTGGTGATGACTTATGTGATCAACCTGGGCGTGCCGCCGCTTTTGTTTGCGCAGGTGCTCTATGGGCGGGCGCTCTACACGAGCAGCGTCTTGATTGGACTGTATTGGATCAGCCTGATCGGAGTCTTGATGTTGACCTACTGGCTGCTCTACCTATTCAGCAAACGGCTGGACGCGGGTAAGCCGGCCTGGTGGGTGGGGCTGACGGCGTGGTTGCTGAGCGGATTTGTTGCGTGGATGCTGTCTACGAATATGACGCTGATGCTGCGGCCTGAGGCCTGGCGCGCTATGTATGCGGCATCGGGCGCGGGGGCGTATCTGCCGATGGGCGATCCAACGATGTTGCCGCGCTGGCTGCTGATGATGACGGGCGGGCTGTTTATCGGCGGGCTTTGGATGGTGTACCTGGGGAGCCGTTCGACATTTACTGCGGACGAGGGAAAGTTTGTGGCTGGGCTGGGCGGGAAGATTGCGGCGGCATTCGGCGTGCTTTACCTGGCGGCTGGATTGTGGGCCGCGAGCGTGCAGCCGGACGTGGTGAAAGCAGGACTGCACACGCATGCGCTTTACAAGTTCGCCGGGTTTGCCGGATACGGCTGGCTCGCGCTGGTGGTTGTGGCCGTGCTGCTGGCGGCGTTGGCCGGCTTTGGCAAACTCGCATCGGGACTGGTGGCATGGGCTACGGTGCTGGTGACGGTGCTGATCGAGGTCTGCCTGGTGGTCTACCGCGACGGCGTGCGCGACCTGACGCTGCTGAGCAAGGGCTACGACGTTTGGGACCGGGTGGTGGTGACCAACTGGTCTGTGGTGGGACTTTTCCTGCTGCTTTTTGTTGCGGGGCTGGGCGTAATTGGCTGGCTGGTGTCAGTGGTGGCGCGGGCCCAGAAGACGATGGAGGGCGCGGCCTGACGGGCGCGTGAGGAAAGAGATGAGCGATACAACTGCTGGAACCCTTGTGCCGATGCCTCCCGAGGAGGAGAGCGACCTGAAGACGCGGCGAGCCTTTCTGACTGCTGCCGGCGCGGCAGGGCTGCTCTACACGGCGGCTCTGGCCTATCCGATTTACCGCTACCTGGCGTCGCCGAACGAGATGGCGATGAACGCGACAGCGGTGACCGAATTGACGCTGAAGGACGCGCAGAAGCTGCCCGCAGGGTCGGTGCTGATGTTCAAGTTCGGTACTGCGCCGTCGATGCTGATTCACCACATGGACGGGCGCTGGATTGCGCTAACAGCGGTGTGCACGCACCTGGGATGCACGGTGCAGTATGAGCCGCAGGCCGATCGGATTCACTGCGCGTGCCACGGCGGAGTTTACAACCCGTACACGGGAGCGAACGTGAGCGGTCCGCCACCGAAGCCGCTGAAGCTGTTCAAGGTTGCCGTCAACGAGGCCGGCGTGGAAGTTTCTCGCGCATAACGAAATAAATCAGGGTGACAGCACCCGAATAAGGATTGCCGCATGTCAACACAAACAATTCCAAAGCCTGTAGAGAAGGCCAACCCGCTGTATGACTGGGTGGATGAGCGCCTGGGCGTTTCGGAGATGATAGCGTTTGCGCGGCACAAGACCGTGCCGGTTCACTCGCAGTCGTTCTGGTACTACTGGGGGGGCATCTCGCTTTTCCTGTTCCTGGTGCAGTGCTTCACGGGAGTGCTGCTGCTGGTGTACTACCGGCCGGGAGCAGAGGCGTACGAATCGGTTCGCCAGATCACGTTTGTGATGCACTTTGGATGGCTGATACGCTCGGCGCACGCGTGGTCGGCCAACCTGATGATCTTCTCGGTGCTGGTGCACATGTTCTCGGTGTACTTCATGAAGGCTTACCGCAAGCCGCGCGAGTTTGGGTGGCTGAGCGGAATGGCGCTGCTGGGAATCGCATCTGTGTTTGGATTCTCAGGCTACCTGCTGCCGATGGACGAGCTGAGCTACTTTGCAACGAAGGTGGGGCTGGAGATTCCGTCGGCTATTCCGTGGATCGGGCCTGCGGTGGCGAGCATGCTACGCGGCGGCCCGGAGGTGGGCGAGTTCACGGTGCAGCGATTCTTTGCGCTCCACGTGGTGGTGCTGCCGGCGTTGTTTTTGCCCCTGCTGGCGTTCCACCTGTGGCTGGTGCAGCGGCATGGGAATGCGGCTCCGCCGAGCGTGGAGGCACTACCCGCATCCGAACGCAAGAGCATGCCGTTTGTGCCGAACTTTCTGCGCAAGGACCTGGCGATGTGGCTGATCTCGCTGAACGTTTTGGCGCTGCTGGCCTCGGTGTTTCCGTGGGCGCTGGGCAAACCGGCGGATTCGCTGGTTCCCGCGCCTGCCGGGATTCATCCTGAATGGTACTTCATGAGCCCGTTCGAAATGCTGAAGTTGCTGGGCAACATACTGCCGGGCGAGGCTGGGGAGATTGCCGGAATTCTTCTGTTCACGCTGGGCATTGGGCTTTGGATCCTGATTCCGTTCTACGACAGCAGCAAAGAGTCTGGACAGAAGGCGCGAGCTGCGCACTACTTTGGGCTGCTGGCAGTCGTGCTGCTGATCGCGACGACGGTGATTGGGTATTGGACGATTCGGTGAAGCAGTGGACAGTGAACAGTGAACAGTGGACAGTGGACAGTGAACAGGGTGCGGAGCGAGACGCAATGATCAGAACAGGAATTCAATCCTTCCGCGACCTAACGGTCTGGCAAAAGTCAATAGATCTGACTGTGGCCGTTTACCGCATCACTCAGGCTTTTCCGCGGGAAGAGATGTTTGGTCTCACAAGTCAGTTGCGGCGTGCTGCCGTTTCGATCCCAAGCAACATAGCCGAGGGGCAGGGAAGGCTGAATACTCGCGAGTTCCGGCAGTTTCTCGGCGTCGCTCGTGGGTCGAACTGCGAATTGCAGACGCAATTGGAAATTGCTCGCAAGCTTGGGTTGGGAAATTCCCAGCTCCTCAACGAAGCCGAGAATCTGTCACATGAAATCGGCAAGATGATCTTCGCCATTTTAGGAAAACTGAAGGTATGAGCCGCTAGCCACGGTCATCTGTTCACTGGCCACTGTTCACTGTGCACTATCCACTGGAGCAAACATGAACTATCCATTCTGGGATATACCGATTCTGGGTTCGGGTTGGGTGATTGGCCTGATCGCCATCTTTCACGTGATGATTTCGCAATTCGCCGTGGGCGGCGGGTTTTATCTTCCGCTGGCGGAGAAGAAGGCGATGGCGATGGGCGACGCGAAGATGCGCGAAGCGTGGCTTGCGCAACTTGTGAATCACTCGAAGTTCTTCCTGATTCTGACGGGCGTGTTCGGCACGGTCTCGGGCGTGGGGATATGGTTCGCGATCGGATTGACTCATCCTGAGGCGACCAGCACGCTGATTCATAACTTCGTCTTCGGTTGGGCGATTGAATGGGTCTTCTTCATGGTGGAGCTGACTACCGCGGCGGTCTACTACTACACGTGGAACAAGATCGACGCGAAGCTGCACCTGGCGGTGGGCTGGGTGTACGCGGGGGCGTCGGTGTGCACACTGATCATCATCAACGGCATCCTGACCTTCATGCTGACGCCGGGCGATACGTGGATCTCGGTTGCGGGGACCGGGCATGAGGCTAGCAAGTTCTGGAATGCGTTCTTCAATCCGACGTACTGGCCGAGCCTATGCCTGCGCACGTGCGTGTGCGCTTCGCTGGCGGGCATCTGGGCGCTGATAACCGCGAGCCGGATTGACGGAGACAAGCAGCCGGCGCTGAAGAGCTCGCTGGTGAAGTGGTCGGTGAAGTGGCTGGTGCCGTCGTTTGTGGCGATGCCGTTCCTGATGATCTGGTACTACATGATGGTTCCGGCCTCGCAGCAGGCGCTGCTTGCGCTGGGAATCGACACAATCGGATCGGGGACGTTTTCGATCGTGACGCGGATGGCGCTGGTAATTATCGTGACCTCGGCGACGATTGTGGGCGTGGCCTATTACCTGGCCTATCGGAATCCGGTGGATTTCAACCTGTCGCACGCGCTGGCCGTGCTGATGCTGGCGCTGATGGCGACGGGGGCGGGCGAGTATTCGCGCGAGATGCTGCGCAAGCCGTACGTGATCGGGCGATGGATGTATTCGAATGGGGTGAGGGTGCCATATGTGGCGCGCATCAACCAGGAGGGCTATCTGGCGCGCTCGAACTGGGTGTGGGGCAGCCCGGGCACTGGAGGGAATTCGGCCACAAGCTACTCGCGTGGCGAAGCGATCTTCCGCGGGGAGTGCGGATCGTGCCACACGTTGAATGGATATCGACCACTTGCGCAACTGCTTGAGGGGAGAGACCGGGCGAACATCGGCAGCTTCATTACGATGCTGCACGATTACAAGGCCGACTCGCCGTATCACAAGTTCATGCCGCCAATGGTGGGCACGAAGCAGGACGTGGACGACCTGACAGGGTTCCTGAACGCGCAGGTGAATCCGCCGGGAGCGCAGAAGCCGGTGCAGACAGCGATGGTGCAGAAGTAGAGGCAACATTTGAACAGGAAGAGGCCGGCAACGAGTGCTGGCCTTTTTCTTTTGGGCGGAGGCGTTGAAGCATTCCTCTTGATGGTGTGAAGAAAACCATCCCTCAGTGGCTAAAGCCAACACTGATCTTGTGGGATTCGCGGCACGACTGAAGCCGAGCCCTGATACAAAGCCTCTGCCTCTGAGTTTTTCCGCAGCCTGGAGGGACCGGCACTTCGATTTTCGACGAGCCGTGAGAAATGCGCGCTAGTCGAGCCGGGTGAGGAAGGCTGAGCCCTCAATGGGGCGAAGGGTGGCGGCAATCTCTTCAGCCTGGGCGCGGTCGTCGCCTTCAGGCCGGATGCGGACCCAGTAGCTGTTTTCGCCGGGAAACTCGATGACGTTCGCGGTGGGGTAGCGGCGGAGGAGCTGCTTTTTCAGGGCGATGGCGGAGTCCTCGGTCGAGAACGAACCGAACTGGACGCACCAGCGGCCGCCTGTGTCGATGGGTTTGGGAACCTGATAGACCTGAATGCGCACGGGGGCGAGGCCGGCGCGGTAGACGCCGATGGATTTGGCAGCGGCGGTAGTGAGGTCGAGTATGCGGCCATCGGCAAAGGGGCCGCGGTCTGTGATGCGCAGCGCAGCGGACTGACGCGTCTTGAGATTGGTGACAACAACGAGCGAGCCCATGGGCAGGGTGCGATGGGCAGCGGTCATGGCATCGTCGTCGAAGAGCTGGCCGTTGGCGGCTTTGCGGCCTGGGGCGGCTGTGTACCAGGTGGCAAGGCCCTCTTCAGTTTGGATCGGGCGATGGGTGGCGATGAAGTCGATGTCGTCGAGGGTGGTGCCGCCGGGAGGCACAGGGGTGATGGGGATGCGCGCTGGCGGGCGGGTCTGGGAGGTTTGGGGCGGGAGGGGTTGCGGTTCGGGCTGGGTGGGAGCGGTTTGGGCAACGGAAGGCGATTTGGGCTGCTTGTTGTGACAGCCGGAGACAGCGAGACAGAGGAGGAACGAGAGCCCGACGACGGAGGAAACCGGGAGCGGGCGCGGGGTGCGCTGCATCAGGATGTAGGCGCCTGGCCGGGTGGCGGCGGCGGTGGCGGCTGCTTGTCTAGCCGGTCGGCGAAGTTGCGCAGGGTGGTGGAGATGTTGCGCAGGGCAGAGATGGATTCGCGGCGGACTTCGGGGATGACGGCGGCGTTGACGTAGGCGGCGGCGTGTCGGATTTCCATCTCGATCAGCTCGATGGCCTCGTCGATGCGCTGGCCGACGCTGGCCGGAGGCGGAGGAGGATAGCTGCTCATAATGAGGACCTCAGTGGGGCACTTGCGGAGAGCCCGCTCTAAGTGTGAGCGGATGGGAAGGTCCGAGTCAACCGGGGAAGCCTGGGATGGGGCGGGTTGTGTGCCGCGATGGTCAATAACAAGTGAAGGAGTGAAGAAGTGAACGAGTGAATCGGTGGATCAGGGGCTGGGGTCGGGAGGGCGCGATTGGACCTTTCTGTGTGTTTTGCATTGACCTGTACGATAGGTGCGATTTAACTGATAGGTACATTGCGGGGGTTCAGTGTGAAGGAGTCTCGAGGCCCGGCGGAAAGGCAGGGACGACGGCTCAGTGAGCGTGCGGCTGGGCGCGCGTGGGCAGTGGCTGCGGGAAATTGGGTCTGGACGGCAATGGTGATGGCGGCGCTGGCGGGGGCGCCGGCGATGGGGGCGGCGCAGGGGGGTGATGCCTCGACGACAGGACAAGTGGGCCAGGCTGGGACGGCGGCGCAGTGGCCCGAGAATCCTCAACCCCAGGCGGCGCCATCGACTCCGCAACCGCAGACCGACAAGATTGGGACGACGACGGCTCAACCGATCAACCCGTTTGACCGGTTCCTGAATACACCAGAAGTAAAGCCGATGACGGTGAAGGAAAAGGGAGAGCTGGCAATCAAGAACGTGCTGGACCCGTTCAACGGGCTGACTATTCTGGCCGCGTCGGGGATCTCGGTTGCGGCGGACTCGCACTCGGCGTACGGGCCGGGGATGGCAGGGTTCGGGCGATCGGTGGGGGTGAGCTTTACCCAGGATATGACGAACAACTTCTTCAACGTATTTCTGATTCCGTCGATCGTGCACCAGGACCCGCATTATCACAGGTGGCCTCACGCGACGATCAAGCGGCGGGCGCTGCACTGCATACTGCAGGTGTTTTGGACGCGGGGGGACACGCGGGAAGGGATGCTGAACTACGCGAATCTGCTGGGCGATGCGATCGACGACGAGATCGGCAACCTCTACGTTCCGGGCAGGCGGACGAATGCGGCCGCAACGGCAGAGCGGTATGGGATCGACCTGGCGACTGCGCCGATCGACAACGCGATTACAGAGTTTTTGCCTGACATAGCGCGGCGCATCCACGTGCACGTGGTGTTCATTCAGCGGATTATCAATACGGTGGCGAAGACGCCGGGGACTGCAAACAGTGGACAGTGGACCAAGGGACTGAGGATCCAAGGGACTGGACGTCAAATTGATGCATTTGAGGTATAATTGGGCTTTTTGTATAACACGAGTTGTTATATCGTGTGTGCCGGGTCACGGGCCGGGGCGGGGAGGATGGAGCGGTAGCCGGCGTCGAGGGCGGGTCCCGCGAGCAGAATGGCGGCGATGCGGCGGGCGAACGGCCTCGCATCTTGTGACTCGCAGGAAGATCAAGTTACGCAAGAGCGGCACCGACGAATCGGGCTGACAGGCGGTACAATTCGAGGAAATCTTCAGATGGGTGGTTTCTTTGGTACGAATCATCGGGCGTTTTGTAGCGTCGGCTTACTTCTATGCGTTTCTCGTTGTGTTGGCTGGGGTGGCTCTGCCTGCTGGGGCGCAGACGACCGCGACCAATGAGTGGACGTGGGTGGGGGGAAGCATAACGGGGGATGGCGCTCAGCTTGGCGTCTACGGAACGAAGAGCACCTTCGCCGCCGCAAATGTTCCCAGCGGGCGCACTGGGTCCATCGGCTGGACCGACAAGAACGGGAACCTATGGCTCTTTGGTGGATACGGCACAAGTGTGGCAGCGTATCTTGACGACGAACTTGACGACCTCTGGGAGTTCAACCCCTCAACAAATGAATGGGCCTGGATGGGTGGAAGCTATCCTTATATGGCCCAGCCCGGCGTCTACGGAACGCTTGGAACGCCAGCCGCCGGAAATTGGCCGGGAAGCCGCCAATCTGCCGTTACGTGGACCGACAGCAGCGGCAACTTCTGGCTGTTTGGCGGACAAGGTTACGATTCGGAAGGCGATTGGAGTTGGCTCAATGATCTTTGGGAGTTCAATCCATCGACCGGCTATTGGGTCTGGAAGGGCGGGTCGACGACAACGACTAATGGGGTGGGCGGGGTTGCGGGTGGCGTCTCGGGTGTCTATGGGACATTGGGAACACCCGCCGCTGGGAACATTCCTGGAGGCCGATGGGGTGGGAGCGGTTGGATTGATACCAAGGGCAATTTCTGGCTATTCGGCGGTTTCGGATTTGGCGCGAACGGAAAGATCGGCGAGCTCAATGACCTATGGAAGCTGAATCCCACAACCAACCAGTGGGCGTGGATGGGCGGGAGCAGCACAGTGCCTACTACAAGCCCGTATCAACCCGGCGGCTTCATCGGGTGTGGTAACACCGGCGATTTCTCCTGCGGCCAACCCGGAATTTACGGGACGCTTGGGACGCCCGCGCCCGGAAGCATTCCCGGCGGGCGGGACAGCGCGGTAAGTTGGACCGACAAGAGCGGCAATTTTTGGCTCTTCGGAGGCGAGGGCTTCGATTCGGTTGATGCATGGTGGGATCTAAACGACCTCTGGGAGTTCAATCCCTCGACTAATGAATGGACGTGGATGGGGGGACCTTCCACGGCTCCCGGGGTCGCGTTCTACGGGACACCGCAGACGCCTTCCGCGGGGAATGTCCCTGCCGTTAGCTATGGGGCGAGCGCCTGGACTGACAACGGCGGGAATACCTGGCTTTTCGGGGGGAGCGTGACAATTGGCGATACGGGCGGCGAACCCAACAACCTTTGGGAGTTTGACTCCGGGACGAATGAGTGGGCATGGATGGGAGGAGGCCAGGGCTCAGGTTCTGGTTCGCCTGTTTACGGGACACTGGGCGTCCCCGCAGCCGGGAATATTCCCGGCGGTCGATTCGATGCAACTAGTTGGACCGACTCGAGGGGCAATCTTTGGGTCTTTGGCGGCAGCGCCGCATACGAGCAGGTATGGATATATCTCAACGATCTCTGGGTATATTCGCCCTCTGCGCCGCAGCCGGTGCCTTCCTTCGCCGTGTACGCCCCAACTTCGTCAGTTAACGTGAATCTGGGCGGCAGCGCAACTTCGACGGTGGGCGTGAAGGTCGGAGACGGTTTTGACTCTCCCGTCACCCTCAGCGCAAGCGACCTGCCCGCCGGCGTAACCGTGAGCTTCAGCCCAAGTTCACTCACCGGCTCGGGCACGTCGCAGATGACAATTGACGCACCCGCAGGTGGTGGTGCGGGGGACTACACAATCAATCTCATTGGGACGAGCGGTAACACCGTCGAGACCACGCCGGAGGGGTTGGATGTTATCGTACCGACCTACGCCTTAGCGGCCTCGCCCGGCACACTCACCGTGGTGGAAGGCGCCAGCAGCACGTCGACGATAACTACCACTGTCGAAGGCGGATTTAACTCGGCTGTAGCCTTGACTGCCAGTGGCCAACCTGCTGGCGTCACGGTTAGCTTCAGCCCGAGCACGATCACCGGTGCCGGCACGTCAAAGATGACAGTCTCTGCAGATTCGAGCGCTCCGGTGGGCTGTTGCTACACGTTTACTGTAAGCGGCACCAGTGGGAGCGTCACCGAAACGACGCCTGTGGGGCTGGCTGTAACGGCCGCTCCGCCGAATTTCTCCATCGCGGCGTCGCCCTCTTCCCTCACAGTGACAGGCGGATCGAG
>Ga0182015_10006780_pt1 | contig 11365 bp, 11 predicted proteins | sample 712P3MmetaG_FD_120478 | JGI IMG/M metagenome (GOLD analysis project Ga0182015, IMG submission 120478) | Permafrost microbial communities from Stordalen Mire, Sweden - 712P3M metaG | ecosystem: Environmental > Terrestrial > Soil > Wetlands > Permafrost | place: Sweden: Stordalen | collected...
CAACTCCAGCAATGTCCTCGGATAATCCTCGTCCATAGCCCCAAACACTATATCTTGGGGTTGGTGGCGTCAAGTAAATACCCCTATCGAGAAATTTGCTCAAAATGATCGCCAGCGCCATAAGAACTCCCCAGGGCTTCAAGCCCGTTTAGTCCAGAGTTCTGTCAATCGCGCGAATGAATTCGGTGCCAGGGTTATCCCCAGGATCGAACGCGTATCGGGTCATGCGAACCGTGTCCGCCCACAGTGAATTCGACCGCTTTGCGGCCGCAGTGATAAATCCATTGGCCGAGCCCACGCGTATGGCCAGCAGATCCACTGTCTCGGTCAACGCGTGAAGATACTCGCGTTTTGCGAGCAACGAGACAGCATCCGTCATGTCAACGGAGAGGAAGTGGCTTCTGGCCGCGTCCACGACGCCCAACTTGGAGGGCTCCATCATCAGCGCATCATTGAGGATTTGCAACGTATTGAAACCGTCGCCATCGAAAAAGTTATCTTGTTTGAAGTGAAAACCGCTGCCTGAGGCGAAGACATCGAAACTCATGGGGACCTCCGAGTCATTTGGCGAACTTCCGAAGGCGGTTCACGGTAAATCCGGGAAACGGAAACTGGTCTCCCGAGAAGCTCCCGATTGGAATTCGAGATTACCGCAAGTGGTTTCTCGAGTTCAACGAATTTTGCAATGAAATTGATCTGACGATGTGACCTGGCGCAGATTTGCCGGCGCGCTTCTGTAACCTAAGCCAAAAACCCTAGCGCGGAACGGCAAGCATCGCGCCCCAGTTCAATCCAGAGCCAAATGCGGAAAACACCACTGGCCCAGCAAGCGCGGCCATTTGCCCTCTGTGCCACTCATCCGACGCAATCAGCAGCGATGCCGACGAGGTGTTTCCGTACCGGGCAATATTGGTGAAGAACTTTTCTTGCGGCGTTTTCAGAGCTCCCGCTATGCGTGTAATCAGATTCAGGTTGGCCTGGTGCAGTAGGAAGGCCTCGACCTGAGAAGCGGTAAGCTGGTTGCGAGTGAGCAGTTCGTTAATGGCGCGAGGCATTTTGCGTGAGGCATGCAGAATCACCGCCGACCCATCCATGTTGAACTGCCCGTCGCGCACAGAGAGGATCTCGGCCGAAGAGCCGTCGGTGAACAGGCAGGAGTCCGCAATGCGCGCGAATCCCGTTTCGGCGTCTACCAGGGCCGCACCCGCACCGTCGCCGAACAGAATTCCAGTGTTCTTGCCTTCGGGGGTAAGGGAGACGCGGCGCGACATGATCTCCGCGCCCAGCACCAAAATGCGGCCCGCAGTAGGCGCGAGCTGTGCGGCCAATATGAGCCCGATCAGCGATCCGGCGGACGACACAGGAATGTCGAGTGCGGGCGTAGTGGCAAGTCCGAGCCCTGTGGCGATCTGGCCGGCGGGTCCGGGACAAAAGCGATCGCTCGAGCCGCTCGCCACCAGGAGCATGCCCAGGTCTGTGGCATTCGCTCCTGCGTTTTCGAGGCAATTCTGCGCAGCCAGCAGCCCAATTCCGGCCACAGTATCTGTGTCAGCTGCGTAGCGGCGCTCTTCGATGCCGGAGACTTCCAGTATCCACTCTGGTGTTGCATCCACAAGCGGAGCAAGCTCCAGGTTATTCACGCGACGCGGCGGAAGCCACGATCCGAAGGCGCGCAAAAAGGCCATGAGTTAGCTCTTGGAAGCAAGGTAGGTTTCAACCTTGCTGATGGTGTCGAACTTGCGCGCCGACAAGTCGGAGTCGGGAATGGTCACTCCAAACTCTTCTTCCAAACCCGTAACAAAGTCGGCCAAAGCAAATGAATCCAATAGCCCCGAAACAAACAGCGACTCGTCCGCGCTGGGACTGATCTCTTTCCCTGACACTTTTTGTAGAACCTTAAGGATTCGAGCTTGTGGTTCCATCTGTGACTCCCTGTGCGGTAGTTTCGTTGCCATTTGCTACCCTTGCTTTGTAGGCGTGGTATCCAGATACAAGGTCGGCCACCAACGTGTCGGCCAGCGCCCGGTATCCTTCACCGGTGAAGTGGGTGTGGTCCGGTTGAGCCCAGCCTGCGTAAACCCACTCCTGCATTGCGCCCAGACCACCCATCCGCTTGCGCTGATCCCAGTAGGCACACCCGTGACTGCGGCAAACGCTACGCTGGGCCTGGATGATGCGATCGGTTCCGGCGTAGGGATGCCAGCTCCGGTGCTGCGACAGCGATCGATCGGGCGGACCCACCACAAGGATCGACGACTCCGGCACATACTGGTGGAGTGTGTCGATAATCATGGCGAAGGTCTGTTCATAAGTCTCCTCGTCCCAATAGGAACTGGCCGCTTCATTGGTTCCGTAGGCCAGCACGATCAAGGCAGGAGAGTTGTCCTTGAGATAGCGTGAAAAGAGCGGTTGATCCCATTTGAGAATCAGCGGGGCTTCAGCTCCATTGATGCCAATCGACTCCCACGTGACTCCCGGTTGGGTGGCGACCCATCCCAGCAAAGTCACCGGTGCGCTCTGTTCCGTTGTCACCTCAAAATGATGTGCGCCTGCGAGACAAAAATAGCTATACGTGCCTGGACCGGCAGTCGGAGCGTCAGTCTGAATCTCTGCTGTGTCAATGCCATTGTCCGAGAAGCGCAGGCTTCCGCCACCGGGTTGCTGCAGGTATTGCAGTTCAAGCGTTGTGCAGGCCGCGTCCAGCGTCACCCACTCCCCTTCGCGTTCGGTCGAGATGCTGATGCCACCCAGTCCCGTTTGGCCGTCGCCAAGTTGCAGGAACTTGTTGCCCTGGGTCTTCCATCCCCCCGACTGCGAACGTTCTGAGCCAAGAATTCTGTAGCCAGCAAAGGGGTGTCCTGCGTACGAAAAGCCGATTCCCCCGTCGCCAAATTGGTCCTGGAAGACTCGCCTTGCCTCCCCCGTAAACATGTCTGCTGCGGTGTGCGAATCGCCGAATTGCAGCACGCGCACGGTGCCAGTCTGTGGGCCCGTGTCATGCAGAGCGGACTCGTGGGATTCGAGCTGCGCATAAAACCCATCCAAGGCGGAGTTGAATGCGATCGCCTGCGGTGCCGGGTCCTTCAGTTCAGCGCCGATCTCTTCCACCAATGCTGCCTTGCGCGCTGGATCAATGCGCTGTCGAGGGTAGAAGTGCACGCGTGTATGTAGTCGTGATCGACTCGTAGTGCCCTTCGTGGCGCGCCTTGACGTGGCGCTCTCTGGCGAAACGTGGGCGTTGTTATGCATTGCGGGGCTCGACTTGCCCGTGGTCGCAGCGTGATGCTTCTTTTTGGTCGATGAAGCGGACAGCAGGGCGCTGCTGGCGAACATGAGCAACAACAACGTCGCAACCATCCCAGACTTCCAGAAGGGATTGCGCTGAGCTTCAGTACGCCGGGTTGGAAGATGCCAGCTCATTTGTCCCTGGCCTTCTTTCCGGTGTGTCTTTTGGCAGGTTTCGATTTGGGTGATGTTGTGGTTGCCTCAGCCTTCGTGGCTGCAGGGGTTGGAGCAGGCAAGGCAATTCCGTGTTGCATCTTCCATCGATTGTATCCCAGCCCCAACTGATCCACGAACAGCCCTGCCACGATAGTGGCACCTTGCGGTGTCGGATGAAGGAGGTCGGCCGTACACAGCCTGGGACTCGCCGCATACCAGCGAGCCATGGTGCCATCACCCCCCATCGCGTCATACGTGTCGAAGAAGGCGACATGCGTCTCGGTAGCCACTTGTCGTTGAATCGCCACGATCTCAGGAATGGTGCTCATGGTTTTGATTTCATCCAACCCAGTGCGTTCACCTCGGTCCATGGGGCTCATCACCAAAATGGACGCAGATGGGACGGCTGCGCGAATCCGCTGTATAGCTAGACGCAGTTCCGCTGCATATTGCTTGTGCACGAAGGTACCGAAACTGCTTTCGTTGGAACCATAGTTGATAATCACCAGCGCCGGCGCAGCGTGGTCCAGCTCCTGCTTCCACAAGGTGGGTTGCAGGACGCGCGCCACCACCGAGGTAGTAGCTCCATTCAATCCAAGGCTGTCGTACAGCAGCCCAGTGGTCCCGCGTCGGAAATCCGCACCAAATAACGTCGCAGTTCCCGATGTGGGCCGGACAGAAACGGTCTTTGTTCCTATCGGCAGTTCCACCTGCACCCAGCCAACGCTCTGCGCTTCTGCGTCGGTGGTCTGCTCCACGATCCTCTGGTCATCGGCCTCCACGGCAAATGCGCCGCCGCCCGGCCTGGCCAGGTATTCGAAAATAACGGCAGATTGTTGAGATTCGGTCAGCCGGAACCTGCTCCATGCTCCGGGTTGTCCCTCAAAGGCCGCGCCACCAATTCCATAGATGCCCTCGCGCATCAACCCCACACCAGTACGAATCTTCCAGCCGTGGTCGCTGATCTCCACTCCGCGGTGTCCATACCAGGCCCATGGCTTGGCTATCAGCGTGTATCCGCGGCCAGCATCGCCGAACCGGCTTTGCAGTTGGGCGCGCACGTCTCCGGTGATCAGGTCGGCAGTCGTGGGCGAGTCGCCATAGTGCAGCACGGTGACGACTCCTGCTCTCGCCTGATCCTGCGTCGCCATGCCCAGTTGTCGTTGTTCCAAGGTCCAAAGTGCTGAGAAAAATAGGTCCAGGCTGTTGGTGTGGTCGGCAAACACAGGCGACACCTCTGGCAACTTCCCGTTCCCTTTGAGTTGAATCGTGGGCAGTTTAGGCACCACGGGGGCGGGCGGATGTGGCCAGGCGAGTCGGAAGGTCTCCGCGAATATGCCCGGATCAAGCCCTTTTGCGTGATCCACATACCAGCGCCAGCCGTAGAGCACTCCCGCGAGCACTACTATGGCCAGCGCTGTTTTAAACGGGAATCCTTTGCCGCCGCCAGTGGGGGCGCCACCAGGCTGAGCGGTGTCAGGCTGGTCAGGACCGGGTTCCGAAAGATTAAAAATTGCCATAAACAAAAGGAGCGGAACCGCGACCCGCCAGTGTTTGAATCAGCAGAATCAAGGCCGCCATGGCTAGGCCCTGCACCCAGAACGGAGTGCGAGCCGCCAGGCCGGCTGAAGTCTCAAACCAGCGGACAGGGAGCGAATGGAGCACTGCGGCAACCACCAGCACACCCAGCACGATCGGCGTCAGATTGTCCGTCGACCAGGTAAGCGCGCCGAGACTGCGCAGAATGGCCAGCGCATTTTCAAGCGAACTTGCCCGGAAGAAGATCCAGGTGAAGCAAACAAAGTTGAATGTAATCAGACCACCCAGCAACTTTGCCCACCAATGGACCGAGGGCAATCTGCGCCACAGTTTCCAGGCGAAAACAACGCCAAGCGCCAACCCGTGCAGCACGCCCCAGATCAGGAAGTTCCAGCTGATACCGTGCCAGAGCCCACCAAGCGTAAAGGTGATCAGGAAGGCGTAACCGTAGGAAAGCAGTGAGTGCTTGCGCCGTTTGGGCAGCACATCGAACAAGTAGTCGCGCAGCCAATTGGAGAAGGTGATGTGCCAGCGCCGCCAGAATTCGGCCACGTTCACTGAGAGGTACGGCTGGCGAAAGTTTTCTGGCAGCTGCAGGCCCAGCAGCAGCGCCGCGCCTATCGCAATGTCCGTGTAGCCGGAGAAGTCGAAGAAGAGTTGCAGGGCATAGGCGTACACGCCTACCAGCGTCTCCACACTGGAATAGAGCGCCGGGGTGTCAAAGACTCGACCCACCAGATTGTTGGCCAGGTAGTCGGCAATCAGCAGTTTCTTTACCAGCCCAATGCCGATCAGCAGCAGGGCGCGGCCGCCATCCTGGGCGCTGAAGGAAAAAGGCTTGGCGAGCTGGTCCAGCAGTTTGCCCTGGCGCGGAATGGGCCCCGCCGTCATCGAAGGGAAAAACAAGGCGGATGCCAGATAGGTCAGGTAGCTGCGCGTGGGTTTGATCTCACCTTGATAGAGATCGATTGTGTAAGAAAGCGACTGAAAACAATAGAAAGACAAGCTCAAGGTAAACAGCCAGCCAAGTCGCCCAGCGGTCAGTAGCGGAACCAGCTTGAGCCCAACCAGAAGACCAAGATTGATTGCCAGCGACACACCAAGCAGTAGCCGGCGAGCGGCCGGCTTCGGTGACCGCCCGAATCCAAGGCCAACCAGATAATCAGCGCTTGCCGCCAGCGGAAGTGCCAGGTAGATCAAGCTGAAGCGAGCCAGGAAGAACAGGTTCGCCGCAACCAGGATCGCCAACTGCAACCGGCGCGCCCGGGCGGCGGTCCAGTAGAGGAAACACACCGCAACCAGAAAAACAAAAAAAGGAGCCGCGCTGACCAGCATGGAAGGAATCCAGACAATCGTCCATGACCGCGGCGTGGAGCTTGAGCCAACCCGGACTCGCCAAGGCCTGTGTTCATGGTGAATGCATTCGCCCTTCGCTCACCCAGACAGCCCTCAAGAAATCTTCGACGGGAACCCACTTAATCACCTCGCAAGAGCTTGAAGGTATGCGCGCAACCCACCGGGTAAGGCGACGCGGCAATCCCGAACTGAACCAAGAGTTGCCGCGAGAGAGGGGTTACTGCAGACTAAACTTGGTCGCGCCGAACTGTACCAAAGCCAACCTGCAGATCGGGCGAGCTCGAAGGCTGGGTGGACTCCGAGGGCCCAACCGCCCAACCGGCCTCAGAATCCGGAAAATGGCACGTTTTGCGCTAGTTTTGGTGCAAAATGCAAGTCACAGAGACTAAATGGCTTATCGAAATACCCAGCCAAAAGCGGACTTTTATGCAGAAGAAATCCAACCTTTTATTGCCATTTCAACGAAAAAGGGGGTAACAACTTAGTAAAATAAGCGAATGGTTATTCGAAGGAAATCACGCAACCTGAGCTTGAAGAGTCCCATCGGGAATTGGATCCTGGCGGGTGCTTCTTCGGTTGCGCTGGCTGCCGTGGCATTTACATTTGTCACGCCGACAGTGCAGGCAGATGCGGGGCTTCCAAGACCCGCTTCAACCGCGCCACCACCTTCTCCCATCTTGAGCGCGACACCGGTGATGCAGGCTCCATTAAAGCCCGCTGCCGCTTCTAATGAGGACAAACTCCACGGCATTGCGTCGTGGTACGGTGCCGTCCTCAACGGCCATCGTACAGCCAGCGGTGAGCGGTTCGACATGTACGCCATGACGGCCTGCCACCCCACCCTCCCGTTTGGCAGCATCGTGCGGGTAGTTGACCAAAACACCAAGGGATCCGTCGTGGTGCGCATCAACGATCGGGGCATTCTTTCCAAGGGGCGCATCATCGACCTCTCCTACGCCGCCGCCCAGGAGCTGAAGATCACCAAGGCCGGTCTTGCCAAAGTGGATGTCGAGGTCATTTCCCTGGGCCGGACCCACCACAAGAAGTAGGCGGTCCCGTTCTGCGCTCAGCGGCCAGCCTCCGGGCTGGCCGCTGAGCTTGCCCGCCGTGTTGCAGCCAGTCGACAGCACCGGGTAGTATGGCGCATGAACGGGAGGTCCCATGAATCGACGAGAATTCTCCGCCCTTCTGCCCTTGCTGTTTGCTGCTCCTTCATTTGCACCCGAGGCTGCGGCCCAGGCGACAGGGTCGATTCCCGCCACCGCGCCAACTCCGCTCCCCACGTTGACGTCTGGGCTGTATCCCGGAGACGCCATCACCGACCCCAAAGTCCAACACGTGACGCACCACTATGTCCTGGGCATGCTACCAGACAACATCCGGCTTGAGGCACATGGCTCGATCCTTGCCCCCGGCGCACCACATGAGAAGATCGGTCATCACAAGCATTCCGAGATCTGGTTTATGCGCACCGGTACGGCTACCCTCATGACCGCCGGCACCGAGCGAACCCTCAAGCCCGGAGACATGGGCATCTGCATTGCAGGCGACGATCACTGGATCGGGAATGCTAGCGCCACCCAGCCCGTATCGTATTACGTGGTCACCGTCGGGCCGCCAGAGTAGCGCATTGCAAGCGGGCTAGATTCCCCTTGACAATCGACAAGAGTGAGATTAATTCTATTGTCGAATATCGAGGGGAGCGCAATGCCACCGTCCACAGACTTATTGCAGGGAACGCTGGATCTGCTGATTCTGCAAACGCTTGCCCTCGGCCCAATGCACGGTTGGGGAGTGGCACAACGCATTCAGCAGGTCTCGAAGGACGTATTGCAGATCGGCCAGGGCTCGCTTTACCCGGCTCTGCATCGCCTCGAATACAAAGGCTGGATTCAGTCCGATTGGGGTAACTCTGACAACAATCGGCGCGCGAAGTTTTATTCTCTTACCCCTAATGGCAGAAAGCAACTTGAGTCTGAGCTAGAGACCTGGGAGAGGCTTTCCTCGGCTATCGGGCTGGTGCTGGGCAGGGTCCCGGGGGCTTCAGCATGATCAGAGAATTGCTGACTCAAATCCGATTTCTGGTGAAGCACCCTAAGCTCACCGAAATGGACGACGAGCTCCAGTTCCATCTAGAGCAGTCGACCGCAACCAACATTGCTGGGGGCATGACGGCAGCCGAGGCGCGCAGGCAAGCGCTGATCGAGTTCGGCGGCGTTGAGCGCACGCGAGAACAGTGTTACGAGCAGCGCCCGGGCTGGTGGATGGGCACGGTGCTGCAGGATGTCCGCTATGCGCTGCGCGGTTTCCGCCGCAATCCTGTCTTCGCGATCACTGTGATTGCGACTCTCGCGCTTGGAATTGGCGCGACCACGGCGGTCTTCAGCGTCGTAGACCGGATTCTCTTCCGCAGCTTGCCCTATGCGCACGACGACCGACTGGTGTCTGTGGGTCTGGTGCAATCGTTATCGCGGCAAGAGTTTACGGTAGGTGGCTTTTTCTTCGACTGGAGGGACAATCAAAAGCCATTTGAGGCCTTTGCCTCCCAGGGAACCATGCTGCACGCCTGCGACTTGATTGAGACCAACCCAGCGCAGCTCCAATGCATCAAGGCCCAGGCCGGCTTTCTGCCATTGCTTGGGATTTCGCCTGTGCTGGGTCGCAACTTCTTACCAGAAGAGGACCGGCCCAATGGACCCCGCGTTGCGCTCATCTCCGATGGGTTGTGGCTGAATCATTACGGCCGCGATCCAGGCATTCTGAACCGACTCATCAACATCGATGGTAATCAGACCCGTGTGGTGGGCGTGCTGCCCCAGGGATTTGAACTGCCAACTGTGGAGGAGCCGGATGTAATGTTGCCTTCGGCCCTCAATGAAGGACTGGAGCGCAGGTCGAGCCCCGGCTCGCCGATGCGCACTTTTGCCAGGCTCAGGCCTGGAGTGGACATTGCGCAGGCGAGGGCGGAGATGCAGCCTCTCTTTCTCCACACCCAGGTCACAGTGATCCCAGCCCAGATTCGCAAGGACTTTCACTTGAGCGTTCGTTCGCTCCGAGACCGCGAGACAAAGGACGTGCAGTTGACGGCTTGGATTTTGCTCGCCTCCGCGCTGGCGGTGCTAATGATCTGCTGCGCCAACGTATCGGGGCTGATGATCGCGCGGGGCGAAGCTCGGGAGCGGGAACGGGCGGTGCGCTCCGCTCTCGGGGCCAGCCGGGGCCGGCTGATTCGGCAGACACTCACCGAGGCCGCTTTGCTCTCTTTTGCCGGCGCCGCTGCTGGGATGATGCTGGCGGAAGGCCTGTTGCGAGTTTTTCTGGACCTTGCTCCCTCAGGCATTCCATTTCTATCGAGAGCTGGCATCGATTTTCGCATCGCGCTGTTCACGGTGTTGCTATCGTTGCTGTGCGGAGCGACATTCGGTTTGCTGCCAGCATGGCAAACGCCGCGCGCACTGGCGTTGGCGGCACATGCCGCCAAGTCCCGCAAACGCACTTTGTTGCGGCGCAGCCTGGTCGTGGGGCAGATTGCAATTAGCATGGTTCTGCTCTCCGGCGCGGCACTCCTGCTCAAGAGCTTTCAGAACATCGAGGAACAACACCTGGGAGTGCAAAGCGATGGAGTGCTGACCGCGCGGATTGCGCTGCCTGGGTTCCGGTACGACACCGGGCAGAAAAAGATGGAATTCTATCTCCAGGCGGAGGCGGCGCTGCGGCGTCTCCCAGGGATTCGCGCGGTGGGATTCAGCGATTCTTTGCCCCCCGGCGGTTGGCAAGACAGTGAACGGTTCGCGGACTTGGCAGTGGAAGGGAGACCCCGCCCGGTGCAGGGAACAGGAGGCTCTGTGGTCAGCAGAGGGGTGTCGCCCGACTACTTCCGGGCGTTGAATATTCCCATCGTCATGGGCCGCAACTTTGCCGAGGCGGATCGTAATGACAGCGAATACTGGGCCGTTCTGAGCAGGCTGTTGGCCGCCCGCATGTTCCCGGACGAAGATCCCACTGGCAAGCGAATCCAGAGAATTCGCGATGGGATTGTCTTCACGGTCGCGGGCGTGGCGGACAACGTGAAGAATGGCGGACTCACTGAGCAGGACCAGCCTGAGATCTACTTCCTTCGCCGCAGTGTAGCGCAGGACTGGGGCGGGCGTGCGCCTGTCGGTGAGGTGATGAGCGGCGCGGCGCCCCTTCTGGTCATCGATGCGGAACTTTCGACAACTGCAGTGGCGCAGTGGGTGCGGTCGCAGATTGCTCAAATCGATCCCACCGTGCCAGTCGAGATCGAAACACTCAACCAGCGCGTGAGCAAGCTGGCCGACCGGCCGCGATTTGAGACAGCATTGCTGGGCTTCTTTGCGTTTTGCGGGCTGGTGATGGCTGTGATCGGACTTTACGGAGTCATCTCGTATGTGGCCGTGCAACGCACGCAGGAGATCGGTGTGCGCATGGCGCTGGGGGCAACGCGGCTGGACATCTTGCGGCTGATCTCCGGAGAAGGCCTTCGGCTGATTGTGCTTGGAGGAGTAGCCGGACTCGGAGCAGCGTTGGCCACCGCGCAACTGCTCAAAAGCCTGCTCTACAACGTTGGGCCACGCGATCCAGCTATTTACGGGGCGGTCGCGCTGTTGCTGGCACTGGTGGCATTCGTGGCGACACTGATTCCGGCGCGCGCTGCTATGAGGGTCGAGCCGGCGGAAGCTCTGCGTTACGAATAGTGCCCGAATTGGTTCGACAGCCGATCTTGGCTGATAAAGGAATAATCACTGGCCGAGGCGAAGGAGAGCACCGCTGTTCACCTGCATGAGTTTTCCCGGAGGTTTTTCGTGCTGAAAGGATTCATCTCCCGATTGCGCTTCCTTCCTTCGCGCCGAGAGTACGGCGAGTTGAGCGAGGAGCTTCAATTCCATGTAGAGCAGTCGACCGCAGCCAACATTGCTGGGGGCATGACGGCAGCCGAGGCGCGCAGGCAAGCGCTGATCGAGTTCGGCGGCGTTGAGCGCACGCGAGAACAGTGTTACGAGCAGCGCCC
>Ga0182015_10006782_pt1 | contig 11364 bp, 8 predicted proteins | sample 712P3MmetaG_FD_120478 | JGI IMG/M metagenome (GOLD analysis project Ga0182015, IMG submission 120478) | Permafrost microbial communities from Stordalen Mire, Sweden - 712P3M metaG | ecosystem: Environmental > Terrestrial > Soil > Wetlands > Permafrost | place: Sweden: Stordalen | collected...
AGGATCAGTATGCCGCGGCGTTCGGCGGTCTCAACCTCATCGAGTTCAAGCCCGATGACTCCGTCGTCGTATCGCCCATCATCTGTAACCGTGACACGGTGGCGGAGCTCGAGGCCAGTATCCTGGTTTTCTATACCGGAATCGTACGGAGCGCCTCGACGCTCTTGTTGCAACAGAATGTGGAGCTCACGGGCAGCGCGGAGAAACGACGGTCGATGAGACGAATGGTGGAGCTCGCCTACGGGCTGCGCGAGGAGCTGCACAAGAATAACGTTTCCGCTTTCGGCGAGATCTTGCACGAGAATTGGATTCTCAAGAAAAGCATGACGAAAGGGGTCAGTACCCTTGAGATCGATGAGTGGTATCGAGTCGCGCGCAAGGCCGGAGCCGTCGGCGGGAAGATACTGGGGGCGGGTGCGGGCGGATTTCTCATGCTTTGCGCGCCTCGCGACCGCCATGACGAGATCGCCGGTGCCCTGCATTCGCTACGCCGTATTCCAATCGGGTTTGAGCCCCTCGGCAGCAGGATTATCTTCTACCATTGAGTGTAGCGACGGGCGCGAGGAACCCGACATCGAGAAAGTACCGCCATGGTTTTTGCCATGGAATCGCTCACCATTATTGAGGCGCTACGGATATTGCCGCCGGGACGACAGCTTTTTGGAGGCGGCGCGAAAGCTGATGCCCCAGTCTGATAAAGTGGATCTCGACGTAGCGGTATGATAGCCACGCTATCGCAATGCCAGCTGTGGAACCATAGGCAAACCAGCGGGCCATGTAGGTCTGTGGATACCAGGTAAAGATTCCCTGCCACAGATATAAGCTGTATGACATCAATCCAATGCCTCGAAGCACTCTGCCGGCCATAGATGGAACCATTGATCCGGAGCGCGCGAGTACGGTAGCCACGATAACGGGCGGCAGGGCAAGCATGATTGGGGCATCGAGCGCGATCCATCGCGTGCGTAGGAACGGGATGACGAATGCCAGAAGAGCCGCCCACATCCAGGTGGGAAGTTTGCGAGTCACATCAAGCCATGCCCGGGCGCGAACGCTCAACGCATACAGTACGCCGGCGCAAATACAAGCAAAGCATTCGCCATTGTTGAGCCACCCATGAATGCGCGTGGCCGGGATGCAGGCTAATACGGCGGCAGCGATGATTGCAGTGGAAACCAACCATATCCGCCAGCGCCTCGCAATAATGAAAAGGAGAGGCCAGCATAAATAGAATTGCTCCTCTACCGCGAGGCTCCATAGCTGATTGAAATGATAGCCGCAGGTGACTGCCGTTGTATTGCAGAGAAACAGACTCGAAGCGAGTATCTCGCCGCGATAGGTTTGAATGGCCCCCGCTGCGTTCAGAAGACAAATTCCAAGGATGTATAAAAGGAGCGCTGGAATAATACGAAATATTCGGCGCGCATAGAACGCGCGCAGTGATACGAGGCCAAATTGATCTTCTTCTTTGAGCATCAGGTACGTGATCAGATAGCCGCTGATGACGAAGAAGATGCATACTCCAACCATGCCGGCGTTGATGCCCCATAGGTCGACAAACCACAGGATCTTGTAACGCACTTTCGGTAAGAACGCCGTCCCTTTGTCGATTAAAAGGGCGCCATTGAACCGAAAAAGAATTAGATGATTGGCGATGACCAGTAAGACGCTCAAGCCGCGCCATTGGTCGATGTAACTGCTGCGTTTGCTAGCGACAAGCATGGTGCCTCCGCGGTCGACTCTGTGCACAGATTGCGCAGCGGTAAGGGAATTCGACCAGCAGCCAGCAGCCATCTTGATATCCTGGAGGTGCTTCTCCATGAGAAGCGATCACGTCCAAATTGATCAGAAGTGGTACGAGGATATCTATTATCCGGGTCAGCGAATAATAAACAACAACGCCGAGGAGTCATCGGTTGAGTTCGGCCGATAGCGGAGGGCTCTGGTTCGCCGCGGACCCATCGTTCCTGCACGGAATGGGGTCGTACCATGCTGCTCATGACATAAGCGGTCATGAGCGCGCCGAGTGGGGGAACCCGCCGTACGGAACTTAGTTCTACTGTTTATAAATATTTATAGTTCATGATATTGTGCAAAAATCCTCGGTCGCTGCAAGAGGTGTGCGGAATGGTGGATGTGGAGGGTCGATTTAAGAAGTATGGGGAGCTGATCGGAGCTGCTCTCGCCCACGCGGAGCGACGCACGCCGGCCAGTGGTATTTGCGCGGTTCGATGTCGCCGGCCAGGTGCTGGCGCGCGTGCAGCCGCAGGTTTCCGCGGTGGCCATCCTCGAGCAAGGTGAATCCGATGTAACGGCAAGTTCCCAACTCGATCGCCACACTGACCTTCAGTCTCGCTCGGCTACGCAAGAGGCCTGCCACGTGCCCCCGTTGCGACGTAACTGTCAGTCGGCGGAAGCGTGTTCATTAACACAGTAGAATTAGGGAGGGCCATGGAAACGTTGGCTTCGCTCGTCGAAGTCGGGCTCCCTCATGACTCCCGACCGCGGGTGCTCGCTGATAGGCGAAGTCCGTGCCGAGCAATTCCAGCATAGTTATGAATGCAACCTTGCCCCCCTTACCGAATTCAAGTCAGCTCACGCATCCAAAATATCGCTCCGACATTGACGGGCTAAGAGCCATTGCCGTCCTATCAGTGGTCGCGTTCCATGCCTTTCCCGGTACGTTCAGGGGCGGCTTCACCGGCGTCGATATCTTCTTCGTGATTTCAGGTTTTCTGATTTCGTCGATCATCTTCTCAAACTTAGAGCACGACAGCTTCAGCATCGTGGAATTCTACAATCGGCGGATTCGGCGAATATTTCCCGCGCTGATCACTGTGTTGGTCGCCACTATTGCATTCGGTTGGTTCGCTCTGCTACCAGACGAATACAAGCAACTCGGCAAGCATGTGATCGGCGGAGCCGGCTTTATTTCCAATCTCATACTGTGGAACGAGAGTGGATACTTCGATAACGGCGTCGATAGAAAGCCTCTATTGCATTTATGGAGTTTGGGCATAGAGGAGCAATTCTACATTTTTTGGCCGCTCCTGCTGGCGCTGGTTTGGAAAAGAAGATGGAGCTTTCTACGCATAACATTGTTGATCGGCATCGTATCCTTTGCGCTAAACATCCACTATGTAAGGTCGCGCCCGACGGCGGATTTTTATTCGCCCTTGACCCGGTTTTGGGAACTGATGATCGGAGGTGTACTGGCCTATTTTGTATTGCACAGGCCCGCGGTTACGAGCCGGTATAACAACACTCAGTCAGTCATAGGCTTGGGGTTACTCGCAACCGGTTTCCTGGCGATCAACGAGGCTCGAGCTTTTCCTGGATGGTGGGCATTGTTGCCGACGTTTGGCTCATGCCTCCTCATATCCGCTGGTCCCACAACTTGGTTGAATCGCAGAGTCCTTTCTCATAAGATTCTTGTCTGGTTCGGTGTCTTAAGCTATCCATTGTATTTGTGGCATTGGCCGCTATTTTCTTTTGCGCGGATCGTGTGCGGTGTCAAACCGACTCGTCCGATACGAATTGCCGCCGTATTGTTGGCGATCCTACTGGCTTGGTTGACAGTTAGGTTGATTGAAAAGCCAATTCGCTCCGGAGTACATGGTGCCGGAAAATCGTGGGCGCTTGTGCTTTCCATGCTCATCGTTGGCGTGGTTGGATACGAGTGTTTCACGTACGATGGATTTAAGTTCGCTAGATACACAGCCACCGACCTTTCCCTATTCAATGATGAGCAACTAGAATGGAATATGTACAAATCGCCAGGGTGCGTGGCACAACTTGGTACTGACGCGGACTTCTGCTTTATTTTTGGCAATGCCAATGATCTTGAAATTGCAGTGATTGGAGACAGCACCGGTAACGCACTTGCGCCCGGCTTAGCCGGCCTCATTGACGGTGCCAAGCATGGTCTGGTTAATTTGGGAAATGCCGGCTGCCCGCCGATACGAGGGGTGGCTTCACCATGGGGGCCCAATTGCCAGGAAGTCGTCAGCAAGTCCTATGACTGGATTATGCGAGTCGGTTCAATAAAGATCGTTGTCCTGTCAATTTTCTCTCCAGATCTCGTACTGTGGGGGATTCCTGATCTGCCGCTTAACGCCCCGCTCGCGGAGAGAATGGTAGCCTTGGCGCCTCTGCTAAATCGTGATATTGCGGATTTGAACAAGCACGGAATCGAAGTTGTAATAACGTACGATGTGCCAGACTTACGGATGGAACCTAGAGACTGCTTAGTTCGGCCACTTAGAGGAACTGCAGCGCAGAATTGCGACATCGACGAAACAGAGTTTGTAGATCTGTCCGTCCGCCGATACTTCGATGAGTTGCTTCGCAATAGACACGATGTCTGTGTCTTCAGTCAGTCGGATCTACTAATATCAAATGGTCATCTTAAGGTTTTGGATTCAACGGGCCGACTCTTGCTTCGGGACCCTCATCACTTGAGCCAATATGGATCTGACAGAATGGCTGAGGTATTCAAACGCTCGGAGTGCTTCGGAGTGCTAAAATAAAAAGCGCGGCGTGGGATCACTTCGCGAACCGGTGCTCGTATTCTGACTGGGGGTGCTCCTTGCGATGGCGGCATACCCGACTGTCAGCGCGCCGAGCATGTAATACATCGTAGCCGCGCCGACGCCCAGGCTACCGCCCGTCAGTGTGACCAAAAAGCCGACAATGCACGCTATCAGCGAGGCACCGAGCGTCGCCATGTCCGGATCTGATCGTATCGATCGACGCCTCGCGGCGTTTACTTTTGCGACACCCAGCAACAAGAACCCTAGCAGCAACGTCAATCCAATGAACCCATCGTTGAGCAGTACTTGGACGTATACATTGACGAGATCGATAATTCCCTGGCCTTGGCGAAGGTCTTCCATCTGCGATAAAGCCGTGGTGTCACCGATGAATGGATGTTGACCGATGATAGTCAAGGATCGATCCATCAGATTCTCCCTGTAAGTTATCGTCTCGCTATCCGCCTTACCGCCGAATATCGGCAGCAGGCTGATGATCTTCTCGCCGAGTGGGGTCGTGCTGAGCGCGGCGCCGACGAGCAATACGCCGATCGTCGTCTTGAACATGGCCGAAACGGCACGAGGTTTCAACATGAGGAATACCAGACTAGCTACGGCTGCGCCGATCCAAGGTCCCCGTGAATATGTGACAACTAACCCGGTGCCCAGCAAAATCGAAAACCCGAGACGCGCGCGCGCTGATTCTACCCGCGGTCGCAAGTACAGCCAGAATGCAACCGCGATCGAGAGATAGGTGGCGAGCGCCAGCGGATGACCGCTAGATGCCATTGCCCTTAACGCGTGTTCGCGGATCAGGTACTGGGTGCCCGTGGAAGTGGCCCACCGAGTCGGCAGCTCACCATATAGTAGCCAACCTCGCAGGCTCTCGAAAATCGCAATTCCCGAAAGCAATCCGCAGGCGAGACAGTAGCTCGCTATATTATCCACCAGGGCCCGGCGATTCACGCTTAACCGGCTTGTCACGAAATAAGGTACGTAAGCGATGAACAGGAAAACGAAGGCGCGTCGAATCGAGTCCGTGATCGTAATCGGATACAGCGCTCCGCCGACGGCTTGAGCTTGCAAATAGTGAAAGGAGTTCAATAAGCCATAGCCTAGCAGTGCTAGGTCCATCCAAATTAAAACGTGATGCCGCGGGCGATCGCCTGCTCGCAGCATCCGGACCGCCACCGGGGTCAATATGCAAAGCGAGAGCAGCAGAAAGCTGTCGAGCTCGAACAGAAAGGAGATGCCCACCATCGGTATTTGTTGGCCGACAGGGGGAATCACGTACAGGAGCATGAAATAGGCGGCGACGGGATTCGAATCTTTCCGGCCTGTGACGACCAGTATTGGAATCGCGACGGCGACGAAGATCCAGAAGCTCGGACTGAGGAAAGCGACGATCGTCAATGCAAACCAGGCCCTGCGACGACGTTTGAAATCGGCGGCTGGCGTGAAGGTCAGAGCAATGGGCTTCGCCAGCATGAAGACCAGCGAGGCGATGACGAGCACGACCAGCAGCTCTTTGAGGCTCAGCGCCATGGACGCCCCGCGCAGGCCGATATCCCGATCATTTACGAAACCGCAGGTGAAGGAAGCTCGCGGGCATCACGGCCAGCAACAAATGACTAATTAGCAGGCAGCCGATGAACAAGCCGAGCGACATCCAGAGGAGGCGGAATTCATATCGCAGGTTTAGAAGTCCGTATCGCCGCTGCTCGTAATGGAAGTAGATCAAGCTGGGCAGGCGGGCGGCGAGGTTGAACCACAAGAATCCCTCGAAGCCGAACATGTAGAATCCCAGGAACGAGGCAGGTATTGCGCTGACCAGCCAGATAGCATTGCCGGCGAATACGAACTGGTTTTTGCCGGAGGCTACCAACATGTTTTCGGATGCGTTCAAGAAGGCGGACAGAAGCATGCCCAAGGCCAGCACCATTAAAATGTGCCCCGCTTGCGCATAGCGGGTATCGTAAAGAAGCTGAACGAAGAGATTTCCGAATCCTGCTACCAGCGCGGGAATGAGCACGCCGATCAAAAGTAACCGTCTGTTCTCGGAGTAGTACCTCACCCTGGCGGACGATCGATCGGTGCGAAAGTACGCCGCGAACCGGGGATACAAGACAGCGCGAGCATTGTGCACGATTACTCCGGACACGGGCGCGACAATGTTTCCCGCGATCGTATATATGCCTACCAGGCTCAAGCTGGAGAACTTGAGCAGCAATACCTTATCGTATTGGGACAGCACGACCGTCAGGATGCTGGAAGGTATGGCGAAGCGGGCAAACCGGAATTGTTCGCGAACGGCTTCGCGGTCGAAAGCGATAGCCACTCCTACGTTGCGATAGAAAAAATGGCTGGATACGGTGATCAGCAACCGGCGGAAAAGCGCGCCGAGTATGAGGGCGTAATGATCGCGGATGACGAGCGCGACGCCGATCACGAAAATCGCCATCGCGGCGTTGGCAATCATGTCGGCGTAGTTGCTGATCCGTGCTCTCTGGTCGCGCTGTGCGAGGATGTATGCCATCGATTCCCCGCCGGCGAGCAGGAACATCAGGCTGAGCAGGCGGAGTGGATCGGTCAATTGCGGTAGATTGTAGATGTGTGCCGCAATCGGGGCGCCAAAGAAAATGATCAGGCAGTTGATGACCGAACGGATGAGGCGGATCGTCCAGATCGTATGGACGAATACGGGTTCCCTGCCGCGGGGATGGCGGATGAGGAGACCCGTGAAGCCCACGTCCGAGACGAGCTCAACGATGAACAGGAACGAATACAGTATCCCGAATATGCCGTAGGCCGCGGGCGTCAGCAACCGTGTGAGCACCAGGCTGCTGGCGAGCCGGAACAGCGCCGATGCGCCGTATGTGAACGTCGAAGCGAACAGTTCGCCCTTGAAGTTTATTCGTTGCTTGAGGTAGCTGAGCATCTTGCGGTACTGCCCCCGCGTCGCGGTCAAAATCCCCTCCGGAGATTCTGTGCGAGGAAGGCTAAGCGGCTGCCGATTTCTCGCTAGAGTTGATTGCGGAATTCGGCATGGAAACGAAAATGCGCGCCGGTACGCCGATGGCGGTCGACCTGGCCGGCACATCTGCGAGCACGAGAGTATTGGCGGCGATGACCGAATAATCCCCGATGGTAACGGCGCCGATGATGCTGGAATGGCATCCGATCAGCACGTGGTCGCCGATCTGGGCACCACCAGGCGTGGGCCCTGCTCCGATAGTACAAACGTGATGTATCGCACAGTCTGCGCCGATGGTCGTCAGTCCATGGATCCGCAAGGGCCCGACGTGGGGTATCAACAGTCCGGGCCCGACTTGGGCGTCCGGATGGATGTCCATGTGGGTGACGGTCGTGAACAGCTTCTTGACGATCGCGATCAAGATTCTGCTGGGGACCCATACCCAGCGCGGTCGTTTGGCGCGGACCGATCGCTGCACCCGATATAGGAGCAGTGCCCAAAAGCCCTCGGTTCCCCAACCGCTATAGCCACTTTTCCGGAAACGAGCCAAATCGGCGCGAATTGCTCTTATCGTCGAAGTTCCTGCCCATGCCTTTACCGTATTCCCATCGTAATTCATGCAGAATACCCTTGGTTGCCTCCGATTCATGTTTTAGCATCGAGATCGAATTGTATCAATTTGCCGGCTCCCGATCGGCCTTGACTCACGTTTTGCGATGAATCTGTGTTCGGTGCACGGATTGGCGCCCTTTTGAGGAAATATCATGGTTGATAGGGCCGCCGTTGCCCGATCGATGAATCGGTCCGCGGGGGGGGGGTACCCGGCAGACGACGTATCCTTCCTCAACGGAGCGGCCAATCGGCTGATCCATGACTAGAAAGATGCGCTTGCGTTTGAGCCTTGCCGCGGCGATCGCGATTGCAATCTTCGCCGCCGGTCTGTTCGTGTACCCGATCCATTGGCGCGCGAAGGTCATCCTCCAGAAAGCCGAGGGTCGATTGCCCTCGATCGAGTGGTCCGATCTGGCATGGATGCTCGGGCCTAACCCGACGGTCTTTCTCGTCAACATGGGAGATCCGCCGAATCCCTACTCGGCGATCGCGAACCCGCTCCACTCGCCCGGCGATGTTGCCGCGGGAAAGCATCTCTTCGAGCAACATTGTACGCACTGCCATGGAAGCGAGGCGCGTGGCGGGGCCGGTGGGCCGTCGCTGCACGACCGCGTCTTTCGGCAAGGCCGCAGCGACTGGGCGCTGTACCGGACGATCACGCAGGGCATTCCCGATACGGCCATGATCGGCTGGAAATTCCCACGGGACGACGTTTGGAGACTCGTGGCCTATCTCAACGATACCTTATTGAAGGGCGAACCTGGCGTGTCCGCCGGAACTTCCGGCCTCCTTGTGGAGCCCGTGTCCGCCGATGCCCTCGCCCACGCCGAGAGCGATGGGTCTGAGTGGCTGACTTACTCCGGGAGCTACTCGGGACGCAGGCACAGCCAATTGTCCCTCGTTAACAGGGACAATGTGCGTTCGCTCCGCGTCGCATGGGTCCGCCAGTTGACGAGCGAGCCGCCCCGGCTCGAGGCTTCGCCGATAGTGCGAGGTGCGACCATGTACGTCACCGCTCTGCCGGCCGAGGTGTACGCGCTCGACGCGACGACCGGCCGCGTGCTGTGGCACTACTCGCACGGCATTTCCTCCCGCCTGGCCCTCTGCTGCCAGGGGAACCGCGGTGTCGCCATCCTCGGCAACCGAGTCTTTTTCGGTACCATGGATGCGCACCTCATCGCTCTGGATGCCTCCACGGGCAAGGTCCTGTGGGACGAAACCATCGCCGAAAGCGGCAAGGGCTATGCGCTCACGGCAGCGCCTCTCGCGGTCGGCGACATGATCGTGACCGGCAGCGCCGGTGGAGACTTTGCCACCCGAGGGTTCATCGATGCCTATGACGCGGCGACTGGCAAGCGGCGCTGGCGCTTCTACACCGTGCCTGCGCAGGGTGAGCCCGGTAACGAAACCTGGGCCTCGGGTTCGTGGCGCACGGGCGGGGGAGCACCGTGGATGACCGGTTCATTCGATCCGGCTTCGGGGCTACTGTACTGGGGCATCGGGAATCCAAATCCCGACTTGTACGGAGGAGGGCGAGCGGGCGACAACCTCTATACCGACAGCGTCGTGGCCCTCGAGGCGGCCACCGGAAAGCTCGTCTGGCATTTCCAATTCACCCCACACGATACTCACGACTGGGACTCAGCTCAGGTGCCCGTTTTGGTCGATGGCACGACCGATTACCCGAAGCGCAAGCTCCTCGCATGGGCGAACCGAAACGGATTTTATTATCTACTGGACCGCGAGAGCGGTGAGTTTCTCGCGGGTGCGCCGTTCATACGGCAGAACTGGAGCGACGGGCTCGACGCCAAGGGCCGTCCCCACCAGCGACCTGGGTCGACGCCAACCCCCCAAGGCATCATCCTGTATCCACAGTCGTATGGTGCAGCGAGCTGGTGGTCGCCGTCGTACGATCCCAATTCGCAGCTAATTTTCGTTCCGACTGTTGACACGGCAAGCGTGTTGACAGCGACAGGGCCGGGCGATCCGGCCGTCGGAGAGCAACGTATGGGCAGTGCCCTCGGGGCGCCGGCTATCGGTGGGGTGGTGCCTGCCGTGAAAGCGGTGGAGGTTTCCACCGGCCAGGTACGCTGGGAGCATGTACGCCCGTCGCGGAAGGCAATCGCGGAGACCGGTGGCCTTCTGAGCACCGCGGGCGGCCTCGTGTTCGGAGGTGATCTCGACACGTTCTTTGCTTTGGATGCGAGCACCGGCGCGGAGCTATGGCTGTTTCACCCGGGAGGCAACGTGGCTTCCGCGCCCATCGCGTATGAGCTCGCGGGCCGGCAATACGTGGTCATGACCGCCGGCACTGCCTTGTTTGCTTTTACCCTGTAGAAGAAATGTAGCATCGACTGAGCGTCAATGAACGAATCCTCCATGATTGGCGTCGTTATCATCGGCCGCAACGAGGGTGATCGGTTGAAACGCTGCCTCGAGACGGTTCGCGACCTCGCGAGTCGATCGGTTTACGTCGATTCCGGGTCCACTGACGGATCGGTTGCCGCAAGTAAGGCCTTGGGTTTTACAGTAATCGAACTCGATTTGCGCACGCCGTTCACCGCCGCCAGGGCGCGAAATGAAGGATTCCAGCGGCTTCTTGAACTTCAGCCGTCGCTCGACTTTGTCTTCTTCGTTGACGGCGATTGCGAAGTGAGTCCGGGCTGGCTGAGGCTGGCCGGCAAATATCTTGTGCATCATCCGGATGTGGCGGCGGTATGCGGGCGTCGTCGTGAGCGATACCCCGAAAAGTCGGTTTACAACATGCTTTGCGATATTGAGTGGGCGGATCAACTGCCGGGCGAAGCGAAGGCTTGCGGCGGCGACGTACTGATGCGCGTTTCATCTTTTAGGCAAGTAGGCGGATATCGCGCCGAGTTGATTTGCGGGGAAGAGCCTGAATTGTGCGTGCGCTTGAGACAATCGGGATGGCGAATCTGGTGCTTGGATGCAGAAATGACCTTGCACGATGCGGCGATGTATCGCTTCGGTCAGTGGTGGAAACGAATGTTGAGAGGAGGATACGGGTTTGCTATAGGGGTTGCGCTACACGGTGCTCCGCCGGAGCGCCATTGGGTTCGGCAATATCGTCGCGCGTGGGTTTGGGGACTCTGGATCCCGCTATGCATTTGTATTTTGACGCTCGTCTTTGGCCTGTGGACATTATTGCTATTCGGTGTCTACCCGCTGCAAGTGATTCGGCTGGCGCTCCGTGGTAAACGATCCCGCCGCGAGAATTGGTGGAGA
>Ga0182015_10006783_pt1 | contig 11364 bp, 11 predicted proteins | sample 712P3MmetaG_FD_120478 | JGI IMG/M metagenome (GOLD analysis project Ga0182015, IMG submission 120478) | Permafrost microbial communities from Stordalen Mire, Sweden - 712P3M metaG | ecosystem: Environmental > Terrestrial > Soil > Wetlands > Permafrost | place: Sweden: Stordalen | collected...
GGCGCGGCGGCGACCACGGCCGGCGGCGCCTCTGGCGCGGCGGCGACCACGGCCGGCGGCGCCTCTGGCGCGGCGGCGACGGGGGCCGGCGGCGCCTCTGGCGCGGCGGCGACAGGGGCCGGCGCGGGCGCTGGCGTGGCGACAGCGGCCGGGGCAGACGGGGCGGCCGCAGGGGCCGCAGTTGCCTCGGCCGCGGGCGGGCTTGCCGTGGTTTCGGCCACGCACCGGCTATAAAACTGCGGCCAGGTTTCGCCTTTCAGGGTGTCTGCGGCCTTGGCGTCCTGGTATTTTCCGCTGCAAATGTGGTGTACATCGAGAGGCGAAGCCGCCGCGGACGCCGCGGACGCGGGCGGATTTGCCTTGGCGTCAGCCGCGCACTTGCTGTAAAATTGCGGCCAAGTGTCGCCGTTCAACGTGCCCGCCGCCTTGGCGTCCTGGTATTTTCCGCTGCAAATGTGGTCTACGTTGAGAGGCGCCGCCGCGGCCGGCGCAGCCGCGGGCGGGTTCGCCTTGGCTTCCGCCGCGCACTTGCTGTAAAATTCCGGCCAAGTTACTCCGTTCAACGTCCCCGCCGTCTTGGCGTCCTGGTATTTTCCGCTGCACTCATGCTCTTGGGCCACTGATTGTCCAATAGGCACGAGGCCAAACAAGATCGACGCCGCGGAGACAAAGACAAGCGAATAAACACGGCGAGCAAACATTGAAATCCTCCCTCGAGAAGCGGATACGGCCGAAGCGGCGGCGCGTGTTTGGAATCTCCCGCGAAACCGGCCGCAAGTCAAATATAAACAATAGGCAGCCGCATCGCAAAATTGCCTGAACCTGCCGCAATCCGCCTCAAACGGAGCAGCCAAGGCGGCAAAAGTTGTTTGGCCTCAGAACTAACCGTTCAAACCTCGCCGTCACCGTCGCTCCGCTGCGTTTGGCCCCCGGCGGCGGCGACTTCCGCCGCGAAATCACTTGCCTGCTTCTCGATTCCTTCGCCGAGAGCGTAGCGCACGAAAGCTTTCACGCGGACCGCTGTTCCGGCACTCTTCCCGGCCTCGGCGACGGCGTGGCCGATTGCCTTGCCCGCGTGTTCGGCATGGATCGACGGCTGCTCGAGAAGACAAACTTCCTTAAAGTAGGTTTTCAACCCCGACTCGACGATCTTTTCGAGCTTATCCGCTGGTTTATCCGCGTTCTTGCCCGCAAGCACCGCTTTTTCGCGGGCGACGATGGCGGGATCGAGATCTGTTGGTTCCAGGGCGAGCGGATTTGCCGCCGCTACATGAAGCGCGATCAAGTGTGCGAGCGGCGCCAGCGCTTGGCGGTCGGCGCTCGACTCCAGGGCAACGAGAACGCCGATCTTTCCAAGGCCTTCGGATAGCGCATTATGGACATATTGGCCAATGAACCCTTGGCCGACATGCACGGCGGCGGCGCGTCGCAACGTCACGTTTTCGCCGATCGTGGAGATGGCGTTGGCGATCGCGTCGGCAAGCGTCCCGCCGCCAGGATAGGCAGCGCCTTTCAAAGCCAGGACATCGGTCGTGCCGGTTTCGACGGCAAGGCGCGCAATGTTCCTGGCCAGCGCCTGAAACTCCGTGTTCCTGGCTACGAAATCCGTCTCGGAATTGAGTTCGACAACGACCCCGTCGAAGCCCCGGACAAAAACCGCGACGAGCCCCTCGGCGGCGATCCGGCCGGATTTCTTGGCCACCTTGGAAAGCCCCTTCTTGCGCAGCCAGTCGATCGCCGCTTCGATTTCGCCGCCGCTCTCGCCGAGGGCATTTTTGCAATCCATCATGCCGGCGCCGGTCTTATCGCGAAGTTCCTTCACCATCGCCGCGGTGACGTTTGCCATATCGGATTTCCTTCATGTTCCGGCAGGCGGTTCCGGGCGGCCGGCCCGCCGCCGGCCGGGGATGCGGAAAGCGCCAAAATCACGAAATCATTCGGCTCATGCGAAAGCTTATGCTTCAGCCAGCGACGAGACCGCGCGCGAGATCGACCCAGCCGTCGCGTTCGATGCGGCCGGCAAGCTTGAGATCATGATCAATCTTGGCGGCATTTTCCGGCGTCATGGCGGCGATCTGCCAATAGTGATAAATACCGGCATCGTTGAGTTTCTTGACGATTTGAGGCCCGATGCCCGGCAATTTGGCGAGATCGTCGGGCGCGCCGCGCGGCGTGGTCAGAAGCTCGAAAACTTCTCCAGGCGAATCATGACCGTCGCCGATCGCGCCATCGCCGGCGGGCAGTTCCTCGGCGGTCGGGTGTTCCATTTCGGCCAAATCTACGCGGACCGAACCTTGCGCCCGCGAAATGCCGTCGATAGCCGCGCGGGCGGCGAGATCGCAGTAGAGGGCGATCGCCCGGCCTGCATCGTCGTTGCCTGGAATCGGATAGGTGATGCCGTCCGGATCGCTGTTGGTATCGAGGACCGCCGCCACCGGAATTCGCAGCCGCTGCGCCTCCTTGATCGCCAATTGCTCTTTGTTGGTGTCGATCACGAAGATCAGATCCGGCGTGCCGCCCATGTCCTTGATGCCGCCGAGCGCCTTTTCGAGCTTGTCGCGTTCGCGCGATATCATCAGGCGCTCTTTCTTGGTCAGTCCGGCGCCGCCGCGGCCAAGCAGATCGTCGACCTTGCGCAGGCGCTGGATCGAGGCTGAAATCGTCTTCCAATTCGTCAACATGCCGCCGAGCCAGCGCGAATTGATGTAATATTGCGCAGATTTTTTCGCCGCATCGGCGATCGCCTCCTGGGCTTGCCGCTTGGTGCCGACGAAAAGCACGCGGCCGCCCCTCGCGACCGTATCGGAGATCGCCTTCAAGGCCTGATGCAGCAACGGCACCGTCTGGGCAAGATCGATGATATGAATATTGTTACGGGCGCCGAAAATGAACGGCGCCATTTTCGGGTTCCAGCGGTGCGACTGATGGCCGAAATGAGCCCCAGATTCGAGGAGACCGCGCATCGTGTATTCAGGCAACGCCATGGTAATTGTTCTCCGGTTTCGGCCGCCGCGGATCGTTATGGACCGCTCGCTCCGGCAGGATCGAGAGGCCACCGGGGGCGACCCTTCAAGCAGGGCCGCGCGATCCGCGTGTGGAATGGGGGTGCTTATAGGACCCACGGCGACAAAGGGCAAGGCAAGGTCAAACTTATGATCCCGCCCCTCCCAAGGACAAAGCCTTGGGTATTTTGTTTCGGCTCATAGCGCAAGCTGCGATGCGCGCTTGCCGCGTCCCAAATCGAGAGGAGTTCAATACAAGTGCAATATCGACGGGTATTGACTGTGGGATATTTAAGACAGTGTTGCTACAACCATGCGCTTTATGAATAGCGTCGGCTGCGAACGCATCGTCTTTCTCGGTCCAAATCAATGGTTCGGGCGATCACAAAACCGTGAACATGTAACGCTGGCGGGGGCTGGAGCGTTTAACGTCTCGTGTGCTCACGCCTGAGCCCGCGCGGTGCTCGCCCTGCGAGCGGGCTCCGACCAATTCCTGAGGAGATCAGTATGAAGACCAATATCGTGTCGGGTGCCACCCTCGCCGTTGCGGCAATCGCGCTTGCCATCGGCGGCCTATCCCCCGCCCCGGCTTCCGCCAAGAAGGCGGCGGTCCATTGCATGGGGATCAACTCCTGCAAGGGGACGTCCGCCTGCAAGACCGCGAACAACGCCTGCAAGGGTCAGAACGCTTGCAAGGGTCAGGGGTTCCTGGTGGAGAAGTCGAAGAAGGCCTGCACCGCCAAGGGCGGCACCGTCGGCTGATCCATTTCGAAGACAGGCGGATTGCTTGGTCCGCCTGGCTCGTTGTCCGGCAAAGGAACAAAGAGCGACCCATGGAGAAACCTTCGCCGCTGGGTTTCGGCCTCGGACTGCGACCGGTCTACTACCAGGAGATCCTTGAGAAGAGCCCGAGAGTCGACTGGTTCGAAGTGATTTCCGAGAATTTCATGGTTCCCGGCGGCCGGCCTCTTGCGATGCTCGAGCGGATTCGCGGGACCTATCCAATCGTGATGCACGGCGTCTCGATGTCGATTGCTTCAACCGCCCCGCTCGATTTCGACTATCTCAAGGCGCTCAAGAGCCTTGCCAGCCGCATTCAGCCAGAATGGATCTCGGATCACTTGTGCTGGACCGGCGTGCATGGCGTCAATCTGCACGATCTCCTGCCCGTTCCCTATACGTCTGAGGCGCTCGACCACGTCGTCGACCGCATAAGGCGGGTCCAGGATTTCCTCGGACGTCGCCTCGCGATCGAGAACGTGTCCAGTTACGTCACTTTCGCCGAATCCCAAATGGACGAATGGACGTTTATCCGCGAGATGGCGGAGCGCGCCGATTGCTGGCTGCTACTCGACGTTAACAACGTCTTCGTTTCTAGTTTCAATCATAGCTTCGATCAGGCAAATTTCATCGACGCCATTCCGGATGACCGCGTGGTCCAGCTCCATCTCGCGGGCCATACGGAGGCGGTGACCCACAAGATCGATACGCATGATCAGCCAATCTGCGAGGAAGTCTGGTTGCTCTATCATGACGTCTGCCCAAGGTTCGGATTGATCTCGACGATGATCGAGCGTGACGACAACTTTCCGCCGTTTGACGAACTCATGGCGGAACTTGATCGCGCGCGAGCGATTGCTGCTTGCGCGAGAACCCAAGCGCAGGAGGCCGTAACATGAAGCTCGCCGAACTGCAAACGCGGTTCCAGGCCGGAATAGTGAAAGGCGACACCACCATTCTCGCCTCGATCGCGGATTCGCGCAAGACGGATCGTGCGACCCTGTTTGCAGTCTATCACGACGCCTATCGCTTGCGTCTGGCGGAATTTTTGTCGACCGACTTTCCCGTTCTCCGGGTTCACCTCGGCGAGGAAGCGTTCGAACGCCTTGTCGGAGGCTATATCGAGTCGGCCCCGTCGCGTCAGCCCAACGCGCGATGGTACGGCACGCGCCTGCCCGATTTCATGCAAAAGACGGCGCCATGGCGAAGGAACCGGGGCGCCATCGATCTAGCGCGGTTCGAACGCGCGCTGTTGGATGCCTTCGATGCCCCCGATGCGCCAATCAGCACTATCGATGCCTTGCGGGACATAGGCGCTGAAGACTGGCCGCGCCTCGCCTTCGAATTCCATCCGAGCGTTAGGCTCCTCGATCTCGCCGGCGGAACCGCGCGGATCTATGCGGCTCTCGCCGCGGAAGAAGAGGCTCCGGCCATCCAGCAAGGCGAGGAAGCGATCGTCTTTTGGCGCAACGATGGCCAGTCGTTTTATCGCCTGCTCGCGGAAGACGAACGTCTGGCGGTGATCGAGGCACAACAGGGCAGGAACTTTGGAGATATTTGTGCGCTTCTCGCATTCCAGCGCAACGACGCGGGCGTGACGCAGCGCGCCGCCGGCTTCCTCTCGCAATGGTTCGCCGACGGACTTGTTACGCGATTGGCGATTTCGGATTGAAGCACCCTCACCGGCAATTCGAGTCCATTGCTCGGCCGGTCCCATCCGCTGGCGGGAGTCTTGCGGACCAGCGATCGGCGTGCAGGTCCTTTGCGCACGAAGTCAGATGAGATGAAAGCGATGGACGTCGATGCAACCATTCTCGCGCGGCGCGCAAAAATTGTCGCCGCGTTGCGGAGCATCGTTCCCGGCGAAGGCGTCATCGAGCAAGAGACCGGCAGGCGGCCTTATGAGAGCGACGGCCTGACCGCCTACCGCGCCTTGCCCATGGTCGTCGCTTTGCCAGACAACGTTGCGCAAGTGCGCGGGGTTCTCTCCTATTGTCACGAGAATAACGTCAAAGTGGTGCCGCGCGGCGCTGGAACCTCGCTCTCTGGCGGCGCCCTGCCGCTCGCGGACGGCGTTCTCCTGTCCATGATGAAATTCAACAAGGTCAAGGAAATCGATTTTGACAACCGGTTCGCGATTGTCGAGCCCGGCGTCACCAATCTCGCGATAACTCGCACCGTCGAGGCGCAAGGCTTTTATTACGCACCCGATCCCTCCTCGCAAATCGCCTGTTCGATCGGCGGCAATGTCGCGGAGAATTCGGGCGGCGTGCATTGCCTCAAATACGGCCTCACCACCAACAATGTTTTGGGCTGCGAATTGGTCCTGATGAATGGCGAAGTCATAAAGCTCGGCGGGCGCCATCTCGACCAAGCGGGCTACGATCTGCTCGCTCTTGTCATCGGCTCGGAGGGGATGCTTGGCGTCGTGACCGAGGTCACCGTGCGGATTCTTCGGGCACCGGAATCTGCCCGCGCGTTGCTGATTGCATTCGACTCCAGCGAAAAGGCGGGGGGCTGCGTCGCCGGTATTATCGCGGCCGGCATTATTCCGGGCGGCATGGAAATGATGGACAAGCCCGCGATCGAAGCGGCGGAAGATTTTGTCCATTCCGGCTATCCGCGCGAGGCCGAGGCGCTTTTGATTGTCGAGCTCGATGGCCCTCCTGTCGAGGTGGATCATCTCGTTTCGTTCGTCGAAAAGATCGCTCTCGCCCATGGCGCTTCCAACTGCCGGATTTCCGCCTCCGAGGCCGAGCGCCACGCGTTCTGGGCCGGACGCAAGGCGGCTTTCCCGGCGGTCGGCCGCCTCTCGCCCGATTATTACTGCATGGACGGCACGATCCCGCGCAAGGAATTGGCAAAGGTTCTCTCAGGAATGCGGGAATTATCGGTGCGCCATGGCTTGCGCGTCGCCAATGTTTTTCACGCGGGGGATGGAAATTTGCATCCGTTGATCCTTTACGATGCCAACAAGCCAGGCGAGCTTTCGCGCGCAGAAGAATTTGGCGCGGATATTTTGCGCCTGTGCGTTGCAGTCGGCGGTGTGTTGACCGGCGAGCATGGGGTCGGCGTCGAGAAACGCGATCTGATGCCAGAAATGTTCAACGACATTGATCTCGCCCAGCAAATCGCGGTCAAATGTGCGTTTGATTCAAAGCAGCTGTTAAATCCTGGAAAAGTCTTTCCGACGCTCCATCGCTGCGCGGAACTGGGCCAAATGCATGTGCGCGGCGGGCGGCTGCCGTTCCCGGATATTCCGAGGTTTTAGGAATCTCATTATGAAGAAGCCGCGTGTTGTCGCGTGCACCAAAATGCTTCACGGCGCGGGATTTGGAGCGAGCAAGATTTTGCGCTAATATCTTGCTTCGCTCTGTAATTTTTTAAGAATTTTCTTTCCGGCCAGACCAGAACCGAGCCCGCGAGGCGGTTGGTTGTTGGCAAGCGCGAGGCGTGTCCGGGATTACAAATGATGCAAAGATGAGGAGGAACTACGATGGAGCGGATTCTGTTGACAGGTGGGGCAATGATCGTGGTTGGGATGGCGTTGGCGGCGGTTTATTTCCTCATCGCGAGTTATGGAACGACATTCGAGGTGCTCGAGGATAGCGTTGTGCGCTGGCTCGGCAAGATGTGAAGAGGCTCTGCCCCGGTAACGGCTTCATGGATTAAACCATGACTGGCATATAACTGAGCGTTGCGGCTCGGCGGCGAGCGGAGAACTTGTCATATCGGTCTCGAGCCCCCAGATCGCGACGATCACAGCGGCGGGTACGCCGTAGGCCTGCTCGATCCGGGCAAAGGTCGCACCGTATTGCTTCGTTAGGGCGTGGCCCTTATGCAAGCGATAAGAGTTACAATAATTTCGAGTTTGAGGTAAACCACCATGGTTTCATATCCGCTGAGCCACTTGACACAGGATGACAGCCAAGCAGTTGGTGGCCCCATCCAGGACGATGAGGCCCTTGTGCTCTTTGCGTTAATACGCTGCATGCGGCTACGGACCGTTGTCGAAATCGGCGGCCTCTCCGGGTATAGCGCACGTAACTTTTGCGCGGCCGTTGGGCCGCTGGGTCGGGTGATCACATTGGATTTGCACCCTGTTCCGCAGGTCGCTCCTAATCACGTCATAATCGTCGGTGATGCGACACAAGTCGGGCGCAAACAATTACAAGTTGAACGTGTTGATCTCGTTTTTTGTGATTGCCATGTTTATGATGTGCAGATGAACCTTATAAATAACTTTCTTGCTGACTGTCTCATCGATGATGATACCGTGATTGCCTTGCACGATACCAATACTCACCCGCGTCAGAGTGTGGATTGGAAAGCATATGGTAAATATTGGCTAAAAAGCAGGGTTAAGTCGCCGGGGCACGATTTATACCTAACATCGGATGGATGGGTTCATCAGGGGTGGAGCGCCGGATGGTAAATGACCTGAAGAAGGCGGGGTATGAAGCGCTATGTCTGCACTCCAAAGCCGACCGGCATGACAAAACCATGCCGTATCGCCATGGACTTACTATTATGAAAAAGTTCAATAGATTGGAGGTCAGACACTCTTCCAAATCCCAATAAACACGACGTAAGAAACTTCAGTCTCTTACCAATAAATTCGACATTGATATCAGCAACAGCACGCCACGTTAACACAGTGGCGCGTGAAGATCGTACTGCATTCATCTCAACGTTGTTTCATATCACCGATAACTTTTCAGACGAAAGCGGACGCGATTGTGCTCTGCGATAAAGTTAAGTTGTTTGTCCAGACGGAGACTCAACGCCAAAATCACTCTATTGAGATAGTAAAATCGGAATCGGAATCAGTTGGTCCACCAATTCATTAGAGCCTGACTCAAAAGACAACTATCGCGCGAGTCGGCGAATCGCGATCTGGATGCAGGCCAGTGTGACGAAGGCGGCGAGGGTTAGGCCGAGATTTTCGTAATCCTTGGCGGGGCGGCGATTACGGCCGAACCAAGAGAAAGTCCGTTCGACGGCCCAGCGGCGCGGCAAGACGACAAAGCCCTTCAGGTCGTTACTGCGCTTGACGATTTCGAGGCGCAGCACAGGAACTTTGGCAACCGCGGCTTTGACTTGCCACGCGTTGTAGCCATTGTCCGCCCAGACCAATTCGAGCCAGGGAAAGCGGTTACGGATCTTGTCGAGGACTAGCGCTGCGCCATCGCGGTCCTGGATGCCGGCGGAATGAACGACGGCCCGCAGCGGCAGGACTTCGGTGTCGACAAGGGCGTGAATCTTGCGCCCCTTGACCTTCTTACCGGCGTCATAGCCTACCTCGCCATCAAAACCGCGCCCTTTTCCGCCGCCTTCAGCGTCTGGCTGTCGATGACGGCTGCCGTGGGACCAGCCTCTCGCCCGAGTTGCTCGCGCAATTTCATGTGCAGCTCTTCCCAGATGGCCTCCCACACGCCGTCCTTCTGGAACTTGCGAAAGATGTTGTAGACCGTCGAGCGCGGCGGAAATTCGTCGCGCGGAAGGTAGCGCCAAGGGCAGCCAGTGCGAAGCAGAAAGAAGATCGCGTTCATCGCCGCCCGCATATCGGTCTTGCGTGGCCGTCCGCCAGGCAAGGCTTCTGGGATCAATGGTTTCAGCTGCTTCCATTCCGCAACCGTCAAATCGCTCCGATAGCGATCCTCGTCACGCCAATAGATCGCTCGCTGCTCTTTCGTCCACATCGCGAATCACCCCAGCAGTTGCAAATGATACCGTGAATCATGCAACCATCCGAGTGCAACCCCCTTTTGAGACAGGCTCTTAGTCCTTATAGGGAAACAGGACTGATTATGTTGTACAACTCTCTCTTAAAAAGGTTTAAAGCGAAATGTGGCGATCAAATCCTCGGTCATTCGGGGAATGTCGGTTCATACGGCTCCGCCGGGTTCAAGGGGTCTGCTGAGCAAGCAGGCATAATTCCAATTTCTTGAAATTACAAGCTGGCGTGTTATGTCTTGGATCGAAACTTGGCCGTCTCGAGTATCAGGCAAGCATCGCGGTCGCAAGTTCGAACAGTTTTTTCGTCTTATGGAACCATCTCGTGATGATACACTCATCGACGTTGGGATCAATGACGAAGAATATTCAGAGGCCGATAACTATTTGGAGAAGCATTACGCATATCCTGAGAACATCACGGCCGTCTCACGCGAAAGTCTAGATCATTTCTGCGCGAGATATCCCCGCATTAAAGCGCTTATCGCCGATGGTCGCAAACTGCCCTTTTCGGACAATTATTTCGATATCTCCTATTCCAACGCCGTGATCGAGCATGTGGGAAAACACATTGCGCAAATGCAATTCCTTCGGGAGCTGTACCGAGTCGCCGGTCGCGGCTATCTGACCACACCGAACCGCTATTTCCCGGTCGAGGTTCATAGCCGCATACCGCTTCTCCATATTCTCCTTACGAAGAGCTGGTTTGACAGATTGCTACGATTGATTGGCAAAGGCTGGGCAGCCGGAGATTACATGTATCTCCTCTCATACACTGAATTGGAGGGACTTCTGCGTGAAGCCGAGGTCACGAATTACAAAATTATCTGTAATCGGTTCATGGGTCTCGCCATGACCTTCACGGTTGTATGGCATAAAAACGCGCCCAGTGCTTGAAACCTAGTACTACCCACTGAGCGAATTGCGCGACGAAATTCGAAGCCACGAATAGCGACGTTCGTATCATTGGAGAGTTTCGAAACTTCTTATGAAACCTGCGCGAGAATTAGGATAGACAGTAATCTATAGGTCCATCGATAACTCACCAGAACGCGAAAAAAATACCGGCGCCAGTGGCGCAACAGGCCAGACTGTATAGCCGAATCGATACCGCATTTTTATACTGGCGAGCCGCGCCCTCGCCGTAGCCCAGCATGCAAATGAGCGCCGCGCCTGCAAGAATCCACGGAGCAGCCAAGATGCCTACGAGCGGAAGCAGAAGGACCAGCGCGCCGCAGGTGAACGCGAGGGCGGCGATCTGGGTGCCAACCCGCCAACGGATATGTCCCGACGCAATCAGTTGCGTGCCATAGGCGGTTCCGGGAACTTTCAGCATGATGAAGACGCCGACGCCGGGCCACAGCGGCCAGACGGCATCATAGGCCGGACCGAAAACGATCGGAGTGGCAACTGGGCCGAGAACGATCACACAGAGACCGGCGACAATGCCGAGGGCAAAGAACTCCATGTTCATGCGCCTGGCCAGGGATCGGTACTCGTCCACCTTTCCGTTGCTAAGGTGACCGGCCAGCGGAGGCAGATAGACCGTCGCCAACATGTAAATGACCGGCATGGCGTTCTGCACGAGCCGGGTCACCACCACATAGCGGCCGACGGAAGCGGTGTCGACGAAGAAGGCAATGATCACCACGTCGATCTGATTGGCGCCATTCGACAGAATGACATCGACAGCATACACCTTCGAGGCAATCAGCAAGGCGAGTCCTTCGCGAAAGATCCGGCGTGCCGGCATCTGGAATTTGGCCAGGATTTTCCGGATCGCGTGGAGCGCCGCAACGAGATAAAGTGCCCGTCCGGCCGCGAAGGAAAGCGCCGTGAGCAGCAC
>Ga0182015_10006784_pt1 | contig 11363 bp, 8 predicted proteins | sample 712P3MmetaG_FD_120478 | JGI IMG/M metagenome (GOLD analysis project Ga0182015, IMG submission 120478) | Permafrost microbial communities from Stordalen Mire, Sweden - 712P3M metaG | ecosystem: Environmental > Terrestrial > Soil > Wetlands > Permafrost | place: Sweden: Stordalen | collected...
AGTGCAGCGTGAGTTGGGCCAGGACCAGTTTACGAGGCTGGTGCGGCACGCCTACGACCGCGGCATTCGCTTTTTCGAGACCTCTGAGTCTTACGCGGAAATGCACAAGATGCTGGGCATCGCTCTACAAGGCGTTCCCCGCGATAGTTATCAGCTTATGTCCAAGGTGACCACCCGTGATGGCGTGGATCCGCAGGCGAAAATCGACGAGTTGCGCAAACTCGCGAACACCGAATACTTCGACGTGATGCTGCTGCACTACCAGCACACCGCGACCTGGCCAACAGACACTCTCAAATGGCAGGACGGAGTTGAGGAAGCTCAAGCAAAGAAGGTTGTACTGGTCCGTGGCGCGTCCGTGCACGGGCTCCCGGCGTTGCGCCAGGTACCGGGCAACAAGTTTCTGCAACTCGCGATGATCCGGATGAATCAGAAGGGCACGAGGATGGACGCCGAGCAGTACGATACCGAAGGCCTGGGGAATGTAAGCGAAGTGGTCACACATGTGAAGCAGGTCCGCAAGCAAGGGATGGGTGTGATCAGCATGAAACTGGTGGGCGAGGGGACCTTCACAAACCGTGAGGACCGCCAGGCGGCGATGAAGTTCGCGTTCAAGAACGCAGGCGTCAACGCGGTTACCGTCGGCTACAAGAACACGGCAGAGGTCGACGAGGCCATTGAAAACCTGAATCTGGCGCTCGCATAACGAAGGATTTTCGGCCACGCCGCCCTTCCAGACGGAGAGGTTGTCACGGCGGCGGAGGCGAATTGTCCTGTATCAGGAAGCCGGGAATGGCAAATGTCGGCACCCAGTTGGCCTGATTTTGCTCTATCACGTTGGCGCTGATTCCATTCAATCCATCGGTACTGAAAATCGAATTCACCGCGGCCACGACGTTATCTCGAATCATGAGGCCTGAGAGTAAACAGCCGGGAAAGTCCGCAATCCCGATCCCCGCGAAATTGGTGTACGCCGACGGAAAGATAAAGTTCCCTGCCCCCAGGGCGATGGTATTGCGCAGTACATCTGTGTTCATCACGGGACCGTAGGCTGCCGGGCCACCATAAGGGCCAAAGGCGGCAATTAGAATTCCCTGGCCTGAATTAGTCAAGACGTTGTCTTCAATGACGCCTTCGAGGGCGTCAGCTAGAACGATGGACGCCCCGAGAGTGTTGGTTATTGTGTTGTGCGCAAATGTCATATACAGCTCGTACTGAGAAATGACCACCAAGGATGTTTCGTCAGGTATGACCTTCCATAGCGTCATCAGATTGATTGTTCGCCCGCTATAATTTTTGATGAAAGAATACTGACCTGCTCCTGTCCCCGAAATAATTGCCATACTTGATGCTTGCGGGTTGGTAGTTCCCATCCAATTCCATGCTGGATCATCCGCCAGAACCACCGTGTCCGGTGTACTCGACGCGATGGGGCCAATGTAGGATCCGCCGTCCCCATCATTGGTAATAATCTGCTGGTCTTTCGAACCCATATTTTGAAATGTGTTATAGCCCACGTAGATATCCCGGGAGAGCGCCGACGGGCCGAACTGGTTGTTTCCCCGGCTTATGCTTAGGCCGGAACCTCCTGAGTGCCCATTCGTGCCTTGCCCTGGAACATTTTGGGAGTAAGTCAGATTGTTTTCGAAGATCAGGTTTTGGCTATCGCTGATCCCCAGGCCTGTGAAGTTGTTCAAGACAATCTGATTTCCAGAAATGATGCCTCCGTCTCCAAAATTCACGTCGAAGGCCTGATTGGAGCCTGAAAGAAAGAACGAGTTGTAGACCTGGATATCCGGGCCCGCCAGGGCAAACATCGCCTCCAGGCCATGCGATGCATCGGATGTAGATTGGAAACTTACGTTGTTGAAGAACAGATGGCCCGAGGTCAGTGGACTCCCTGTCGTGCTATCAGAACTAATAAGCAGGTAAGGATTCGCGGGGGCCTCAAGAGAAAGATTAGCCAGTCCAAAATATTGAGGGACTGTGAACCATGCGGTAGGTGGCGCGGCTGGTGGCGAACCAAGAAAATGAGTCGCGTTTGGGGATGCCCCGGCAAGGACCTCATAGGAGTGCGGTTTAATTCCACTTTTGAGCACAAACTTGCCTGTTGGGATTGTTATATAAACAAGCAGGTTTGAGCCGGCAGGCGGAGCAAACAAATCCATGCATGCTTGGAGGCGGGCACTGTTATCCGTGACTCCATCTCCGATCAAATTCGAGCAGGTGGCATTGCTAACCGCCCGGGAGGGCGGCGGATAGATAATAATCTGACTTGCCGGGCTTGAAGTCGGACTCCAGGGGGCGCTCCCAACCCAGATATTGTATTTTCCGGGAGTGAGTGTGGCAGGAACCGGAACTGCGATGGAGTTGCTGTCCAAGTGAGACGGCATGAGTGGGTAGACGGCACGCTTTGATGATTGAATAAGAACCTGGCTTGACGGGCTAAAGTTTTTCCCAAAGATTCTTAAGATTTCGCCCGGCTCCGCTCCGCAATCATAGACTTGGTGTTGAAGCGCTGTGTTTGGTTCGGTCACAGAGGGAACCCCGATCACCCAATTGATCGCTGGTACATTTGCCAGCCCGAGAAGAGGCGGGGCCGAGGGATCCTGTATCTCAAACCCAAAAATGCCATCCGGATAATATGAGGGAACAATAAAAGAGAGGCCCGTAGTTCCCTGTTGGATGGTAGGAACTACCTTGGAGCTATGTTGCACAACAGACTTCCAATTATTGGTTCCTGGTGGAATGAAGGCCACTCTCGCAGTCTTCGTGGTGTCAGTGAAAGCGCCCGTCATTAGCACTGATTGGCCCGGCTTGGCCTCTCGAGAGATCCAAAAGATTGCATTGGAGGTATAGGTAGGCGTTCCTACAACCGGTGCGATGTTGTCGACGACGGTGTAAACGGGATCCGACCCGACGCCCCAATCATTATTGGAAATACCTGTATTTGGATTGGTACATCCGGTGAGCGCCTGGAAAGTGCCGGGTATCGGGACGCTTTGCCCTCCGCTTTCTTCCGGGCATCCCAGAAAGAGAAGGGAAAACACTGCTAGCACTAAGCCGTTATGAAGAAGGTTTACTGTCGCCCACCCGCTGAAGACAGGTGGTATTTGCAACATGTTTCTCTTCATTCGCACTGCACCATCCCGAGCCAGGATGCCTGCCAATGCGTTTATCGACCGTAATCAGGAAAATGAGAGGGTAGGATGTACCTTTATTAGGGAAAGCAGAAGATGCCAAAACTTATGCAGGGATCTGCAGTTCGCTCAACCAGCATCTGAGTCAGACCGAAGCGCCGCCCTCCCCTTTGTCATCCCGACCGAGGTGGAGGGATCCGAGGTTCGCTCAAACGGCATCTGCTTCAGATCGAAGCGCCGCCTTCCCCTTTGTCATCCCGACCGAAGTGCAGGGATCTGCAGTTCGCTCAACCAGCATCTGAGTCAGACCGAAGCGCCGCCCTCCCCTTTGTCATCCCGATCGAAGTGGAGGGATCTGCAGTTCGCTCAACCAGCATCTGATTCACACCGAAGCTTTGCCTTCCCCTTTGTCATCCCGACCGAAGTGGAGGGATCTGCAGTTCGCTCAACCGGCATCTGATTCAGACCGAAGCTTTGCCGGTGGACACGCGCATCAAGGCGAGAGGCCGATCTATGGCAGCGCGAAAGCAAGAACATAGTCGCCCTGTTTCGTGCCCAACTTTCCGTGTCCACCCGCCGCTATAACCAGGTACTGCTTGCCTTTCAAGATGTATGTCATGGGAGTAGCCTGGCCCCCCGCCGGGAGAGGATATTTCCAAAGCTCTTTACCCGTTTCGATGTCGAACGCGTGCAGGTAAAGATCCATCCCAGCGGATGTGAAGACCAAGCCACCGCCAGTGATCATCGGCCCTCCGAGGTTGATCGACCCGGTCTGCTTACCGGGCACTAACGTGCCCAGCGGAACATCCCAGACCTGCTTACCGGTAAAGAGATCGACGGCCTCGGTGGTACCCCACGGCGGAGCGTTGCAAGGCAACTTGTTGGGAGAAAAGAGGAAAGTGCGATAGAGCCCGTAGGGCGCTCCTTTCTGTTCTCCGAATTCGCCATAGATACGGTTGTCTTGCTTCGTATTGTTCTCGGCTTCGAACTTATCGCGGGGAATCAGCTTGACCCAGGCTATGAGTCGATTGGTGTTCGCGACCATGACATGGTGCACCGGATCGTAGGCTGCACTGCCCCAGTTGACGCCACCCACGTTGCCGGGAAATACGGCGGTTCCCTGGATACTGGGCGGCGTGAAAATGCCTTCCCACCGCGACGCCTTGATCTTTTCCTGGCACCATTTCACGTCCTCCGGGGTCGGGCCCCACGCATCGCTCGGCGTAAGCCGTTGCGGTACCAGAGAAATCGTCGAAAAGGGCTGCGTCGGCGAGCTCTGCTCACCTGGAATATCACTTTGCGCCACCGGCCGCTCCTCGACCGGAAGCAATGGGACACCGGTGAGCCGGTTGAGCACGAAGACATGGCCCATCTTGGTGTTGATCACGATCGCGGGTGTGCCGTCTTTCCAGGTAAAAAGTGTGGGCTGTGAGGCAACGTCATAGTCCCACAGGTCGTGGTGAACAACCTGGAATCCCCACACAAACTTACCCGAGGACGCGCGTAAGGCAACGACAGAGTTGGCCCACTTGTCGTCGCCTTTGCGGATGCCGCCGTAGTAGTCCGGCGCAGAACTGCCGGTTGGAATGAAGACCAAATCCTCATCGGGATCGACGGAGAGCGTCGACCACGCGTTGCCCGCCCCTGTTCGAGGCTTCGTATCGTCAGCCCAGGGAGTGGGGTTCCACGTCCAACTTAATTTTCCGGTTCGTGCGTCAAATGCCCGAACGGTGCCCCGTCCCGTGTCCACCTTCCAATTGTCTGCGATCGAAGAGCCTGTGATTACCAGACCCTTGGCTATGGCGGGAGCGGAGGTGACCTGATAGCCGCCCGTCCATTCCGTTGCCGTCGCTGCATCCTGGGTAAGGTCCACTTCTCCCTTTGAGCCGAAGTCAAGACAAAGCTTACCAGTTTCGCCGTCGAGGGCGATGAGCCGTCCATCAAGAGTGCCCATGAAGATGCGCAGGCGGCAGGGTTGACCGGGCTTTGCTTCCGGATCGCGCCATGCAGAGACTCCTCTCGACGTCACCTCGGAGTAATTTCTGGAGAGGTTTACATGGGGGTCGTACTCCCATAGCTTGACACCGTTTTGCGGATTGAGGGCAATGACGTGGTTGTAAGGTGTGCTGAGGAATAACCTGTTTTCGACCAGGATCGGCGTGGCTTCGAAAGCCGCTTTGTCTCTTGACCTAGCTTCCGGACTTATCTCACCTGTGCGATAGGTCCAGGCCAGTTGCAGTCCTGTAACGTTGGTGCGATTGATTTGCCGCGCCGCGGAGTAGCGTGTGCCGCCGGCATCGTTGCCATAGTTCGGCCACCCGGACTCCGATGCAGATTGAGCAGGGACGACTCGCACAGAGGAGAACAGAGCAATACCGATCAGAAGCCAATGAAACTTCATGCCTACACTTACCATGTTTAAATCCACATTTCCATTTTGAGCTGCGCTGCCGGAGAGGAGCGGCAGCAGGCGAAAGCAATGTCTCGAAAAGAAGACAATATCGGCCTTTCGTACCCGCAAACCAAGGGGTATATTGGCTCGCAGCCGGAAAAGCAAAGTGGAAAGACCGGCTCAAATGAATTCAAGGAAGGCATAGCAACATGAAGAACTACTCGAAAGCTCTTCAGATTGCGGCCGTAGGATGTGTTCTATCGTTCTCTCCTATCGCTACATTCGGCCAACACTACACGCAGACCAACCTGGTTTCCGATCTGGCAAACGTTGATGGACAAGCTGTGCCAGTCCAGGATCCAAACCTCAAGAATGCCTGGGGCATTACACGAAGTGCTTCCAGTCCCTGGTGGGTGAACAATGCGGGGACCGGCACTTCTACTCTGTACGCAGGTACGGGAACAATCATAGCGCCGCCGTCCCCGGTTGTGATTCCAAACGCTCCCGGTGCGGATGGTCCTTCCGCTCCTACAGGGGTCGTCTTCAATGGCACGACCGACTTCATGATCACCAACGTGCCCGGCAAGACGCCGGCTCCCGCTTCGTTCATTTTCGCCACTGCAAACGGCACAATCTCCGCATGGAATCCGGCCGTAACGCCGCTCCAACTGGCCGTCAATCAAGTGATCGAAAAAGGGGCTGATTTCACCGGTCTTACTTTGGCCGAGGGCGACGGATATCACTTCCTGATCGCCGCAAATTTCTCCAAGGGAAGGATCGAGGTCTTCGACACAAATTTTAAGCGACTCGATCTACCCAGAGGAGTTCTCGAAGACGAACGTATCCCATGGGGGTTCGCGCCCTACAACGTTCAGGTTGTTGGGACCAACCTGGTTGTAACTTATGCTAAGCAGAACGCGGCCAAGACCGCGGCCGATGACGATTGCGGCCAGGAGTGTGGATTTGTCGATCTGTTCACGAACCGCGGTGTCCTCGTCCGGCGCCTCCAGCACACGCCGGGAATCTTGAGCGCACCTTGGGGCGTCGCATTGGCTCCCCAGGACTTTGGATTCTTCAGCCACGCGCTCTTGATCGGTAACCGGTTCGGCGGAACGATTGCCGCTTTCAACATCGTCAATGGACAGTTTCTCGGAAACCTGCTCGATGCTACCGGCACTCCGATCGCCATTAACGGATTGTGGAGCCTTGAATTCGACAACCGAGGCAACAACCAGGCGAGTCCTTCTCCTGGTCCGGCTCTATTTTTCGCCGCCGGCATCAATGGCTATGCAGACGGGTTATTCGGCACGTTGACGCCAGTTGCAGCCGAATTAACCGCAGAGGACCATCGCTAGGGAAAGAACCAAGCGGATCGGCGTAGGGAGAGCGGTCGCCCCGCTCTTCCGCTGCCGAATATCTGCAGACAGGCCTCTGGAGAAATACTGCCGGCACGCTGGAACTTCTTGGGGCGGAGAGCTTAGCCCTTTCCATTGGTTTGGTTCTGTTGTGCCGATTTCGCCCGGCTTCCTACAGATCGGCACCGCGCGTCTCTATTATTTTCCTATAAGTTATCGCCGAATCCTTCAACGTCCGCTTCAAGGTTCGGAAGTCGACGTAGATAAGACCGAAACGCTGCTTGTAGCCTTCTGTCAGCTCGAAGTTGTCTAAGAGGGACCAGTGGAAGTAATCGTGGACGGAGACGTCTCAGCCGATCCCCGTTACCTGACGGCGTTTGGCACCACTCCCTCCGAGATCATCGTTCCGGTCTTTGATCGAGCGGGAAAGGTTGTCGTTGGGACGATCGACGTCGAGAGCGAAGAACCGAATGCATTCAGCAAGGATATTCAGGATCTTCTGCAGAATTGCTCCGCTGCGATTCGACCCCTTTGGGACTTTGAGCTGAGCAAACACTGATCCGCAATTAAAATGCAAAGGGAGGCGCGTTCTGTGAACTCGGCAATTTTTTCACGAACTACAAAAGAGGAGAGCCCAAAGCTGAGGTTCTCTCCCTCTCTGGTTCGCGCGGTGGCCAACTCGGCCATGGGGCGCGCGGACGTCTTGCCATTCTGGTTTGGGGAATCCGATCAACCCACTCCATCTTTCATTCGCGAAGCAGGCATCGCCTCATTGGCTGAGGGGGAGACCTTCTACTCGGAGAATCTGGGCCGGCCGTACTTGCGTCAAGCCATCTCCACCTATCTGACCGATCTTCACGGGCAGGCCATCGACACGGATCGGATCGCGGTGACTGCTTCGGGCAACGCGGCGCTGATGCTGGCCAGTCAACTGCTTGTAGAGCCAGGAGACCGCGTGGTGGCAGTCACACCGCTGTGGCCCAACGCGGTCGAGATACCGAAGGTCGTTGGCGGCCAGGTCACGTGCGTCTCGCTGGAAGTGCGTGACGGCCAGTGGGCGTTGCCATTAGAAAAATTGCTGAAGGCGCTCACACCGGGAACACGGATGCTGGTCCTCAACTCGCCCAACAACCCCACTGGCTGGACCATTCAACGCCCGGAGCAACAGGCCGTCCTCGACCATTGCCGTCGTCACGGGATATGGATGATCGCGGATGATGTCTACGAACGCCTGATATTCGCGGACGGATTACGGTCAGCTCCATCGTTTCTCACGCTCACTGACGATCAGGATCGCTTGATCGTGGTCAACAGCTTCTCCAAAGCCTGGACGATGACCGGTTGGCGCGTGGGCTGGATGGTCGTGCCACCCGCAATCTTGTCTGACCTCGCTTCCCTGCTCGAGTACAACGTTTCCTGCGTTCCGGAATTTTCGCAGCGAGCCGGCGCGATCGCCCTCCGGGACGGCGAGCCTTATGTTTTGCAACTGCGCGCGGAGCTGGCCCACACGAAGAAGCGGTTAGTGGCCGCGCTGCGCCAACTTCCCCGGCTGGAAGTGCCTGAGGCGGATGGCGCGATGTATCTCTTTCTCCGCGTTGCCGGCCAAATGGATTCGCTGCACCTAGCCAAGCAATTGATCGACGAGGTTGGCTTGGGGCTAGCGCCCGGAAGAGCTTTCGGGCCCGAAGGCGAGGGTTGGCTACGGTGGTGCTACGCGGCGGAGTGGAAAAAAATCGAGTCTGGCGTAGAACGCCTCGCGCGATTCCTACGCAAATAGCTAAGCGAAGCGCTGTGTGCCCCAGCTTCGCAGCACCAGACAGGACCGTGTGTGCGGCTTTCTGATAAGAAACAAGTTCTCGATTAAGCCGCCGTTGGGTGTTTGGCACGGCAGGAAGCACCACGAAAAGGCGGGTGCCCCATCCTTTGCAAAGAGCGCAAAGGATGGGCCACCCGGCTCTTCTCGCCTGGTGGAAGCTTCCCCTGAGGTAAAGCCGAGGGATACGCGTATTGAAAGCTCGTCATGAAACGCGCAAGCGCCATCGTCGGCTCAGCGATCTTTCTGGTTGTAGCTCCGGGAACGCTCGCCGTGTATCTTCCCTGGACGATTTGTCGTTGGCGCCTCGCCTCGCCGCTGCTCGGCTTTTTCCCTTTCCGTATCATCGGGGTGCTGATGATCACGGCCGGCCTGCCCATCCTGCTTGATTCCTTCACCCGTTTCGCGATCCAGGGTATGGGAACGCCCGCGCCCGTCGCTGCCCCGCGGCACCTGGTAGTGACCGGACTGTATCGCCACGTGCGGAACCCGATGTATGTTGCCGTTTCGCTGCTGATCTTCGGCCAGGGACTGCTCTTCGGCAGCGTCTCCGTGCTGGAGTTAGGCGTTGTTGTCTGGCTGGGATTTTTTGCTTTTGTTGTTTTTTATGAAGAGCCTGTGCTGCGGCAAAAATTCGGGAAAGAATATGAGGAATTCTGCGCCCGCGTCCCCCGCTGGATTCCCCGCCTGAAACCGATCGAGCATCGAACCTGATGGTCAGACATCGGCTCAATATACCTGCATCCGGTCGAGTGGAAGTCGAACCTGAAAGCAGGTCGAAGATGGCTTCGACTCAACACTCACGGTTCCGAAGTGTTTGGTGACGACCCGCTGGACAACGTCCAGGCCGAGACCTAACGCCGTACCGATAGGTTTGGTGGTAAAAAAAGGTTCAAATATCCGCACGATAAGCGCAGGATCAATGCCTGGTCCGTCATCCCACACCTCAACGAATACTAAACGTCCCTTCAGCTTCGTGGAGAGCCTGAGGATACCGCGGTCCTTCATTGCATCGAGCGAATTTTCAATAATGGCAGTCCATATCTGATTCAGCTCGCTGCCAAACGCCTTGAACGTCGGCATATTGGGGTCGTATTCCCGCTCCACGATCACCTGCTTCAGTCGCGATCCAAACATAGCGAGGGTATTGTCCAGGGACTCCGCCAGGTTTATCTCCTGTATCGGGCCCTGATCCATATACGAGTAATCTTTGATTGCGCTGATGATGTCGAAGATGCGGGTGGTTGAGCCCACGATGGTGGAGGCCGCGCGTTGCGTGCGCACCACTGCTGCTACATTGCCGATGGCAAGCGTGAGAACGCTGGAACTGACAGCGGAGGCCAGAGTTTCAAGCAGTTCGATCGGCAATGCCGCTTCCGCAAGTAACGGCGCAATCGTCCAGGCATTCGGTATCTGGCGAGCTTCCAGCCAATTGAGAAGTTCATCCTCACGATCACTTGCTGTCAATTGACCCGGGTCGCGATTTTTAGCAATATAGCCCCGGGCCCTTTCCAACCAGGCGCGATAAGCGTCCAGCTCCTCTTTGGATTGGCAAAGATATCCGAGACTGTATTTGACCTCGTCGTCTCCGCTGAGATTGGAAGCAATGGTACTGGCCGCGCTGCGTGCTGCAGATGCGGGATTGTTCAGTTCATGGGCGAGATTGGCGGCCAGCTTACCAAGAGCAATCAGCTTCACCGTCTGTTCATCGGCGCGGGTGAATTCGCGGACCCGGTCGAGCAGAATCCAAACGCATCGCTGCGCCATGGATGGTATTGCGCTCAACATTGCTGGAAAGAGATCCTCATGCACATCGAGCGACCAAAAGGATCCCGAGGCGAGGCCGTCGCCAGCCCAGGCTTTCATGCGGGAGTAAGGAAGCTTCCCTGTAACCCGTCCGGTGCGGCCAATGAAGAGGGCCACAGGTCCCGACTTGCGGCGATGGACAAGAACCTCGCCACGAAGGAAGAAGTTAAGGTGGTGTGAAGGCTCGTTTTCGGTGAAGACAATGGCTCCGTCCGAGCCCACACGTTCTGTACTATGGGCCGCAATCCAGACGTATTCTTCTTCGGTCAGGCCGTCCAGTTCAGACAGAGTGCGAAGCGCTGAAACAATATCGGGCAGATTGCTGGCTTCGGCAGGTGGCGCGGCAAATTGTTGGCCACTTCGCGATGAGGTCTTGACGTCATCGCCGGTAGTTTCGACGGTCATTTCATACCTCCCGCTCGCCTCTGGAAGGAGTCTACATCGCCGTGCTTCTTCGGTTCCGTGTGGATTCGGACCGGCCAGCGCTTTTTCAAATTGAGGTGTGTTCTGTTTGGTCTCCCGCGCGTCGCCAGGTTACACCTACTTGATTTAATTTCTACTCTGCACCGGCAAGCTTAGCGAAGTGGGTCCTTTCTCAAGGAAAGGCCGCGCCGGCAGCCGTTCCTCGGTATTAGGCCGGATTATGTGCAAGGATCGTAGCCGGGGCCGCCAGACGACCCGCACTCTTTCCACAGCTTTTCCCAATTCCAGATCCCGGACGCCACCTTGATCGGCAACGGGAATCCGAGCTGATGCGCGAGCATACACACCTGCCCGCGATGGTGGGCTTCGTGAGAAAGCATGTAGCACAGCATTTCCAGGCCAACCGGCCAAGGCCGAGCCCAGCCGTCTCTGCG
>Ga0182015_10006785_pt1 | contig 11363 bp, 9 predicted proteins | sample 712P3MmetaG_FD_120478 | JGI IMG/M metagenome (GOLD analysis project Ga0182015, IMG submission 120478) | Permafrost microbial communities from Stordalen Mire, Sweden - 712P3M metaG | ecosystem: Environmental > Terrestrial > Soil > Wetlands > Permafrost | place: Sweden: Stordalen | collected...
CCGCCGACGCCGGCAATCCAGCCGGCCTTTCCTCCGGGCAGATTGAAATCATGTACACCCTGCTCGGCGACGCCAACCTCGACGGAAAGGTGAACGGCACCGACTTCAACCTGATGGCCACCAACTTTAATCAATCCGTCTCCGCCGGCTGGGACAAGGGCGACTTCAATTACGATGGCAAGGTCAATGGCAACGACTTCGTGCTCCTCGCGGCCAACTTCAACCAGTTCGCCAGCCAATCCGCCATATCGTCGGCCGACACGGCCGCTTTGGATGCCTTCGCGCAGGCAAATGGCATCAGCTTAACGGATGTTCCAGAGCCAACGTCTGCCCTTCTATGCGTTGCGGCTGGATTAGGCGCACTGACTCGCCGCCGCCGTAAGGTCTGTTGATGAGCGGCCAAATATCACCCGGCTCGAAGCGTTAGCGAGGCGCATCTCCTAACGCCGTTTAAATGGCGGCCGCGATTGCAAGCATGTGCGATTCCCCATCCCTTTCCAAATGACCATCCGAATCATCGGCCCGCAACTCGAATTGAAATACAAAATGGAATAAACGTCCTCGAGTTTCGATCTTCCCATCTGCAATAGTAATCCCCGCGGCGGCAGAACTTCGTCAATTAATCTCTCTCGTGGACTGCCTCACGATCAGATTAACCGGCAATTCCTCATGCCGCCCCTTTCCCCGAATCTGCCCACTCGATCTCCCCAGCACCACCTCCGCCGCCCGCTTTCCGATTTCGTAAGCCGGCTGGCGAACCGTCGTCAGCGGCGGCAACATTTCCTGCGCGAACTCATCATCAGAAAATCCCACCACGGACAGATCCCCGGGAATGTTCAAATTTATTTCTTTCGCCGCCTGGTAAATCATCTTCGCATACAGATCGCTCGCCGCGAAGATCGCCGACGGCCTTTCTTTCAGCGCGAGCATCGCCCGCGCCTGCGTAATCCCCTGTCTGGTATCGCCGCTGGGCGCCTCCAGCGCCACCAGGCTCGTTCCCCGCTTTTTATTGATCGCATCCTCAAATGCCTTCCGCCGCGCTGTTGCCCACGTCGACTCCGACGGCGCCGCCAGATGCCCAAACTGCCTGTGCCCCTCCGCGTACAAATGCTCCGCGATCATCCGGCCGCCCGAGGCCTCATCGCTCCCCACATAATCCGCGTTGTACTCCGCCGGAAGCTCATGATCGATCGTCACCACCGGCAAGTTCCGCGACGAAAACTCGTGCAGATGCTCCAGATACAATTGCGCAAACGGCGGCCACAAAATCGCCCCGTCTACTCTTCGATCCAGCAGCCGATGAATCTGCAACAGCCCCTCCCCCTGTCCATATCGATCCCGCTGCGCCGTTCCCGTGTGCGCCGACCAGAGCGTGATCGGCACTTGGTCCGCGCTGCTCATCAAATCATGAATCCCGCACAGCACCTCCGTCCAGTAAAATCCAATCGGCGGCATCAGCACGCCGATCGTTCCCGTCTTGCCCGTTTGAATTCCCCTGACCAGCAAATTCGGCCGATACCCCAGCCTCTCCGCCGCCTCCAGCACCCGCCGGCTCGTCTCATCCGAATTAACCCGATGCCCCGCCAGAACCAGCGACACGGTTGATTGCGACACCCCTGCCTCCACCGCGATTCTCTTTTGACTGGCCAGTGCCCGCGACTGTTTCATGATATTGGAATGTAGTATATCGGGATCGTTGCCTGAGCCAACCTTTCCACGCTAAGCAGCGTGAATTTCCATCAATCGGCTGAACCCGATTCGGACCTACCAACGCTGATTGCCTTCTGGCCAAAATTGTGAGATGCGATTCGAGCAGGAATCGCGGCGATTGCACAGGCAATTACCCATGGGGATTCGGGGCCGAAGAAGGCATAGATCAGCAACTGTGCATTACGCGGGGCATATCCCTATAATTGTGGCCCGCCATGGACCATACCGTCCAAGTCGCAATCGTCACAGCTGCGGCAAGTATCGTCGTCGCGGTAGTAAGTTTTGTTCTCAATAAGCGCGCTCAACGACAAGACGCCATACAAGACCGAAAGCTGGCCCATTATGAAAAACTTCTCTCAGCGATTTCTGATCTTGCGGTTGACGGCACAGATAAAGAGGAGGCCAACCAGCAATTCGCTCACACTGTTAACACCATTGCGCTTGTCGCGCCCCAACATGTCATTTCAGCGTTAATGGACTTTCACGACGAGGTAAGATTCACGAATCCGAATCGCACCAACGAGGGATCTCAGCACAAGTTGAGAACTCTTCTTCTCGAAATGCGAAAAAGTATGAATCTGCCGTTTAAGGACAATCCCGAAACTTTCAATTTCCACTTGGTCGGAAGTAGGCCTCCGAAGAGTTAACTAAAAGGTCCAAGTTAACAAAAGGATACCATAACTTTGATTCTACTGGATTGCGACGGAAACAGATCGGCAGCGACCGACCTTGATCTCGTAATGCGAAATACCCCTCCTGCCTTTCCATATATCGCTCAGTAAATCTAGCCTTTGGCATTGATCGGCAAGAAGAAAAACCGTCTGACTTGCTCCAGCATGAAAACCGCGATAGCGTGCTGGAAATAGGCCCGCGTAGCTCAGTTGGATAGAGCGCTGGTTTCCTAAACCGGAGGTCACAGGTTCGAATCCTGTCGCGGGTATTAAAAGACTAGAAAAAAACGCGTCTGCGGGCATATGCCGCGTCCAATGCCTCCGCCCATTTCACATCGTTTCCGCCAGGTGTATCGCGTTCCGAAACGCCAGTGCCATGATCGTCAAAACCGGATTGAATCCGCCGTTGGTCACATGAATCGATCCATCCATCACAAATAAATTTGAATGCCCATGCACCCGCCCCCACGAATCCGTCACGCTCGCCCGCGGATCGTCGCCCATCCGGCAAGTGCCCGCCTGGTGCTGCCCGCCGCTTAGTCCCAATCGCGGGGGATAACTCCAAACCCTCTTCGTCCCTGAAGCCGCCAGCCATTCTTCGGCCCGGCGCCGCAAAAAATCGGCCGTGCGAATGCTCTCGGGATGAGTCGTCCCGCTCAGCCGCACCACCGGAATTCCCCACCGGTCGCGCACGAATGGATCGATCGTCACCCGCGCATCCGCACTGGGAATATCCTGGATCGGCCCCTGCACATGAATCGTCCGCCGAAAATTCTCCTTCACATACCGCTTGGCGGCGAGCCCCCAGCGGGACATGCCGGGCGGCATCGCCCATTTTACGAAGATCGCCGGTAGCTTGATGAATTCATTGGCCAGCAGCCCGCCGCCGACGATTCCCTCGTTGTGATGGTTGAACCGCGTGGTGGCAATCGAAACCCCCGGACCGAGTCCGTCGAAGACCGGCTCCTCCATCACGCCAAACGCGCCCGTGTAAATATGCCCCTGCAGATGCCGGCCCACCTGATCGAAATCGTTGCCAAGCCCGCGCGGATGCGAGGTCGTCGCCGAGTTCATTAGTAGCCGCGCCGATTCGATCGCCCCCGCCGAACAAACCACCGCGCCCGCCATGCACGTTTGCAATTTATCGCCGGCAAAGAATGAAACTCCCGACGCATGGCCGCGCTCATCGGTGTGAATGCGCTGCACCATCGCGCCGGTTATCAGCTTGCATCGGCCGGTGCCCAGCGCCCGCGGAATCATCGTGTTTTGCGTCCCGTTCTTTCCATCGGTAGGACAGGCGAACCCCACGCACATCCCGCATCGCTCGCACGCCGCGCGCCCGTTATAGGGAATCGTGTTGATCAGCAGCGGCACGGGAAATGTGTTCAAGCCCAGCGCAGCCGCCCCGCGCTCCAAAACCACGCGCTCCGGATTCGATTCCACCGGCGGCAGCGGATACGGCCTTTTTCGCGGCGCGGCAAACTTGTCCGCTCCCGCCGACCCCGCCACGCCGATCTCCCATTCCGCTCGCTCGTAAAACGGCTCCAAATCGTCATAACCGATCGGCCAATCCGCCAGCGAGCTTCCCTCCGGCACGCCATACGTGCTGGCCATGCGAAAGTCCTGCGGCATAAATCTCCACGCCATCCCGCCATACACACGCGTCCCCCCGCCGACGCATGCAGCGTTGTTCTGATATCCCAATTCGTGCGGACTCACAAGCCACGATCGCCCATCGGACGTCACCGCCACGCGCGGATGGTCCGCCAATTCCGGCCCGGCGTTGTGCCCGTAGATCGACAGCCGCTGATTGCGCAAATGATCCCGCCCCGACACTCCAGACGGCTCATCTCCACCCCGTTCAAGCAAGAGCACCCGCCGCCCCGCCTCTGCGAGCACACAAGCCACGATTCCGCCCGCTGCACCCGCGCCGATGACAATCACATCATAATCCATCACCACGTGCCGCCTTCGGCGCGATAGCCGATCATCTTCCACGATGCCGCATCTTTGTTCCCGCCGTTGCCCGGATCGGCATAAAACCCCTCGAGAACATGCTCGACAAGCATCTGGAAAAAACTCCGCGGCGAAATGGTCCAGGCGGTTTTTACTCGATCTTCTTCCATCGCCGTCAGCACCGCCTCCTGATCCGCCGCCGCGAGCTCTGCGAATGCCCGCCCATAGCTCGCATTCGCTTCCCGATCGATCCCATCCAGCCCCTCAAGATAAGTCGCCCTCTCGCCCGGCAATTCGCCGTTCAGCAATCGAAGAATAAATTCCACGGCACCCGCCTCGGCCGCGCCGCACGTTTCATCCGGCGGAATAATCCGATCCGCCGCGGCGCGCAAAGTGCCAAGTTGCCGCTCTGTCATCGTAAACCCGGACATGCCGTCTCCCGTCAGGAGACAAAATAATATAGTAACGAAGCAGATCGTGCGATGGGAAAACCGTCGGCCGTTTGCGTTACATAGCCCGAGCTTCCTTTTTTGTGACTTTCCGGTTTTCAGATCTTCCCCCGCACCACGCCGCCCACGCTTTCCGATACGCAGTTTCCATGCCCCGTGCAAACTTCTTGGCATCCATGAGCGGCGATGATTTCATCGCATCGCGCAGGCCCGCGTGATGCTTCGCAAGCCGCGCCGCACTTCCAGCCAGGTTCGACGCGATGCGAATATACTCATCGGCCGAATGAGCGATGAGCTCCGGCATGCCAATCGTGCTCAGAATGCTCACCCCCATCCGCGATACCGCCAGTTCGCCCGCGAGACTCACCACCGGCACGCCCATCCAAAGCGCATCGCATGTCGTCGTGCCTCCGGTGTAGGGAAACGTGTCCAGGGCAATATCGATCTTGCTGTATTGACGCAAATAATCGCTCATCGGCTGCGGCCCGATAAATTCGATTCGACCCGGATCGACCTTGGCGGCGCACGCATCCAGGAACTTCCCACGATGCGATCCTTCGCCGGCGTGAATCATCAGCCGCGAATTCGGCAAAGCGCCGAGCAGTTCCAGCCAAATGTCCCGGATGATCGGACTAACCTTCTTAAAGCTGTTCAGGCAACCGAAAGTGACGTATCCGTTTTTGATCGACGGTGGCGGCGCAGACTCAATATTCCAGATCGGCGGCTTGTAACACCAGTAACTGGGGATGAACAGCGGCTTCTCGACAAATTCCTCTTCGCTTCCTGCCGTTCCCTCCAGAAACTGATCCGTAATCCGGTAATCCATCGCGTCAAGTCCCGTTGTGCCGGCATATGCCAGATAAGTAATCTGAACCGGGGCGGGCTTGCGAGCGAAAATGCCAAGATGATGGCCCATGTGCATCGACAGGTCCACGAGAATGTCGATGCCATCGGCTCGGATCAGCTCCGCGGCTGATGCGTCATTCATCGCTCGGATATCGCGCCAGACCCCGGCGTACTTTTTGAACCTGACGGTCAGATCGTCCGGCGACTTCACCGCCGAGTAGGCGAAGACTTCAAAACGCTTGCGATCATGTTCAACAAATAGGGGCAACATGAATCGGCCGACCGGATGCGTCGTAAAATCCGACGAAATATAGCCGACTTTCAGCGGCCGATCGGGATCCGGAATATTGACGTGCGGCCGCAACGCAAGTTTCAGCGGGTCCGCGTGACGCTTCGCCCACTCACGATGTTCGGCGATCAGTTGCGCCTTCGTAATTCCCGGCGCGAAATAGAGCGTGTAAAGCAAACTGCTGTGAATTTGGCGATCCGATGGATCGAGTTCGATTGTCTTGCGGTAAAGCGTGACCGCGGAATCGATGCTTCCGCTTTCCGCCACGCACTTCGCAAGGTTCGCGCGAATCGGCGCGAAATTGGGTCTGCCGGTGACGGCGTTGTCGAACGCCATCGCCGCGTCGTCCAGCTTGCCGAGTTCAACCAGACAGTTGCCGAGATCATTCCACGCCTCCGGCACGGCCGGCTCAAGCGTCAGATATCGGCGATATTCAACCTCCGCCTCCGTAAACCTTCCCTGGTCATAAAGAGCCGTCGCCGCTTTGAAGTGTTCGATCGGATTCATGGCGATATTTTCGGCTTTCTCGCCTGCGAGAACGACGGATCACTCCCTTTGGCTGAATAGCCAAAGCATTCCTAATGCGGCGCGGGCATCGACTCATTCAACCCCTTAAACACCGCATCAAACTTCCCACTCTCCGCCACAAACCGCAAGGGCTTGCACTTCTCGACGACTACTTCCGTCAACGCCGGCTGAGATTTCAAAATCTGCATCGTCTCTTTCAAAAAATCCTCCAGCGGCATCGCCCGCGGATCACCCGCCTGCTGCGGACCCATCAACTGCGTCTGCACGTACGGCGGAATCAGCTCGATCACCTCCGTCGTCGTATCCTTGAGCTGCCACCGCAGCGACAGCGTATATGAATGAATTGCCGCCTTCGTCGCACAATACGTCGGCGTCATCGCCAGCGGTAAAAACGCAAGACCGGACGATACCGTCATAATCGTCGACCTCGCCTGCCGCCTAAGCAGCGGCAGCAGCGCTGCCGTCAACCGCATCGTTCCCAGCAGATTCGTAGTTACCATCGCCTCGGCATCGGCAACGCCGTCGGATTGAGCCAGCAAATTCTCCGGCTTCATAATCCCCGCGTTGTTGATCAGAACATTCAACTTCGGAAACTCACTGGCCATCTGCGCCGCGAACGAACGAATGGCGGCAGGACTGTCGATGTCCAGACTAACCGCCTTCATGCCCGGGCTGGCATCAGTGGCCTCCTTCAAAGCCTCCCGCCTGCGTCCGGCAATGATGACCTGATTCCCCGCCTTCTGAAACGCCTCGGCGAGGCCGCGACCGATACCGGAACCGCCGCCGGTGATGAGGATGGTGTTGTTGTTGGGGTTCATGTGTAATTTGTCCTTTCTGGGGAATATTAGAACTGCTTATTTCGTTTGACAAATAAATAACGGAACGTCACTGATATCGAATCAGTGACGTCCCGTTATCTGTCTTTTCCCGAATAGAATTAAAGATGCTTCCGTATAAATGCAACGCGGAAGCCGGTTGATTCGGAGATCAGCTATGGAGACGGCGCCCCCGCCGGCGCGACATGCACGTCATAACCGCCCCACCTAGCAAAAGTCCCAGCGATGTCGGCTCCGGAACTGAAGTGACGGCAAAGTCAAATTGATACGCCGTGCTGGCCCCAAGTTGTTGGATAAGAAACGTATACGGACCGGCGGGCAGCGGCGGAGTGAAGCCGAGGGACCCCGGGGACTGATTGACGTTGTCGCCCATAATCGGAAGCAGGTTTTCGCCAACGTTACTCCCCGCGGGTTGGGAGGCGTTCTGAGCTCCGGTGCCGTAATGGGTGTAACCCAGGTATGACCCCGCGCTGAATGCCGAACCGACGAATGAAGTGCCCGCCTGTACACCTGTAAACCCTTGTGCATCGGTGGAAACGTAGGATGCCAGGGTGTAACCGCTCAACTGAAAGCCCGCGGGGATAGTGACTTCCACCCAGTCCTGCGAATCGGTCGACCCGTTCACCGTGCCAATCACCGAACTGGTGCCGGGGGCAAGATTGAATGAGGTCGGGGCGGCCTGATTGTTGGACAAATCGCCGTTAACCGCTTCGTTCCAAATAACCGCGCCTCGGCTCGCGGAAGCCAGGAGTAGAATCGCGCCGATGGAAACCGAGACGAAAACCTTTGAGCCGAGCATCGCGAGACGTGACATAGCCAACCCTCCGTAAAAGTTGTGGACCTTCTGGACGGGGTTGACCGCGAAATCGACGCGCCTATTCCCAAATACGACATTATTTTTTTATTTCAATTGACGGCGAATCATAATCATCAATTACGCCGCCCGCTTAAGACCTGATACGGGAACATGATATAGGGACAGAAAATATTCTCACATAGGCAGAAATCCGCGCTTCAAGATTATAGTGGCTCCCTCAAGAGCATTTAAGATGATTCCATGCAGGACGATCCCGAAGACCCGGACGACTCCGATATCGACCAGAACGACGATGATGAAGATTTCGCCGACGCCGCACCATGCCCCTCATGCGGCAAGCCCATTTACGAAGACGCCGATGTCTGTCCAAATTGTGGCCAGTACATAACACAAGACGAATTCGCTTCGAAGAAGCCGCTCTGGATTATTTTGACCGTGGGGATCTGCGTTGCGGTAATTTTAATCGTCTGGGTGCTGCTCAGGCTGTGACATTGGCGACATCCTGATGCCCAGAGCCTTTTCTCATCTCCGCGATCTCCGCAGCCTCCGCGGTAAATTACATCTTCCATTTCGATCTTGACGCTAATCCGTTAAAGTTACATACGTTCGGCAGGGAGGCCTATGGAAGTTCCGAGCAGTATTCTGGATTTAATCGGCAATACGCCGATGCTTCGCGTTCGATCCTTCGACACAAGTCCGTGCACACTTCTCCTAAAGCTGGAATCGCAGAACCCCGGCGGCTCCATCAAGGATCGCATCGGCCGCTCCATGATCGAAGCGGCCGAGCGCGAAGGAAAAATCCGGCCTGGTTCCACGCTGGTCGAAGCCACCGCCGGAAACACCGGCCTCGGTCTTGCCCTCGTTGCGGCCACAAAGGGATACAAGCTTATCCTCGTTATTCCCGACAAAATGAGCGGCGAAAAGCTCTCTCACTTGCGGGCGCTCGGCGCTTCGATCGTCATGACCCGCTCCGATGTCGGCAAAGGCCATCCGCAATATTACCAGGACATGGCCGAGCGGATCGCCGGCGAAACGCCGGGGGCCTATTACATCAATCAATTCAACAACCCCGCCAATCCGCTGGCGCATGAGCGAACAACCGGACCTGAAATTTGGGAACAAACCGGACACAAGCTGGATGCCGTGGTGTGCTGTGGCGGGTGGGGCGGAACGATCACGGGGCTGAGCCGATATTTTGCAAAGACTGCGCCGGAGGCGGAAATCGTCCTGGCCGATCCGGAGGGTTCGGTGCTGGCGGAATATATCCGCACGAAAAAAATCGGCGTCGCCGGTTCCTGGCTCGTGGAAGGAATTGGCGAGGATTTTATTCCCGCGATCGCCGATTTAAGCCGGGTGTCGCAGGCTTACAGCATTCCTGATGCCGAGGCTTTCGCGGCCGTGCGAGCACTGCTCAAACAGGAAGGCATCCTCGCCGGTTCCAGCACCGGCACATTGCTGGCGGCCGCGCTCAGGTATTGCCGCGAGCAAACGCAGCCTAAAACGGTGGTGACATTGGTCTGCGACACCGGCAGCAAATATCTTTCGAAAATGTACAACGATTTATGGCTGGCCGAACAGGGCATGGGCAGCCGAACTTCCGCCGGCGATCTGCGCGACTTCATCAGCCGCCCGTTCAATGAAGGAGCCGTCGTCGCCGTCAGTCCGAACGATCCGCTCACGGTCACCTACGCGCGGATGAGACTCTACGATATCTCGCAGCTCGCCGTTATCGACGGCGAAAAGCTCGTCGGCATTGTCGACGAAGGCGATCTGCTCCTGGCCGTTCGCCGCGCCGACTCGGCATTCGATCGCCCGGTTCGCGAAGTCATGACCGCTAATGTGCGGACCATCGACCGCCGCGCCACTCTCGACGAATTGATGTCGATCCTCGATTCCGGGCTGGTGGCCGTGGTAAGCGACTCTGACGGATTTCACGGCATCATCACGCGAATCGACGTTTTGAATTTTCTGCGGAAGGAACACGCGAAAAAGAAGGAACGCACATGAAGTCTTCTGATTCCGGGCCCCTGCCGCGAAACCAGGTTCTTCCCTATGACGGCCCCCGCCCGCATTTCGGCACGCGCGCGATCCACGCCGGCCAGTTGCCCGACCCCTCCACCGGCGCCGTGATGCCGCCGATTTACACCACCAGCACCTACAAGCAGGATTCGCCCGGAATCCACAAGGGCCTGGATTATGGACGGAGCCACAACCCCACGCGATGGGCGTTCGAACGCTGCGTCGCCGATTTGGAAGACGGGAAAGTTGGCTTCGCCTTCGCCTCGGGCCTGGCGGCTATCGCCACCGTCCTGGAACTTCTGGACGCCGGTTCGCACGTCATCGCAGGCGACGATCTTTACGGCGGCACCTTCCGACTGTTCGAACGCGTTCGCCGCCAAAGTGCGAACCTGGAATTTTCCTACCTCGATCCAGCCAATCTGTCGGCGGTTGAGAGCGCCATCCGCCCGAAAACACGAATGCTCTGGGTTGAAACGCCAAGCAATCCGCTCTTGAAACTGGCCGATCTCTCCGCCCTGGCGAAGATCGCCCGCAAACACAAGATTCTGGCTGTAGCCGACAATACTTTCGCCACACCATTCATCCAGCGGCCGCTTGATTTCGGATTCGATATCGTCGTTCACAGCGTGACGAAATACATCAACGGCCACAGCGACATGATCGGTGGAATCGCCGTGGTCGGCGACAACACCGCCATTGCCGAGCGGCTTGGATTTTTGCAAAACTCCATCGGTGCGATTTCCAGCCCCTTCGACAGCTTTCTGGCCCTGCGCGGCGTCAAGACGCTGGCCATCCGCATGGAACGCGCCAGCGCCAGCGCGATGGAGATCGCCAGGTTCCTGGAAAACCGTCCCGAGATCGAGCGGGTCTTCTACCCCGGCTTGCCCAGCCACCGCCAACATGAACTGGCAAAGCGGCAAATGTCCATGGGCGGCGGAATGGTTAGCGCAATATTAAAGGGCGGCCTCCCGCGCGCCCGCCGGTTTCTTGAACGCGTCCGTCTTTTCACCCTTGCTGAGAGCCTCGGCGGCGTCGAAAGCCTGGTCGAGCATCCCGGACTCATGACCCACGCCAGCATCCCCGCCAGGCGGCGCGCGGAAATCGGAATCGACGATGGCCTGGTCCGGCTGTCGGTCGGCATCGAGGATGTCCGCGATCTAATTGCCGATCTGGAACAAGCGCTGGGCGCGAATCCGGCAAAAATCACGCGAGCCAAAAAAACCGCACGCCCGAAGCCGCGCC
>Ga0182015_10006786_pt1 | contig 11362 bp, 8 predicted proteins | sample 712P3MmetaG_FD_120478 | JGI IMG/M metagenome (GOLD analysis project Ga0182015, IMG submission 120478) | Permafrost microbial communities from Stordalen Mire, Sweden - 712P3M metaG | ecosystem: Environmental > Terrestrial > Soil > Wetlands > Permafrost | place: Sweden: Stordalen | collected...
GGTACTCTTCCAGTCGATGAAAGTCCTAATGGGCATCAATATTTTGATATGGGGCGTGTTCGTTTGGATCGGCCATAGCGTTACTCATAATTCGGCAGCGGACGCCGCGGCGCACGGCAGCGAAGCGCGCCCGCCTAACAATCCTTACGCACTTTCCCATCTTGGTGGGAACTCGGTAGAGCACGTCTTACCGGTCAATCAGGGTGTCGAAGTATCAGCACTGCGCCGGCCGTTCGCCGCGCGTTGTCGTGCGCATCGATTATGTCGTCAACCGCGACGAATTCCGTGACGCCACGCGCCCTCAAACCGGTCTTGGGCGGACACCTTCGACGTCGCGGGCCAAGAGCGCAAGCTGCGCTCGCCAATCGTCAATCTCAGCTTCTTGATCGACAAGGACCCGCAGTCGATTCCCGCGCAAATCATCGGCGCACCGAACGCCGACAATGCCGTCAGGGCGGTTCTGGAACCCGGGCCGGCGAATCGGCTGTTCACCGCGCTCTCTGGGACCAATCATCTCATCACGATCGCGATGACTTATAAGGACAACAGCTCCGACGTTCTCCAGACGCGGGGGTATCGCGACTGGACAAGTGGCGGGAAAAACACTGGGTGCAAATGCCCAAAGACATCGAGCACATGGAGTAGCGCTGATGCTGTCGGAACACCACATCCGCCCATCATCCCGCTGGCTCACCAAGCCGCTCGATTTCTGATGGCCGGCGAAAGCCGCCGGTGGGGGCGCCGCACCCTAATAGCGAGCGGCTCCCGTCGGCCAAGAGCGGGCGATTAGGCGGCGGAGGTGGGACAAAGGCCGCCTCCTCATAGCTGTCACTCAATGCCTTCGCTGATATAATCCGCAAGTCAGTCGCGGCATCAGTGGAGGTGCAGATGAATACGCCAACTGAACGCGTACTGGGCACCGGCGGACTATTCTTCCGGAGCCGCGACCCCAAAATATTGGCGCAGTGGCATCAACTCAATCTCGGGATTGACCATCAGGTGTGGCATCAAGCCGCCGGCCCGACCGCATTCACTCCGTTTGCGACGGATACGGACTATTTCGGATCGAAGCAGCAAGCGTGGATGGTGAACTTTCGAGTTCGAAGTCTAGACGCCATGGTCGCGCAGCTGCAGAAGTCCAACATTGAGGTAAAGGTGGATCCTGAAAAATATCCCTACGGTCGGTTCGCCAGACTGCATGATCCGGAAGGCAATCCGATCGAGCTATGGGAACCGGCACCTCCGGCAGCGCAGTAGCAGCGCCCGCCTTAACTTCCACGAATCCGCCGTCCCTCGATCCATTGCCACGAGAGCAAAAACGGCACTCCCCAGATCACCTCCCGCATGCGCTTGACCATCGCGACAGCGAGCGCAAGCTCGGTGCTGATGCCGACGATATGGCCGAATATGATCAGGCCGGCCTCTTGAACGCCGAGGCCGCCCGGTACTACGAATACAATGTGGCGGACAGCTTGAGTCATGCTCTCGAGCACCAGCGCGGCGTCGATGCCGACGGGATGATCCAACACTCGTAGCGCAAACCAGATTTCGAGCGAGCCGGAAAGCAGCGCCACGAGCTGCAGCGTGCCCGCAACCAGCAATCCATTAGGGCGATGCAAGGAGGCGCGAATCTCCTCATCGAGGGAGGTCGTTCCCTTGGAAGCGGCGCTCTCGCCCGCCACCGAGTGCATGAACGCCTTTAGGCGACCGAGCACCGCTCCGCTTCTCAGCAACAACAGGACGATCACCGGGACGGGCAGGCTGAGCAGGAATACGGTCAGCACGCGCCGGAATTCATGGCTCTGCACGCCGTATTCCGCCAGCAGCATCAGGCCGATCGCGGTGAGCAGATAAACCGCGACCACGGTCAGGAAGATCTCGACGATCACGCTGGCCGCCGCCGGCGCCCCGGCGATGCCGCGCCATCGCAGCATGCGCACGCCGACCAGGCTCCCGCCGACGCTCGCCACCGGCAGCAATCGGTCCACTGCGTCGCGCACGGCCGTCGCCCAAAAGAAGTATCCGAGGCCGACGCGGCGAGCCGCGGCGTTCGGGCGCAGGAGCACCAGCCAGCCGATGGCATATAGAAGAAAAAACGATGCGCGGTACGGAATGACCCAGAGCAAAGCCAGTCCGCCAACGTGCAGCACATGAACCATGTCCGCAAAATTGGCGCGTACGGCAATGCCGATCAGCAACGCCAAGCCGATCAGCCCGCCGACATAAACCGAGACCTTCACTTTCTTCGCATCGGGCTGTGTATCCGGAGGAAGTCAGGGCAGCGGATGCATGACACCATCGGCATCGACGTCGAACTCGTCGTCGCGCCATGCAATGCGCGAGGTGAACAAGCTGCGGAGCCAAACCCAACATATCAGCATGTCGCACAGCGGCAATAGCCAGAGATCCGACAGCATGGAGCGGGTCTGCTTGATCCTGTGCACAAAATGCAGGGCGACTCTCGCGGCCACGCCGGCGCCAAAAAGGCTCCACGCCACCGGCGAGATCGTCGTCGTGTCCGCCGCCAACGCGATGCCGAGCACGGCCAGGGGGAGGCTGAATGTGAGGAATATGCCGAGAAAACTTCGCGGCTTCAGTGCGCGGATGGTGCGCATCCAGCGCAGCTCATGACGCGTCACGGACCGGAGATCGGACTCATGGTGCTGCCCGTCGATCACGTAGGGAGAGAGCTCGACCTTCAAGTTCAAGCGGCGGACCAGTTGACCCAGTCGATGGTCTTCCGCCAGCTGATTCGCCAGCGCTTCGAGGCCGCCTATGCGCCGAAGCGTTGAACGCCGCATGCACAAAGTCTGACCGGAGACGTAGCCCCGATAGCCGAACAGCCAGCTGAGCAGCACCAGCGGCATGTACCACTCGTTGACGTACATGGCGCCGAGCCGGGACCATATGCCTCCCGTCGGTATCGCGCGATAAAGGCACGTGACGAGGCCGACGGCGGCGTCGTTCAGCGGCGCAGTGACCTTGGAGACGTAGTCGGACCCCACGAACGCGTCGCTATCCGCCATCACAAGCACCTCATGCTTCGCGTGCGGCAGCATGTTGATCAGGTTGCTGACCTTGCGGTTGCTGCCGTGGAGCTTCGGGTCGACGATCAATCTGATGGAATCCGAGGGGAACTCCGCGATCAATCGAGCGACCACCGAACACGCGGGATCCGTCGCATCCCGCACGCCGAAAATGATCTCGAAGCGAGGGTAGTCCTGCGTGCAAAATGAACGCAGGTTTTCGTGAAGTCCCGGCTCCCCCCCGCACAGCGGCTTGAGGATGGTGACGGGCGGCTGCGATGAAGGCGAGTTCGACTGCCGGCGCAAGTGTCCCGCCAAAGCCGCGACGACCGCCAAGGCGATATAGCCCGTGGCCGCGATCAAAATGAAGATTCCGAGCGAAACGATGATGGGATGCATGAGGTGAAATTGTCCATTACTTTCCCATGCAAAGTCACGCCGCATTTTCTCTGCGGTTGGATGCCCAATGATAGACTGGGAATATGACGGCCAGGTTCCCGTGGGAAGCGGGGCTGCCATATCAGCGTTACGCCGTGGAATGCTGATCCATCGACACGCATGAGCCGCCGGGGTGGATGCGAAGGCGCGGGCCCACGTGCTCGATGCCGTGCTCGAATACAGCCCTCCCGGCCGCCATAGGCGCGTCCAGGCCGCCGGGGCCGAAGTTGGCGAGAACGGTCCACTGGACGCAGTTTCCCAAGTTCCACTCCACCCGCAACAATGACTCTTCGACCTTGAACGAGCCGCCGTGAGCGGCGCATGCCAGATGCGGCATCAAACAACGCCGCCTGAGCCCCAGGAGCTTGCGGATCAGTTCCAGACGCTCTCGATGCGCTTCGCCGTCCCGACGAACGCCGTCGGCGGCAAGTGACCGCTGAGTTCCCCCCGCGGCCGGTCTCGAAACATCGAATGTTCGCCTTGATAGGCAAAACCCTCAGCCAGCGAGCGACCGAGGGCGGCGAGCGGTGCGCGGGCGTAGTCGGCGTAGTAGCCGTCGCGTTCGCCGCTCAACAGCACGTGCAGCGCGTGGTGCACGTCATCGTCCCACTGTGCGGTGGCGCATACGGCGCGGCCGGCCGGATCGCGCGCCAGGTACCCGGCCTGATTACGGTTGTTCTCAAGCACCAGGTGGACATGCCTCTCGCGGCCGGGGCCCTCGCGAAGTGCGCGGGCGATCTCGCAAACGATGTCGGGTGTTTGCGAATCGCGCAGCGCGTGAACGGCATCCATGCGCAACCCGTCGAACCGGTATTCCTCGATCCAATACAGCGCGTTGTGGACGAAGAAATCGCGCACCGCGCGGCTCTCGGCGCCATCGAAATTGATGGCCGAGCCCCAAGGCGTGCGATGCGCCGAGTTGAAGAATTCCGGGCAGTAGGCGTACAGGTAATTGCCGTCGGGACCAAAGTGGTTGTAGACCACGTCGAGAAAAACCATGGTCCCGAGGCGATGCGCCGTGTCGATGAAAGCCTTGAGCTCGTGCGGAGAGCCGTAGCAGGCCGCGGGAGCATACTGCAGCACGCCGTCGTAACCCCAGTTGCGTGAGCCCGGGAAGGCAGCCAGCGGCATGATCTGGAGGGCGGTGATTCCGAGATCCGCGAGATCGGGCAAAAGACGCGCCGCCGCAGCGTAGGTTCCTTCCGAAGTGAAAGTCCCGATGTGCAGCTCGTAGAGCACGGCCTCCTCCCAGGGAAGGCCGTGCCACGCGGCCTCTCGCGCATCCCAAGCGTGGGCGCCCGGATCGATCACCACGCTCGGCCCGTGCACTCCGTCGGGATTGAAGCGCGATGCGGGATCTGGCGCGGAGAGGGACTGCGCGGCGGGCGCGCCGACGAGAAATTTGTAACGGGCGCCCGGGCCTGCCTCCGCAACGACGGCCTCGTGCCATCCGCCCGCAAGCCGGCGCAAACTTCGAAAGCTGGATTTCTCGGCGCCGATGAGCTCGACCTCTGCACGCTCGACGGAGGGCGCCCAAAGGCGGAATCGAGCGCCCCCATCCGTCAGGAGCTCCGCGCCGAAAGGCATGGCGTGCGAAAAGCGCTGCCCCGGCGCCTCTCCGGCCGCGGTCAATGGTCGTCTTTGCGGCCGTGACGCGGCCACCAGCGCTCGAGCAGCGCCGCGGCCCAATCCTTGCCACCCAGTCCGAACGCGAGCGCGAGCGCGAGCACGACGCCCGCCAGGATCACCAGGAATGTTCGCTGCACGATGTCGCCGCCGACTTCCACCTGGCTCAACGAAATCATGATCACGAAGGCCATGATGAGATACTGAGCCAGCTTTCCCAGGAGATCGGCATCCGGAACGCGCGACTCCACGCAATAGGTCGTGACGGCGCTGCCGACGAAGCGGGCGAAATATGATCCGAACACCACCGCCAGCATGGCGACCAGCAACTTCGGCGAGAACAGCACCATCTGATGCAACACGTCGGCCACGTGCGGAAGGCCCAACGTGCTGGCCGCGCTCATGAGCGCCGCCAATATCACCAGCCAGTAGGCGAACAGACCGAACAAGGTGGTGGTATCGCCGCGCAGTCCCCCCTGCTGTAGGAAGTGATCGGTCCCCGCGCGTTCGGTCAGGACGTTGAAATTGATCGCGCGCAGGGCACGCTCGACCGCGAACCGGATCGCCTTGGCCATCAGCCAGCCGAGCAGGATGATCGCGAATGCTTTGAGGATCTCCGGAATGAATCCCACGGCGCGGTGTAGGAAGTCGCGCGCCGCATCCGCCGTCAGGTCAAGGCTTTGCATGAATGTCTCCGCCCCAATCCAGAATGCCCTGCAGCGGGATACCCGCCCACGCGGGCCGGTTGCCGATCTCATATCGAAGCTCGTACAGGGCCTTTTCGAGCTCGAACACGCCCAACAAGCCGCTCCCCGGCGAGAGTGCGTCGTATAGCGAGGCACCGCGAGCCGCGGCGTCGTAGGCCGCGAGAAACGCCGACCGTACAGCCGTGGCCCAGCCGCGCGCGAGAGGAGCGAGTTTGGCCAGCTCGACATCGTCGTGCGCCACGCCCTTAAGCGCGCTCTGCTCGACGTAGGTGAAGGAGCGCAGCATGCCGGCGACGTCGCGCAGCGGCGATTGCTTCGCGCGCCGCTCCTCGAGACTATGCCCAGGCTCACCCTCGAAATCGATGAGGATGAAGTCGTTGCGCGTCAGCAGGACCTGGCCGAGATGATAGTCGCCGTGGATGCGGATCTTCGTCCCCTTGGGCTCGGAGGCGAGGGAGGTTGCGATGCGCTTGAGAATGTCATCCCGGGCCGCAAGGACGGCATTGGCCTTCTCCCGTTCCGGACCCGTGAGCTCGCTGATATGTGCTTTTAATAGACCGAGCGCGTTCTTCGTCTCGTCCGTCGCGCGCTGTTTGTAGGCCTCGAAATCCGCGCGCGTCAGCGGCTGCGGTTCGAACGCGGGGTCCTGGGTGGGGGTGGCCAACGCTCGATGGAGCTCGGCTGTGCGCACCGCTAGCACCCGGATCATCGCGAGGTACGCGTCATGCGCATTGGGAGGCGGCGCATCGGTGGCGGGAGCCGTCCGATGCTCCTCGAGGTGACGCCTCAGGTACTCGAGCGACCAAGTCCAGCCGTCGCCCTGATTCGCGACATAGGCCTGGAGCATCGCGAGCAAGCATTGCTCACCATCCTTGTCGCGGTATTGCAAAACGCCGGCCAGCGGTGCGCAGTTGCTGAAATGCACGACATCGGTGAGATACAGTCCCATCTCGAGTTCCGGGCTCGCACCGCTGCGCAGTCTTCGGTAGCCCTTGAGAATCAGCCGCTCCCCGAGAACGACGATCGTGTTGGAGCTGGATCCTTGGGGCCGGGCGGCGGGCAGCGAGGCGAAATCGGCGCCGGCCAGACGTTTGAAGGCGGCCGTGGGGCGGAATTCGAGCTTTCCCTGCGCGGTCGCAATCTCCCGCGGTTTCGCCATCGCGGCGACCATCGACTGGCAAAAAACTTCGTCGGCGAACGCATCGCCCATCACGCCGACGCTCGATTGCTGGCGGATCTTGGCGATGGCGGCCGTGGAAAGATTCCGGACGCGCTCTTCGTCGCGTTCTTCCCAGGCGAGCGCCAGCGGCATGAAGTAGTTCGTGGCCTCGCCGCCGGCGGTGACTTCCAGCAGTGCGACGATCCAGCTCGATTTTCCCTCCTGCCAGAGCACGTGATCGAGGATGCGCGCGCGCTCGATAGCCGTGCCCTTCGCGGCGTACCAGCGTTGCGTCTCGATGAATCTCGGCAGCGTATCGGTCTCGAACTGCGTGCGTGTTTTCTCGGCCATCCCGATGCGCCAGGGAACCACACGGTCGCGGAAGAGGCTGCTCCAGCCGTCGAACAGCACCAGCACCGGACGTTCGTCCAGTGAAAGGACCTGCTCATGCCAGGAGGGCGCCTCCGCATCCCTGGTCAGCTTGAACCAATAGAAGCCGTAGCCCGACATCGTCAGCAGGTAAGGTAGATCGCCGACCGGCGGGAATGTCGTGCGTCCGAGCATCTCCACGGGTACGCGTCCCTTGAATTCGGCCAGATTGAGCTCCACCGGCTGGGCGGAGCGCGACAGATTCGCGACGCAGAGGATGCTGTCCTCGCCGTATTCGCGCATGTACGCCAGGATCTTGCGGTTGCCGGGCCGAAGGAAGCGCCGGGTGCCGCGTCCGAACGCCTGGGTGTTCTTGCGCACTGCGAGCATGCGCTTGGTCCAGGAGAGGAGCGAGCCGGGGTCCCGCGATTGCGCTTCGACGTTGACGGACGGGTAGCCGTAGATCGGATCCATGATCGGCGGCAGGTACAGACGCTGCGGATCGGCACGCGAGAAACCGGCGTTGCGGTCCGGGCTCCACTGCATGGGCGTGCGAACGCCGTTGCGGTCGCCGATGAACACGTTGTCGCCCATTCCGATCTCATCGCCGTAGTACAAGATGGGCGAACCGGGCATGGACAAGAGCAGGCTGTTCATGAGCTTGATGCGGTCGCGGTCGTTCTCCATCAGGGGCGCGAGGCGCCGGCGAATCCCCAAGTTGATGCGGGCGCGCACGTCCGCCGCGTACGTCGTGTACATGTAGTCGCGTTCCTTGCTCGTGACCATTTCGAGGGTCAGCTCGTCGTGATTGCGCAGAAAAATCGCCCACTGACAGGTGTCGGGGATGTCGGGCGTCTGCTGCATGATCTCGGAGATCGGGAAGCGGTCCTCCTGCGCGATGGACATGTAGATTCGCGGCATGAGCGGGAAGTGATAGGCCATGTGGCATTCGTCGCCGTCACCGAAATATTCGCGCACGTCCTCGGGCCACTGATTCGCCTCGGCGAGCAGGAAGCGATTCTTGTAATTGGCGTCGATCGCGGCACGCAGCCGTTTGATGACATCGTGCGTCTCGCGCAGGTTCTCGTTGTTGGTGCCCTCGCGTTCCACGAGGTATGGAATGGCGTCCAAGCGGAAACCGTCCACCCCCATGTCGAGCCAGAATCGCATGATCTCCAGCACCGCACTCATGACCTGCGGGTTGTCGAAATTGAGGTCCGGCTGGTGGCTGAAGAAGCGGTGCCAGTAATAAGCCTTGGCGACCGGATCGAAGGTCCAATTGGACGTCTCGGTGTCGATGAAAATGATGCGCGTTCCGAGATACTTCTGGTCGGTGTCGCTCCAGACATAGAAGTCGCGCTCGGGCGAGCCGGGCGGCGCCTTGCGCGCCGCTTGAAACCAGGGATGCTGATCGGAAGTGTGGTTGATGATGAGCTCGGTCACCACCTTGAGCCCGAGGCGGTGTGCTTCCCGCAACATGGTGCGGAAATCGTCGAGGGTTCCGTACTGCGGATGCACGTTCTTGTAGTCGGCGATGTCGTATCCGTCGTCCCTCAAGGGCGACGGGTAGAACGGCATGAGCCAGATGGTGTTGACCCCAAGATCGCGAATGTAGCCGAGCTTGGACGTGAGGCCCTGAAAATCACCGATCCCGTCGTCGTTGGAGTCCAGGAAGGACTTGACGTTGAGCTGGTAGATGACCGCGTCCTTGTACCAGAGCGGATCATCGATATCGAGCCCGGAGAGCGTCGCGGGATCCAAGGCAGGAGGGGAAGCATCATTCATGAAGGCCTCGTGTCTTACACGAAGTAGTCGAAATCATGCTCGCTGCGCAGGTGCCTGCGCAACAGGAACACGTGCGCGGGCAGTCGCGCAGGATCCAGCATCACGAAATTGCGGCCGTCTCGCCACTGGTAACGCTGATCGCTCAATAGGTCATGGACCTGGAAGGGACGGCCGGGCTCGAATCCCAGGGGCGCGAGGTCGAGCTCAACCCACCCCGATTGGACATGGTGCGGATCGAGATTGACCACCGTGAGTACGATGTTGCCTGTCGCCGCATCGCTCTTGCGGTAGGCGATCAGGTATTCGTTATCCACAGGGCAGAACGTCAACGAGCGGTCCGATTGCAGAGCGGCGTTCTCGCGCCGCACGCGGTTCATACGGGCGATCAGCGAGCGTAGGCTGTCGGGCCGGTCGAGGCTCCAATGGCGGAGCTGATACTTCTCGGAATTCAGGTATTCCTCGCTGCCCGCCTCGCGCGGCGCGCTTTCCATGAGCTCGAAGGTCGGGCCGTAGATGCCGTAGTTTGCCGACAGCGTGGCGGCGAGGATAAGTCTGGCCGCGAATACGGCGCGCAGCCCCGACTGCAGCGTTTCCTGCAGGATGTCCGGCGTATTAGGCCAGACATTGGGACGAAAATACTGCGTTCCCGGCCCCCGGGCGAGCTCGGCGAAGTACTCGGTCAACTCCCGCTTGGTGTTGCGCCACGTGAAGTAGGTGTACGACTGCGTGAATCCCAGCTTCGCCAGCCGGTGCATCACCTTCGGCCGCGTGAAGGCTTCGGCCAGGAAGATCGCATCCGGGGTCGCGGACCTAATCTCGCCGATGACCCATTCCCAGAATGGAAATGCCTTGGTGTGCGGATTGTCGACGCGGAAGATCCGCACATCCTGGCCGATCCAGAACTCGATCACGCTCTTGAGCTCCTCCCAAAGAGCGCGCCAGTCGTCGGTCTCGAAATCGAAAGGATAAATGTCCTGATATTTCTTGGGGGGGTTCTCCGCATATTGGACGCTGTCGTCGGGGCGATGCTTGAACCAGTCGGGATGCTCGCTGACATACGGGTGATCGGGCGCGCATTGGAAGGCGATGTCGAGGGCGATCTCCATTCCCAAGCTCCGCGCGCGCGCGTTTAAGCGCTTGAAATCCTCCAAGGAGCCCAGCGCCGGCAAGATCTGCTTGTGGCCGCCCTCCGCGGATCCGATGGCCCACGGGCTGCCGACATCGCCGGGCTTGGCCTCGAGCGCGTTGTTGACCCCCTTGCGGTTGACGCGGCCGATGGGCTGGATGGGTGGAAAATACAGCACGTCGAAGCCCATCTCGGCCACATAGGGGAGCCGCGCCTCGACGTCTTTGAAATCGCCATGGCGGGTCGGATCCGGCGCGGCGGAGCGGGGGAACAATTCGTACCAGCTCGAGAATCCGGCGCGCTTGCGGTCCACCGAAATCTCGAGCGAGCTCAAGGCCGCGAATCGTGTGTCCGGGTAGCGGGCGACGAGGCTCGCCCGCGCCGGGTCCAGCGCGAGCGCTTTCAGGGCTGCGGCATCGGACGACGCGGCCGACTCGTCCTTCGCCCGATCGGAGAGCAGCGAGGCCCAATCGGCGAGATTGGCGGCGTCGCTTCCTTCCGCGCGCGCGGCGGTCTCGCGTGCGAGCGCCGCTCCCACCTGCAGCGCCACACGGATATCCGCGAGTTCCTCGCGCCGCTCCAGTTCCTTGCGCCAGGATTCGAAGTGATCCACCCAGGCCGAGAACTCGCACCGGTAACGGCCGGGCGCGGGAGGGGTGAACTCGGCGGTCCATACATCGTTGCCTTGCGCCGCCATGTCCGTCTCGTGCGTCGGCGATTCCGACTTGCCGCGGGCGCCCCAGCGCATCGTCACCCGTAGTTTGTCGTGCCCATCGGCGAAGCAATGGGCCTCGATGCGCACGGACTCGCCGGCAATGCGCTTGGCGGGAAAGCGTCCCCCATCGACGGTGGGCGACAGCGAGTCGATGACGGCGCGGATCCGGCCGTCGCCGGGGCCCGCCGCGCCGGGTGCGATTGCGCCGGGTCCGGTTGCGCCAGATGCGATCGCGCCCGCTTTGCCAGCCCGTTCAGCCACGGGGTTCCCACCGTAGCATGATGGTGGACAGCGGCGGCAGCGTGAGATTTACTGACTCGACGCGACCGTGAGTGGTCACAGGAACCGATTCGACTGCGCCTAGGTTTCCCCACCCCGCGCCGCCGTACTCGCGGGCATCGCTATTCAGAA
>Ga0182015_10006788_pt1 | contig 11357 bp, 8 predicted proteins | sample 712P3MmetaG_FD_120478 | JGI IMG/M metagenome (GOLD analysis project Ga0182015, IMG submission 120478) | Permafrost microbial communities from Stordalen Mire, Sweden - 712P3M metaG | ecosystem: Environmental > Terrestrial > Soil > Wetlands > Permafrost | place: Sweden: Stordalen | collected...
GCGCGTGGTCTATCTGGAGACTCTGAACACGACCGAGCTTTTGCGGGCTTTGCATGAACGGAACATCACCGCGTTCGCCGTGGTGCCGCAATTCTTCTATCTGATTCACGAGCGCATCTTCCAGGAAGTCGCAAAACGTGGCGTGTTAGCACAGAAGATGTTTCACGGCCTTGTGGGTTTGAATCGCACGCTCCGTAAGGCGGGGATTAACGCCGGCCCCCTGCTTTTCAAGAAGGTCCACGACACTCTCGGCGAGAACATGCGCTATCTGGTCACGGGAGGGTCGCGCTTCGATCCGCAGATCGCGAAAGACTTTCACGATCTCGGCATTGACGTGCTGCAGGCTTATGGCCTGACGGAAACTACTGCAGCCGTGTTTGCAAATTCGCCCGCCAACAACGTGATCGGATCGGTGGGGAAAGCCATGAAAGGGGTCGAGGCCAGGATCGTCGACTTGCAACCGCAGGAAGACGGCGGGCCCGCCACGGGCGAAATCACCTTGCGCGGTCCGGTCGTGATGAAGGGCTACTGGAACCGTCCGGACGCAACCGCCGCGGTACTGCGGGATGGATGGTTTTACACGGGCGATCTCGGTTACTTCGATTCCGAGGGTAACCTGTTTCTCACAGGCCGCAAGAAGGAAGTGATCGTGCTCAGCAACGGGAAGAATATTTATCCCGAAGAGGTTGAGGCACACTACCTGAAGTCGCCCTACATCAAAGAACTGGCAGTGATGGGACTGGAGGGCAAGCCCGGCGAGGGTGGCGACCGGTTGCACGCCGTGATCGTGCCCAACTTCGATGCGTTGCGGCAGAAGAAGATTGTCAATGCCAGGGAGGTTATCCGGTTCGACATCGAAGGCCTGTCGCAGCAGATCGCCACCACCAAACGCATCGGCAGTTACGAGATCTGGCAGGAAGATTTGCCTCGCACCACCACCCGCAAGATCAAGCGCTTCGAAGTGGAGAAGCGCGTGAAAGCGAATCAGTCGCGGCGCGTGGACGATTCTGAGTTGCCGGCGGAACGACCCTTGACTGCCGACGAAGGCGCATGGCTCGATCAGCCGGAGGTGCAGCGGGCAATTAAGGTTATCCGTGACGCCGCGCGCACGGCGCCGCCTGGCTTGCGGCCCACTCACAATCTGGAGCTCGACCTGGGGCTCGATTCCATGCAGCGCGTTGAGCTGCTTAGCCGGGTCGAAGAACAATTGGGTGGAAACGTCGAAGAGTCACAGCTGGCTGAGATTTATACGGTTCGCGATCTGGTCGACGCTGTTCTGCAAAGCGCAGCCAGCGGCGCGGGGACACACACTGCATTTGCCGGCTGGAAAGCGATTCTGGCCGAAGAGCCGGATGCCGCTGCCGTGCTTTCTCTGGCCCAACCACAGCCCCTCAGCGAGGCCTTCTGGTACATGGTTTCCCGCCTGATCCAGGTCATCGCGCTCGACCGTTTTGACTTGCATGTGCGTGGAATTGAGAAACTGCCGAGAACTGGCGCCTACATCCTCTCATCGAATCATCAGAGCTATCTCGATCCCGTCATCCTGGCGAGCATTCTGCCTCCGGATGTGTTTAATAAGGTCTTCGCGGTCGGAACAAGCGAAATCTTCGGGAAAGGATTCATGCTGCGGCTGGCGCGTTCGTTGCGGGTTGTGGTTGTGGACCCGGACGCGAACCTGATTCCGGCCATGCGCGCCGGCGCGTTCGGGTTGCGACAGGGGCGTCCGCTCATTCTTTATCCCGAGGGCGAGCGCTCGGTTGACGGCACGCCAAGAACTTTCAAGAAAGGCGCTGCCATCTTGTCCATTCACATGCAAGTGCCGGTTGTCCCCATAGCCATCGAGGGATTCTACGAGGCCTGGCCGCGGAACAAGTCTTTCCAGGGGTTCACGCCGCTGAAGATGGTGTTTGGCGATCCGATTCTTCCGCCGCCAGAGAGTGAAGCGTCGGAGGTGGCTTATGAGAAGCTAACTGCAGAGTTGAAGGTGCGGGTGGTCGAAATGTGGGACGAGTTGCGGAGTAAGGCTTTCGATGAAAACTGATTTAGAGCCTTTCCTTCAGTTCCTCAACCAGAGTTTTTGCGGCGCCATAGAGCTCGACCAGCGGTCCCTTTTGAAATTCAATGTCATTCCGGCGGACATCGTCATGCAGGGATCGGCAAAGCTGGTAGGTGGCTCGAATGCGCTCGGCCGTCAGATAGGAAGCTACGGTGGTGGCTCCTTGATCAAAAAGCGGGGCATTCGCCGATTGCTGAGCCGCCCACGCAGTGTTGCGGATGCGATTCAGCGCGTCGCGGAAATCAGTCAGAACGCGGGGATCTACTTTTGCGGTCAGCAGCGGTTCCTGCAGCGCGCGCAACTCAGTAATGGCGCTCGCCAGACGTTCTGAAACGTTGGCCCGGGGTACCGATTCACTACTCACAAGTCTGCCTCTGATTTAGACACTAATACGTTTCTTCGCGGGCCGACAGACTCTGAGGAACATCTGCCTTCGTAATCCTCAATCGGACGTGCCAGAGATTAGAAGTCGCAAAGAATGGCGTCGACTGAGGATCTCCTTGTTTTGGAGACTCACGGAGCGGGTTATTTCGCGCGTGGATGTGTCTGGTCGTAGACCTGCAGCACGTGCTTCATCGACAGCTGCGTGTAACGCTGCGTGGTCGCGAGTCGTTCGTGACCGAGTAATTCCTGAATTGCCCGGAGGTCAGCGCCTTCTTCGAGCATGTGCGTCCCGAAGGCATGGCGCAGTGTGTGCGGGTGGACGTCAGGGGAAAGGCCCTTGGCGACGGCAATTTTCTTAACGATGCGGCCGACACTACGCGTGGTCAGCCGGCCGCCACGCAAGTTGATTAGCAACGCGGTAGAGTGCTTGCTAGCGCCGACAGAAAGTTTTTGTCGTTCGGGGAGATAGGCTACTAACCCGGCTTTCACCGAATCTCCGAATGGAACGTAACGTTCTTTCTTCCCCTTGCCACGGATGAGAATGGCCTCGGCACTCAGCCGGATGTCGTCAAGATTGATTCCCGTGAGTTCCGAATTGCGGATGCCGCATCCGTAAAGCAGTTCCAGCATGAGCCGGTCGCGCTCGGGGAAAGCCGCCACCTCGGGCATTTGGCCGTCAATCACAGAATTCATTTCTTCAATCGTGGGCACGCGGGGAAGCTTCTTGGCAAGTTTCGGGGTGGCGACCAGCTTTGCCGGATTCTGCTCCACCACGCCTTCCCGTCCCAGCCAGCGATACAGCGAGCGCACCGCGGCCAACGCCCGCGCCACTGAAGTCTTGCTCAATCCCTGCTCGTAGAGTTGCGAGAGAAATCCCCGCACCGCGATATGGTCAACTTGCTTCCATCCACGCGAGCCAGCATAGGCGGCGAACAGCGACAGATCCCGGCTGTAAGCCTTGATGGTGTGCGGCGACGCGTTGCGCTCGCGCAGATGGCGCAGAAAGTCGGCGACGGCTTTGCCGACGATGGTCTTAGTCTGCATAGTCTCGGTCATCTCGCCTTCGCCCTGGGATGATGCTTCTGATACACGGTTCTCAAGCGATCAAGCGCCAGATGCGTATAGACCTGAGTGGTCGAAATGTCGGCGTGGCCCAGGATAGTTTGCACCGTCCGAAGGTCGGCGCCGTTTTCCACCATGTGCGTGGCGCAGGAGTGGCGTAGCATGTGCGGAGAAGCGGTGAGCCCGGAAACGGCCGATGCAGCCCGCACCATCTGCCACACGCGCTGGCGCGTCAGCTTGCGCCCACCGCGCGCGATAAATAGGAGACGCGAGTTCGTAGCGGAAGGCGCGACGCCTGCTTCGCTCCGCTTCCCCGCCGCCAATGCGGGGCGGGACTCTGCGAGATATTGCGTAAGCGCTTCCTGCGCTGATCTTCCGAGCGGCACAACACGTTCCTTGTCGCCCTTGCCGCGCACCAGCATGTAGCCAGCTTCGAGCTTCAGGTCTTCCAATTTAGCGTTGGTGACTTCCGAGACTCGTAGCGCGCCTGCGTAGAACACTTCCAGCATGGCGCTATCACGGGCAGCCAACGCCACAGACGCTTTCCCTTTGCGAGCGGAGTTGCCACGCAGCATGAGCGGAGCAGCCAGCGTGGCTTCCATTTCGTCGCGAGCCAGCGCCTTGGGAAGGACCTTCCATTGCCTCGGAGATTCGATATTCAGCGTAGGATCATGTTCCAGTTTCTTATCGAGCAACAGGTAGCGATAAAGATGACGGAGCGCCGAGAGTTTTCGGCCCACGCTACGGCCATCCACCTGATGGGAAAAGAGCTGTTGCAGGAAGTCGCGCACGTCGATACGTCTGGCGGTGAGTAGTACGCGCTTGCGTTTCTCCAGAAATTCCGAGAACTGGCAGATATCTGTCGTGTAAGCGCCGATGGAAAGCGCCGCCAATCCCTTCTCGATTCGCAAATAGTCGAGAAAGCTGGCGAGCACGCGGGAGTTGGTTTCCGAAGTCATTAAGAAGGAGTGAAAAAAGTATGCCCGTTATCGGACGCTGGCAAAAGTGACGAGGCAGATGCTCATTCGGAGAGCCACAGCAGCCTAGTAGAGACGTAGCTTGCTACGTCTGGCCAGCACCACGGAGCAGGTCCACCGCATACAGCGCCCCCTCCGGCGTTTCCTCATGCTTGAAGTAAGCAAAAACGTCGCGGCCGGCCCCCATGTGCTCGCCGATGCGTGCGACCATGGAACGGCGCTCCTCGCCTGTGTAATTCGGCTTGCGGAATCGGTAGTAGACAAAGGCCGCCGTGACCACATCCGGCGTGGTTCGCTCTTCGGTTTCCGCTACACACAGGGCCGCTCCGTGCGCCTTCAGCAGTTCCCAAGTCGAATCGTTGAACCATGAGTCATGCCGAAATTCAAATGCCGCCGGCAGCACCCGCGGCAAGAGCGCGAGGAAATCCTTGAGCAGTGCGGCATCTACCTTCAAATTCGGAGGCAATTGAAAGAGCACCGGCCCCAGCTTACCGGCAGCCGCCAATGGCTCGATCGTCGCCAGGAAGCGCGGAACAAAGTCCTCCGTCCCCTTCAACCGCTTGATGTGCGTGATCACCTGGTGTGCTTTGATGCCAAAGCGAAAGTGCGTAGGGGTTTCGTGAATCCAGTTCTGGATCGTCGTCTCCTTCACCAGTTGCCGGAAAGTGAAGTTCACTTCTACCGTATTGAGCTGTGTGGCGTAGTGACTTAGAAACTTCTTCTGTGCAAGCTTGGCGGGATAGAAGTCAGGCTTCCAGCTCGGGTACGCCCATCCCGAAGTTCCGACGAACAGTTGAGGCATGGAGAGCTCTCGAAATAAGGGTCTCGAAGCAGAATCCGCGGCGGACGCGATTATATCTTGCGTCGTTCCTTGCGTGCTTTCGGTTTCGGCCCGGTTTTTCTCACAGCGCGCTGGCGAACGCGCTCTGGTTCTTCCCCTGCTTGAGCGGCAATCGAGATCACCGGCTTTGCTTCAGCGGCTGGCCCGGCAAATCCCTTGAGGTCCGGCAACCGCTGTTTCAATGTGAGCACCGGGGCGAACAAATCGCCCATCTTTTCAACTCGTGCAACCACTTGCTTCGCTTCGAACACAAGCAGGCTCGCATCCTTCTTCTTGAGAGAGCGCTCCACTTCCTCCCACGTCACCGGCGTCGAAGCCGTAGGATGCTCCCGCGCCCGCAGCGAGTACACGGCTATGGTGGTCTTGTGTTCGTCGTTCTGGCTCCAGTCCACGAAAACCTTCCCGGTCCGAACCTGTTTCTTCATGTCCGACACAACCACTCCGGAATGTTCATGTTCGAGCAACTGCGCCAAAGCGTGGGAGAAAGTCTTGGTCGATTCGTAGGTGGTTGGCGTGTTGAGCGGAACATAGACCTGCAATCCTTTGGAACCCGAAGTCTTCGGAAAGCTCTGCAATCCAAAGTGCTCGAAGATCTCGCGCAGCCACAGCCCAACCTGGCAGCATTGCACAATGTTTGCCGGTGCGCCCGGATCAAGATCGAAAACCATCATCGTCGGGCAGGTGATGTCTTTCGCAAGAGAAAGCGATGGGTGCAGCTCAATCGCGGCGAGGTTCGCCAGCCAGACCAGCGTAGCCAGATCGTCGGCGAGAATGTAATAAATGGTTCGGCGGTTTCTCCCGCTCCAGATGGGGGCGGTCTTCACCCAGTCCGGCCGGTACTGAGGCGCGTTCTTCTCGTAGAAAAACTCGTCGTCCACTCCGTTGGGGTATCGCTTACGCGTCAGCGGACGTCCAGCCAAATGCGGCACCATCGCCGGGGCAATGCGAACATAGTAGTCGATGACTTGCTGCTTGGTGAATCCCGTTGCGGGATACAGTACCTTTTCCAGATTCGACAGCTTGAGCTGCTTCCCCTGAACTTCAATCGTCGAATCCATCGCTCGAGCCCCCGCAGGCATTGTGCATCAAACCACGCCCAGCACAAAATGTCGGCCTCTCCCCGCACCCGCCTGAATCAGGACGACCGGTAGCGTCCCAAGTGTTAGGACACTACCGGACAGGGGAGCCGTTTGACAACCGCCCTTGCCGCCACGTACTTTCAAAGTTCTGCCCTGCATATTCGTCCAAACATGGCGGTCCAAGCATGTTCAAAGCGTACGTCCAACTTCCGGAGGTCCGATGAAACACCGAATCCTGAGGCCTTTTGTTCTTGTACCACTTCTCATTCTTACTGCGCTTGCCACGGCCCAGGATGTCGCGTCCTTTGAAAAGCGCATCACCGTCAAGAAACTTCCGAATGGCCTGACCATCCTCATCTGCGAGCGGCCGGAGGCCCCCGTCTTCTCCTTCTTTACTCTTGTCGATGCGGGCTCCGCGCAGGATCCCATGGGCAAGACTGGCTTGGCCCACATGTTCGAGCACATGGCGTTCAAAGGCACGGATAAGGTCGGCACCACCGACTACGCCGCCGAGAAACCTGCGTTGGAAAAGGTCGAAACCGCCTACACCGCCTACATCGCGGAGCGCGACAAAAATGTTGGCCGTGACGAGACCAAACTCAAGCAACTCGAAAAGGCCTGGAAAGACGCCATCGCCGACGCCGACAAGTACGTCGTGCCCAACCAGTTCGGTAAGATCATCGAGCAGAGCGGCGGCCAGGATCTCAACGCTTTCACCACTTACGACGAGACCGCCTATCACTACTCGCTGCCCGCCAATCGTCTGGAGGTGTGGGCCTATCTCGAGTCGGAGCGCTTTCTACACCCGGTGCTGCGCGAGTTCTACAAGGAGCGCAATGTCGTCATCGAAGAACGCCGCCTGCGCACCGATAGCAACCCGATTGGCCGGCTTCTGGAACAGTTTAACGCCGCGGCATTCGAGGCCCATCCCTATCACCGGCCGACGGTGGGATGGATGTCCGACCTGAATTCTTTCTCGGCCACGGACGCGAAAAAGTTCTTCAACGAATACTACGTGCCCGCGAACATGGTAGTCGCAGTGGCGGGTGACGTGAAGGCTTCACAGATCATGCCGCTTCTCGAAAAATACTTCGGACGCCTGCCCGCCAGCCACAAGCCGGACGAAACCACTACTACCGAGCCCCCACAGAACTCCGAGCGCAAGGTCGTACTGAAAGAGAAATCGCAGCCGCTCTATCTCGAGGGTTACCACCGGCCCGATTACATGGCAAAAGACGACGCGGTGTACGATGCTATCACCGATCTCATGTCGGAAGGCCGTACCTCGCGCCTTTATCGCGCTCTGGTGCGTGATAAAAAGATCGCCTCGTTCTCCGCCGGATTCAGCGGGCTGCCCGGCACTAAGTACCCACACCTGTTCGCCTTCTATGCTTTCCCGCTGCCGGGGCACACGACGCAGGAAGTGGCAGACGCGATTCACGCTGAAATCGAACGGCTGAAGACGGAAGACATCAGCGACGACGAGTTGAAGATGATCAAGACTCGCACCAAAGCTAACCTGATCCGCGGCCTCGGCGACAATGAGGGCCTGGCGACCCAGTTGGCGACTTACCAGACTCGTTATGGCGATTGGCGCGAGTTGTTCCGTTCGGTGGACCGCATCGACAAAGTGACCAAGGCCGACATTCGGCGTGTGGCCAACCAAACCTTCAACGATACCAACCGTACCGTCGGCGTGATCGAAACGCTCACCGGCGCGGGACGAAGCGATGAGCAAGGTTCGGGAAATCAGGGTGCATCGGAGCAGGCTTCGCCAGATCAAGTCGCGGCGCATCAGGGAGGTGCTCAATGAAAGCGAATCGAATTCCTCTTCTGATCATTCTTGTGGCCGCAGTCATCACGTTCGCTCCGCTTCCCGAAGTCGCAGCACAGGCAACCAACTGGCAGCAGATCCCCATCCCGCCTCTTCCCGCGTTCAAGCCGCAGCAGCCGAAGCGCATTGAGCTCTCGAATGGCATGGTGATCTTTCTTCAAGAAGATCACGAACTGCCCCTGATTGAGGGTTCGGCCCGCATCCGCGGCGGCTCGCGCAATGAACCCGCCAACAAAATTGGACTGGTGGATATTTTCGGCGAAGTCTGGCGCACCGGTGGCACCAAGGCGCAAACCGGCGATCTGCTCGACGATTTCCTCGAAGTGCGCGCCGCCAAGGTTGAGACCGGCGGCGATTCCGATTCGACCACCATCAGTTTGAGTTGCCTGAAAGGCGATTTCGACGACGTGTTCAAAGTCTTCGTCGACCTCTTACAGAATCCCGAATTCCGCGCCGACAAGGTCGACCTGGCGCAGAAGCAAGCGGACGACGGCATTTCGCGGCGCAACGATGAAGTCGGAGAGATTGCCGCACGCGAATCCACCAAGCTGGCCTATGGCTCCGATAATCCTTATGCCCGCGTGCCAGAGTACGCGACCGTGAGCGCGGTGACGCGTCAGGATCTGATCGATTGGCACCATACTTATGTGCATCCGAACAACATCATCCTTGGCATAAGTGGAGACTTCGACGTCGCGGCGATGGAGGCCAAGCTGCGCGCGGCTTTCGAGTCCTGGCCCAAAGGTCCAGCCCTCCCCAAAGCTGACATTCAGTACCAGCCCGCCCAGCCCGGCTATTACCTCATCCCCAAGGAGGATGTAAATCAGAGCAGCATCCGCATGGTCGCGCTGGGCACGACGCGCAACAATCCCGACTACTACGCCATTGCCGTGTTCAATGAAGCGTTTGGCGGCGGATTCTCTTCGCGCCTGTTCAACGATATTCGCACCAAGCGCGGCTTGGCCTACAACGTGGGCGGCGGAATCGGTACGAATTTCGGGCATCCCGGCATAGAACAATTCGTCATCGGCACCAAGAGCCAGAGCACGATCGAGTCGATCCAGGCGCTCGATGAGGACATCGACAGTCTAGCCAAACAACCCATCACCGACGAAGAAATCAAGCATGCCAAAGACGCGATCCTGAACGCCTTCATCTTCCGTCTCGACTCGCCTGACAAGGTTCTCTCCGAGCGCCTGACCTACGAGTACTACGGATATCCCGCGGACTGGCTCGACAAGTTTCCCGCAGAGATCCAGAAAGTGACCGCCGCCGACGTGAATCGCGTGGCCGCGAAGTATGTACACCGGGACCAACTCGCAGTGCTCGTGGTCGGCAACACCAAAGAGTTCGACAAGCCTCTCTCGTCACTCGGAGCAGTGAAGGAAATCGATATCACCATTCCGCCTCCACCGGGCACGAAGGAAGAAGACAACGCAAAACTCACGGCCTCCAATGAAGAAGGCCAGGCGCTGGCGGCGAAGGTGGTGGCCGCGATGGGTGGAGAAGCTAAACTCGCGACAATCAAGGCCGTAAAAGCGGAGGTGACCCTCACCCAGAAGACTCCGCAGGGCGAGTTCCCCATGCAAATGGAAACCGTTATCGTTTACCCCGATCACCTGCACGCGGAAATGCAAACTCCGGGTGGAACCATGAACATTGTGGTCACGCCCGACGCGGCCTTCATGGCTATTCCCGGCCAAGGCATGCGCGACTTCCCTGCCTCCCAAAAAGCGGAAACGCTGGATCAGATCAAGCGCGATCCCATCTTCATCGCCTCCCACGCCAAAGACCCCAATGTGTTTTTCCGCGCCGGAGCGACAGAGAAGGTTGGAGACACCGAGGTCCGCATCGTGGATGTGAATGCCGCAGGCACAGCCATCCGGTGGTTTGTCGACCCACAGAGCGGTCACATTCTAAAAGAAACCTATCGAACCCTTAACCAGGGTCAGCCAGCGCAGGGCGAAACCGACATGGAAGACTGGAAATCGGTGAATGGCGTGAACGTTCCCTTCGTGCGCCACAACAAACAGAACGGTCAGGATTCAAGCAAGTCGGAGTACACGTCGTTGGAATTCAATCCTGCTGTCGATCCGAAGTTGTTCGAGAAGCCGCCAGAAAAACCAGCAAACCAACCCTGAACTCTCGCTTTGAGTATCAGGGTGCGTAATGGGTGAAAACAAAGTCGCGAGCTTTGTTAGGCTCGTGGCAGGGGAAGCAGGTTTTGAGCAGCGCCTCGTCGGCAGGTTTGCCGCTGTTGAATTGAGCAAACCCCCAGCCGCCCGTCGCGGCGTATTTTTTTGAGTCCTTGACCATAAATTGAACGTTCGTGGGGGTCCCGGCCACGAAAGATTGGGCACGGCCAAAGACTCTGTTGTTTTCCTCTGAAGGAACATAACTCCAGGCTAGCCGGGCGATGACTGTGCCGTCCGGGAACGGAAGCTTTCCTTCCCGGTAGGCCGCGATCGCTACGTCGTTGCCCAGAAGGGCACGCAAATCATTCAGGTTGCCTTCTTCGTGGGCGACGGAGATCAACCTCCAATCGCGGTATCCGGGCGGGATCTTGATTCCGAAGATCGGGGTAGCCTCTCCATCGGAGTATCCTGAGGCGTGAGCCATCCAGACGACAATGCCGGTCAGCGCTACAACAGTACCAAGCAGGTAAGCGATCCCTCTCATACAGCGCCCTCCTTCCGACACGCGTATCTTAGCTCATGCGTTACTTGATCGGTCGGTGCATGCTGTTGCGCAGGCAGTCGGGTTTCAACGGAAAGGAAGAGGGCGGCACTGAACCCACTCACTTTTTTTCTGGTAGAGGTCAGGCCGTTGTCTTGTATGAGTCACACCGATGTTGTCTGGAACCGGTCTCTTGGATCAAATTTTCTGCTTTTTGATGGCAACGCTGGGCAGATCCTTTCCAGGGTCGAGCTGACAACATCGAACGTTTTAAGGTAAGGTTTCCCGTCCAAGAGTCGTCCCAGCGTCTTCAACACCTCCGGATAACCAGTTGAGTTGTAAGCGTCGGCATTGCCTTTGCGGTCCCAGAAGCTGATAGTCGCGACTTCTCCGCCGTTGGGGACAGCCAGGATGATCAAATCCAGAAAACCCTCTTGCTCTCGTAGCC
>Ga0182015_10006789_pt1 | contig 11356 bp, 11 predicted proteins | sample 712P3MmetaG_FD_120478 | JGI IMG/M metagenome (GOLD analysis project Ga0182015, IMG submission 120478) | Permafrost microbial communities from Stordalen Mire, Sweden - 712P3M metaG | ecosystem: Environmental > Terrestrial > Soil > Wetlands > Permafrost | place: Sweden: Stordalen | collected...
CTCTGTTGTGCTATCGTCTGACATTAAGGAAGCCTCTTTTGTTGCGCAAACATTGACTAGACATCATGTTTGTAACAGAGGAGGCTTCTTTTGTCTTTAAAATCACGAATTATTCAGGCTAGGCCTGGATGAGGTCCGGGTGACCAGTTCTTCTGCCAGGGTACAAATGTAGCAGTCATGGTCGTCCATCGCCGCAAGCAGTTCGTTATATTCGATCAGGCTCTGTTTGGTGCACCACTCTACATGGCAGGCAAACAGGTACAACGCATCGCGGGTTTCCTTTCTCTCCGATATGTCAGACAGACCGGTTCTGTTGCCGGGGACTGACTCAGCCGGAGAACTTTTCTGATTCGGCGTACTATTTGCCATTTTCCTCGCTCCTACCCCTGGTCTATTATGTCTGCGAGCACGACGCTGACTCTCATAACCACCGCATTGACAAACAAAGCCGGCTTAGCTACGGCACAGGAAAGCTAACGTGCAGAAGCCCTTGGCTTGAGCAACACGAGGCAGACACCGTCCCAGTTTTTCTTGTTCGTACTTGGGGGAGGTACTCCGCGGAGCGGAACGATTCCGACGTCGCGAGAATCGAGCCCAAAGCGCATCTGCAGGTACTGACGGACAAGAGTCGCGCGCACGCGAGAAGTCGCGAACTGGGCTTCCGTATCGCTGGTTGTAGAATAGCCCTCGACAACGATGGCACGTCCAAAAGCCCCATCCCCAAACTCAGCCATGGCTTCGTCAATCTTCGCTTTTCCCGCTGGGGATAATCCTTCGCTTCCATCTGGCTTGTTTTCGAAAAGCTCTGGCTTTTCGAGCCAAGCACGAGGATTAGTCAAAGCAGCAAAACCTCTGTTGCTTCGGTACCCATCTGCTTTGAGATTTGCCAACGAGTAATATCCACGACGCTTAAAGAAGCCTCTAAACAGAAACCCATGCTTCAAGGCCTCGGTGTCTTCCGCCATGTTGCTGCTGGCCAAATTCACATTTGAGAGCGATTGCCTGACATTATCTGCGGCGTCGACGCCGTGAGAATCGGGACCCAAAGCGCTAGTCAGACTTTCGCGAAGTCGCAGTGCGCTCGCGTCGACATTATGGACAGCACTCTGCGCGGTCGCTATTGTCTGATCGACTTTTTCTCCGAGACTTCGCGACTCAAAGTCGCTGACTAGACGATCTGCTCGCATGGAGGCGTCGGAAACTGAGGCCGTGGCTTGCTGCACATTCGCGAGCGTCTGCCGCACGCTTTGCGCGGTGTTCTCGTCGCGGAGCAATACTCCAATCGCGCCCTTTCCTTGCTTGATACCGACGACCAAATCGTTCGCGTTATTGATTGTCGTCGTGGCTGCATCGAGAGTTCCGGTCAATTTCGTGGAAACCTCTTTCATGGTTCCGCTGACATCGTTGAGGAGACCGGCGCTTCTCTCCAGTAATTCGCTCATTTCCAGTGCTTCCTTACTGCGGAGAGTGGAGTTGGCAGCGGCCTGGGGGAGGTTCGCGCTGCCCGGATGAATCTGGAGAAGTTTATCGCCTACAATGCCCTCGGATGCCACGCTGACTAGCGAATCCGACCTGATCAAACCGTGAACCCGCTCGACAACACTCAATGTGAGACGAAAGTGGGCTGCCGGAGAATCGGGGAGCTTAATATCCGTGACTTTTCCGGCGTCGAAGCCCCCAACTCGTACCTTGGAGCCCTTCAGGATGCCATCGATATTCGCGAACTCGGTATAAAACTCGACGTGCTTGGCAAACGTCTTGCGTTGATTTCCAACCAAAAAGATGACGAGTGTGAAGAGGGCGATGCCCGCCAAGACGAATGCTCCGATAATAATGTTGCGATTCCGCATTATTGTCCCCCTACTAGTGTGCGAACTGTTTTGCTCTCGTGGTTCTCCAGATATTGAAGGTCACCGAATGCAACTAGCAATGCTTTATCCAGGACTGCAAACCGATCGCCAACCCGTCTGGCGCCATGAACGTCGTGCGTCACGATCACAATAGTTGTTCGTTGCTTTGCTTTCTGTTCGAGTAACAGGTCGTCGATTTCCGATGCGGTAATGCGGTCAAGGCCGCTGCTCGGTTCATCGACGAGCAGAATCTCCGGTTCGAGGACGAGAGCACGCGCCAGCCCAGCGCGCTTCTTCATTCCCCCCGAGAGTTCTCCCGGCATCTTGTACCTGTCTGCTGCTAAGCCAACCTCGGTGAGAGCGCGATGCACGGCATATTCGATTTCTGATTTAGACTTGTCCGTAAGCCGACGAAGCGGCAAAGCGAGATTCTCTTCTAAGGTCGCTGAATCGAAGAGGGCAGCGCTTTGAAAGAGAAAACCCATCTTCCGCCGTAACCGCGAAAGGTCATCTCCTTCAAGCGACGAAATATTGTCCTGACCGATTAGCACTTTGCCAATCTCCGGCCTCAGCAATCCGATGAGCAGTTTTAGGGTTACGCTTTTTCCGGTTCCGCTGCGGCCCAGAAGACAAACCGTTTCGCCTTGCCTCACCGAGAAAGAAACCTCCTGCAAAACTTGTTTGCTTCCAAAGGACTTCGAGACCCCGTCGAATACGATGGCCGCTGGCTGAGACTCGGTCATAGTGCGCTCTCAGGAAAAAAAAGGAAGATGATCTTGACGAGGACCACATCTGCCACGATGACCAACAGCGAGGACAGAACGACGCTGTTCGTTGCTGCTCGTCCCACCCCTTCAGCTCCTTCATCAGTCGTGTAGCCGAAGTAGCAGGAGACTGTTCCTATCAAGAAGCCAAAGACGGTCGTTTTCAGAGTAGGGGGGACGAAGTTAGACCACGCGATGCCATTGAATGCGCGTTCAATAAACAGTTGCGCCGACAAATGAGACAAAGTGTGCTCCGCCAGGAATCCACCCAGAAGTGCGGTCAGATCCATGAAAGTGGTTAGCAATGGCAGAACTAAAACGCACGCGACCACTCGCGGCACTACGAGGAACTTGAAAGAATCGACGGAGAGAACCTCAATAGCATCGATCTGTTCGGACGCGCGCAAGTTGGCGAGTACAGCACCAATGCCTGCACCAACTCGGCCGGCCACAAGAAGGGCAGCCACGAGAGGACCAATTTCAATAAAGAAAGAGAGTGATTGCACCTTTGGGATCATGGCTGCCGCGCCAAACGTAACCAGCGTGCTGTGCGTGTGCAGTGTCATGACCACTCCCAGGGCCAATCCCGATGCCGCAACAAGAGGTAAGGAACGAGCTCCGATTTCACCTACTTGCATCCAGGTCTGTTCGAACTCGTAGGGGGAATGCCAGGCGCTCGTAATTACTCGGGCTGCGAAGCTTGCCATGATGCCGATAAATTCGAGAAGTTTCTTCAAGCAACCCTCCGTCCACGGTATTGCAGATCACATGCCAATCGCGGGCTTACAAATGGATTGTTTGTATCTTGTCTCCTCATCCTTATGTAATGTCTGAGGGAAGCCGAGACGAAATCGTTTTTCATCCCGATGTGAACTGCCATTTGCGTTAGCTCAATAGCCCCAGGACGGTCATATCACCCAGACACTGCCCGGATACGGGCAGATAGGGCTTGGAGAACGAATACTCCTCTTCTCCCATTCGTACATCGTGAGCACATGCGTGTTGGTTAATTCAGAGTCGAAATACCTCGACACCAATGCTATTACTGTCCGAGTGGACGGCCATTGCCGTTAGGGCCAGCCGAAAGCGTGCCCGAGCCCTGCTTGGGCACCAGCGCCAGGTGGAGGCGCTCGCACACATCCAGCGAGTATGCTGTTTGGGCGAGAAAATGTGCTCCAAGCCGCTTCAGAAATGACAGTACTTCTTCCCCGAGGGCGTCGACAAACATCAACTCCGTGATATCAACTATAAGTTTCATTTCGGCGTTGCTTCGGGTGACGAGCGTACGGACTTGTTCAGCTCTCGCCGGTTAGTCGGCCTTCGAGTTTGAAGGTTAGAATGTCGACTGTCTGGCTCGTTATGACGCGTAGCATTTGTGAACTCCCGATGGATTTGGACCCGTCCTCGAGAGGCGGGCCAATAGGAATTGCACTTACTATGCCGGGAGTTCTCTTTCTAACTGATTGAGAATAGAGGGCGTTCCAGAATGAGCACAAAAAGATGTGGGGCAATAGCCCGCATGCGGTCAGGCCCGGTAATCGGCGCGAGTGATGCTTAGCCTGTTCATCTTGTTCTGAAGTGTGGTTCTCTTTAGACCGAGGCGCTCTGCTGCGCCTCCTTTGCCTGCAATCTTTCCGGATGCACTTTTCAACGCATCGAGAATGGTCTGCCGCTCGACTTGCTCGAATGTGGAAACAGCAGAAACCACTGAACGTTCAGCAGATCTCCTCAGCTCGGTCCGAGGCACGTTCAATTCGTCCCCCTGCGTGAGAATCACGCAGCGCTCAATGAAGTTCTCGAGTTCGCGAATATTACCCGGCCAGTCGGAAGCGATCAATGCCTCCATGGCCCGTTTCGGGATTGACCGAATACGTCTCTGCATTGTGCGGGACAACCGTGACACAAAGAAATGCACCAGGAGCGGAATGTCCTCGCGTCTTTCACGAAGCGGCGGGATTTCGATTGGAAATACATTGAGCCTGTAAAAAAGGTCTTCGCGAAACTGATTGTTGCGGATCATGCCTTCCAAATTGCGATGCGTGGCCGCGATTAAGCGAACATCCACTTGAAGCGTCTTTGTGCTTCCAAGGCGTTCGAACTCCCGCTCCTGCAAAGCGCGCAAGAGCTTGGGCTGCAAATCCATCGTGATATCGCCGATCTCATCCAGAAAGAGCGAGCCCTGGTCCGCCAATTCGAAGCGGCCGCGCTTCTGGATCAGCGCTCCGGTGAAGGCGCCCTTTTCATGACCGAACAATTCGCTCTCCACCAGTCCCGAAGGAATGGCCGCACAGTTCAGGCGGACAAATGTTCGCGCGCGGCGCGGGCTGAGATTATGGATGGCCCGGGCAACCAGTTCCTTGCCCGTACCAGTTTCGCCGTGTAGCAGCACAGTGGACCTGGTTGGCGCCACGATGGCTACTTGATCCAGCACCTTGCGGATAGCGGCACTCTTGCCGACTATATCCTCAAAGTTGTACTCGGATTGTATTTCTGCTTCGAGATAGAGCCGCTCTTCTTCCAGGCGGGCTGCGGATGCATTCAGGCGCCCGTAGGCAAGCGCATTATCCAGCGCGAGCGATAACTGGATAGCAATCTGTGACAGGAGATCCAGGTCTTTTTGTCCGAACGCATCGGCCTTGCGGCTGCCCACCGCTAGTAAACCGATCGGGCCGCCTCCTGTGGTGAGTGCAACCAGAGCCAACGATGAGATCGACTCTGCTCTCAACGAGCTTGCGAACGACGCAGGCAAGTTCCCAAAATCCACTGTCGTCAAGATGTCAGCACGCCGTGCACGGAGCTTTTCAAAATCCTCTGCGGTCAAATCGGCCGATGCAGTTTCCGATATGGCGCCTTTGCTGATGGGAAACTCCAGACCGACTCCGCGGAGCTCGCTCGAGTCTTTATCGAGGATCCAGAAGGCGGTGAAGTCACTCACGAAATACGAACGGATCGATGCACGCGCGGAGCGAAGCACATCATTAATGTCTAGCTTGGCAACATGGTTGTTGATTTCGAGCACCAGGCGAAGGCGGTCGCGCTCGCTCGCAAGTTCACGCTGGTACTGCTCTGCGCGATCTTTCGCAAAAGCACATTCGAGTGCAACTGCGACGTGCGACGCCAGAGAACCAAGAAGTTCGACATCCTCCGGAGCGAATTGCTGGCCCGGCAACTTTGGTGTCGACAGAATGCCGAACTGTTTCTGAAATGTAGAGACGGGAAAAAGATATGTGCTCCGTCCTACGACCTCGGGAGCAAACGAGGCCAGATCAGGATGCTTCAACATTTCTTGCGCCAGGTCGGGTATAAAGACCGCCTTCTGCTCATCAAGTACTTTCGCGACGGCACCAATGCGTAATAGCTTGGCCCCGACTTTGATCGCCGGCGCGTCGTCATCTCGATCAAACTCGAAGCTGGCCAGGGTTTGTCCATCATTGCTCAACAGGTACAATTCCACCCCATGCAACTTGGACGTGCTTGCCAGAACGCCACGCAGGCTATGCAGAACAGCTTTGACGGTGGGCTGATCAGCCACTGCACTGAATGCACCCAGTAGAGTTCGATATCGATCATCGGTCATCGTCATGGCTCTGGATCTCTCCTGCAATTCACTGGCCTGCCAATAAATTCACACCCTTTGTCGCGAGCGTAGTCGATTCTAATGGATGGATGGCCGAATACTGCCACGGCCACAGGCAGCGCAGTTGAGCGTCAAGTATCCACCGATTCAGCCCTGCGTGCAATAAAGACAGCGACTTGCCATGCATCGATATGCGCTATGGCGAGCCTCCAAAACATCTTGAACCTGAGGAGACTCCAACCGTCACGGGCGGAGCGCGAGCACACTGTGATTTGACCTGCACGAGTGCATATCTCGACTACAACTGCTGACCCAGTTGCGGTCCGCCTGCCGTGGTGCGGCACTATTGGAGCTCCCACCAGCTGCCCAAAAGCGACTGCCCATATAAGGGCAGTGGCATTGCGATCCTGCCGACAGATTGCGTGGCGAGCAATGAAATCCAGTACTTAGCCCTGGCATAACTTTGGCGTGCCGATTGCCTTTGTCATTAGCGTCACAACCGGGCGTCGTCGCAATCCAATCCGGTCGCGAGCGGGATCAATGGGGTGAGGAAATTCCGTCCACCATCACAGGTCCTCCTAAAGATTCATAAACCAATCAGGAGCGTTGACACAACGCATCCGGGCTAGGAGAAGCCATGCGAGGATTCACAAAATGTGCGCTGCATCTACTGCCAACTTTTCTGGTGTTGTGGCTCGTTTTTCTTGGCGGGCGGTGCTTTGCCCAGGAAGTAGACGTACCAACTGGACACGGAAGTGGCTCGGTCGTTGCGCCCACGGGCTGGGCAGAATTGATTGCCCCTGTGCAACAGCGGATCGATCTTAAATTCTACGGCTTTTACATCGGCGAATTGAAAGCACCGTCAGGACAGTTTGACGCCACTTTTCGCGCGACAAAGTTTCTTTCGATCACTCCCAGCTATCTGTATTACTCGGTCCCGCCAGATGGGCTCAACGAACTTGCGAATCATTCGGGAGGATTTACTCGCACTTACCAGGAGCACCAATTTCGGATCGACGGGACGGTCATGTTCTCGGTCCACAAGTTTGAAATCTCCGAGCGCAACATGTACGTCAGAAGATTTCTTCCAACATACATGTACGGCGGAAAGTCCCTTCCAGAAAAAGAGATCAACCGCTATCGCAATCGGATCGCGATCGCGTATCCGCTTGCGGTTGGGAGCCACATCTGGAAACCTTTCGCGTCCTACGAAGCCTTTTACGACCAGGGAAGCGGGTGGACGAAAAACCGAGCATGGACTGGCGTGACGGTGCCCATTGAGAAGTATGTGTCGTTTCAGCCCTCCTACATGTGGGAAAACACAAACGGAATCAAAGACGTCCGCTACTTAATGTTTGGTCTGATCTTCAAAATGCCATCGAGAAACTGATTTCAATTCAACACTCAAAAGGAGAAATGTATGTCAAAAGTGCTACAACGACGAACGGCACTGCTTGCCTTGTTCGCCAGCCTGGTTTTCTGCACCGCCGCGCTGGCTCAGATGTCAATAAACCCCTGGAAGAAGGCCGCACCATTCCCGTATCCGGATGAAGAACTTTATGGTGTTGCCCTCAACGGCAAAATGTACGTGATCGGCGGCTGGGATGAAGGTAAGGCTGCGGGTCTCAACTACGAGTACGACCCGGCTACCGACAAATGGACTGAGAAAAAAGGGATGCCGCAATTGGCCCACCATGCCGCCTTAGCCGCTGCCAACGGAAAGATTTATGTGATCGGCGGTTTCGTGCCTCCAAAGGACACTCAAATCCCGACCGGCGGCGCGTGGGAACCCATCGCCGACACGTGGGAGTACGATCCGGCGGCCGACTCATGGAAGTCGCTGGCTCCGTTACCGACGAAACGCGGCGCTGCCGTAGCGGTTGAAGTCGCCGGCAAGATTTACGTCATCGGCGGCGCAACCACGGTGGCAGGTTCCAAGGACCCATACTTCACGTTCTTCGGACCATCTTTGGTTCTTACCAGCAACGAGGTTTTTGACCCGGCCACGAATAAGTGGGAGAGCCGCAGGCCGATGTCGGTGGCGCGCAATCACGCGTACGCCGCCGCCGTTAACGGCAAAATCTACGTAATCGGTGGCCGCACTGGCCACGCCTTCATCCTGTCCGCTACCAACACGGATGTGGTGGAGGAATACAGCCCAGTAAGTGATATGTGGAGTGCTCCGAAAGAACGGATGCCGACGCCTCGGAGCGGGGGCGCCTGCGACACCGATGGCCGCAGGATCTACGTAGCGGGTGGCGAGGTGACTACGAAAGAACTCGTCGGAGCGTTCCGAGCCGTCGACGCCTACGAGCCCGCTACCAATTCATGGATCTCGCTGCCACCAATGTCAATGCCGCGGCATGGTATCGCCGGCGCGGTGATTGGTAATGAATTTCATCTCGTCAGCGGCATGATTCAGTCCGCAGGTGCATTGTCGTTCCAGGACCCGCGGCTCGAAGTCCACACCGGACAGCATGATGTCCTAGAGCTGAATTTCTTCTTTCCGTCTCCTGCGACGGGTGCGAAGAAGGACGAAGCGCCGCCTTCCACAGGTGCAAAAACGGTGGGTGCGGCTTTTCCTTCCGCTGCTCTGGACAACAAAATCGCGACTACTTCTTCCGCTCGTCTGAAGACCGTAAGTGTGATTTCTTCGAACGGTGTGAATAGCGTAGGCACGGCTTCTTCCGGAGGGAAGAAGCCGTACATTCGCTACAACGTGAACAGTCCCGAAGGTCAGGTGATGCTCGCGAAATATGCGAAGGCGGTCGAGATCATGAGGACCTTGCCGGACTCCGATCAGCATTCATGGACATGGTGGTGGTACACCCATTGGGTCAAGGGCTACCCGGCGGCACTCTGGGATCTCTCCATGAAAAGGAAAGCCGAGGTCGTCGCCACTCTCCCGAAGGAGGCTCAAGCTGATGCCGAGGCGGTGTGGGACGGCTGCCAAGCCCACGCTACCAACCCTTCCGACCCAGAGCAGTTTCAACAGTGGTTTTTCCTTCCCTGGCATCGACTGATGCTTATTCAGTTCGAGGGGGTCATTCGCGAGGTTCTGCACGACGAGGACTTTACGCTTCCCTATTGGAACCCAATCACCGGCAACGAAGCTGACTTGGTCGTGCCAGCCGTGTTCCGGGACCCAGGCAGCCCGCTGTATGACGGTACGCGCTGGTTCTGGGTCAACGGCGGCGGACGCATTGATACACCGTTCAAGGACTGGATCAACCTGGACGCCCTTAACGAGAAGTTTTACATCGATGGGCCCAACGGCAACCTCGGGTTCAATCCCAGACTGGACATAAACCCTCATTTCTTCACTCATATTGGCCTCGGGGGCGACATGGCCGATTTCTCCACCGTCGGCGCTGACCCGATGTTCTATCTGCATCACGCCAACATCGACCGCCTGTGGGAAAGCTGGAACCGGCTCGGAAATAAGAATCCTACTGATCCCCGATACCTCAATCGCAAGTTCTCGTACGGAGACAGAAGCGGCAAGCGCGCGGATCTGCCGGTCAGCATGACCGATCGCACCGCGCCGCTCGGGTACGAATATGACAGCTATGAAAAGCCGCCCCAGCCGCTGCACCTGACCACGGAGGAAGCCGCCGCCAGAGAGCGCACATACCAGACTCTCCACGACAAGGCCATGGGCGGTCCACATGATGCTCACCATGCGCACAGCATGGAAGTCTCGACCAAGCAGGACACACCGTAAGAGCGGGGCGGCGACCGAGCCGCCGGACGCTTGGGAATGTCCACTTACGTTCGCAAATTGATCGATCTGCATAAATAAAAGGAGAAAACAATGAAGTACATCTTTGTCATCGCCAGGGTGTTGCTGGGCCTCGTTTTCACTGTCTTTGGCCTCAACGCGTTTCTACATTTCTTCCCGAGTCCGCCAGTGCCCGGTCTCGCGGGACAGTTCATGGGAGCTTTATTAGGCTCGCATTACTACGTGATCGCGTTCGGAACGGAACTCATCGGCGGTGTGCTGCTACTCAGCAACCGCTACGTGCCGCTCGCCCTGACCCTGCTCGGACCGGTGATCGTGAACATCCTTAGCTTTCACATGTTTTTGGACTCAGAAAACATGGCACTCGCCATTATCGTCGCAGTGCTATGGTTCCTCGTTTTCTCGCAGGTGCGCAGTGCCTTTGCGGGTCTGTTCGTGGCGAAGAAAGCCGAATTGAAGTCGAGCAGCGCTGCGGAAGCGCTAAGCGCGGCATAGCCGGGGGCGAAAGGACTAAAGCAAATGATTATCACTTTTCTAATCGCAAAGATCATTTTAGGCGGCTATTGGCTGATGTTAGCTCCAGTTCTGTTCCTGCCATTGGGGATTGTTTTTCTCAGCTCGCAGGTGCGGCGCGGACTCTTTGGATATGTGGTGCTTCCGTTAGCAGTCGTATTTGCGGCGTTAGGGGCGATTTTTCTATTCACTCTGACCTTGCCTGACGCAGTCACAGTAGTTGCTGGAGTTCAGGCAATTTGGCTGCTCGCGGCTGCGATTACGCTTTTTAGTCGGAACAGAAAACAACGTAGCAGCCAGTTTCAAGAACTTCGTACGGCAAAATCATCGATCACGCGATAAAGGAGGAACACATGTCGGTATATGTCATTGCAAGTCTTACGATCAAAGATGCGGTTCGGTTCGAGGATTACAGACGGATGCTGCTGCCAACAATGGCGAAATATGGCGCCCGATTGGTTGCGCGCGGCGGCCCCATTGTTCTCGAGGGTGAGTGGCCGCGCGAACGGCTCATCATCGCCGAGTTTCCCAGCATGGATCAGGCGCGTGAGTGGTGGGCTTCGCCAGAATACGCCGAGCCAAAGGCGCTGCGCCAAGCCACGACTGACTCGGAACTAGTAATTGTCCAAGGCGTGTAGTCGAAGGCGAAAGCAAAAAGGCAAAGCGCAAGAGGGCCCATCGATCATCGGGTATTTCACGGAAATGAGGGGAATCATGACGGTATGCGTTGTTCAACTCGCCCGGTTCATCATATGGACCATTCTCGCCGTGGCACTCACCTTGCCCTGCCTGAACTCAGGTATCGCGCAAGCACAGGAATTGACCGCTCACGAGCCGTCGGCGGCTGAGAACGACTCCGCCGCCGAGGCCAGCAAGCAAGCGGCTAATCCACTAGCCAACGCCTGGCTGA
>Ga0182015_10006790_pt1 | contig 11355 bp, 12 predicted proteins | sample 712P3MmetaG_FD_120478 | JGI IMG/M metagenome (GOLD analysis project Ga0182015, IMG submission 120478) | Permafrost microbial communities from Stordalen Mire, Sweden - 712P3M metaG | ecosystem: Environmental > Terrestrial > Soil > Wetlands > Permafrost | place: Sweden: Stordalen | collected...
CGAGGAGGTCGCCGATGCCGAGAGGGCGCGTCTCACCGAGCACCTCGTCCACGATTGTGACCGCCTGCGGCCGGGCGTCGCGCCCGCCGAGGTGATAAGAGACCTGCTCAACGACCATCCCGACGACGACGGCATCCATGCGGCGGCCCGCGTCCTGCTCGAGGAGCTGAGCACCTTCACGATCGAGCGGGGCCTTCTCCCCGAGCTCGGGGGCACGTGCCTGGTGGGGCCCGCTCCCCCGTCTCGCAGCTACGCCGTGGCCATGATGTCTTGGACCGCGCCCTACGAAAAAGAAGCGCCGGCCTGGTTCTACGTCAACCCGCCGGAACCGTCCTGGTCCGACGAGGTGAAGGACCGGTGGCGCTCGCTGTTCAGCGCGACAACGCTACCCGCGATCACCGCCCACGAGGTGACGCCGGGGCACTTCGCCCACGGCCGCATGATCCGGCTCACGGCCCGCGGCGACGTTCGCCGCTCGCTGACTTCGGTCGCGTTCGTCGAGGGATGGGCGCACTACGCGGAGGAGCTCCTGGTCGAGGAGGGCTTCAGGCAGGACGACCCCCGATTCGCCATCGGCGTGTGGATCGAGGCCCTGGTGCGCGTGACCAGGCTGGCGGCCGCGCTCGGCGTCCACCGTGGGACCATGACTGTTGAGGACGCGACACGGCGCTTTTGTGAAGATGGCTTCTTGGAGGAGCCGGGCGCTCGCTCGGAGGCCAACCGCGCCACTTTCGACCCAACCTACGGCCGCTATACCTGGGGCAAGCTCGAGATCCGCTCGCTGCGGGACGAAGCCATCGCACGCTGGGGCCCGCGCTTTGGCCTGAGGCGCTTCCACGAGGCACTGCTAGAGCTCGGCGCTCCCCCGCTCGGGACTCTGGGCGACGCCCTCGAGCCGCACTGACCCCACTTCTAAGCGGCCGCCCTCAAAGCGCAAACGCGTCGCGGGGGCATTACCAGCGGTGATTGTCGGCGCGACCGACCATCCCGCCGATGTTGAGCATCTCCACGAGGCGAACGAGGCGCTTCACGCTGTCCAGGCGGTAGATGACGAGCGCGGTCTCGACCCTTGCCGCCAGGCGCCGGGCCAAGAAGCCGTGCAGCTCCACGCCCGCCGTGGCCGGGTCGACCAGCAGCCGGCCGAAGACGAAGCTCCGGGCGGCGTCGGCGACAGGGAACTGGAGCTCGTCGAGGGCCTTTCGCGCCGGCATGCTCGCGCAAAGGCCCCAGCTGTCGTCCTCATTGGCCCGCGCGGTAGGCGCCAACGTCAGGCCGCCTGTCACCGAACGCACGACGAACCTCGCATCGGGATCGAGCGCGGCGAGCTCCTCACCCATGTAGAGGTTCCCGCTTTGCAGCGCCGCCTCGCCTTCGAGGATGCGGCGCACCATCTTCGGCTCGGACAGGATATCGATCGAGTACTCGAGGCCCTCAAGTTCGCGAAGCGACATCATGATGGCCGCCGGAACGCCGGCATGCTCGACGACGACCCGGTCGCGGGTCGCGAGGACCTGGTCGACCACCGCTTGGAGATCGTCGCCCTTGCCCGCGAGGACTGCCATTGGCAAAGCGTACCGCTCACCGCATATCGGTAAAGAGTCCGCCAGCAACTGTGATCTAGGCGTCGGGTTGCGACGCCCTGGCCTGCCTCAGCTGGGCCGCGAAGGACCGGAGCGCGCAGCCACGATGAGACAGGTTGTGCTTCTCGCTCGGGCTCATCTGGGCGAAGGTGCGTCCGTCGGAGCCGTTCGGAGCAAAGACCGGGTCGTAGCCGAAGCCCCCGTCGCCTTGTGGTCCCGAGGTGATCTCTCCGTCGACAGCACCCTCGCCGACGATCTCACTGCCGTCGGGAAACCTGCAGACGACAACGGTATGAAAGCGCGCCCGTCGGTCGGTCGCATCCTCGAGGCAGGCGAGGAGCTTGGCGACGTTTTCGGCGTATGTGGCATCCTCGCCCGCAAAACGTGCCGTCCGCGTCCCGGGCGCCCCGCCAAGAGCGGCGACCTCGAGACCGGTGTCGTCAGCGACGGCGGCCTCGCCCGTCGCGCTGAAGAGCGCAACGGCTTTCAACCGTGCGTTGTCCTCGAGCGTGTCTCCTGTCTCTTCGACCGAGGCAACGCCGTCTGGACGAGCCACGAGCTCCACTCCGTCGCCCAGCTCGTCAGCCAGGATCGCGGCGAGCTCTGCCGCCTTGTCGGGGTTCGCAGTCGCGAGTACCAACCTCATCGTCGTGCGCCCCTTAGTCCTGCCGCGGCCTCTAGATCGCGGCGGCCCGGTTGCGGTCAGGAGGTGGGGAGGCCAGCACCTCGTTTTGGATCTGAAGGATCTGTCCGATGCCGAGCTCGGCAAGGTTGAGCATCTCGTCCAGCTCGCTACGGGCGAACGGCGGGCCCTCGGCTGTGCCTTGCACCTCGACGAAACGTCCCGAGGAGGTCATGACCACGTTCAGGTCGACCTCGGCGGCGGAGTCCTCCACATAGTCGAGGTCGAGCATGCAGACTGCCTCCACGATTCCGACCGAGACTGCCCCGCAGGCCTCCCGCACCGGGTGGTCCTTTAAGACCCCCGAAAGGCAAAGCCGGGTGCAGGCGTCATGAAGCGCGACGTAGGCCCCCGAAATCGAGGCCGTCCGTGTCCCACCGTCTGCTTGCAACACGTCGCAGTCGATCAGGATCTGGCGCTCGCCGAGCGCCTCGAGGTCGATAATGCTGCGCAGCGCGCGGCCGATCAGCCGCTGGATCTCGTGCGTGCGGCCGGACTGGCGGCCTCTCGTCGCCTCTCGGCTGACCCGCTCGGGCGACGAGCCCGGCAAAAGCGAGTACTCCGCGGTGACCCAACCCCGCCCGGTCCCGCGCATCCATCTCGGGACGTCCTCATCGACAGATGCCGTACAGAGCACCTTCGTGCGCCCGTAGACGGCGAGCACAGAGCCAGCCGCGAACTCGGTGAAGTCCCGGACGAACACGCACGGTCGGAGCTCATCAAGGGCACGACCGTCATGTCGTTCGAGGTCGATGTCATCAGTCTGCGAGTCGGTCACCTCGGCAGGGTAGCCGCCACGAGCAGCCGAGGTGTCAGAAGTAGATGATGCGCCTTGCCCGTTCCACGACGACATCGAGCTCGTCGGTCCAAGCTCCGGTCGAGAGGTACTTCCACCCTCCATCCGAGCACATGAACACGACCGTCCCCCGCTCGATCAACCCGGCACACTTGACCGCCCCGGCCAGCGCCGCGCCCGAGGAGATTCCCGCGAAGACACCCACGTCGGCAAGCCGACGGGTCCACTCGATCGAGTCTCTCGGCCCCACGACGGTCTTGCGGTCGAGCAGGTCAGCTCCGCCTTGTTCGACAAAAATGGGCGGAATGTAGCCGTCGTCGAGATTGCGGAGGCCCTCGACCGTCTCCCCCGACGGTGGCTCGACCGCCCAGATCTGCACGGCCGGGTTGGCCTGTTTCAAATAGCGCCCCACACCAAGGAGCGTCCCGCTCGTGCCGAGCCCCGCCACGAAATGGGTGATCTCAGGGCAGTCACGCCAGATCTCAGGGCCAGTGCCCTCGAAGTGGGCCCTGGGATTGGCGGGATTGCCGTACTGGTACAAAAAGGTCCACTCGGGATGTGCCGCGGCCAGCTGCTTAGCGACGCGGACGGCGCCATTTGACCCCTCGTTGGCGGGCGAGTCGATGACCTCGGCCTGCCAGAGCTCGAGGAGCTGTCGCCTCTCGATCGAGACGTTGCCCGGCAAGACGACCTTGAGCTTGTACCCCTTCAGGCGGCACACGATCGCCATCCCTATGCCGGTATTGCCGGAGGACGGCTCGATGAGCGTCGCACCCGGGGCGAGCCGCCCGGTCCGTTCGGCCTCCTCGATCATCGAGAGGGCGATCCTGTCTTTCACCGAGCCGCCAGGATTCTGTCCCTCAAGTTTGGCGAGAAGCCGTACGTCCCGATTCGGGCTGAGCGCGGAGACGTCGACGAGCGGCGTGTTGCCAATCAGCTCGAGGACGCTTTTGACCACCGCCACGGAACGCTTGGTCCTGTGGCCGACCTAGAAGTCCCCGCCCGCGACGGCGGGCAGGACCGAGATGGTGTCGTCCGCCAGCACCTTGGTGTCGAGCTTTTGCATGTAGCGCACGTCGTCGTCGTTCAAATAGACGTTGACGAACTTGTGCAGCTGCCCGTCCGCCGTGATGAGCTGGCCTGACATACCTGGGTAGTCCGTTTCGAGCGACCGGAGAACCTCGCCGATGCTGGCTCCCTCGACCTTGACCGTTCTCTGCCCTCCCGCGTGCTGGCGAAGCAGGGTCGGCAAGTTCACTTCGGGCACGGGCTCCTCCGGGAAAGTTGACTGTTTCGGTCAGATACTAGTGACCTCGACCGTCTCCTCGGCACTCACGCCGTCGACGATCCGGTAGGAGCGCACGGAGGCCACCTCGTGGCGCAGTGAGACGAGCACGTAGTGCCAGGACGGGTCCGGGGCCTGGGCGACGTCGGTCGGCGAAGGGTAGGCGTCGGTGTGAGTATGGGAATGGAACACCCCTATCACGGCCAAACCCTCGGCCTCGGCCGCCCGGTCGATCCGCAGGTGCTCGGCGGGGTCGACCGTGTAGATCTGCGCCGACGTCGCGAGGTTGCGCGTGGGATTCACCTTTTCCACCCTCCCCGTGGAGGCGTCGCCGCTGAGCAGCCCACAGCCCTCTTCTGGATAGGCACGAAGGCAGTGGGCGATCATCTCGTCCAGGTGCTCAGAGCTCACCGTAAGGCCTGGCGCGGGCTCCGGTGGACTACCTTCGCTCGTCCCGGACTTTTCACCTCTGAGATCGCTCATCAGGGCCGCACGGTAGCGTCTCGTCGATGGTCACGCGAAAGCCCACTTCAGCCCAGTTCGCGGCGGGCAGGTCGAGAACTCTAGGTGACCCGCACGAGCCTGTGATCCACTACGTAGCGCGCAACCGGCGCGCCCGGCACGACTACGACATTCTCGAGACCCTCGAGTGCGGCATAGCCCTCAAGGGCGCCGAAGTGAAGTCACTCAGACTTGGCCAAGCCTCCTTGCAAGATGCCTACGCCCGCATCGACGGCGGCGAGCTGTGGCTCGTCGGGGCGCATCTCGCTCCGTATGAGTACGCGTCGGGCTTCGGCCGTTTCGACCCGGTGAGGGCTCGCAAGCTCTTGCTGCACCGCCAGCAGATCGACGAGCTGTCGGGTCGAATCGCTCAGAAGTCGCTCACGCTGGTGCCGCTCAGCATCTATTTCAAGGACGGTCTCGCCAAGGTGGAGATAGCCCTCGCTCGTGGCCGTCGCCTTTACGACAAGCGTCACGCCATCGCCGAGCGGGACGCGAACCGTGAGGCCGAAAGGGTCATCCGCGATCACGAGCGCCGGCGTTGAGGTCACAGCCAGGCGGTATGGTGTTGCCAACAAACAAATTCACCAAGGGGGTGACAGGCTTCGACTTCGGTCGTCAAGGTGGGAGAAGCGAGCCGTGGTCTCCGGAGCCACGTTAAAGAGCCGGAAAACAACACAAACGCCGAGCCTCAGCTCGCGCTTGCTGCCTAAATAGCAGCAACGTCTGCCCGGTCCCAGTCCTGCGGATCGGTTCCAGGCGTCATCTTGCAGGGCTTACCTGAACAGCCTCGCCGGCGAGCAGTCAGGGAAATCTAAGTCGGCTGGGGTCCCGCACCGGCGCCGGTGGCGTGGCGGGACCTGAGACACAACCGCCGGATGCGCTCGGAGAAGTCCCATCAAGATGCCGGGGGACGCGGGTTCGACTCCCGCCACCTCCACGACGTTTCTGTGCCTCTGACCTGGGTATTTGCTCAGGTCGGCACAGAGCGCGACACGAATCTGACACGTGAGATGGCGACCGGTGCCCGAGCAAGTGACCGACGGCTACTGCATCGCCGAGCAACAGGGCCCGCGAGATCAAGTCCAGTGGTCCGAATATCGGGGCCCCGACGGTGAAGTCTTACGACGTGCTGATTCACGCCGTGAAGGTCACAGTCGTCGGTGAATAGGGGCGAATGGGTGGCCATTGACGGCGTCCTCGTTGACCCGCACCGAGGTCCTCATTTCTGGGGTGAGGGCGGCGATGATGCGTACTGCTGTGAATGCGAGGCGAAGGCCGGAACGGCGATGAGAGCCCAGATGGCCCGCGAGGAGGCGGAAAAAGACTCTTTGGGTATTTCTCCGCCTAGGCCCTCGCCCGTCTCAGCCGGCGCCGCTCAAGTCGCCGAAGTAGCACCCACACGAAGCGACGAAAGGATGCGCTAGGACGAAAGGCTTGAGCGTGAGCAGGAGCGGCAATGCCCCGCCGCCGGCCTTTTCGAGTTCGGCTACAAGGTTCGGGGTATCCCCCAAGACTTTGCTCGTGATCTTGTGTGCCGTCTCTTCAACTGTGTCGCATGGCGGGAGCCCGATGATCGTTCGATCTAGCTTCCCTGCCTCTCCTAGAGCCGCTATCTCTCGACTGACCTTTTTGCCGATGTCGGCCGGGTCATGGTTGTTCCAGTCGTGCAGCGCCTTATCTGCAGAGTGATTACCTAGAGCACGCTCGGCCAGCACGGCTTCCGCCGTCTCCTTGCCTATCAGGTCCGGTATTCCGAGCGACCGACGAAGCAACAACTCCCACTCTTCTCGACTTGCCATGCCAGCTCCTTGGGCGCCCGCTCTCGGCGGGGTTACGGTCATCCTCGCGCCCTGGCACCTCTGGCGCTGTGACCCGCAAAAGCCCTGGTCGCAGATCGTTTCTAAGGCCCTGGAATCATCGCCGAGGGGTTACCCATCGCAGGTAGCTAGTCCCCGCAGCTCAGGGGATAGAGCAGCGGTTTCCTAATCCCTTCTAGGGTCGGAAATGACGGATTCGGAGGGTAGGTCATCGGACGTTTCCGCAGGTCAGCTATGGTGAGCCGGAAGGTGACGGAAAACGAACGCTCCCGAGTTCTAGGGCAAGGACTAGGGCAGGAAGTTAGCCCCTCGCCTTCCTGAGCCACATCCGTTCCCTCTCGCCACTCCCGCCCCAGATTCCGCGCAGGGAGGCGTCGGCGACCGCGAACTCGAGGCAGTCAGGTTGCACCGGGCACGCCCGGCATACCGCCTTCGCCGTCTCGATGTCGTCGCCCTGATCAGGGAACCATGTGTTCGTCGCCTGCCCGCGGCAGAGTCCTCGTGCCATCCACGCCGGCCGGTGACCGTGCGTTCGCCTGGACCGCACACCGCATGATGAGGGACAGCACGGATACAGACTCACGGATCATCTTCGGCGACAAGCCGACCCGCAGTCGGTTTCCTCGCGCCGAGCGATACGGGAGTAGATCAGTGAATCTACTGAACTGTAGACTCCATCTAATGAGCACGACGATCCGAGTCAGCGAGCGCACAAGGGACCGTTTCGCGAAGCTTGCGGACGCGTCGGGTCGGCCCATGACCCAACTCCTCGACGAGGCTGCCGATGCTCTCGAGCGCCAAATCTTCTTCGCCCAGCTCTCAGCTCGTTATGACGAACTCCGCACTGACCCAGTCGCATGGGCTGAAGTCGAGCGCGAGCGAGCGCTCGAGAGCGGCGCATTGCACGACACCTCCGCTTAAGGTGCGTCGAGGAGACGTCTGGCTCGTCGACTTCGGTGACCCAGTCGGGAGGGAGCAGGCCGGTCTGCGCTCGGCCGTTGTCGTATCCGCGGACCCACTGAACGAGAGTCGTGCCGGCGTGGTCATCGTCGTGCCGGTCACGACAACTCGACGTGCGCTCCCGTCGCATGTCGAGATCGAAACGGGGGCGTCGGGGCTCGACGCGGTGAGTTATGCGAAGTGCGAGGACGTGCAATCTGTCTCAGAAGACCGATTCGTCACGCGCCTGGGAATTGTCGACACCGAGATCGGCTTTCAAATCGGACGCATTCTGAAGTTCCTGCTCGACCTCTGACGATCTTGAGATCCAGCGAAGAAGAACTCCAAAGCTCGTTACGTGCCCTCAAATAGGACCGGAGGTCCGCCTCCACGAGGACCCAGATCAGATAATCGGTCAGCGATACTTCTCTCGAACTTCCTTGTGGGACCGGTCAGCCGCTGCGCGGCCTTCGCGCGTCAAGATGTGCCATGAAGGACTGGTGGATCCCGCCGACGCTGCGGGGCTACCGCGTGTCTTGGTTGGTAGCCGACGCGCTGGCTGGTCTGACGCTCGTGGCCGTGGCACTCCCATCGCAGATGGCCACGGCTCGTTTGGCGGAACTCCCGGCAGTCCTCGGACTCTACGCATTCGTCGCCGGGTCGTTGCTTTACGCCCTGATTGGTTCGAATCGTCACTTATCGGTCGGGGCGGACTCCACGATCGCCCCGGTGCTAGCCACCGGGGTGGCGTCGATCGCGGTGGTGGGAAGCTTCCGTTACCTCACGGTGATGGCCTTTCTCGCCCTAGTAGTCGGCGCCCTGCTCCTTGCCGTTGGCCTGCTCCGTTTGGGATGGATAGCCGAGTTCCTCTCCACACCGGTGATCACCGGAATCCTCGGGGGAATCGCCGTGGAGATTGTTGCCCGTCAGCTCCCGGTCATCTTCGGGGTGCGCGGTGGAGGCAGCACCACCATCGACCGGGTCCGCCTGGTCATCGACCAGATCGGCCACGCCAAAGGCTGGGATGTCGTCGTCGCTCTCGGCGTGCTTGCGATCATCGTGGGTGCCCAGCGAATCGATCGCCGCATCCCCGGGGCGCTGCTCGGCCTCATCCTCTCGATCGTCGCCGTCGACGCCCTAGGGCTGGCGTCGCATCATGGCGTCGCAGTACTCGGCACCGTCCACGAGGGCTTGCCGCACCTTCGACTTCCCTCCGCGTCCTGGTCACAGCTGCGACAGCTGCTGCCCGCAGCGTTCACGGTGGCGTTCGTCTGCATCGCGCAGACCGCGGCCACCGTCCGGGTGTCGAGCGCCAAGGCGTCGGCAACCATCGACTTCAATCGGGACTTGGTCGGCATTGGCGCCGGGAGCATCGCCGCGGGGCTAATCGGCGCGTTCGCAGTGGATGCAAGCCCGCCGAATACTGCGATCGTGACGGCGTCGGGTGCCCGGTCGCAACTCACCCACATTGTGGCCGCCGCCGTTGTGCTGGGCGTGGTCGTGCTGGCCACTGCGCCACTTGCGCACGTGCCCGAAGCGACGCTCGGCGCCACTTTGGTGTTCATCGCCACAAAACTGTTCCGAGTCGGCGAGCTGCGAACGATCGCGCGCTTTGACCGCCTCGAGTTCACGCTGGCGGCAGCGACGCTCTTGGCAGTGGCCCTTATCGGCATCGAACAGGGCATCGCGCTGGCGATGATCCTCTCGCTTGCCGACCGGACCCGGCGCGTCGCTCGACCCCGCGACGCCATCCTCGGTCGCGAGCCTGGCACCGACCACTGGATCCCGATTGACATCGGAGGTCCGACCGAGCAGGTTCCTGGGGTCCTCGTGTACCTGGTATACGCCCCTTTGTGGTACGGCAATGCCGACTACTTTCACTTGCGAGTTCGAAGTCTTGTTGACCAAGCGTCGGGTTCGGTGAAGGCGGTGATTCTCGATGCCAACGCCATGTCCGACATCGACTACACCGGACTGCAGGCGTTAAGGGGTCTTACTCTCGAGCTCAAACAGCTCGGGGTGACGATCGCGATCGCTCGGGCGTCGCGCTTGGTTCACCATGACCTGAAGCACGGCGCACTCATCGAACAGCTCGGCGATGACCATCTCTTCACCTCTGTCGAAGGTGCCGTCACAGCTCTCCAGCGCTAGCTGGCATCCGTGTAGCTCGATTTGCGCGGCTGCGCCGGCACCGAGGTTCGCGAGTGACTCCGGTGGCTTCTGTCCACCTGGGCGACTTCGCCCAAGATGTTTCCTACGACGCGATTTCGGCGAGGAGCTCATCGCGGCTCGCGCCTTCGAGGCCCGCGACCCGCTCGCCTGGCCGGGCTTCGCGACTCGCGACTCGCGACGACGTCGCCGACCTACCGCCGACAGTCGTGAGCGTCAAAGAGCTGGACCCGCTTCGCGACGAGGGCGTCGCCTGCTACCGCCTGCTCCTAGTTGCCGGGGTGGCGGCGCGAGGTCGCATCGCGCTCGGCACCACGCATGCGATCGAGCAGTTCCCGACGGTCTGCCCAGAGCTCAGCCGTGCCGCCCGGCCGACCTGGCCGACTTCGCCGGGCGCTAAACCGGTGCGACATCGGCCCGGCCACGCCGGGCCACCGACTCCTCCATCGCTGCGCACACCGCGGCAACGCGCCCCCTGGGCGAAGTCGGGGGTCTAGGTCTAGTTGCGGGACCCGCGTTGATGCATGGTCGGCTACCTCACGGTGCGCAGTTCAACGCGAGGAGTCGGCAATGGACCTTCCGCACACATTGTGGGCCAAGAAGCTAGGTTCGATGGGGCATGCGGACGCGGACCGAAGCTGTCGTGCCGACGACCGGCGCGAAGCTGCACGCCAGGCACACCACGCCGTTTCTGCTCGGGCGCCGGCCGGCACTCGACGGGATTCGGGCGCTGGCGATCATTGCCGTGGTCGGGGTCCACGTCTCGACCATCTTGATCCCATCCCTGGCGGGAAAGTGGTTCGTTGGCGGTGTCGCTGGCGTTGACGTCTTTTTCGTACTCAGCGGCTTCCTAATCACATCACTGCTGCTGGAGGAGCACGACAGATCTCGCTCGATCGGTCTCCGGTCCTTCTACTGGCGCCGCATCCTGCGGCTATGGCCGGCCCTGTACCTGTTGTTGATCGGAAACTTCATTTACTCCATGGTCGTCCATATTCCCGTCGGGTACACGCTACGTGGCGACGGACTGATCGCGGCCTACCAATCCAACTGGGCGTGGTCTTTAGGCTGGCCGGTCCCCTTCGGACTGGACAACACCTGGTCGCTCGCGGTTGAGGAGCAGTTCTATCTGATCTGGCCCATCGTTCTGCTGCTGGTACTGCGTTGGCGCGATCGGCTTGTGCCTTTGGTGGCAACAGGCATCATGGTCGCGTCTGCGCTTTGGCGCTGGCATCTTTACTCGACGACGCAGAACTGGATCTCGTCCCTGGCGGAGACATCCGCGCACCTAGCCGGCTTGCTGCTCGGGGCACTCATTGCGTGGTGTCTGCACCGCGGATACATGCCGCCGCGGTGGGCAATACGGGTCGCCACACTTCCAGCTCTCGGCGCTCTATGCTGGATGATACAGACAGCAGGCCCGCAAATTGGCCTGTACGACGGAGGAATACCTCTCGTCGATGTCTGCGCGGCCGTACTAACCCTGATCATTCACGCGGCCGCATGACCTGAGCTCGCGAAAGACGCGAAAACGCCCTCTTGGTAAGGGAAACTGTTGGTGTTCTGAGCCACAGTTCCCAAGC
>Ga0182015_10006791_pt1 | contig 11355 bp, 10 predicted proteins | sample 712P3MmetaG_FD_120478 | JGI IMG/M metagenome (GOLD analysis project Ga0182015, IMG submission 120478) | Permafrost microbial communities from Stordalen Mire, Sweden - 712P3M metaG | ecosystem: Environmental > Terrestrial > Soil > Wetlands > Permafrost | place: Sweden: Stordalen | collected...
ATAGAAGAACTTCGGCGATCTGTCAAACGAAAGAAGAGCAAGCGGCTTGCCATGAAGGATGGGATTAGCGAAACGTTCAAATCGGAAAAGATCGTGGGTGGGAATAAGCGATCATTCGTCGCCCATCGCGACTTCGCGCCGGCAATCCGGGCGGCAAATGAGGCCAAATCCGTAACCCGAGGGCGTCACATTTTGCCGAACATTCTATAACATACTGATTACAAGCATGTTGAGCAGCGCACGCTATGGTCTAAGGTGAATCACGGGCACGAGTAAGCCACCGGCTCTCGAATCAGGGACCGAGCCAGATCCCGGCCGCCGTTGCGATGGGAGGTCCCCCGACGGGGGGATCGTAGCCCGATGTCGAGAATCGCGGTCGCAACTTTCGCTTCTGTGGCAAGCTGTGAGTTTGTGAGGCAATCGCGAGGAGCGATTTTTCATGACTGACGCAATCATCGCCAAGATCGAAAGCGGCCGCGATCTGGATCGCGCGGAAGCTGACGGCGTGATGGAACAGTTGCTGGCGGGGCGGCTCGACGACGCGAAAATCGTCCGGCTGCTGCTGGCGTTGCGCGCCAAGGGAGAAACTTCGGAAGAGCTGGTGGGATTTGCGCGCGCGATGCGGCGGCGGGCTGAACCCGTATTCGCGGAAGGAACGCGTCCGAGCGACGAAATGCTGGACACCTGCGGAACCGGCGGCGACGATTCGGGTACGTTCAACGTTTCAACCGCCGCGGCGTTCGTGGTGGCCGGCGCGGGCGTGCGCGTGGCGAAGCACGGTAATCGTTCGGTTTCAACAAAAAGCGGCTCGGCCGACGTGCTCGAAGCGCTCGGCGTCAGCGTGGAAATTCCGGCCGAGGAAGCGGGCCGCGCGATCGCGCAGATCGGCATTGGATTTTTATTCGCACCGCTGGCGCATCGCGCCGTGCGCCACGCCATGCCGGCGCGGCGGCACGTGGGCGGGCGAACTGTCTTCAATCTTTTGGGGCCGCTGACAAATCCGGCCGGCGCTTCGGCGCAAGTGATCGGAGTATTTTCGGCGCAGGTGGTTGAGCCGATGGCGCGGGCACTGGCGGAGCTTGGCGCGCGCCATGCGTTCGTTGTGCACGGACTCGACGGCCTGGATGAAATCTCACTGAGCGCGGAAACCGAATTGGCGGAGGTGACGTCCGGCGGCGTGAAGCAATACCGCGTCTCGCCCGAGGATTTTGGTTTGGCGCGCGCGCCGCGCACGGCGCTGGCGGCAGGCGACGCGCAAACCAGCGCCGCGATCATTCGCGCGGTTCTGGATAGCGATCGCGGACCGCATCGCGACATCGTGCTGGCGAATGCCGCCGCGGCGCTGGTCGCCGCCGATCGCGCGCCGAATTTCCGCGACGGCGTCGGCATTGCGGGCCGTTCGATCGATTCCGGCGCGGCGCGCGCCAAGCTGCACGCGTTGATCGCGTTTCGCCCGCGCTAAATACATGAAAGCAAAAATGGGATAGCCGCCAGGCGCGATCAGTTACTTCGCGCGTCGGCCGTATTGTTCTTGCCCGAATTTTGATTCTGGGTTTTTTCCAGAGTCTTGTGGCGGATATCGAGCGTATAGATCGGAACTTTTTCCGTGCCGCCGAGCCTGAAGAATATGCGCGTTCCGCCGCCGGGTTTGGCGAAGAGCGGGTTGACGGCCCTCAACAGAAACGATTTCACGCCCGTGGTGGTTTGCGAAAGCGAAGCATCCATATCCAGTGTTCCGCGCATATCGAAATCCTGATGTTCCAGGCCGAATGTGCCGGTCATCCGCACCTGCGCGCCGGGCACATTGAATTTCAATTCGGAGAAAGTCATCACGCCGTTTTGAATCTGGAACGTTCCTTGCATTTCGGAAGCGGCGTTGTCGTCCGGCACATCGCCCGTGTTGCCCTGGCTGCGCATGCTCAGCGTGTTCACTTTTTTCTCGACCGCGTGATCCGTGAAAACAACTTTATCGACGCTGAACGTGCCGCGCAGAATCATTTCGTTCTGAACGTCGGTTTGCGCGCCGGCGGGCAGCACGAGCGTTGTATTCAGCCGCACGTCTCCGGTCATGGCGGGCTCGTCCTTCACGGCCAGCAAAAGAATGTCCTCGATGCGCGCGTCCGTCGCGTTCACATCCATGCTGACGGCGTTGCCCTGCTGACCGGGAGTTCCGGCGATGGTTCCCGTCGCGTGCAGAGTGGTTTGCCCGAAATGCGCGGAGAGCGGCTGAAGCGTCGTTTCTCCGTTCGCGCCATCGACGATCACATGAAACGTCGTGGCGAGATCCATCGCATGGCCGCCGGAATCCGTGCTGAAATTCGGCGCGTCGGTTGAGCCATCCGCCGCGATTTTTTCGAGCACGCCCGCATAGTGCCCTTCGGCGGACAGCGTTCCGGAAATTCCCTTGATCGTACTGAGGTCGGCGTTCGGGAAACTGAAATCGCCGGTGACGGGCGTGAGCGCCGGTATATCCGCATTCCACGGACCGAACGTGCCGCTGGAATGAATTTCGCCCGGCGGAATCGAGCTTCGCAGCGTGGTGTGCGACGCCATCTTGCCGTCGCCGGAAATCGAATGCGCCTGCATGCTCTCGATGTCGAAGACCTGCGGCTGCTTCCCCGCCACTTTCGGCATGATCGTGAGCGTCGCGTTTTCAACGTGCATGTCGTCCATGATCGCGCCGTGAAAGCCGCCGCTCGAGTTCGCGCCCGCCGCGCTCTCGTCCGCGTCGTCCGGCTGACCTGTCGGGATCGTGATTTGCAGGCCCACGAGCGTCAGGCGCGAAATGTGGCGCGGCATGCGCAACAATCCAAGCCAGCCAGCCTGCGCGGTGAAACTCTTGATCGAGATCACCGGCGGCAAATCGTCGCGCCCCGGCAGATAAATCGCCACGCCCGCTCCGGCGATCTGCACCGTCGGAAACATTTTCATTTCGATGGAATCGAGTTGCACGTCGCCGTGAAATTGTTCGCGCAGCGATTTCATCACCAGTTCGCGCGCATTGCGCGAAGCCCAGCGGGCGCCAAACACGAATGCGAGCGACGCCGCGACAACCACGCCGCCCAAAATTCCGAGAGCAATCTTCCAACGCTTGGATAATGTCATGGGCTTTGCACCTGCCCATTCGATGCAAATCGGAGATGCTTCGGTGGGGCGATGCGAAACCGATCCGCGCCGCCTATATCATTTCACTGCAGCGTGAGAAAATTCTGCAACAGTTGCATGCCGACGTCGGTGAGCACCGATTCCGGATGAAACTGCACGCCTTCCAGGCGCAGTTCGCGGCTGCGCAAGCCCATGATGGTTCCATCGGCGACGTGCGCTGAGATTTCGAGCTCCTTCGGCAAGCCTTTGCGGTCCACGATCAGCGAATGGTAGCGCGTGGCGACGAATCCCTGCGGCAGATCGCGAAAAATCGTCTTGCCGTCGTGGAGAATTTGGCTCGTCTTGCCGTGCATCAATTGCGGCGCGCGGATCACGTGGCCGCCGAAGGCGTGGCCGATCGCTTGGTGGCCCAGGCAAACGCCGAGAATCGGGACTTGCCCCGCGAAGCGCCGAATCACGTCGATGCAAATGCCGGCCTGCTGCGGCGTGCCCGGCCCCGGAGAGATGACGATGCGCGCCGGCGCCAGTTCGGCGATCTGATCGAGCGTGATCTGGTCGTTGCGGCGAATTTCCAGCGTCTCGCCCAACTGGCCGAGAAATTGGGCCAGGTTGTAGGTGAACGAATCGTAGTTGTCGATCAGTAGAATCATTCGCCGCAGCCGCTCGCTCGCTTTTTTATTTTCTCGCGCGCTTCGATTTTTTCTTGCTCGCTCTCTTTCGCCGCGCGCCGCTCCCGCGCGATTTCGCGCCGCGGGCGGACGACGTCGCCGCCATTCGCGCCGCCTCGAGCGCCGCCATCATCGCGCCCTGCTTATTGATCGTTTCCTGATACTCGGTCGACGGCACCGAATCAGCCACGAGGCCGGCGCCGGCCTGCAGATGGACCACTCCCTTTTTCACCACCATCGTGCGGATCGCGATGCAGGAATCGAGATTGCCGGAGAAATCGAGATACAAAATCGCGCCGCCATAAATGCCGCGCCGCGTGGGCTCAAGTTCGTCGATGATCTCCATTGCGCGAACTTTCGGCGCGCCCGTGAGCGTGCCCGCGGGAAAGCACGCCGCCAGCGCGTCGAAGCAATCGACATCAGGCCGCAGCTTTCCGCGCAGCGATGAGACCAAGTGCATCACGTGCGAATAACGCTCCACGAATCCCAGCCGCTCGACTTGCACCGACCCATATTCGCAAACGCGCCCCAAATCGTTGCGCCCCAAATCCACCAGCATGATGTGCTCGGCGCGCTCCTTGGGATCGGCGAGCATTTCGGCTTCCAGGCGCTGATCCTCCTGCTCGTCGCGCCCGCGCCCGCGCGAACCGGCGATCGGCCGGTAAAAAGCGTCGCGCCCCTGCACCTTCACCAGCATTTCCGGCGAGCTGCCGACGACGGCGGTGTCGTCAAGCTTCAGAAAATACATGTAGGGCGATGGATTGACGACGCGCAGCGCGCGATACAAATCGAACGGATCGGCGTCAATGCGCACATCGGTGCGCCGGCTGACGACCACTTGAAAAATGTCGCCCGCGCGAATGTAGCTTTTCGCTTTGCGCACCGCGGCCTCAAAGCGCGCCCGCGTAGTGTTCGACGTGACGGCCAGCCGCGCGCTCGATCGGCGCCGCGGCCTTCGCGCCGATTGCTCCGCCGCGACGGGCTGCTCGAGCAATCGCCGAGTGGCTTCGATCTCGCGAACCGCGGCCAGATACTTCGAGCGCAGGCTGCCCGGCCCATCGGTGAAAACATTGCGCACGATCCAAATACGATGCTGCACGTGATCGAACACGATCATGCCGAGAAAAAACATCATCGCGGCATCGTCGGCGCCCACGTCGTCGCGCCCGGTGTCCGGAATGCGCTCGAACAATCGCACCATGTCGTAGGAAAAATATCCGATCGCGCCGGCGACCAGCGGCGGCAACCCCGGCACGCGCACCGGGCGATAGCGTTCCACGCGATGGCGCAGAAAATCGAGCGGGTTGGTCTGCTCCCACGAAACGCGCCCTTCGCCTTCCAGCACGCACGCGCCGCGAACGTAGCGAAACACTTCGACCGGATTCGCGCCGACAAACGTGTAGCGCGCAATCTTTTCTCCGCCCTCGACGCTCTCCAGCAAAAACGCGTAACGCGCCTGCCGCGCCAGACGCAGATACGCGGACACCGGCGTCAGCAAATCCGCCGTGAACGTCGAGTACACGGGAATCAGATTCCCGCCGCGCGCCAGACGCGAGAACGTTTTGAAGTCGGGCTGAATCGTTTCCTGCGTCATCGTCGCGCCAATTCCCTTTCCCCCCGTGCCAGCGCCTGATTCACCACGCGGCGCATCGCCGCTTCCGGCGCGCGCAGCCCGGTCCAGATTTCCCACTGGGCGATTCCCTGCGCGACGAACATGTCCACGCCGGAGATGGTTTCGATTCCGCGTCGGCGCGCGGCGCGCAGCAATTCGGTTTCGCGCGGCCGGTAAATCATATCCATTACGATACGGCAATCGAGTTCGCCGGCCCGCAGCGGCGACCCGCCGCCGGGATGCAGTCCGACCGGCGTGCAATTCACGATCGCATCGAAATGTTGCCGGCGTATCGCGCCGCGCTCGATCGCTTCTCCGCCCGCGGCGCTCGCCAGGCTGCGCGCCCGCGCCGGCCTGCGCGACCAGATCGAAACCTCCGCTCCGCCGCGCGCCAACGCAAATGCCGCCGCCCGCGCCGCTCCGCCCGCGCCAAGCAGCAACACGCGGCTGCCCGCCAGCCGCACGCGCCGCTCAAGCGCGCGCAGCACGCCGACGTAATCGGTATTGTAGCCGTACAGCTCTCCGCCCGCGCGCACCACCACGGTGTTCACGGCGCCAATCTCGCGCGCCAGCGGATCGCAATCGTCCAGCCGCCGCAGCATCTCTTCTTTGTGCGGCAGCGTGACGCTGAAGCCGGAAATTCCCAGCGGCCCGACGGCGCGCAGAAAATCGCGCAGCGCGAGCACGCGGAACGCAACATAGATCGCGTTCTGCCGCCGCAGCGCGAACGCCGCATTGTGCATCAGCGGCGAAAGCGAATGCGCCACGGGGTCGCCGATCACGGCGTAAACGCGCGTCTTGCGCGTCAGCCAACGCGCCCCGGCCGGCCGCCCGATTCCTCCGGCGCGCGCAAATTCTTCGAGCGATGTTTGCCCCGGCGCCGTCGCCACGGCCGCCGCAATCGGCGCGTACACCAGCGCGCTGCCTTCGCGCAACGCAAGCACCCGCGCCGCCTGCCCCATCTCACCCATCGGCACGATCACGCGACTGCGCCGCCCGCGCGCCAGCGCCACCAGCCGCGCCGCATCCTGAAACGAGCGGCACTCCGTCGCAATCTTGATGGCGTCCGCGCCGGCGCGCTCAAGACGCCGCACCACCGCGCCGAGATCCCGCGGCGTTCCCCGAAAGTCGTGAAACGAAATCAACACGCGCGCAGGACGCAGTTCGCGCCGCCGCCGCGCCGCCGGCCAATCGCGCACCGCCTCGATTTCAACATCGCACCATTGGCACCCGGCGCGCGCCGCCGCAGCCAGAGCTTCCTGCTGCTCCGCCGCCGAGTCCCGGAATCGCCCTCCGCCGCGCACCGAGCGGCAAGTGGCGATCAGCACCGCGCCTCCGCCCGGCGGATTAGCAGCCAAATGGCCCAGAAAAGCGGCCCTTTCGTCCGCGCTGGGGAGGTAGTCCAGGCGCAATTCAACCGTCCGCGTCTGCCGCAGCGTCCGCCGCAGCAGGCGCGCCATTTCCCGCGCGGTGCCCGCAGCCACAACTCCGCAGATACGATTCCCTGCGAACACCCACCCCTCCCTAGACGTAAACCTTTGCGGGAAACAACCTTAGTACCATGCGGGTATCAAAAGTGTAAAGCGGCCCGCAGTCCATTCTTGACCCACCGGAAGCCCCCTTGCTAGCGTGGTTTGGCAAGGCAACACCTCACCCGGGCACTTTAAGCTCCCGGCGTTTGGAGGAGCGCACTAATGAACCGACGAATATTCTCGATGTGTCTCAATCTAGGGGCAGTCCTGGTACTCTGCGCCGGCGTCGCTTCCGCGCAGAAGGAGCCCACCACGCCCACCGAAGACGACATGTTCTGCTCGAACGTCATTACGCCCGAGCCCCTGTCGCATGCCATCTACGTCATCGCGCCCGAGCAGGCCGAGCACCGCATCACGTCCATCACCCCCGATTTGCTCACGATCAACAAGGGCTCCGACGACGGCGTAAAAATCGGCGACCAATTCCTGGTGATGCGCGCCGAATCGGATCCCGTCGCCCACGAACAATACTTTAAGGGACAGAATCAATTGCTCCGCGCCATGGGCACGATGTACGTGGATTTGGGCCGCCTGCGCGTCGTCAACGTTCAGGCCAAGACGGCCATCGCCCAGGTAACTCACACCTGCGATTGGATTCAACGCGACGATATCGTGGTTCCGTTCGCCGATCGCCCGGCTCCCACGTACCATCCCGATACGCAATTCGATATTTTCGCGCCGCCCAGCGGTAAACCGGTCGGCATGCTGGTCACCACCAAAAACTTCGGCCAAACCGGCGGCTTCGGCACAACCGTGTACGTCAACCTGGGCAGCAAGCAGGGCGTTCAGGTGGGCGATTACGTCCGAATTTTCCGCCACGAAGGCGAAAGAAACGAACTGACCTATCAGGATAAAAACACAACCTACGAAATGTACGGTTTCGGTTCCGATCCCGTCCACTACACCTGGAAAGATCTCCCGCGCGAAGTCCTGGGCGAGGGCATCGTCGTCCGCGTAGGCCCGAACGCCGCCACGGTACTCGTGACGCACACCCGTATCGAATTCTTCGCCGGCGACTACGTCGAAATCGAATAGTCCCCGCGGCGTCGCGGCAAGCTTCAATCCCGAAGCCGCAACATTCAAGCCATATTGAACCAAGGGCCGGACGAAAACGTCCGGCCCTATTCATTTGCCCGTTCCGCGTTACCCCGTGATTCTCCGCGAATCTGTTCGGCCTCTGTGATCTCTGTGCCCTCTGTGGTAGACCTTCCGACCGCTTTTTGTCTTTTTTATCTCTCGCCGTCTACCGCCCCTACTCGCTCGCCGCCTCGGAAACCACTTCCGTCGTAAACGCAAACGTGCGCGTCGCCGGATCCTTCCACGCATCGCGCGAAAGCCCCGCCTTCGCGCAAGTTTCTTCCACAAATCGCTGCCACTGCCAGCGCTGCTCCACCGCAACTTGCGGCAGCAGCAGCCCGCGCCGCGATCCGCGCTGCACCACCAGCCCATGCCGCCCGATCTCAATCTCATTCGCGGCCATCGATTCAAGCGCGGAGAGCAGCGAAATCTCGATCTCAAGCTCACCCACTTCACTCTCTTCAACCGGCTCAAACCGCGGGTCATCCCGCGCCGCGGCCACGGCGCAATGCGCCACCACTTCGCCCATCGTCTCCACAGTTTCAATCTGCCCCACGCAGCCGCGCAGTCGCCCGCGATAACGAAGCGTCACAAACACCCCGGGCGCGGCAACCAGCGCAGAATCGGGATCACGTCGATGGGGGATTCGCGCCGGCCGTTCGCCGCGCGTTGCTTCCACGATGGCGCGCCGCGCGACGGCCAGCAAAGCGCGCCGCTCTTCACTACAATGTGGCGACATCCTGCGGCTTCTCGTGCCGATGCGCGTCAAGCACCGATAGCTTTCGCCGCTGCTTCACGCGATCGTCCAGCTGGCTCCAGAACTTCTTGAAATATTGCACCGCAGAACCCGTCGCGCTCACCACCACCAGCCACAGCAGCACGGTGCCCAGCCAATGAAATCGCGGCTGGTTCGCCGCCAGCATCACCGCGCAAACAGCCAGTATCTGCAGCACCATTTTCGTCTTGCCCAGCGCTGACGGCGGAATCGTGAATCCCTCGGCGGAGGCGATGTTGCGCAGCCCCTGCACCGTGATCTCACGCCCGATGATGATCACCGCCATCCAGCCCGGCACCAATCTCATCTGCACCAGCGAAATAAACGCCGCCGAAATCAGCAGCTTATCCGCAATCGGATCGAGAAGAATGCCCAGCGTCGTAATCTGTTTGCGCCGCCGCGCGAAGTAGCCGTCCGCCCAATCCGTGGCCGCCGCCGCCAGCAGGATCAGCACGCCCCACACCGCGAAATTCATCGGCAAGCCCCAGAAATTCAGGTTCGGCTGCTGCGTCAGCAAGACGACAACCAGTAGCGGAATGAAGAATATCCGCAGGATCGTCAAGCTGTTGGGCAGGTTCATTGGGGCACCCGGAGACACCAAACCGCGCGCGGCATGACGCCTCGAAAGACGTTCCGCGACACCAATCACAATATAGTCCCGGCACCACAGGCCGTCAACGCCCGGCCCTGCTGCGTGTGCCCTTGCAACCGATGAACCACGGCGAGTATCGATCCGGCGAAGTACGCCCTCAAACCAAACATAGACGCGCCTGAAAGCTGGCGCGGACTTGCGAACTCTTCTTCTTGCGCTCTCGCATCCCCGCACAGGTATACCTTCCAAAGGAAAGCTGCGCATAAACTCGGAAGGTGAGCGTCGGCGCGTCAATCGGGCTTGCCGCCGGAGGCTTCCGGTCTTGCTGTGGGTGATGCCCGCCGCGTTGCATCATTCGCAATCGTAGTACTCACCGGCTATCGCCCATCTTCCATTTCGTGAGTCACAATTGCCCAGACGGCGGGCTTCGATACCAGCAGGAAGCTCGTATGTTGATTCCGCCCGAGGCCCGCAAGCACCAGCTTTGCCGAACACCACAACCTCGGTAATGGGCTATTTTTAATCCACCCCGGCAATCCGTTCCGTCGCTGCGGCGACGAGCGCAAAGGAAAACGAGCGGCTTCGATGATCTCGACTACCGACGTCCTCACGCCGATTGGATTGATTATTTGCGCGTATAGCCTGATCGCGCCTGAAACCGTTGCCAACTTTTCCAGGGAACGATGGCTGCGAGCAGGCGATTCATGGTGGCCATGGAAACGCCAGTTCGCCAAATTCGTGCTGAAGCCGTGGTACCCGGCTTTCATACGCCTGTACGGGTTATTCGGTTTGGTTTATCTGCTCATTTATTTGTTTTTCTTCAGATTCTCAAAGTACCCCACCGCCGGACTTTGATCGTGAGCGGGCCTCCACGCCTGCCTGCCGGTAGACAGGGTGGGCAGGTTCTCTGTGCGCTCCGTGCCCTCTGTGTTAGTTTCCCCCCCCCGCATTTCCAAACTACCAAGTTCCACCAAGCGCCCGCGGCGCGCCCGGCAAATCCGGCCCGCCTCGATGGCATCAACTCGCATGGGCTCCGTCGCCCCAGAGTCCCGCCGTAGCCGCACAGTCCTCCGCGAGTCTCCGTTATCTCTGCGACTCTGCGTTATCTTTTTCCCCCATGCTCTCCGTATTCGAATACATTTCCTCTAAAATTAGCTTGACACATAAGTACTCCCCATGCTATATTTGTTGATGAACGCCGATCACAATTCGCGCCTTTTCGCCTCTAACCCTCCCAGAATCAACACTTCTGAGAAATCGATTTTTAACCCCTCTAGAATCAACACTTCCAAGACTCCTCGTATCTTATTCTCCGTAATGGGTTTGAAGTCTCCCAGAATCAACACTTCTGAGGGCGAAAATATACTTGACTCATCATGGTAAGCCTGCTAGTATCTGCTCATGCGAACCGAACCGAAGTCCCTACAGCAAGCGATTATATACTTCGCCAAGCCTGAGAACTGCATCGCCTACATCGTGGCGCGCCGCTGGCCGGATGGCGTTGTGTGCCCACGCTGCGACTCGAAAGAGGTTGCGTTCGTGCCGTCGCGCCAACTCTGGCAATGCAAGACTCGCCACGCCAAGTGTCAATTCTCCGTGAAAGTGGGAACCATCTTCGAGGATTCAGCTATCAGCTTGGACAAGTGGCTTACCGCGATGTGGATGGTTGCGAATTGCAAGAACGGCATCAGCTCCTATGAAGTCGCGCGCGATATTGGCGTCACTCAGAAATCGGCATGGTTCATGCTCCATCGGCTGCGTCTCGCGCTCCAAACCAAATCCACTGTGAAGCTAGGCGGGAACGGGAGCGAAGTCGAAGTGGATGAGACCTTCATCGGCGGGAAAGCTCGCAACATGCACTCTGCGCGACGCCAACGCCGATTAGCCGCGACTGGCGTAGGCGGCAAAGCTCCCGTCGTCGGAGTCCTAGAGCGTGGCAGCGAAGTCCGCGTTGCCGTGGTGCCGAGCCGACGCAAGCGCGAACTGCAATCGCA
>Ga0182015_10006792_pt1 | contig 11353 bp, 9 predicted proteins | sample 712P3MmetaG_FD_120478 | JGI IMG/M metagenome (GOLD analysis project Ga0182015, IMG submission 120478) | Permafrost microbial communities from Stordalen Mire, Sweden - 712P3M metaG | ecosystem: Environmental > Terrestrial > Soil > Wetlands > Permafrost | place: Sweden: Stordalen | collected...
CACCCCGGCGTACATCGCTGCGGCGGCACAAGGGGCGACCTTTGACGGCGAGTTGATGACCAGTTACTACCGCGACGAGATCTCCGGGCTGCCCGAGATGGGTGTCGTCGCCGACCGACTGTGGCGCCAGTCCGAGCTCACCCCGGCCGACATATCAACGGCCTTCCTCTACGACCACTTCACCCCCTTCGTACTGGTACAACTCGAGGAACTCGGCTTCTGCGCCCGGGGGGAGGCGAAGGACTTCGCCACTGTCGAGAATCTCTCGATCGGCGGAACTTTGCCGATCAACACCTCGGGCGGGCTGTTGGGCGAGGCCTACATCCACGGGATGAACGGCATCACCGAGGCCGTTCGCCAGGTTCGAGGGACTTCATGCAACCAGATTGCCGACGTCGAACACGTCCTCGTTACCTCCGGCACGGGTGTGCCAACGAGCGGCCTGATCCTCGGCGCCTCGGGCTAAGGCGACGGAGCGGGTTCCACGATCTGGTCGAGAGCGCCTTCCCAGGCTTTCGACGGGTGCGAGTTCACGGCAGCGGGCGAAGTCAGAGGTCGGGAAGAGACTTCGGTATGAGGTCAGCCGACGCGTTGCCGTCGACTTCAAGCAGCTTTCCCGTAACCCAGGACGCTGCTGGCGAAGCCAGATACAGCACGGCTGCTGCGATGTCCACAGGCACCCCGTTTCGCCGCATCGGCGTTCGCTCCGCCATCACCATCCGCAAATCGTCCGCTTGGACGTCGAGGTACCGCTGCAGGGCGTCGGTCTCGACGGCACCCGGCAAGACCGCGTTGACGCGGACTCGGGGGGCGAGGTCCATTGCCATCATCCGGGTGAGGTGCGAGATCGCCGCCTTGATGGTGCCGTGGGTAAGACCACCACGAGTCGTCCGGGAACCGGCGACGGAACTGATGTTGACGATGGAGCCTCCACCGCGTCGGAGTAGATGGGGAACGGCGAGCCGGCTGAGCTCAAAGGTGGCCGAGACGTTGAAGTGGAACGAGGCTTCGAGGTTCTCGATGGTCGTATCGAGGAAGGGGAAGGACTGCGAACCCCCCGCGTTGTTGATGACGACATCGAGCCCACCGAACTCCGCCACGACCGACGCCACCAGGTCAGGAAGCATCCCGAGTTTGTTCATATCGGCGGGGAGGACCAGAGCTCGTCGACCACGCCGGCGGATCTGATCGGCCACCTGCTCCAGGTCGGTGCGGGTCCTCGCCACAATGGCGACATCGGCGCCCGCCTCGGCGAGACCGATCGCAATGCCGGCCCCGATCCCTTTCCCGGCGCCGGTGACAATGGCGACCTTGTCCGTCAGGAGGAATTGCAGCGGCAGCGGCAGCGGCAGCGGCAGCGGCAGCGGCTGGCTCTCACCGGTGGACATCATCCCCTCCCCTCGGTTTGTTTGACGCGTTGACGTAGCAAGTTACCTCGGGTGGTTCTGCCACGTCAGGCATGCCTCCTGCACGGAAAATAGCACTTGCCTTCCGAGGTTGTGCTGCTGTTGGGTTTGGGTCGATATCGCAGCGACATGCGTCCGGGATACTTACACCAATGAATCGCCCGAATTGAATAGCAATGGTTACCCCTCGCGACCATGCGCGACGGAAAGTTGGTGCCGCTTGCGGGAAGCGGCGAATTCATCGTCGTGACTCCATCAGCGACGGATCCGACACCGGTGAAGCGACCAAAGGGCGGCGATCGTCAGACGCTCATTAGGGACAAACAGACACTTGCCTGGTATGCGCCGCATCGCGCCATAATCGCTCTCGGGCTGATCCTGACGGTTGTCGCAGTAGGTGGGGGCACCTTGGGAGTCGTCAACTCGGCCCGGGCCGAGGATGCGATTACCGTTGTTAGTGACCGCTACCTGGTCCTCCAGCCTCCGGTGCGCGAGGTACGCGCAGCGGTGGCAAGCTTCCAGGTGCTGGCCGAAGAAGCGTTCGTCGGATCGGCGTCCGACGCCACGCTTCTGACTTCGGCGGTGGCCGACTCCAATACCACTGACGCAACCTACTTGCGTCTTCAGCATCTTCTTGCCGCACCGGGTAACTCATCCCTTTCTCCGCACCTAGATGCGGACATGAGCGCGTACGTCGCGGCGCGTTCAAACCTCGGTGTCTATCTGGCTGGCGAGAAGCCATCGCCACAAACGAAACAAATCGCTGCAGTAGAACAGACGGCGGACGCGAAATTGGATGCGGCCCTCGGTTCGTTGCAGGCGACCATCACCAACCGCTTGATTGCGACTACCGATCAGGCCAAAGCGGCAGCGAACGCATCTCGGATTGGTCTTCTTTGGTGCCTGGTGATCGGCGTGGCCTTCGCCATTGCTGTTACCACGTGGCTGGCCCGAAAGGCGTTACGAGTCGAGCAGGAGTGGACCCGTAGGGACGGAGTGCAACTCGATCTCGCCCAACGCACTGAGTTCGAGGCGCGCCTGCAGCGAGCGCTCGAAATGGCCAAGGCGGAAGTGCCGGTATTTGACCTCGTGGCCGAGGCACTCGGCGTCGCCGCACCCGACCTGTTCGGGGAATTGCTTCTGGCCGATTCGAGCCGAGCCCACTTCCGCCAAGTACTCGTCAGGCCCGTCGACGCCCATGAAATCGGCTGTGGCGTCGTGTCCCCCGAGGACTGCCCGCCGCCGCCCGTGGGCAATCGTTGGTCTTTCCCTCTAGTACCGCACTCGATGCGTGCCCCAACCTACGAGGTCGAGGATGTTCTGCACTGTGTGTTCCGGTAAGCATCAGCGGTAACTCCGTCGGGGTATTCCATGTGACCGCGGTTGAGGGCGCCGCGCCACCCGAGTACGTGCGACGCGATGTCGAGGTGGTAGCCCGCCGGGCTTCGGAACGTTTGGCGATGTTGCGCGCCTTCGAACTCTCTCAGACCGAGGCCAACAGTGACTCCCTGACGGGTCTGCTCACGCGTCGTAGTCTTGAGAGCGGGGTACGCGACCTCCAAGAAAGCGGACTGTCCTACGCAGTTGCCTATGGCGACCTCGACCATTTCAAACAGCTCAATGACGTCTTCGGGCACGACGCCGGCGATCGGGCCCTCCGCACCTTCTCGCACGTGCTGAGAGACTCTCTACGACCTTCCGACATCCCCTGTCGCTACGGTGGAGAGGAGTTCGTCATCGTCCTCCCTGGCTGCGCGATTCCTGAAGCCGTGCAAGTGCTCGAACGGGTGATGCAGCGTACGGCAGAGCGTCTCGCGGCGGGCCACCACCCTAGTTTCACGGTAAGTTTCGGGTTGGCCTCATCGGACCAGGCCGCTGAATTCCATCAAGTGGTTGCTCTGGCTGACGAAGCTCTCCTCCAGGCGAAATCTGGCGGACGCAACAAGATCGTTATGGCGATTGGCGACCACACCTTGGCCCCATGCAACGCACCGAACATTGAGTTGGCGGCGTCCTAACAAAGCCGGCCTGTTGGGATTCTTTCGTTATTCCCTACCGGAACGACCCGGCCAGGTCAACCAACATCCCACCGGTGCGACTCAGCAATGTACCGAGACAGGTCAGCTGCAGTTGTCCACCAGCAGCCCGACGACCACCCGTCGGGTGTCGCCCACCACGTCACCCATCGGGCCGTGCCCAAATCCTGGGTCAGCGACGGTCCACTCCACTCGGGGTTCATGGCCGAATGCGGAGGTCTACGGTCGTCACTTCCAGGAGCCCCGGTTGGGAATCCACGGCAAACGGACCATTGACAGGGAGTTATATAACCGTTATCCTCATGCATAACCGTTATACCGGAGGAAAGATGCAGCAGGAAGTCGTACTGGCGATGCTGGCGAAGGAGCCCTCTCAGGGCTACCAGCTGCGGGCCCGGCTCAACGACGCGCTCGGACCCCTCGGCGAGGCGCTGAACGCCGGCCAGATCTACGTCGTCCTGGGTCGCTTGGAGAAGGCCGGCCTGATCGGTCTCGACGGGGACGCCACGACCAGGGACCACGAGCGCAAGGTCTACGTGCTCACCGCCATGGGCCAAGAGCGCGTCAGCGAGTGGCTCGCCGAGGTCAGCTGGCCGAAGCCCGACCTCGCCGAGTTTCACCTGAAGCTCATCGCCGCTGCCCAGGCCGGACTGGCCGACCCGATCAGCATTGTCGATGCACAGCGCCGGGAGCTGCTTCGGCGACTCCGCGACGCCCAACGAGCCGAGATGGAGGAGCCCGACGGCTCGGACGCCGCGCTCTTGCTCGAAGGAATCGTGCTCCGCCTGCAAGCGGACCTCCGCTGGCTGGAGGCCTGCGAGGGGACCTGGACAACTCGAAGGAGAAAGCAATGAAGGAGGAAGCAATGAGGAAAGAGGAAGCAATGACGAACGTTGGAGCGGCCCTGCTCCGAACGGAGGGTCTTCGAAAGGAATACGGACGCGACGAGAGCCTCGTCCGCGCCGTCGACCATGTCGATCTCGAAGTCGCCCGGGGCGAGACCCTGGCCATCATGGGGCCTAGCGGGTGCGGGAAGTCGACTCTCCTCCACCTCCTCGGCGGGCTCGACCAGCCCAGCGGAGGCGAACTGTGGCTCAACGGTCGGCGTATCGACCACCTCAGCGAACGTGGCCTCGCCAATCTGCGCCGGCGGGAGATCGGCTTCGTCTTTCAGGCCTACCACCTCATGGACGAGTTGACCGCTCGGGAGAACGTCGAGCTGCCAGCGCTTCTTGCCGGGCGCTCTCCGCGCCGGGCGCGACAGCGCGCCCTCGCACTCCTCGACCAGGTTGGGCTGGCGGACCGAGGCAACCACCTCCCCTCTGCTCTCTCTGGCGGCCAGCGACAACGCGTCGCGATCGCCCGTGCACTCGTGAACGAGCCGCTAGTCGTGCTCGCCGACGAGCCGACCGGCAACCTCGACAGCGCGGCGACGCTCGAGGTCCTTCGGCTCTTCGATCACCTCCACGCCTCGGGACTGACCCTTGTCATCGTCACCCACGATGAGCGCGTCGCCGCCACCGCCGACCGAATCGCCTCGATGCGTGATGGCGCCCTCGTCGACGAGACCCGACTGACCGGCGGCACGCAGGGCAACCTCCGCGACCTCATCTCCCTGGAGCGATAGAAATGGGTACCTCACTCCTCGTCTTTCGTCTCGCCGCGCGCGACGTGCGCCGCCACCTCGCACAGGCCGTTCTTCTCGTCGTGGCGATCGCCGCGGCGGCGGCCACGCTCACCATGGCGCTCGCTCTGAACGGCGTGACCACCCAACACCCCTACGCGGCCACCCGCGCCGCCACGAAGGGCCCTGACGTGGTCGCCTATCTCACCTCAGCCGGCCAAGCCACGAAGCTCGTTGACGCGGCCGGAGTGGCGGACCACAGCGGCCCGTACTCGGTCGCCTCGGGCACGATCCGCTTCGACGGGCGCGTTGCCGACGTCTTTGCCGAGGGGCGCAGTGCGGCGCCAACGGCGGTCGACCAGCCCCTGCTCACGGCCGGGAACTGGGTGCGACCGGACGGCCTCGTCGTCGAACGCACCTTCGCCGACGCCCTCGGCGTCTCGGTGGGAGATCACGTCACCTTGAACGGCAAGTCGTTCAGCGTCGCCGGCATCGCCGTGACCGCCGCCCAGGCGCCCTATCCGAACCTGTGCAATGGCACGCTTCTGGCGAGCACTCCCGCGGTGTCGAAGTTCTCGAATGCCTGCCCGGCGTCGTTCAACATCCCGCTTCTCTCGCTCCCGGGACACAGGGAACTCAGTAGCGCTGACGACGTCGGTCAGATCTGGACAACCGAGACGGACGCGATCGGGCTGACGTCAAAAACAAGCCCGCTCACGATGTACGCCCTCAACCTGAAACTGACGCATTCCGACGATGCCGCGGCGTTCGTGTATGACCGCGCCGCGCCCACGTTCGGCCAGTCGACCGCTCCGACCTTCTCGAACTGGGAAGGGCTCGCCTCGGAAGACGCGAAGTTGGTCCAGGACGGGCAGGGCGTGCTCCAGCCGGGCGCTCTGCTCCTCGGACTTCTCGCGATTGCGAGCGTGGCGGTCCTCGTCGGGCGCCGACTGTCGGAGTACGCCCGCCGGGTCGGCCTCCTGAAGGCGGTCGGTGCCAAGCCGAGCATGGTCGCGGCCACCTTCCTCGTCGAGAACCTGGTGCTCGCGCTCTTCGCCGCAGTGGTCGGGCTAGTCGCTGGCTGGCTGGTCTCACCGCTCCTGACCCAGCCCGGCGCAGCACTCATCGGCACCGCAGGCACACCAACGCTCTCAGCGAGCACGGTGGCCGAGGTCATCGGGTTGGCGATTGTGGTGTCGCTCGCGGCGACGCTCGTCCCCGCCATCCGCGCCGCACGCAGCAGCACCGTCGCCGCGCTGAATGACGTCGCCCGCCCGCCGCGGCGCCGGGGAAGGTTCATCCGGATGTCAAGCAGGCTGCCGATCCCGGCGCTGTTCGGGCTGCGGCTGGTGGCGCGCCGCCCCCGCCGGGCGGTTCTCAGCGCAGCGAACATCGCCGTCACGGTCACCGGCATCGTGACGGTGCTCGCCTTTCACGCCTATGCCGACGCCAGACTGGCAGGTTCGTCAGCACTTACAGCCGGCGGCCTGTCCAATCCGGTCGTCAACCGGGACGAGCAGATGCTCACGATCATCACGATCATGCTCGTCACGCTCGCGGTGCTGAACGCGCTCTTCACGACGTGGGCGATGGTGCTCGACGCCCGACACTCCTCGGCGCTCATGCGTGCGCTCGGCGCTCGGACCCGACAGGTCAGCTCCGGACTCGTCTTCGCGCAGGTCCTCTCAGCGCTCCCGGGGGCCATCCTCGGCATCCCCCTCGGCTTCTTGCTGTTCAAGGCCGCCGTCCACGGAGGAACCTTGCCCCCGCCGACCTGGCTCGCCGCCGCCGTACTCGGGGCGATCGTCGCGATGGCCGCGCTCACCGTCGTGCCTGCTCGGATCGGGGCAAGACAGCCAGTGACCGAAGCGCTCCAAGCCGAGGCGGCCTGAGCCACTTCCGATCTGACGACGTGCGAGACGCGCCGAATCCCCGGATTAGGAGACATTGCTTGTCGAGTTCGCGAGGCCTACCTCTGCCATGTTCGAGCCAAGCCCTTGGCTCCTGGGCCTTTAATTCACTCCAACGGGCTTGATCCTGCCGAAGAGGATCCTTTACTCAGGTTCCCGTAGGGTTCATCTTGATCACGGCGAAGACGGCACCGTCGGGATCCGAGAGCACCGCGAAGCGCCCGGGAGGAATATCCATCGGAGGAAGCAGTGTCGTCGCCCCCACCATGGTCGCCTGCGAAACGGTGGCATCGGTGTCGTCCACCGCAAAGTAGACGAGCCAGTGGGCCGGTACCTCGGCCGGCACCATGTCGGGCGTTGCCTGCATCCCTGCCACGGGCTTGTCCCCCAGCCTCCACTCGGTGTAGCTCATGCCACCCATGTCCATGTCGTTTGCCTTCCACCCGAACACTTCCGTGTAAAAGGCTTTGGCGCTTGGGACGTCTCGGGTGTTGAGCTCGCTCCAGACGAACGAACCGGGCTCGTTGGCCAACTCAGCGCCATTGAAGGTCTTTGGTTGCCAGATGCCGATCGCCGCTCCAGTTGGGTCGGCGAAGACGGCCATGCGCCCGATATCGGATACGTCCATGGGTTCGACGAACACCGCCGCGCCAGCCTTCTTGGCCAGGTCGGTCGTCGCGTCGGCGTCGTCGACAGAGACATAGCTCGTCCAGGTGCTGGGCTGACCCTCCATCATGACCGCCATGTTGCCGGCCACCGTCTTTCCCTCCTTGCGGAGAATGGTGTAATGCCCCATCTCCTCGCCTTGGTCCTCGGCTTCCCAGCCGAAGAGGCCGCCGTAGAAGGAGTTGGAGACGGCCAGGTCCTTGGCAGCGTGGTCGACCCATGACGGGGTTCCGACGGGGTACGAGGTGAACTCGGGCATCTGCACTCCTCCTGTTGATCGCTTCGCTAATTTCTCCTCGGGTGCAGCGTACCCACCGCCCCGTCGTCGTGCTTCCGCGATGTCCGACGGAGCCCGCATTCAGGCGTGGTGGGGTTGAGTATCACCGAACACCCGTGTCTCCGTGGACTCATTCCAGGGGCTGGAGACCCGCAGCGTTGAGTAGGTAGGCCGCCGCCACGCCGTCATCGATTGCCAGACGGACGATGCTCGTGGCGGCCTGGTCGAGCGTGAGACCCGGGCCGGGCGGGGCGACGCTCGAGCCACTGTACGCCTCGGTTTAGAGACGGCCGAGATCGGTCTCCGGCGTCAGCTGGGGCAGGACGGACACGAAGCGGATGTCCGATCCGATCCGCTCTGCTTCGGAGCGTGCGTAGGAGCTGATGAACTTGATCGTGGCCTTTGCGCCGGCATAGCCACCGCTGAGCGGCGACCCACGCAGAGCCGCACCACTCGACAAGCTGATCACCACCGAGCCGGGGTCGAGTGGTGACGTCAGAGCCTCGCGGACGAAGTTAAAAGCCTGTCGCACATCGACGTTCCAGTTGGTGCTGAAGTTTTCCCAGGTCTGGTCCTGCAGCCGGGCAACAGTCGGGGTGGCACCGGCATTGAGCACAAGGGTGCCGGGTCGATACTGGGACATCAGCCGAGCGGGAAGCTTCGGGTCGGCCACATCGGCCACTTCGGGAGTTAAGGCGTCGCCGAGCTGTTCCCTGAGTTCGGCGAGCAGCTCTCGGTTACGAGCAACACCCACGACATGGGCACCTCGCTCGACGAGGGAGACGGAGATGGCCCGTCCGAAACCCCGGCTTGCACCGGTGACGAGCGCAGTTGTACCTGCGAGTTGGCGAACAGTCATGTTTACCTTCTTCTTTCTGGCTGGTTTGGTTAGCGTGATGAGTGGATTGGATGCTCTGCGGGCCGACCCGGCGGTCTCTGAGACTGACGCCTCTGCCGGCACCAGGCCCTTGCGTGGAGGTCAATCGGCCACGGCATCTGTGAGTTCAGGCGGAGCGACGACGTCTCGTTGCTGGGTACTCCCTGCCGCTTTGGCAGTCTTCGACCGCCCGGTAAGCACGAAGGCCATTGGGACGGCAACCAATCCGGTGAGACCGCATACCCACAGCGCCGAGGTGAACCCACCTGTAAGGGCAGTGGCGGATGCGTAGCCGTGATGAAGCAGCGTGTGGAAGCGAGAGGCTGCGATGGATGACGCGACCGCGACTCCGATCGCACCGCCGAGTTGTTGCGACGTGCTGATGAGCCCCGAGGCCACTCCGGCATCGCGCTCGGTGACCCCGGTGAGGGCGCCGATCGCCACAGGGATGAAAGCAAAGGCGACGCCGATCCCCGCCACGAAGAACGGCCCTGCTAAGTCCTGCCAGAAGTTCCCGTGCGGTGGAATACGCGTGGCCCACAGGATGCCGGCTCCCACGAGAGTCATCCCGAACACCATGACCCGCTTGGCCGAGGTCTTTGTGACCAGTTTCTGGGACGGTCCGGCGAAGGCCAAGGCGGTCACCGAAGAGGTCAGCCAGGCCAGCCCGGTCTTGAGGGCCGAAAACCCGAGGACTTGCTGCATGTACAGCGTGCCGACGAAGATGAAGGTGTAGAAGCTCGCGGTGAGCAAGAACCCAACGGCGTTGGAGCCGGCCACGCCGCGCAAGCGGAACAGGCGCAGCGGCAGCAGCGGTGCTTCGACGTGGGTCTCGATGACGAAGAACACCCCGAGCAGAGCTGCCGCCAGGGTGAGCATGGTGATGGTCTGAGCGGTGACCCAGCCAACCTGCGGCGCCTCCGAGATAGCATAGACGAGCACCACCAGCGCCGATGTGATGGCGGCCGCTCCGAATGGGTCATAACGACGCCGCGCCGCGCTGACCTTGCTTTCGGGGACGACCTTGCGCGCCAAAGCCAGGGCGCCCGCTCCGATGGGCACGTTGAGAAAGAAGATGTACTGCCACCCCACATAGCGGGTGAGCAGTCCGCCGGCGAGCAACCCGACCGTGGCCCCCATGGCGCCCATGGCCCCCCAGATCCCGAGAGCCTTGTTGCGCTCGGCGCCCTCGGGGAACATGTTCATCACGATGGAGAGCGCGGCCGGCAGGACGATGGCCGCTCCCAAGCCCTGGAGCCCACGCATGAGGATCAGGAAAGTGTCCGACGTGGCCAACCCACACGCAAGGGACGCAGCGGAGAAGACGAATAGGCCCACCATGAGCAGGCGTCGACGCCCCAGCAGGTCGGCGGCCCGCCCGCCGAGGAGCAGGAAGCCGCCGAAGGTCAAGCCGTAGGCGGTGACCACCCACTGCAGGTCGGACTCGGGGAAATGGAGCTTCACGCCGATGGTCGGCAGGGCCACGTTGACGATGGTGAGGTCCACGATGGTCATGAAGTACGCCACGACCAGCAGCCCGAAGGCCCGCCATCGCCGCACGCCCTCCTCGGAAACGATCTCGTGCGCCGTTTGGGCTCGGAGGGAAGCTCCCAGGTGAGAGGGAAACGCAATCCGCCGTCGCTCCTTGGTGGGGTCTGAAGGGGGGCTGACCAGCGCCATCGTGAGTCTCCTGTCTGGTTGTCGGTTCCTACGACAGTTGAAACACCGGGCCGCAGCCGGATTGAGCGATGAATCTGCGGCACGCTTGGTGTTACAACCTCCAGGAGGTCTCATATGGAAACGAAGCGGGAATCGATGACCGATTCGGTGTTGGCCAGGGCCAAGTGCGGCGACAGCGCTGCCTTCGCCGAGCTCACCGATCCCTACCGCCGGGAGCTCCATGTGCATTGTTACCGGATCCTCGGATCGTTCCAGGACGCCGAGGACTTACTCCAGGAGACTCTGTTGTCAGCATGGCAGGCACTCGATCGCTTCGATGGGCGCTCGCTACGGGCGTGGCTGTACCGCGTCGCCACCAACCGGTGCCTGAACCATCTCCGCGACTCTTCGCGCCGCCCGAAGGTCACCACCGCGGTTGGTTCGGAGTCACCGTTCGCCGGCGCGGCACATTCGGACGAGCTGTGGTGGATCGAGCCATACCCGGACGCCTTGATCGATGCCGTCGAACCGGGCCCAGAGGCTCGCTACGACGCGCGGGAATCCATCGCGCTCTCTTTCGTGGCAGGGCTACAACATCTGCCGACCCAGCAACGAGCCGCGCTGGTCCTGCGCGACGTCCTCGGCTTCTCGGCCGCCGAGGTTGCAGAGATGCTCGACTCGACGGCGGCGTCGGTCAACAGCGCGCTCCAGCGGGCCCGCGCTGGCTTGGAACACTCGAGCGGTCCCGATCGCGTGACACTCCCACGATCCCCTCACGAGGCAGAGGTCGTCGACCGATTCGTCGACGCCATCCAGCAGGGCGATCTCGATCGCGTCGTCGCGCTGCTCACCGACGACGCCAGGCTCACGATGCCGCCCGAGCCCTTCGAGTTCCACG
>Ga0182015_10006795_pt1 | contig 11352 bp, 8 predicted proteins | sample 712P3MmetaG_FD_120478 | JGI IMG/M metagenome (GOLD analysis project Ga0182015, IMG submission 120478) | Permafrost microbial communities from Stordalen Mire, Sweden - 712P3M metaG | ecosystem: Environmental > Terrestrial > Soil > Wetlands > Permafrost | place: Sweden: Stordalen | collected...
AAGAACCCGCCGAGCAGCGCGAGCGCCAGGCCGAAATCATTGCCCGGCAGAACGAAAAAAAATGTCGACGCGATGCCGATCACCGGCGCCACCGCGTCCACCAAAAGCCACGCCATGCCTTTCCTGCGGGCGCCGCGATTCCGGAGGACGATGTTCATGGTGTTGATGCCATCGGAGAAATCATGGGTCAGCACGGCGATCGCGACGATCATGCCGACGGCTCTCGAGGTTTGGAACGCCACGCCGATGGCTACGCCGTCGAGCAGGCTGTGAATGCACAGCACGGACGCGGCGAAGCCCGCGCGATGGGCGACGTCGCCATGGAACGAGAGAATCCGATCGAGAACCAGATAAGCCAGGAATCCGGCTGCGGTCCAGGAGAGAATGACGGCCGGGCCGTGAAATCTCGTGCCGATCGAGATCGCTTCGGGAAGCAGGTCGAAGAAGGCGACTGCGATCACCGCACCGGCGCTGAATCCCAGGATCAAGTGCAGCTTGTCGCGCAACTTCAGGGCCAACAACCCGCCCGCCAGGGTGCTCGCAAAGGCCGCGGCGGCGATGATGGTCAATAACACGATCAACTCGTTCCTCGAATGCATATGCGCGCACGGCCCCCCGGCAGCACCGACGGCGGAGTATATTGCCGGGCATCGCAAAACCGATCAGGGGGCAACGTGAGTTACGAGGCATATCATAAACGTAAAATCGGCCAGCATCTGCTGAAGGCTGAAACCCAGATGATGGGCTACGGCTACGATCCCGCGTTGTCCGAGGGCTCGTTGAAGCCTCCCATATTTCTGACTTCGACATTCGTCTTCAAGACCGCCCAGGACGGCAAGGATTTCTTCGACTACACATCGGGGCGCCGCGAACCCGGAGCGGGACAATCATCCGGTCTGGTGTACTCGCGCTTCAACAATCCGAACCTGGAGGTGCTCGAGGATCGCTTGGCGCTGTGGGAGGAAAGCGAGGCGGCGGCGGTATTTTCGAGCGGCATGTCGGCCATTTCCACGGCATTGTGGACGTACGTGCGGCCGGGCGATGTCATATTGATGAGTCAACCGCTGTACGGCGGCACAGAGACCCTGATCGAGAAGACCTTTCCCCAGTTCGGCGTGAGCGCGGTGAGCTTTACCGAAGGATGTGACCGTGCCGCCGTGGGCGAAGCCGCGGAGAGGGCCTTGGCCAAGGCCCGGGAGGCGGGCGGCAGGGTTTGCCTCGTCATGACCGAGACGCCCGCGAATCCGACCAACAGTTTGGTCGATCTCGAGTTGATGCGCGACATTTCCGGGCAGATCGGCAAACGGCAGGGCGGCGCGCGGCCGCCGGTCCTGGTCGACAATACGTTTCTGGGCCCCGTATTCCAGCGGCCATTGGCGCACGGCGCGGACCTGGTGATGTACTCCTTGACCAAATACGTTGGCGGCCATTCCGACCTGGTCGCCGGCGGTGTGGCGGGCGGCCGCGATGTCGTCGGACCCATCAAAAAACTGCGGGGCGCCCTCGGCACTCAGCTCGATCCGAACACGGCGTGGATGATCATGCGATCCATGGAGACGCTGTCCCTGCGCATGCACAAATCGGCGCAGAACGCGGCATTGGTGGCGGACTTCCTGAGGCGGCATCCGAAGATCGCCGCAGTGAATTATCTGGGCTTCATCGAGAAGGATGATCAGCGCCGCAAAGTTTTCGAGAGGCAATGCCAGAGCGCGGGATCGACATTCGGGTTTGCGGTCAAAGGCGGCGAGGCCGAGGCGTTCCGATTTCTGGACACACTTCAGGTCATCAAGCTGGCCGTGAGCCTGGGGGGCACCGAGTCGCTGATATCTCATCCCGCGAGCACGACGCATTCCGGCTTGTCGAAGGCGACGCGGGATCGGATAGGCATCACCGATGCGCTGATCCGTCTCTCCGTGGGCATCGAGGATGCCGGTGATTTGATTGCCGACCTGGGGGCTGCGCTCGATGCGATCTGACCGGATGAATGCGATTCCATTGCTCGTCCTGGCGGGCGCCGTCCTGGCATCCACGATGAGCGCCGGCGCGACGACCGCGCCGATGTCCCAAACGCCGTCGGCGCCGGCGGCTTTTTGAGGCAGCGCCGGGCCGGACGGCATACATTATGTTAAAGGTGGCGCATCGTTCTGAATAAGTTGGGTTTTTGTTTGCCCTGTCCACCGATCGGCCTGCTCTGCGTTGTCCATATTGAGAGATAATGTTCGATAGCGTTTTCTGTCCAAAGAGAGTGGCAATCATGATTACCAAAGGTTGGCGCGTTTCGATGGCGGCGGGTGTCCTCGGGGCAGCGTGCGCGGTGGCGGTGGCGGCGCCGGCGTTAGCGGAAGGTCACACCGGCGGCGGACATGCCAGCGGCGGACATTCGAGCAGCGGGCACGCCGCTGGAGGCGGGCATTACGGAGGCGGCGCGCATGTCGCGGCCACCGGGCGTTACGGCGGCGCCGCGCATGCCTATGGCGGATATGGCGGGACCACCCATGCTTATTCGGGCGGCGGCTGGGGGGGACATCCCGCCTATGGCTATCCCGGCGGCGGTGGCTTTCACGGATACTCGACGGGCGCCTATTGGGGTGGCGGGTATTGGCGGGGCGGCTATTGGCCGCGCGCGTACTACGGCCTGGGTTTCGCGTGGTTTTTGCCGGGCCTGCCATTGGCCTATGCGACGTATTGGTGGGGCGGCATACCTTACTACTATGCCAACGACGTCTATTACACCTGGAATCCGTCCTACAACGGCTATACGGCCACCGATCCGCCGCCGGTCGCGGACCCCTCAGCGGCTTCCGGTGAAGGGGCTGCGGCGCCGCCGGGTGCATCCCAACCCGCGCCGTCGATGGAACCGGGCCCGGGCGCCGGCGAACAGATTTTCATGTATCCGATGAGTGGTCAGAGTGAACAGCAACAGTCCATCGACCGGCGCGAATGCCAGCAGTGGGCAGGGTCTCAGGCGGGGCAGGGCGGCGCCAACGCCAACGACTTCCGGCGCGCGATGATGGCCTGCGTTCAGGGCCGCGGGTATACCGCGAACTGAGCGGGGGTTTCTGCCAGCGCGTGGAACGTTACCGCCAGCCCGTGGAAGGTTACTGCCGGCAGGTGGAACGTTTCTGCCAGCCCGTGGAAGATTACTGCCAGCAGGTGGAAGTGGTCACCGCGCCGATTCCGGTCGTGCTGCTGGCGAATTGAGTGCCGGTGTTGTCGACCGCGTAGTACTGGCACTGAGCATCCTTCGCCTGGCTGGTGCCGGTCACCGGAACCGCGGCCACGATGAAGCTCGAGCCGGTCGCGGTGGCGCTGGCGGCGTCGCACGCCGTCGTGGTGGCTGCCCCGCCGACCGCCGTGCCAGGGCAGGCATAAATGTCGTAGTAGCCGCTGCCCACGAGTTGGGGAAAGCTGGCCGTGGAACTTGCGGCCACATAACCCAGATTCGCCGGCGAATTGGTGTACGTGTTGTTGAGGCTGAAATACTTCGCCTCGCGGGCCGCGAGATCCAGCACCGCGGTCTTGGCATCGGTGCGGCGCGACTGGCGGATCTGCGACTGATACGTCGGGACCGCGATCGCGAACAGGATGGACGCCACCACCACCACGATCATCAATTCGATCAGGGTAAAACCCGCGGACTGACGGCCTGCACTAATTCGTGTCATGGTGATTCTCCGCTATCGCCGCTGCGACCAGGTGACCCGGTTCCCGCTCAGCGGACAACTCGGCGCTACCCGCGTCGAGTTGCCGGTACCCGATGAGGTCTGGTAGACGAGGTAGGTTTGATTCACGGAACAGCCGGCCACATTGCTGAACGGATTGGCGTAGATGCTGGGACCACTGCTGCCGCCGCCGCTGCCGGTGCCACTGCCCGAACCGCCGGAACCACCCGAGCCGCCCGATGTGCCGCCGCCCGTCGCCGTGGTCACGATGAAGCCCGAGCCCGTCGCATTGGTCTGCACGCCCACCGCACCGCTGTCGGTGTTGTTCACGAAGAAGTTCTGGTTGACGCTGCTGCCCGACGTGCCGGTGGTCGTGGACGTCGAGACGCCGCCCGTGGACAGGTTGATGGCATAGGTGAAGCCGCTATTGACGTTCGCGGTGCATGCGAGCACCGAATTGTTCGCCGGTATCACCGAGTTGACCACGAAGGCGTTGCCCACCAGTTCCGGGTTGTAAATGACCTGTTCCGATGCGCCGATCAGATTTGCGTACCAGCCGAAGCTCTTGTTCGAGCTGCACAGGGTGGTGCCGGCCCAGCATATGGCCGACGTGGTCATGTCCACCGTGCCCGCGGATGAGTTGAGCGTCATGACCTGCGCAGTCAGATTCGACGCTGCCAGTGTGTAGGGCGAGGACAGGCCGGTATGGGTGCTGAAATTCGTGGCGCCGGTGTTCAGGCTGGCGTACTGGACGGACGACCCGGAATTCCAGGTGCTGAAGTTCCAATCCCAGACCGCATAAAGAGCCTGTGTGCCGGCGGCATAGGTGGTGCCGCTGGAGTTGGTCAGCGGGAACTGCCGGCCCGTGCCGAAGGCGACCATGATCTGCGTGCCCGGCGAATTGACCACGGCGGCGATCAGCAGGCTGGAGGTGATGGGCTGGCTGGTGCCCGCCGAAAACAGCGGGGCCGAAGAGGCCGCCCAGGAACTCGGGCTCGCGCTGGTCAGATCGAAGCGCCAGACATTCCCGAGCAGATCGCCCGCATATACGTAGTCGGTGATATGGTCGCCGTCCAGATCCACCGGCGTCACGTAGGCGATGCCGTCGCTGCTGCCGCTCTTGCCGGTGCTGAGATAGTAGAAGGTCCGGGCGCCGGTCGCCTGAGCGACCGTCATGATGTAGATGCCGGCGTCGCCGCTGGTGCTGCCGAAGCCGTTGCCGAAAATCACAGCCCAGTCGCCGTTGTGCAGCCGGCGGATCACCGGCGTGCCGTAGGTGTTGCCCAGATTGTTGGCGCAGTTCGTGACGTTGCTGCAGGTCAGATTCGCCGCACTCCATTCGCCGATCACCAGGCTCGATGCGTTGGTCTCGGCGAAGTTGCTGGGGTTCGTGACGTCGAGCGCGTAGATCGCCGCGCCGCCCGCGCCCAGGCCGCCGACCAGCCAGGTGTGCCAGACATTTTCGTAGAACAGGTCGCCGGAGGCCGGCGGCGCATCCACGTAGAAATTGTGGCCGTACTGGGTGTTCGCGAAGTCCAGCTCCGCATTGCTCGAATTGTGGATGGTGTTGAGGACCGCCGCCGGCATGTATGCCAGCACCTCGGTGCCATCGTTGGTGCCGCTCTGGTAGCTGTTGCTGCTGTTGTAGGAGCCGGCGCGAAAGCCGTGCAACAGTCCGTCGTTGGCGCCCACGTAGACCACGTTCTCGCGGGTTTGTTCGGCCGTATAGAATTGTGCATAGCTTTGCGTGCCGGAATTCTCCGACATGACGTCCGTCGTCACCAGCTTGTCTTTCCAGGTGATGGCATAGGGGTACAGCGGCTGTCCCACGGCGAGCGGGCTCGAATCCACGATGTCGCTGAGCACGCTGACGCGGTCCCGATACAGTCCGGTTCCGGTGGCGGTGACTTCCTCGCTGCGATCGCCGCGCAGGTAATTGAGACGATAGGCCGTCGCGCTCGAGTCACCCGCATCCAACGTGGATTGTTGCGTGCCGGTCAGGTTGGTCCATTCGAAAGGTATGCCGGCCGTTCCATTCCAGCTGAGAATGACGCGGCTGGTCGGGCCCTCGGCGCTGGTGGGCCCGGCGACGCCGGTGGTCGTGCAGGACGAGCCGGACGCCACACCCGTCAGCACGCATGAGGCGTCCCAGGTCGCGGTCGTGGCAATGCTGAGTGCGCCGGTGGAACTGGCGGAGAGCGCATTGGCCGTGAGCCGCCCGGTCCAGTTGTTCGGATCGTAGTACGCGAAATACGCCTGGGTGCTGCTGTTGACCTGGGCGGATTGCTGCAAGTTGGACGCGGCGGAACTGCCCGACGTATCCAAGCTGGCCGCCTTGAAGCACAGCACCTCGTGAATGTTCGAGCCGCCGCCCGTCGAACCCGCGAAGCCGAAGCGAATCGTGGCCGGCAAGGTCCCGTTCGACGCGGTGATGCTCTGATTCGAGAGCACGCCCAGCCATGAGCCGCCGTTTTGGCTGTACGAAAGACTCAGCAGGCCGGCCGGCGTGATGGTGAGCTTGTACATGATGGGAGTGGCCACCTGGCGCGAATAGCCGCCGCTGGCATACTCGTTCGCGATGGTTATGTCGGTGAGAACCTTGTAGGCGTTTGGAATCGCCGGATAGTCCATGATCGCCGTCGAGGTGATATGCGCGTTGCCGGGATTGGAGTAATTCCACAGAAAGCCCGTCTCGCAGGTGCTTTGCACCGCCGCCTGCTGCTGCGACGAGCTGAGCGACGATGGGTAGTAGGTCGAGTTGAGCGCATTGAGATAGGACCAGGCGATGTTGCCGGCGCCGCGCATGCCGATTCGATTCGACTGCGGGCCATAGCCGCTGGCGGTGTTGTCGCCGGACGTCGTGACGGTGCCGGTGCTGTTGACCGCATCGCCGTTCAGGAAATTGCCGTATTCGTCGATGCCGAGGCCGATGTAGGCGCCGACCATGCCGGTGTAGGGGGTGTTGGCGTTGGAACAGGTGTAACCCAGGCTGCCACCCCAGGAGCCGATGTTCGGCGCGCTGGTGCCGTTCATCAAAAAGAAGCTCATGCCGTCGGCGCCGTCGGAGTCGCCGTTCGTCCCGGCGCTCAAGGAGTCGCCGCGGTAGGTCGTCGTCTTGAAGGTGATCTGGATGCCGGCGCTGCTGCTGTAGGTGTTGCCTGAAATGATCGCGCCGTTCTGGGAGTGGCCGCCGTTGCTGCAACCCGCCGACGAAGTCGTATAGATACAGCCGTTGGTGAAGCGCAGGGCGCCGTCTCCCGTGGGATCGGGCAGCGTGGTCGCGGACCCGGCCACTCCGTTGTATCCGCCGACCAGGTTTTCGCCGTAATAAGAGGATTGGATGGTGCTGCAGCCCGGAGGAATGCCGGCGGTCGTGGCGGACCCCGTACCGGCGCTGGAACTCGCCGTCAGGCATGCGCCGTTGAACACGTACCAGGGATTGGCGGTGCCATTCCCGATGAAGTCCTCGGTGACACTGACGGTTTGTGCGGGTGCATCGGATGCGCGCAGCAGGGATATGGCGGCCGCAACAACGAGCAGCGCGAACCGCGGCGCATAAGAATAACAATTCCGGTCTCTCATGGAGTCACCCTCAATCATGGTCCAACCAAAGAACAGGCATTACAGTTCACAAGGAAATTGCTCTCGACCACCGCCGCCGTATTCTGCGTGCCGGCCCAGTTCCAGGCGTCGATGCGATACAACGCCTGGGTGGCGGTGTATGTCAGGAGGCCGATGTAGAAACGCGGCGCTTGGTAGTAGCTGTTCGCTCCGCCGGTGGTCGATAGCGTCATGTCGCCCGTGCCGCTGGTGCTGCCGGGGAAGAACGTGAATCCCACTTCGGCGCCGCCCACGGTCCACGGCACGGTGGTGACGTTGAGGGCGTCGTCGATCGATGCCACGGGCAGTATGCAGATCCCGGGTACCGCGGTGGCGCCGTAGGCGACCAGGCCGACCGTGGTGCAGTCTTCGCTGTTCGACAGGACATTGCCCGAGGTCGACAGCCAAATTTCGGCCCACTGCTGGGCATCCTGGGCCGTCTGCAGTGCGCGCTGCTTTTCGCGCACGTTGCCGGCGATCAGTTCCTGAACCCCGTTGGTGCGGAACATGGCCATGGCCAGGATGGTCATCACGATCAGCAGCAGCAGCGCCGATATGAGGATCACGCCGCGTTGGGCCGACGGACGATGTGGGGTGCGCTGCATCATGTTGCCGCAAAAGTGGAGCCGGCCTGGCTCTGCAGTGTGATGATGCGGGTGAAGAAGGCGTATTGGGCCTGTCCGGGCTGGCCGTAGAGCGGGTTGTTGAACGTCAACGTCACCTTGACCGAGGTGACGTGCGTCCAGTCGGTGGCGGTCGCAACCTGGGCGGCGGTCATGTAGGTATCGACGTTGGCCGTGCCCGCCGTGGTGCTGACTCCATACCATATCTGCAGATTGACGACGTTGTTCACCAGGGTTACCGCGTCGGCGGCGTTCGCATCGGTGGAGCATTGCAGTTGGTAGGGGGTGGTGGTGGTGTTGACGAAGAAGAAATTGGTGTACGTGGCGGCTGCGGTGGCTGTGCCGCCGTTGCAGTTGATGACGCCGTCCGTGCCGCTGGTCCCGTAGCGCACGGCGATGGTATCCGGCGTCGTAATCGAGGTGTGCGCGCCGCCGATGAACTGTCCCGCGGCCAGCGTCGCGGCGGTGGACGTTCCGCTGGTGGTCACCGCCGTCGGGAACGCCGCGGCCGCCGTCCAGTACGTGTTCGTGTCGAAATAGCCCGCGGTCTGAATCACGTCGTTGAGCATGGACATGGCCAGGCGCTCTTCGTCCTGGAGCTGCGCCAGGGAGGTCTGGTTGGTGCTGGTCTTGCGCGTGCCCGCCACCATGGTGCCCAAACCCGCGAGCAGGAATAGTGCGACGAGCAGCGCAACCAGGATTTCGATCAATGAATAGCCGCGCTGGCGCTGCACGGGGCTCGAGCCGAAATGTGGCTGCGTTTTCATGGCAGGATTGGTTTTCATGGCACGATGTAAAGCGTGTAGGTGACGTATTGGAACGCCGCCGTGGTGGCTTGCGAGGTGTTGGCGTTGCTGGTCGCGGCAGCCTGTTCCTGGGTGGTGAGCGCCACGGCATTCTCGGTCCAGACGATGGAGATCGTGCAATCGATCGGTACGTCGGTTTCGGTGCAGTTCACCGTCGCGGTGGATGTGGGCAACAGGCTCGCCAGGCTCTGGCCCCAGTCATACAGATCGCTGGCCGCCATATTGATATAAGTTCCGGAACACGGCGCCGAGTAGCCGGAAGCGCAGTAGCAGGACAGCTTCGACCCCATGGTCGCGGTGGTGGGGCAGTTGGTGCCCGCAACCGAAGACAGCGCGGTCGCCATCGTGGCCGAGGACGATGAGGCGGTCCCGGTTCCACCGCTCGTGGCGACCGTGATCGTCCCCGGAACACTGGTCGACGCTGACCAATAGGCCCGGTTCGCGTGCATGGAGGCGGCCAAGCTCGAGGCCTCGATGGCGGCCAGCGCCCGCGACCGTGATGCGCCCGTGCTCGACAGGGCGAGGGCCTGCATCTTGGCGATGCCGAGTGAGCCGATGGCGATGATGATGATGGCCACCATGACCTCCACCAGCGTGAAGCCCCGGACCCGGCGCTTCGCGGCAGCCCTAGGGAGTGCCGGCGCGCTCATGAACAGGTCACCGAATACGCGGCGTTGCCGGCCGTGGTGGTCATTACCGCGCCGGCCGCATTGACCATGAGGCAGCGGGTGAATCCCGAGAGGCCCGCGGGGTTGTGCAGGGAGAACATCGCCGTGCCGGTCAATGTGGCAAACCCCTCGCGGTTGAAAATCACGGAGGTCACTCCTGCAGTGCTGGTCAGGGTGTCGCTGCTGTTGAAGCTGCTGAACGGCAGTTGCCGGCGCAGCACGGCGCTGGTCCCACCCGTGTCGGCGGCGTTGGACAGCACGATCCACCCGTTGCCCCAGGTCGTCGAACCGTCACAGGTGGTGGCGGTGGAGCTTGCCGTCGGGCAGATCGTCACCGACAGGCCTTCCTTGAGGGCCTCGTAACGCGCGAACTGAATGTCGCCCAGCAGGCCGTTGATCTCGCCGGCAATGCGGTTCGACGTGGTGACGTAGCGGTAGGACGGCACGCCGATCGCCGTCAGAATCACCGCGATGGAGATCACCATCAGCAACTCGATCAGCGTGACACCGGTTTGTTCGATCCGTGACTTCATGGCGCCAGACTATCGGCGAAACCTTGCTGCAAGCTGACGCCCGGCTAGGGGTTGGCAAATTCGTGATGCGGCTCACACTCGGGAAGGCGGCAATCCGACGTGGGTCTCAAGGGAACTGGAGCAGCACCTTGGTGCCGACGCCGCCCGCACCCGGCCCGATCTGCATCTCGGCATCGTGAACGCGTGCGATTTCATCCACGATGGCCAGCCCCAAGCCGCTGCCGTGGCCCGGCGAATTCGGCATTCGATAGAAGCGCTGGCGCACCCGTTGACGTTCGTCGGCGGGAATTCCGGGCCCGGTGTCCTCGACGGCCACGAACGGCTTGCCGTCGAGCCGGCCCGCGCTGACCGTCACGCTGCCTCCCGCGGGCGTGTATTTCAATGCGTTGTCGACGAGATTGCTCACGAGGTCGTCGAGCAGCGACGGGTCCGCTTTGATGGAGACGGGCTGCACCTCCATCCCCAGATCGATGCTTCCCTGCAACGCCCGATCGAAGAACTTGGCGACCACTTCCCCGATTATGTCCTTAAGATCAACGTTTTGTTTGCGTGCCGAGAGATTCGCCGCCGGGTCGGCGCGCGCCAGCGTCAGGAGCTGATTGGAGGAATGGGCCAGCTGACGGATGCCTTCCTGCAGGGTCAATAGCCGATTCCTGACGGGCTGCGCCGCCTGTTCCGCGATCAGGAGATCCAACTGCGCCTGCATCCCGGTAATCGGCGTGCGCAGCTGATGGGCGGTGTTGGAGATGAATTGCTGCTGCGATTGCACTGACGCGCGCAGCAGGCTGAACAGGCGATTGAGCGTCACGACCACCGGGGCGATCTCGCGAGGGACGGAAGACTCGTCGATCGCACGCAGGTCCAGCGGGGAACGCTCGGCGATCTCATCGCGCAGGCGCTTCACGGGCCGCAATCCCAGCTGAATACCCACCCACACCAGCACCAGCGTGATGTCCAGTTGCACGAAGTCCCACAGCAGCGTGCTCATCAGCCCCAAGCGCGCGGCCGGCTCGGCCGCGGCGTTGGTATCGGCGACGGTGACGATGACAGCCCCGGCGGCCGTGTCGAATCGCGTCGACAGGGTCCGAAGGTAGTGCCGGTCGATCTGCGACATGGCGAACAGCTGGCTGGTTTCGCTGTTGAGCGGAACCACGGGCAGCCGCGGGTCTCCCAGCAACAATCGTCCCTGCGGGTCGCGTAAGGCGTACACCGCCGAGTCGGCCGACGGCAGGGGTGGCCGGGTGTCGACGCGGGAATCGAGCGACCATCGGCCGGCCTCGACCTGCGTGCGCGCCATCAGCGCATTGGATGCCTCCTTCAAGCGCCGGTCACTGCTGATCATGGCGGGAGCGACGTGGTTGAAGTAGTGAATGAGCGCGCCGCACAGCGCGACCAGCATCAGCGGTATGGATAGCCAGAGGATCAGCTGGCGGCTAATGGACGCGTTCACGCTGATTTCG
>Ga0182015_10006797_pt1 | contig 11351 bp, 12 predicted proteins | sample 712P3MmetaG_FD_120478 | JGI IMG/M metagenome (GOLD analysis project Ga0182015, IMG submission 120478) | Permafrost microbial communities from Stordalen Mire, Sweden - 712P3M metaG | ecosystem: Environmental > Terrestrial > Soil > Wetlands > Permafrost | place: Sweden: Stordalen | collected...
ACGGGGTCATCCGGCGCTTGCCGCCCGAGGGTGCCCGACGCTATGGGGACATGCTCAGAGCCTTTACCAAACGTGCCTACGCGACGGAAATGAAAGGTAGCGCACCGGAGGTTGTCGCGCGGGCCGTGCACCACGCGCTGACTGCCAGGCAACCGCGAATTCGCTACACCGTAGGAAAGGGCGCCAAATTACTCACAATCCTGCCGCGATTGCTTCCGGACCGCCTGCTCGACCGCATCAGAGCGCGTATGTTCGGCCTTTCGGCATTCACAGGAGACAGCAAGCAATGGGAAACACAGATCGAGAACCCGTTGGTGAGAATGACGGCTGCGACAAACCAAACTGACAGTGAACAATCCGAAGCGAGCATAAAGGACAAATTAAGCTGCAACTAGGTGAAGGAGATGAAACATGACAATTGAGATTGAAGTCGAAGGCCGGAACATTCCGTTCAGGCTGGATTGGGAAGACAAGCGATGGGCATCTTTAGAGGAGCATAAGGAAGGTAATTTCCCATTGATAGCCGAGGTCAGTGGCAAGCGTTACGAGCTTTATTCGGATGAAACCTTCGCCGAGGTGGAGAAGTGAGCGAAAAGGCGTCAATTCCGGTTTGGGAGCCTTGATCACAAAGGAGAGATGAGATGAGAGCACAAAACTTGATCGACACCGCCAGGGCGATGGTCGCCGATGGCAAAGGTCTTCTAGCCATGGACGAGAGCAATCCAACGTGCAACAAGCGTTTTGCGCCGCTGGGCATTCCACAGACCGAGCCTTTCAGACGTGCATATCGGGAACTGATTGTCACGACTCCTCGCCTCGGGATGTCCATCAGCGGAGCGATCTTATTCGATGAATCTATACGTCAGAAAACCAGAAGCGGGAAGTCCTTTGTTGAGGTCCTGGCTGAAGCGGGCATCATTCCCGGCATCAAAGTCGACACCGGCGCAAAGGAACTGCCCGGATTTCCCGGCGAAAAAGTCACCGAAGGATTGGACGGATTGCCCGCGCGCGTCCGGGAGTATGTCGGGATGGGCGCTCGATTCGCCAAATGGCGCGCAGTGATCGCGATCGAAGCCGGCATTCCCAGCGAGGCTTGCATTGATGCGAATTCCCACGCGCTTGCCCGCTGCGCCGCGATCTGCCAGCAGGCGGGACTGGTTCCGATCGTGGAGCCGGAAGTCGTCATGGATGGATCGCACGATTTACAACAATGCATGGAAGTCAGCGGACGCGTTCTTCATGCCGTATTCAATCAACTTCATGTCCAGCATGTTTTACTCGAAGGCATGATTCTCAAGCCGAATATGATACTGCCGGGAACGGATTGTCCGCATCAGGACGACGTCGAACAAGTGGCCGAAGCAACGGTGCGATGCCTTCTCCGATCAGTTCCGGCCGCGGTTGCCGGCATTGCATTTCTTTCCGGTGGTCAGTCAGGCGAATTGGCGTGCGCTCGACTGAATGCGATGAATGTTCGCTTCGCGTCCAAGATGCCCTGGCCGCTCACATTCTCATTTGCACGGGCGATCCAGCACCCGGCGCTGGATATCTGGTCCGGCCACGAATCAGGAGTGAATGCGGCACAAGAAGCCCTGATCCACCGCGCCGAATGTAGCCGGGCCGCCCGCCGCGGCAAATACAGCTCTGAAATGGAACGTCTCTCGGCCCCGGTGCCATTGATCGCGGCTGGCACTTAGACAAGAAAGAGAACCCATATGTCTTCCGACCCCACTAAATCTAGTGCTGCTCAGCCGAAACCCGATGCCAAAGATGATCTAAAGACCCTTCCGATCGCTGAAGTTGAAAAACGATTGAGTTCATCCCCCGACGGTCTCACCGACGTTGAGGCCAAGAAGCGGCTGGCGCAATACGGCCCTAACGAAATCACCGAAAAGAAAACGAATCTCCTTTTGAAATTTCTGTCTTATTTCTGGGGACCGATCCCGTGGATGATCGAAACGGCTGTGGTCTTGTCGGGCATCGTGCGTCACTGGCCGGATTTTTTCATCATCCTTCTTTTGCTTGTTGCCAACGCCGTGGTCGGATTCTGGGAAGAACGGCAGGCGGGTAATGCCATCGCGGCCTTGAAGAAAGAACTGGCGATTCAGGCAAAGGTCAAGCGGGATGGCAAATGGATCACGCCCCCGGCGCGCGAGCTTGTACCGGGCGATGTCATTCGATTGCGATTGGGCGACATTGTGCCCGCCGATGCACGCTTATTAGCGGGCGACGAGGTGGCGGTTGATCAGTCGGCGCTCACTGGCGAATCCTTGCCCGCGACACACAAATCCGGCGATGCGGTCTTTTCAGGCTCGATCGTGCGTCGCGGCGAAATCGACGCGCTGGTGTATGCCACCGGCACGCATACCTATTTCGGCAGGACCGCGCAATTGGTCGGAGAGGTCCAGACGGTAAGCCACTTTCAGCGCGCGGTCATGAAGATCGGCAATTACCTCATTATCCTCGCCGTCGCTTTGGTGGCGATTATTATCGCCGTCGCGATCTACCGCGGGGACCGGATTCTCACGACTTTACAGTTCGCTCTGGTGCTGACTGTCGCCGCGATTCCCGTCGCGATGCCCACGGTGTTGTCAGTGACAATGGCTGTCGGGGCTCGTCTCCTCGCCAAGAAAAAAGCGATTGTAAGCCGGCTGGTAGCGATAGAAGAACTGGCGGGGGTAGACGTGCTTTGCTCGGATAAGACGGGCACGCTGACTCAAAACAAGCTCACGCTGGGCGAGACGTTCACTGTCGATAACATCCCCGCCGACCAGGTTATCCTTGCCGGCGCTCTTGCTTCACGCGCGGAGGACAAGGACACCATCGATCTGGCGGTACTGGGCGGCGTGAAAGACGACAAAGCGTTGAAAGGTTTTGAAGTCGTTCATTTTCAGCCGTTCGACCCCGTACACAAGCGCACGGAAGCTACGGTAAAGGGCAGTGACGGAAAGCAATTCGACGTGGCCAAGGGCGCCCCGCAAGTGATTTTGCAGATGTCGGCAAACGCGGGCGAGGTCAAGACCGCCGTGGAAAAAGCCGTCAACGACTTCGCCGCTCGCGGCTTCCGTTCACTGGGCGTCGCCCGCGCTGACGAAAAAGGTAAGTGGCGATTTCTGGGTGTACTCCCGTTGTCCGACCCGCCGCGCGATTCCGCTAAAGCCACCATCGCCAGCGCTCGGCAGATGGGCGTGAGCATTAAGATGGTGACCGGCGACTCGATCGCCATCGCGCGGGAAATGTCAAAACAGTTGGGGCTGGGTTCCAATATCCTTGATGCGAGCGGCCTTGGCGATTCTCAAAAAAAGGAAACTCCCGAGGAAACGAAACTCATCGAGAAGGCGGACGGCTTCGCCGAAGTATTCCCTGAGCATAAATTTCATATCGTCGACATCCTGCAAAAGCGTGGTCACATCGTCGGAATGACCGGCGACGGCGTGAACGATGCACCCGCTTTGAAAAAAGCGGACTGCGGCATTGCCGTCTCCGGAGCAACCGACGCAGCCCGCGCGGCGGCATCCATCGTCCTGTTGACCGATGGTCTGTCGGTCATCATCGACGCGATCAAGGAAAGCCGTCGGATCTTTCAGCGCATGAACAGCTATGCCATCTACCGCATCGCCGAAACGCTCCGCGTGCTCTTCTTCATGACCCTGGCAATACTGGTGTTCAATTTCTACCCGCTGACCGCCGTGATGATCGTGATGCTGGCTCTGCTCAACGATGGGGCCATTCTCTCCATCGCTTATGACAATGTTCACTATAAGGACAAGCCCGAAGCATGGAACATGAAGCTGGTCCTGGGAATTTCCACCGTTCTGGGCATCATCGGGGTCGTCGCGGCGTTCGGCCTCTTTTACCTCGGCGAGCGCATCTTTAAGCTCGACCGCGCCCACATCCAAACGCTGATGTATCTGAAGCTGTCTGTGGCTGGGCATCTGACAATCTTTCTCACTCGTACGCGCGGCCCGTTCTGGTCCATACGTCCCGCAAAGATTCTCTGGATCGCGGTACTCGGAACGCAAGCCATTGCAACCTTTATCGCGGTATATGGAGTCTTTATGACGCCTCTCGGCTGGGGTTGGGCAGCATTTGTATGGGGCTACGCGCTGGTGTGGTTCCTGATTAACGACCGCATCAAGCTGCTCGCGTATCGAATCTTTGATCCGACGAACGCCACATCGATCGTGAAGAAGCCAGTCGTGCCGATGCCGCCGGTCGCTGTGGCGGCCGCCTAGAAGTGTCGTTCACCGAAGCTGAGAGATTTCGATGAGAATCAATTCAAAAGATTTCCGGGTGCGAGCTGGGGCGAAGGTCAAACTCAAGGACTGGCCCACGAAAGTGAAGCCCATCTGCAATTCGAAGAAGCGGTATCAGGAACACCTGGGCGAACATGTCCAGGCGTTGAGCGCGTTGCAACACCTGCACTACGCCTCGAACCGCTATGCCTTATTGCTGATCTTTCAGGGGATGGACGCTGGCGGTAAGGACGGCGCCATTCGCCACATAATGTCCGGAGTGAATCCGCAAGGGTGTGAGGTTTTCAGTTTCAAACAGCCCAGCGCCGAGGAGTTGGAACATGAGTTCCTCTGGCGTACGACCTGCAGGCTTCCCGAGCGCGGCCGCATCGGTATCTTCAATCGGTCCTACTACGAGGAAGTCCTCGTCGTACGGGTGCATCCAGAAAACCTGCGGAATTCCCACCTTCCCCGTGAGTTGATTGACGCCACACACTTCTGGAAGGATCGGTATCGTTCCATCGTCGAGTTGGAAGAGCATCTTCATCGCAACGGCACGCGAGTTATCAAAGTGTTTCTGCACCTATCAAAGAACGAGCAGCGAAAGCGCTTCCTCGCGCGTATCGACGAGCCGGACAAGAACTGGAAATTCAGCTTGTCGGACATTCACGAGCGAAAATACTGGAAGAAATATATGGAGGCATATGAGGATTGCGTCGCCGCGACCAGCACGGCTGAAGCACCGTGGTATATCGTTCCCGCTGATGACAAGGAGAACGCCCGATTGATCGTTTCGCAGATCGTCCTTGATGCGTTCGATAAACTGAAGATGGCTTATCCCAAGACCACCGCGGCACGCCGGCGGGAATTGAAGTCCATCCGCAAGCTTCTTCAGTAGGTCTGTTCCCATGCCCGTGCCAACGCCGGCGCGGTGAATGCACGAGCAGTCGAAACGCGTCACTACAATTCCGGACGAATCTGCACGACATAGGGCGAATTCTCGTCCTTTCGCTAAAAATATCATACGCATGTAAGTTATTTAATGAAAGAAGTTTACATCAATATTTAGAGACGGATTTGTAGTGAACCCGTTTTTTTGGGACCAAGAGGTCGCAAGTTCAAATCTTGTCACCCCGATTTGGCTGGACAATAAGCCCTTCGGCAGGAGCGTCGATGGGCTTAATCATTTCATACAAGAGATTTGGGCCATCGAGTCGAAACTGCAACGATCGTCCAGCGATAGTAGACGCATTTCTTGCCGGTCCGCTTCTTCACCACCGATTCGCAGGTCACGAGATTGCCACAGTGACCGCAGCGAGTAAGACCGCCAGCGTAGGTGAGTTCATGCGCGGTATATGTTCGTCCGCCGAAGAGAACTTGAACAGGGTCCCGCACCTGTCGCTCAATAATTGGCGAGATGGCGCCGCGCTGTAGCGGGTATTTGGAATCGGCCTTCGTTGCGGTCTGATTTATTGCGGCGGCATTTCGTTCAACACAAGCCAGTACAAGCCAAGCTGCCTGACCGCTTCAATGAATTGGTTGAAATCGACGGGCTTGCAGACGTAGCTGTTGACGCCGAGGTTGTAGCTTTCGGTGAGATCGCGGTCTTCCTTCGAGCTGGTGAGGACCACTACCGGAAGGCGTCGGGTTCGCTCGTCGCCGCGAATGCGGCGAAGCACTTCCAGCCCGTCCATCTTTGGAAGCTTCAAGTCCAGAAGCACGAGCGCCGGAGGATTGCCGCTATTTCCATCGCCCAGCAGGTAATCGATCGCCTTGAGCCCGTCGTCGGCAGTGACGACCTCGTTAGCCAGATGGTTCTTGCGCAGCGCTTTGTAGGTCAGAGCCTGATCGTCGGGGTTGTCTTCCACCAGGAGAATCACTTTTGCGGACATGGGCCATCCCTTCTTTATTTGCATCGGTCATATCGATACTTCGCCGCAGAAAAGTTTGCGGTGATCGGAAACAAATCGCGCGTGGGTGAGTTGGTCCACGTTCGAATCGAGCCTGGCGTGTGAGTGGCCTCACGGTTGGATTCGGATCGCGCTAAGCGACAGCGCGGCGCGTGGTATACTCCTGGTCGATGACTGCCAATGCGCCCGATTCCGTCCCCGATTCCGTTAAAGACGAATGCTATCGATGCGGGTACGATCTGCGCGGCATCGCCAATGACGGGGCGTGCCCCGAATGCGGGCTTTTAGCTGAGCGCAGCCGGAGGGTAAGCGATGAGCTGCATAATACTCGGCCGCGGTGGTTGCGAAGCCTTTCGCTGGGCATCGACTTGGTTTTGCTGGCGATCATAGCGCCGATCGCGGAGTCGTTTATTGCGGCGATTATCCTCGACTTCCGCCCGCCTACCTGGAATCCTTATCCCGATTTGATCGGGCTCGACCTTGCAGCTCTATTACTACTATTTGGCGTGATTCTTCTCACGCGTCCAGAAGGGTATGCCCAGGCCGATCAGGCGGATCGCGGGCTTCGAATCCTGATGCGGATCGTCGCGATTGTGCCAGCGCTGACGATGTTTGTTTTCCATCTTGTAATTGACACCGCGGGTGTCAGGGGAAACTTTTATCCGAGAGAGCGCCTGCTGACTGCCTTGTCTCCGATTTTCTACTTTCTTTTTTCATTTCTGCCGCTGCTTCTGTTCCTGCGTTTACGCGGGCTGGCTCGGCGGGTTCGGAGCGCGCATTTGGCCGAGCATTGCATTATCGTGGGTGTTGGCGCTTTCGCCTCCACACTTTATGTCGCGGCGGTCATCTTTATAACGAACAATGCGGAGAGCTGGGGCTTCAAAACTAATTGGGTGACGCGATCGCCGGTATCTTTAATCATGATGCTCTTGGTCGGCGTCACTTGCTTTCTTTTCATTCTTTGGAGTCTTTATCTGCTCGTGCGGTTTGCCGTGGCGTTCTGGTTTGCGGCCCACATGTTGCGTCACAAATGGACGCGCGATGATCGGTCGCTGACGACATGACGGTTCGGCGTTCGAAGCGGCGCGGTATAATCTCGCTGATGACCGCGACCCCTGCCGACACCGTCAAAGACGAATGCTATCGATGCGGCTACGATCTGCGCGGCATCGTCAATGACGGGGCCTGCCCCGAATGCGGATTGCTGGCTGTGCGCAGCCGGCGCGTCACCGACGAGTTGCACGATACGCGCCCGCGGTGGTTGCGCAGCATTTCGCGGGGAATCAATCTGATCCTGCTGGCGATTGGGGCGATCTTCGCGGGACCGATCCTGGCCACAATTCTTATGGAGATGCTTCCTTTCTGGTGGAACGTTTATCTGCCATTGGTCGGATTCGACTTTGCCGCGATTTGTCTCGCTCTTGGGGTGATTCTTGTGACGCGCCCTGAAGGATACGCGCCGGCCGATCGTGCTGATCAGCGCTTGCGAAGGCTACTGCGGATCACGGCGCTGACGCCGCTGCTGATGCTCGGCCTTGCGACCGCTACTGCGCTGAATCGTCCTATTTTGCCAGACCAAAGCATAATGGCGGCTATATATGTCTTCCTCATTGTGTTTGCCTTTGCACCGCTCCTTCTATTTTTGCATTTGCGCGGACTCGCTAAAAGGGTTCGAAGCGCGCATCTTGCCGAGCATTGCATCATCGTTGGGGTAGGAGCGTTTGTGTCCACGTTGTATATCGATGCCATCGTTTTCGTTCTGAACAACGAGAACCGCCTGGGAATAAATTCCCGTTGGCAGTGGCAATCATCAAGTGGTTTTCTCGCGATGCTTTTGCTGAGCGTCGCTTTCTGCCTGTTTATCCTGTGGAGTCTTTATCTGCTCGTGCGTTTTGCCGTGGCGTTCTGGATCGCCGCGCACAAGTTACGAGACAAGTGGACGCGCGACGATCGATCGCTGACGACATGAGGTGATTGTTACGTGAACCGGACGCAATCGATTATGCGAATGCTCGCGGCCGTGTTCTTCATGGGCGCGGGCGTGAACCATTTCCGCAACATGGCGTTTTACGAGCGCATCGTTCCGCCGATTTTTCCGTCGCCGCATGCGCTGGTCTTAATCAGCGGGATCGCGGAAATCGTCGGCGGCCTCGGGCTTCTTATTGGGCCGCTGCGCCGAACCGCGGGCTGGGGCTTAATCGCGCTTCTCGTCGCCGTATTTCCAGCGAACATTTACATGGCCATCGAGCAGCAGAAATTCGCGGAGATGCATATGCCGGCATGGACGTTTTGGGCAAGGTTGCCAATGCAGGCAGTGTTGATCGCATGGGTTTGGTTCGCCGCGCTCCGGAAAGAATCGGCCAGGAACCCGGCAAATATCGAAGGGCGATGATGAAATTCAGTCTTTGCCGTCGCGGCAATCGTTCTCGCGGTCCGCTTGGACCGCGGTTCATCCACCGGCCAATCCAAGGAGAAAACAAATGGAAATCAAACGAAACGGTTCTCAGCCATCGAGCAAAGGTCCGGCAGATTGGTTCACCGGCACCGTTCGGATCGACTCGCCATTTCAAGGCAGCGATGCGGCACGTGTCAGCGGTGCGATCGTCACCTTCGAGCCGGGCGCTCGGACAGCGTGGCATACCCATCCTCTTGGCCAGACCTTGATCGTGACGGTCGGCTGCGGCTGGGCGCAGCGCGCAGGCGGGCCGGTCGAGGAAATCCGGCCGGGCGATGTAATCTGGTTCCCGCCGGGAGAGAAGCACTGGCATGGGGCTGCTCCGACCACGGCCATGACCCACATCGCCATTCAGGAGAAGCTCGACGGTAAGGTCGTGGAATGGATGAAGAAGGTCAGCGACGAACAGTATCGCAAGTGATCCAAGACCCAAAGGAAATTACAGAATGCAAAAACGAAAACTCGGTAACAGCAATCTGGAAGTTTCGGCCCTCGGCCTCGGCTGCATGGGAATGAGCTTTTCCTATGGTCCGCCCAAGGACAAAGAGGAGATGACAACCCTTCTCCAGGCTGTGGATCGCGGCATCACAGCTGGTGTCTTGTCACCCCGATTCAAGCGCGCTGGGTTGCCTCGATGATCGAAGATAATTCGCCGGGAACGGGGATGATGCGTTGGCACTCAAACGCGGCACCGCAGAGGAGGCTCTTCCATTCGATTGCGCTCCGCTCTTTGCCTCCAGTAACAGCTAACATATTCAGGTCACTGCCCAAATGGTGTTCCAGTTCCGGGTCGGCATGATCGACAACATCCGGCAGCACGAATTCGATCACCAGGAGCCAGCCTTGAGCCGGTAGAACAGATCGGCAATGACGAAGGATCTCGATCGCCGCTTCATCGTCATATCCGTGAAGCACGTGTTTCAACATGTAGACGTCCGCTCCAGCGGGCACACCCTGTCGCAGGTCGGCGCCAACCATCTGGCAGCGTGCGGCAAGTCCTTCTCTTTCGAAACGGGATGCAGCCTTATCGATATATTCCGGCCGATCGACCAGCATGCCGCGAACGTTGGGAAAGGCGTGTAGCACCGCGGCAATCAAAGCGCCTCCGCCCCCGCCAAGATCGGCAACGGTGTGGTAGTTTGAGAAGTCCCAGCCACGCGCAAAGGGCGCATAAACCTCCGTCGGCGCGGTGCCCATCACCGCACCGAAGATGGCTCTGGCATTCGGGTCTTTTGACCATCGCGAGGCGATGCCCTGGCGCTCCATGATGCATTGGGCATTTTCACCGGTGCGGACGCATTCCGTCAGATAGGACCAACTGTCGGCGAGCAGGTCTGCCCAAAATATTACCGCTGCCCATTCTGAATTAGGCGCATCCTTACGAAGCGGCTTGCCAAACGATGTCAGGATGAAATGGTGCGGAGTGGTTTCGACGACGACGCCGAAGCTGGCGAGAGCGCGCAACAGCCGATACAAGGAGCTTGGATCGGCACCGCACAATGCCGCTAGCTGGTCAACGGAACGCGGGTCATCGTCCAGAACATCCGCCAATCCCAATCGGGCGGCGGCACAGAGCATTCGGCTGCGCGAATAACCCATCGCCATCTCTGTCAGCACTTTGTTTGGCGCAACATTCCCGACAACAGCGCGAGATTCTGCCATCTCTTTTTCCTCCGACGGTCAGTATTGACCATCATGAAGCCGAACTAATTATAATGCAGGGATCGTCAGCGATGGTTGTTGCGGTTTCAATAGTGCCAGGCCAAAAACTTTGATCTCAGAACAGAAACGGGCAAAAAGTTCAATTGATGTCTTGTCATTTCGGTTGAAAGATTCCGTCATGGAGTACGTCGTCACAATATGGCCGCACTATTCACGCAGACAAGAGGAGCGCTCCGGAACCGCATTTCCTTGATGCTCATCACGCGGCTATTTGCCGCAATCGCGTTTGGAATTGACGCCTCGGCGAATGCAAGCCCCCCATTCACGATTTCCAGTCAAACAACGGCGATTACGGGGCCATTGCGGGAAGACGGCAGAATCGATTACGTGTCGGCGTTGAATCAGCGTGACAGTCAGAGTGTTACGCTTCAAAACAACGGGTATGTCACCTGGCTGCACGCCTTGGGTTTACCGGATTTTTCTGCCGGCAAACCGCCTTCCAGCATCCGCGAAAAAACAATTTCGCTGCTTGGCGCGCCGGTACTACCCGCCGGCGAATCGGCCTGGGAAGAATATCGTGGCCAGGAACCCGTTTATCGATCTTCCATCAAGATGTGGAAGGAGAATGAATATCCGCCATTTGCGGCGTACTTAAAACGCCAGGACGGTTCGCTGGACCTTGTGGTTCAAGCGGTTGCCGCACCCAAGTGGTGGATACCGGCGGTTTCAACCTATGGAACACTGTACTGGGTTTTGATCCCCGAATTGAATCGCATGCGAAGTGTAGCCAACGCGCTGTGCGATCGAGCGCTGCTTCGAGCAAAGCAGGGGGATTTCGATGGATTTCTGAGCGACGTCACGGCCGTCAAGCGTCTGGCTCGGCGAACCGCCGGCTGGGCGATGGTCGGTCACCTGGTCGCGTGGCGCATCGATTACATCGCCAACGAGACAATTTTAGCGGCGGCGGGCACCGGGATCTTTTCCGGCGATCAGTGCGCAAAGCTCGGCAATATACTGGATGGTCTGGACCCGCTCCCGCCGCTTTGGGAGTCCTTCGATTCGGGCGAACGGTGGTCCGTGCTGGATTCC
>Ga0182015_10006798_pt1 | contig 11349 bp, 5 predicted proteins | sample 712P3MmetaG_FD_120478 | JGI IMG/M metagenome (GOLD analysis project Ga0182015, IMG submission 120478) | Permafrost microbial communities from Stordalen Mire, Sweden - 712P3M metaG | ecosystem: Environmental > Terrestrial > Soil > Wetlands > Permafrost | place: Sweden: Stordalen | collected...
CGAATCGCGCGCGGATCTGTTGCGGGTGTTTCAGCTGCCCGAGAGCGAGATTCGGCCCCTTTGGCGGCAGAAATTCGCAAGCTCGAACACCAACGTCTATCGCGGCTGGTTTCCGCTGCAAACCGGATTCCTCACGTGCAAGGAGGGCATCGACATGGGCGCGGACGTCGCCCACGGCTCGACGCTGGTGCGCAACGACGATCCCTTGCGCGAAGCAACCCCGCTGCCGCCGGAGAATGCGCTGCCTGGCTGGCGCAAGGCGGTGGCGCGCTATTACCGAAGCATGGAGTCGGTAGGCTGTGCGCTCATGCGGGCAATCGCCCGCGGCCTCGCCCTGGAGGAACGATTCTTCGATCGTGTGTTCGAAAACGGTCTGTCGACACTGCGACTGGTCCGATACCCGCCGCGCTTCGATCTGGACCGGGCCGCCGCCCTGAATCCCGAGATCTGGGTGATGCATCGGGGAAATCGTTTCCACATCATCGGCGCACCACATGTGGACACGGGATTTCTCACGCTGTTGGCGCAGGACGGGGTTGCGGGGCTGCAGGCCCGTCGCCTCAGCGGCGAATGGATAGACGTGCAGCCGGCGGAAGGACTGTTGGCCGTGAATTTCGGCGATGTCATGGAGCGTTGGAGCGGCGGCCGGATCAAGGCCACTCGGCATCGCGTGATCGGGCACGGCGCGGAGCGAATATCCATTCCATTTTTCTACGAAGCCCGCGCCGACGCCGAAATCCGCCCGCTGCCAACGGAACCTGCCGATTCCTTCGAGCCATTTTTCTACGGCGACCATCTGTGGCGGACCACGACGAAGTTCGTGGAGTTCATGGGTATGGAATCTCTGCGCAAACCATTGCGCGGTCGGACGCCTTGAACTCCCCTCGTATCGCCCCCATCACGGCTGCTTGACACACCAATCCCATTCCATTTTATGAAACGCCGCTACCCATGAAGACTCGTCGGCGGTTTTTGCACCCACTCTGGTTGCTGATCTCCTTGCCGGGCTACCTTGGATGGCGGCTGATTCCCGCGTTGGGCTTCGGACCCGTCGGCGCGTCCATCGGCATCTTGGCCTTGCTGGCGGCCTGCGCCATCATTCCAGCGTCGGTGAACTCACGGTCGCTGGAGAATCGCGCTCTCGCGGACAATATTGCGTGGATCGGGCTCACTGCGATGGGATTCCTGTCCTCGTTGTTCATCGCGACGGCGCTGCGCGACATTTTTCTGCTGGCCGCACACCTGACGCTGCCCCCCGGGCGGGCCGCGGCATTATCGACGCCGTCGGCGCAGTGGACCGTGACGCTGACACTGCTGTCGGCGCTGGTTGGGATGGCGATCGCGCGCTGGCCGCGCCTCGTTCGGGTCGACGTACCCATCGACAATCTGCCGCCGGCGCTGCATGGCTTCTCCATAACCCAGATCAGCGATCTGCACGTCGGCGCGACCATCAAGCGGGGATTCGTGGAGCGCATCGTGGCCCGCGTCAATCGCCTCGAATCGGACGTCGTTGCAATCACCGGCGATCTCGTGGATGGTTCGGTGGCGGAACTGTCGCCGCACACCGCGCCCTTGGCTGGGCTAACGGCCCGCCACGGCGTTTACTTCGTCACGGGCAACCACGAATACTACTCCGGCGAGCGGGCATGGACGGAGGAACTCAGACGCCTCGGGCTCAACGTGCTAAAGAATCAGCACGTCGTTTTGCAGCACGACGGAGCGTCGCTGTTGCTCGCCGGGGTCACCGATTTCTCGGCACACCACTTCGATCCCGCGCAGCGCAGCGATCCCGCCGCGGCGCTCGACGGATCGGCGGGTCATCCCGGACCGAGGATCCTCTTGGCACATCAACCAAGTTCAGCCGCTGCCGCCGCGGCCGCCGGATACGACCTGCAAATCTCCGGACACACCCATGGCGGACAATTTTGGCCCTGGAATCTCCTGGTGCGCTATTTTCAGCCATTTTCCGCCGGAATGAATCGGCTGAAGAACCTCTTGGTCTACGTGAGCCGCGGCACCGGATACTGGGGCCCCCCGAATCGGTTTATCGTCCCCGCCGAAATCACCCGCCTGAGGCTGGTGCCCGCATGAGGTGCGCGGGCCGCGCATGGGCGTCCACCGGCAGCGCGATGGGAATCTGAACCGAGAGCGTCGTACCGGCCCCGGCGTTCTTCATAACGGCGAGCGCGCCGCCGAGGGTGCCCACCCGCTCGCGAATTCCCAGCAGCCCAAGACAGCCCGCCTTGACCAGCGCAGCTTCCTCGATTCCGATGCCGTCGTCGATGACATCCATCGTGATCATGTCGGCGTCGGCGCGCAGCATGATATCGGCCCGCGATGCCTGAGCGTGTCGTGCCACATTCGCCAGCGCCTCTTGGGCCGCCCTGAACAGGACCAGGCTGGTTGCCTCGTCAAGTGAGCCGTCTGGTGCGCCATCGTTGATCCCGATGCTGAGCCCGGAGATCTCCCCGAAATACCGGGCGTGCTCCCGGAGGGCCACCGACAGGGGCAGGTGAGCCAGCGCGCTCGGCTGCAGGTCATTGGCAACCTGCCGTATCGCGCCCATGCACTTGTCAATCGACTCCGCGAGTTCTTGACACGTCCGTGTCACCGCAGCTGGATCGGCCGGCCCCGCTTTCAATTGGTTCACGCCGAGCTTCATCGCGAACAAATCCTGCGCAACGCCCTCATGCAAAATCCTGGCGACGGCGCGGCGTTCATCCTCCCTAACCGTTTCGAGACGCTGGGCGAGTTCGCGAATACGCTCGTAGGACTTGCGAACGTCGGTGACGTCCGCCGCAAAAGCGTATAAGCCGACGACCGCACCGTTTTCATGCTTTGGAATGAACTCGACCTGGCTGTACCGCAGCGATCCGTCGGGCAGTACATCGATCTGCTCATGCGACTGCTGCTCCCCGGCGAGCGCCGCATCAATGAGGGGTTTCGCCCTGCGATACTTCTCCTCGCCGATGACCTCGTGCAGGTGCTTGCCGACGATCTCGCTTGCCGCGGCGCCAAAATGCGTTTCCGCCATCCGGTTCGCAAAGCAATTGGCGCGCGTTGCGTCCCAGAGCGTGATCTGCGCCGGAACGTTATCCAGGATGGCCTGCAGGTCCGCCCGTGCGACCTGCAGTTCGGCGGCAAGCCGGCGGTGGCGCGCCTCGCTGCCGCGCAGGTCTTCCGCGTCGCGATGGCGTTGAATGACCATGGCGGCGAGGTTGCCGGTGATGCGGATCAAGTCGCTTTCGGCCGCCGTTGGGGTTCGCGGTTCCGCGTAGTACATTGCGCAGGTGCCGAGCAGTACTCCCCGGCTGTCGAAAAGTGGCACGGACCAGCAGGCGCCGAGCCCGTGGTCCCTGGCGAGACCCGTGTAATTTCGCCACAGCGGTGATCGGGCAATGTCGCTGACGACCACCGTTTCGCGGCGGGCGGCGGCAGTGCCACAGGATCCGACTCCATCGGCGATCGGAAGCCGATCGATCGCGGCCGTGTAGGCGAGCGGCAGACTGGGAGCTGCGCCGCTGCACAGCACACCGGCGGACAAATCGGCGAGCAGTATGGAGCAGCGCATGTCGGGCGTCAGCCGCTCGGCGAATCGCAGGAGTTCATCCAGCACGGCCGCCAGCGGCTCGGGCGATGCGGTCAGCGCAAGTAGTCGCGCCAACGCACCCAGGGCATCTTCACCGGTCCATGGTAAACGGGCCCTCATCGTAGCTGCGCTTCGCAAGACTGCACAGATCTCCTTGCCGACTCAATCGCCGCGCGGAATCCAAGCAATTTTCCCCGCGTTGCGAATCATAGCACCAGCCGATCCTCATCGGCCGCAAAGGGCAGCGGCGCCGTGCAATGGTAATCAATCCGCAGAATGACACTTCCCGGCGATATCCACTTCGACGCCATTTTTCTAGCATGCAAAAGTTGGGCCAGGGCCTCGTCATTCTTGATGCCTTGCATCTCGACGCCGGGCCCATCGCGACGATCAGGTTTCCTTGCCGCCTACACGAAGGGTTTCACGGTGCCTGGGTCCCCTGGGACGAGCTCCCGTCTTGAGAATTACAAACGACAACATCTGCACAGTCGCAGATCCGCAACGCAACGCCAGTCGCCTGTATCGCGGGTTATTTGCGCCAGTTTTTCCGATCCAAAATCATGACCAGAATTGCAAACCCCCAAATTCCGACGATTTCATACCAAACGAGCGAATCCATGCGAGCTTCTCTCCACTTGGGCCACACACGATCTTGGAGAATATCAAGAACGATTCTCAATTGCCAATGACCGGGTCAGTCGCAGAGCCATAGGCCTTTGGCGACAGCAACCTGCGTGATTAGGCGGCCGTCTGGGCGCAACGGCACACGATGGCCATTCCCCCGGACGGGCGCCGGGTGATCGCGAGTCGGCCTCGAACTGCCGTGGCTCTGAGCGCGATTGACTGAAGACCCAGTCCCTTCGAGCGCCGCGTCTTCGGGTCAAAGCCGACGCCGTCGTCCGAAACGATGAGGGTAATAAGGGCGGGCGTTACCTCGAGCCGAATCGTGATTCGCTCGGCCTTCGCATGCTTGAGCGCGTTGTTCACGCCTTCGCGGGCCAGCTGATACAGATGCTCGCGCATGGGCAACGACAGGCTGACCGCCGCCGCATCCTTGATTTCCACGTTGAGGTGGGCCTGCGACTCGGGGGGAAATTGGCGGGGCAGATTGCGCAGGGCGGCCAGGAGGTCGCCCGCCGTCGCGTCGAGTGGCGACAGTCCTTGCAAAATCCGCTCGCAGGTCTGCTGCGCGTCCCGAACGGCCACCGCGACGAACTCAACCGCGCTCGCGGCGCGCTCGCCGCCGCGCTCGATTGCCTGACGCAAACTCGTGATGCCGAGCCGCAATCCGGTGAGACTCTGGCCGAGGCCGTCATGCAGGTCATGTGCGAGTCGCCTGCGCTCGAGATCCGACGTCTCCAATAGGCGCCTGCGCAGCTGATTCCGCTCCGTCACGTCGACTGCGCAGCACAGGCACTCGGCGTCCCCGGAAAGATCCACGCGAGTCGAGGACAGTTCCACGTCGAACGTCTCACCCGACGAGTTGCGGTGCGTGCCGGATCGCACCGATCCCGGCGGGGCCGCCTGAGAACCTGTCGGCTCCGGCGTGGCGCCAAGGTCGCTGATCGCCATGCCGAGGAGCTGTGCGTGAGTATACCCGTACTTGCACACTGCTTCGGCGTTGGCCATCGAGATACGTCCGCCTGCTTCGCGGTAGACGAATTGCGGTCGTGGAAACGCATTGAACAGCGCCTCGAATCGAGCCTTCAGTTCCTGCAGTTGCCGCAGGTTCATTTCATAGTTCGCGACCAGCGTCGTCAGAAACAGTCCGGTCACCGCGAGCAGGCCAATGAAACCCCATAGGGCCTCCACGCCCTCGGCGGCATCGGCACGTGCCAGGGGTCCCACGCCGAGGCCGTAGCCTATGGTCCCGCCCAGCGACAGCACGAGGGTCGCCATGGACGCGGACGCCACTCCGAATCGGATCGCGCTCCAAGCGACCACCCCGGTGGACAGCGCGAGCAACGGCAATCGCCAGGTCGACGAGGGGCCGACGGCATTCAGCAACGTTCCGAGGCCGATGGCGATTGCGAAGACGGCCGCCTCCTTCCAACGATTTCGCAATGTGCTGAAAAGCTGCCTGCACATCGGCATGACGGCTGGTGCGACCAGCACTATGCCGGCGAAACCATTGCACCACCAACGCAGGAGAAACTCGAGTTCCTGCCGCGGCAACCCCAGGATCCGATCGGAGGCGGTCGAGAGAGCGGCAACGAGTGTCGGCGCGAGCGTGTGCGGCGTCAGCGCGAAGGCAATGCGAACGCCGACCACGTCAAACACGGACGGGACCAGCCGCCCGAGCGCAGCCGCCGCGGCGAGCGCGGCGAGGTCGGTGAAGCGGTCGAACGCCCGGCGATAGCCCCAATGCCACAGCAGATGGACGGTCAGCAGGGTGCCCAGCGTCTCCCCCACGGCGTCCGACAGCACCGTGATCCATGGATCGTGGGCGAGACCGCCCCAGAGTGCCACGGAGCCCAGGAACACGGCCGGCGCCAACCGCGCTCCCCCCAAAAGCAATCCCACTACGGCCACACCGTTCGCCACCCAGGGGAGCGCCACCCAGGGCACGACCGTCACGTGTTGCGAGTCGATGTGCTGCAGCAGGCGCAATGTGGCGGCGCCGGTGGCCACATAGGTGCAAAGGAGCAGCAGGCCATTGATCCAATCACCCATGACATTGGGGCGCTTCAGCGCGGGCCCTGCAACGGCGACCGTTTCGCTCGTCGCGGCATTGGGCTTGGCAGGCAGCACGGCGGCGGATTCGAGGTTTCCGCCGGGCCGCGCTGTATCGACGGTCTGACGGCACTCGATGTGCACTCGATTGCCTCCACGGTAGGCTCCGACATTCAGAGAAGCCCCTGCCGCTGCGGCCCGAACGGCAAACGGCGTGATCCTGGAGGCATCCGTATGATGCGGCGACTCCGACGGCGAACCGTCGTCCTCGACCGACACCTCGAGCGTGCTCTCCCTCGCGTCGACGGCGACGTGCACGTGCCTCACTCCTGGATGCAACAGCGCTGCGCGCACGGCGTCCTGCGCAATGCGGTAGACGTGTTCGCAGCGCTCGAGCGACAGGGCGACGGGCGCGAACGAGCGAACTGAGACGCTTACCTCGGGGCCTCCGCGGACCGCCAGCACATCGGGAATTCTGGACAACGCATCGATGAGGTTTCCGGCGGAGAACTGCATCGGCGAGGCCCCCCGGGTGAGCTGAGCGCACAGCGCAGTCGCCGCGGCAGTGTCCCGCTCGATGGACGCCAGACGGATTGCGGACACCGTCGCGCCGCCTTTGACGGTCTCGACGACCTCTTCGACGCTCGCGGCAAGCTGATTGAGCGTCGGCCCGAGGCTCTCGCGCACTTGCTCGCCCAGCCGCCGCCGCTCGAGGTCGGCCGCGTTCAACACGGCGAGGCGCAGGTCATTGCGTTCGTCGACGACTTCGACGAAACACATGCAAACCGGAATCCCGCTCAGGTGCAATGGTACGCGCCAGGCCTCGACCTCGAACTCGCGCCCCTGCGCCGTCCGGTGGGTCTCCACCGTGACCCGCCCGTCCTCGGAAATGTCCGCCTGGGTCTCGCGGCCAGCGCCGAGGTCGCGGCTGTTCATCCGCAGGAACGCCTCCTCCGGATACCCGTATGCGCGCACCGCTGCGTCGTTGACGACGAGAATTCGCCCGCTCGCGAGGTCCAGAGCCCACATGGGGCTCGGATTGGCGACAAACAGGTGACGATAGCGCTGCGCGGACGCAGCGAGCTGGCGCCGCGCGTGCTCACGCCCGGACAACAACGCGATCAAAAAGAGGCCCGTTCCTGTCAGAAGTCCGATGAACCCCCACTGGACCTCAATTCCTTCGCGGCCGCCGACCCCGGCAAACACACCCAGTTGCAGGCCGAATCCGATCGTGGCGGCAATTGAAAAGGTCAGCGTGCCCGCGGAGGCAACCGTCACCCCCAGGCGCACGGCGGCCCAAACCACCAACATCAATGCACCAGCCAGCAGAGGCAGGCGCAGGGCAGCGTCGGGAACCCGCAGCGCGGCGACCAGCCAAGCGACCGAGCCCAGTGCCCACAGGATCAGCTCCACCAGCGCGCCAGCGCGCCGGCGGGAGCCCGGCGCAAGGAAAAATGAAAGCAGCGGCACGACGAGAACCACACCCGCCACCGTATTGGCCCACCAGCGGAAGGCAAACGCGAATAGCGCCGCGTCAGCCGAAATCAGATCCGTGCCCCGACTCAGGCCGGCGGCAGCCAGCACGGCGGCTGCGCTCGGTCGATTGACCCAGACGGCTGAAATAATGGCGACGACGTCGATTGCCGAAGTCACCAGCCGCCCGACCGCTGCCGCCCCGACCAGGACGAGGAGGTCCTGATAGCGCTCGAGTGAGATCCGATAGCCCCATGAATTGAGCGCCCAGGCGATCAGAACGATGCTGAGGGACTCGCCGGCGGCGCCGATCAGCACCGTGATCCACGGGTCGCCCTGCAGAAGTCCCCACGTGATGCACGAGCCGGCAAAAACACCGGGCCAGGCGCGGTAGCCGAACAGCACCAATCCGCTGACACCGATGCCGGCGGCGAGCCACGGAACCCCGAGCGTCGATGCCACGCCCGCAAATGCGGGCGACAATATTCGCTGCAGGAACCAGACCCCCGCCGCGCCCGCCAGCGAGTAGGCGATGAACACGATGGCGCACGCCATGGGCGTCGATGCGGTGCGCGCAAATCGCGCGGAAACCGCGGAGTCCGCTGTCTGATCCGTGCCACCGGATAACGAGATACCGGCATCCTCCGAGCGGTTGATCGTCTGTGGATAGTGACATGCAAGGCGAGGCCGGCCAAGCATGCTCCGTGACGCGCAGGAAACCCGTCGCCCGCTCAACGCGCCTTCAGGCCTTTTCTCTGCTGTTTGTAGCTTTCGCGCCGCCGGTGACGAACGCGGTACGGCCGGCGAAGTCCATCATGCTTTCAATCTTTTTTGACGCGCGATCTCGGCCGTGTGGATCGGGTTGCGGAACAACATGCTGAAAGTGTTCTTGTATTCCTGGTTTTCGGGCAGGTCGGGCACCGCCGCGCACATCGCCTGCGCGCGATCCTCGACCCCCTGTCGGAATTCGCTGTGGGTCATGATGTACAGCTCATCATTGAGTATGCCCTGCAGCACCCGCGCGCCGACCTCTTCCTTGGTCCTGTACAGATGGAAGAAATTCCCCCCCTGCTGGCGGCGCTTGTCCGCATCGGCATAGCCTGTGTCCGAAAGCTCCACGGGGCGCGTCTTGGCGGCCTCGGCAATGTTCGATTGCACGGCGCCCGGGCAGAAAGCCGAACAGATGATCCCCTGTGGCTCGAGTTCGGCACGCATGCATTCCATCATATGGACGGCGGCGCCCTTTGATGCGCCGTAAATGGTCGCGCCCGGGTGAGGCACGAGACCCGACATGGAGGCGGTGTTGACGATGTGGCCGCCCTCGCCATGTCGCTTGATCCGCGGCAAGATGGTGACGATTCCGTTGATGGTGCCGCCGAGATTGACGCCCATCACCCAGTCCCAGTCGGCGAAGGTCGCCAGTTCAGTCGGGCCGACGACTGCCACGCCCGCGTTGTTGCACAGGATGTGGATTTTGCCGAAGCGCGCTTCCGCCGCATCCGCCGCGCGCGCGTATTGAGTGCGGTTGGTTACGTCGAGCCTGAACGCAAGCACGCGATCGGGAGAGCCCAGCTCGGTCTTGGCCGCGGCAAGATGTTCATCCAGGATGTCGGCGACGACGACGTTCATTCCCGCGCCCAACAGCGCTTTGGCAATGCCGAGCCCGATGCCGCTCCCGCCGCCGGTCACAAAGGCTGTCTTACCAGGCAGATCCTTCATACGGTCCGATCCCCCTGACCAGAGTGGCAGAAGATCATATTGTATCTAACACATACCATTTATGGTATGTAAAGGACAACTGGCAAGGAGATCCATGATGGCGGGAGCAATTCCTATGGCGGCTGCTTCCGCGGCGGATGCCGGGTCCCGAGTGCAGCGGTGGCCTTCGCGCGGCGCCGCCTATTACGCGCTTCTGGTCATCATTCTCGCCACCATGCTCAATTTCCTGGACGCTCAGGTATTTGGCATGATGGCGCAGCGGATCAAGGTGGATTTCTCGTTGACCGACGAACAACTGGGTTTTCTGATCGGGCCGGCCAATGTCATCTTTTATGTCCTGATCGGCATCCCGATGGCGCGCCTGGTGGACATTCACCCGCGAAAATTCGTGCTTGCATTCGGAATCGCCGCCATCGGCGGAATCACGGCGCTGGGCGGGCTGGCGCAGAGCTTCACACAGCTGTTCTCGAGCCGCATGTTGGTGGGCGCCGGCGGCTCGGCGCATGCGCCGGGAGCCTATTCCATCCTTTCCGACTATTTCCCGCCGGCAAAGCTGCCCCGCGCCATCGGCTTTCTTCAGCTCGGATTTATTGGCGGCAATGCGCTCGGAATTCTCCTGGGAGGACAATTGGTCAGCTTGGCGGCCGCCTGGCCGGTCAGCCATTGGATGGGACTGCGAATGCACGGCTGGCAATGGATTCTCATGATGGTGGGCGCGCCAGGGTTGATCATCTCCTGCCTGTTGCTGCTCATGAAGGAGCCGCCGCGGCGGGGTACGACGGCGCAGGGCAAGCCGCTGCCCGTGATGGCCGTGGTTCGCGAAATCCGTGCGCGCAAGTCGATTTATCTGCCGCTCTTCATCGGTCTTGCGTTCAGCGCGACGCAAGCCATGGGCATGTTGTCCTGGAGGGCGCCGTTCCTCATCAGGACCTACGGATGGAACGAAGCCCGGATCGGCCGATGGATGGGCCTCATGTTTTTGGTGTCGTCGCTGGCAGGCGCGGCGTTCGGCACGCTGTTTGTCGAATGGCTCGCCAAGCGCTACAGCGACGCCAACGTGCGCGCGTCGGCGATATTGTTTGCCCTCGCCGCGCCTTTCGAGATCATTGCGCCATTGATGCCGTCGGGCGGACTCTCGCTGCTCTGCCTGGGCATGGCGGGCGCCTTTGGAATCGCATCGGCCGTGCCGCAGAATGCCGCCATTCAGCGCATCACGCCGAACGAGCTGCGCGGTCAGGTTACGGCCATCTACCTCTTCATGTTCATTGTTTTCGGTGCGTTGGGAAGCCAGCTGATCGGCAGCATCACGCAACGGGTATTCCGCTCCGACGCGGATTTATGGAAGAGCATCGTGCTGACGGCCTCGATTCTCATGCCGCTGGCCGCGTTCACGATTTCGCGCGGGATCAAGCCCTATGGCCGGGAAGTCGAACGGCTGTCGTCCATCGAGGCTCGTGCCGCCTGAGCGATGCGAGATATAAACGCTAGCGATTTTCGCGCGTCCCTGGCGATTACTCCTCGAGCCCGACCACCTTGGGGCTCGCCTCGGTCGGGGCCGGCAGGGACAACACGGGCGCCGGCAGACGAGTCATGGCCTCGAGCATGGGCTTGGGGCGCCCCAAGTGAAAGCCTTGCGCAAAATCGACCCCGACGAGCATCAAGGCGGCAAGTATTGCCTCATCCTCCACGGACTCCGCGACTGTTTTGATGCCCATGACACGCCCGATATGATGAATGGCCTCCACCACCGCATAATCGATCGCGTCGCCCGCCATATCCTTGACGAATTCGCCGTCGATTTTCAAATAATCGACCGGCAGGCTGCGCAGGTATCCGAATGATGACATGCCGCTGCCGAAGTCGTCGAGTGCAATGGGGCAGCCGATTTCCTTCAG
>Ga0182015_10006799_pt1 | contig 11349 bp, 11 predicted proteins | sample 712P3MmetaG_FD_120478 | JGI IMG/M metagenome (GOLD analysis project Ga0182015, IMG submission 120478) | Permafrost microbial communities from Stordalen Mire, Sweden - 712P3M metaG | ecosystem: Environmental > Terrestrial > Soil > Wetlands > Permafrost | place: Sweden: Stordalen | collected...
GCCAGCGCACGCGCGAGCTTGGCATCCGCATGGCATTAGGCGCGCAGCCCCGTGCCGTGTTACGGCAAGTCCTGGCGGAAGGCATGCTTCTGGTGCTCTGTGGATTGGTGGTGGGGCTGATTGCGACCGTCACGGTCGGATGGGTACTCAATAGCCTGTTGTTCGGCGTGCAAGCGCGCGATCCGCTGACGCTCGGCGTGGTAGTCGCGATCCTGTTGGCGACCGCGCTGGCTGCCTGTTGGGCACCGGCCATGCGCGCCACGCGCATCGATCCGATGGTGGCGTTACGGGACGAGTGACGTGAGAAATCGGAAGTCAGGAAGCCAGAAGTCGGAAGGTGCCCCCGAACATTGCCCTTTCTGTCTTCGCCCAATCGATGCGCCGCCTTCAAGGCTGATGGGCCATCTGGGATCAACTGGAAGTCTGGGGGCGATTCTGAACGCGCGTGGCGGGACGCCGCTTCCGGTTACTGCCGAGCCGCGACGGCAATTTCCGGCTTTTTGGCTGTCCGCGGCGGGCGGCCCGTGCCGGTGGTATACTAAGCGAGCGACGGAATCGGCAACGCCCATCCCGACCCAGCAGCGAAGGGTCGGGCCGGAGGGAAAATCATGTTCAATGGCGCCCTATGCCGCTGGGTTTTTTGCGCGGCTTTCATCGGTACGGGTTTGCAGGCCGGAACTGTAGTTGTCGGTCAGCCTCCTTTAAACGGTACCGGCAATTGCGATCCATTTGGATGTCCGGCGCTTTTCGGCCTGGGGACCTATCAGCAGGTCTATGCGAGCACGGCCTTTCCGAGTCCGCTGACGATTGCCACAGTTTCCTTTTACGATACGCAAGTGCACAGCGTCGGAACCCAGGCGCTGGGAACATTCACGCTGAGTTTCGCCTACACTTCCAAAGCTCCGGGAATGCTCGACCTGACGAACCCGTCCAATAATATCACCAGTGGCAGCCAAACCTTTTACGCAGGGATGCTTCCCAACCTCGCCACTGGCAATGGCACACCATCGTTGATCGTTTCCGGAACACCGTTCGCTTACAATCCGGCCAACGGGAACCTGTTGCTTACTGTGGTGGTGTCTACTCCGGTCGACCAACCTACTCTTCTCTATCTGGATCAGGCTGCTGCGACAAACTTGACGACCAATGCATACTTCGGCGTTGTGAAAAGCGGGCCGGTCAGCGGGGGCAACGATATCGGAGGACTAGTGACAGGGTTCGCCAGTTCATCGCTACTGATCGCCGGTCCGGCTTCGCTGGCAACGGGCACCGTGGGGATGGCTTACGGTCCCGTGTCGTTCACGGCGACTGGCGGCACCGGCGGCTACTCCTGGTCGGCCACCGGTCTGCCCAACGGGCTGACCGTCAATGCGAGCGGCGTACTGAGCGGCACCCCGGCGGCGGGCAGCCAGGCCAATTACAATCCGCAGTTCACTGTAACCGATTCCAACAACGACACAGCGAGTGTTTCTCTGCCGCTGCTGGTCAACCCGGCAGCCTTGCAAATCACTGGCCCGGCTTCACTGCAGGCGGGCGCCGTGGGGGTGGCTTACGGTCCCGTGACGTTCGGGGCGGCTGGCGGCGCCGGCGGCTACTCCTGGTCGGCCACGGGTCTGCCCAACGGGCTGAGCTTAAGTGTGGGCGGAGTGCTGAGTGGCGCACCGGCGGCGGGCAGCCAGGGTAGTTATAACCCGCAGTTCACGCTAACCGATTCCAGCCACACCACGCTGAGTGTTACCCTGCCGCTGCCCATTAATGCAAGCCTGCAGATCACCGGCCCGGTTTTGCTGCCATTCGGTTTCGTAGGGACGGCGTACAGTTCGGTGACGTTCGCGGCGGCCGGTGGAACCGGCGGCGATCTCTGGTCGGCTACGGGACTGCCCAACGGGCTGCTCTTAAGTACCGGGGGAGTGTTGAGCGGCAACCCGGCGCCGCGTAGTTTGGGCATCTATCTTCCGCACTTCACCGTAACCGACTCCAGCGGCAGCCAATCAGACGTTATCCGGGTGCTGGTCGTCATCCCCAAGTTATGAGTTTCACCGGTCAATTTGCTTTGTGGGGCAGGTTGGCAACTGTTGGCAACCTGCGGGCCGATTGTCAATCGGCCCAGTTTGCGCCGATTTCCAATCGGCCCGCAGGATACCATCCTGCCCCACAAGCTGCAAACTGACCCAGGTTGAGGCCCTGGAAACCTGAACTGTGCGCGGGAGAGATGGCCTTCCAGCCGTTCTGCACGGCACGGTAAGGTGCACTTTCACCAGGACCGGCTGCGCTTCGGCTAAGCCGGAGAGCCACTGGTGCATACTTCCAGGCTGCTGCTTATGCCGCCATTACGTCCACGCTGTCCACCACGGTGCTGGGTTCCGGTACCGGCTCCCCATGCAGCCGCATCCCCTCAATATGAAACTCAATCGCTTCCGCAATCAGTCTCCGCGTTTCATCCAGCGTTGGGCCGGTGGTGACACATCCCGGAAGGTCCGGGACATATGCGGCCCAGTTGTGGTCCGCTTTTTCAAACACAACGGCGTAGGTCATTTTAGTCCTGCCCTTTTCAATGATGGCTGCCCCGCATGCGGTCCAGGACCCAGCCATCTTTTTCGACGCGCTTTATGACCTCCCGAACCTTCATACCTCAAGTGTAAGCAGGCTCCGTTTGTATGCGGGTTTCATTGGTTCGTGAAAGGCTTACCGAGTTGCGTAATTCTCCCTATGTGCCGTGGGGCGTTTTCGCCCGCGTAGGGTATTGCCAGACGTCACCACTACGGGAATCGATAGCCCACACTCCTGGACCGGTTGCTACAGACTGAACTCCGGCAAGCGAGCCTTCAGCCGCCACGGAATTCGGTTGGACAACGGATTTGCAAACCATCGCAACGAGCATGAGCGCGATGACGGTTAGGACGAGCTTCGTGTACAGGTCTATTCGCATAGTGTCTCCAAGGCCCACAGACTATAGCACTCCAGTTCCCAGGTGAAAGTATACCACCGCTTTGCCATCTTTCCCCCCTAAGTCTTATTGTGTAGCGCGGAGACACGAACTTGCCCGGGAGAATGCCCGGTTGTCACCCGCATAACGCGCCGGCCCGCTCCAGCGCCCGCTCGACGTCTTCCTTCGAAAGCGGCGTGCTGATGAAAAGCTCCTGCCGCGCGCCGGCGCTCAACGCGATGGCCTTCCAGCCATTCTGCACGGGCACGGTGATGCGCACCTTCACCGGGCCGCGCGCATCGCGCACCGGTCGGATCACGCCCGGGATGATCGAGCGGATCTCCGGAGTTTCGGCCAGCACGCGCTCCAGAATCCCGCGCACGCCATCGATGATGCTGTGCTCGATCTTTAGCCGATCCTTGGCGGTGCGCAGGCGCATCACAGCCAGCCTTAATGCGCGCCGCGCTCCGGCGGCATGAATCGCTTGATGAAGTTGGTGTCGAACCGCCCGGCCCGGAAGTCGGGGTCCGCCAGGATGCGCTGGTGCAGCGGAATGGAGGTATGAATCCCCTCCACCACGAACATCTCCAGCGCGCGCTGCATGCGGTGGATAGCCTCCGCCCGGTCGCCGCCATGCACGATCAGCTTCGCCACCAGCGAATCGTAGTAGGGCGTAATCACGCAATCCGTGTGCGCCATGGTATCCACGCGCACGCCAATGCTGCCCGGAACGTGAAACCCCGTAATCCGGCCGGGCGACGGCGTAAACGTCACCGGATTCTCCGCGTTGATACGACACTCGATGGAGTGCCCGCGCAGTTCCACTGGCAGCGCGATCACCGCGTCGAGAGGCTCGCCCGCCGCGATGCGGATCTGGCTCTTCACCAGGTCGATGCCGGTCACGAACTCCGTCACGGGGTGCTCCACCTGGATGCGCGCGTTGACTTCCATGAAGTACAACTGGCCGCCTTCGTCCATCAGGAACTCGACGGTACCCGCGTTGGTATATCCGGCGGCTGCCAGCGCTTCCTTCAATGTCGCGGCCATGGAGGCCCGCAGCTCCGGCCGCATGACCGGCGATGGCGATTCCTCCAGCAGCTTTTGATGCCGGCGCTGGATGCTGCACTCACGCTCGCCCAGGATCTCCACCCGCCCGCGCTCGTCCGCCAGCACCTGGAATTCGATGTGCCGCGGCGCGCGCACATATTTCTCCAGATAGACGTCGGAACAGCCGAACGCCGCGCCGGCTTCCTGCTGCGCCGAGTTGAACAGCGGTTCCAACTCGGATGCCTCGTTCACGATGCGCATGCCGCGTCCGCCGCCGCCCGCAGAAGCTTTCACGATCACCGGAAAGCCAATTTCTCCCGCAACCCGGATGGCTTCTTCAGGGGTCTTCAGAATGCCGGGCGAGCCGGGCAGAATGGGCACGCCCGCCTCGCGCATGAACGCGCGCGCGCGCTCCTTCACGCCCATCAGCCGGATCACATCCGGGCGCGGACCGATGAACTTCAGCCCGGAGACTTCGCACACCTCCGCGAAACCCGCATTCTCGCTCAGGAAACCGTAGCCGGGGTGGATGGCGTCGGCGCCCGTGATCTCCGCGGCGCTGACGATCGAGGGGATATCCAGATAGCTGCGCGAGCTCTTGGCCGGACCGATGCAGACGGCTTCGTCGGCGAAGCGCACGTGCAGGCTGTTGCGGTCGGGCTCCGAATAAACCGCCACGGTCCGTATGCCCAGTTCCTTGCACGCGCACACGATGCGCAGAGCAATTTCGCCGCGATTGGCTATCAGGATTTTCTTAATTGGAGCGGATGGCAAACAGCGCCTCCCCGTACTCCACGGGCTGTCCGTTCATCACCAGCTTGCTTTCGACGATCCCGGAAACCTCGGCCTCGATCTCGTTCATCAGCTTCATGGACTCGATGATGCACAAGACCTTGCCGGGCTGCACGCGCTCGCCCACGCGCACAAAGGGAGGCGTACCCGGCCCGGAGGCTTCGTAAAACGTGCCGACGATGGGCGAGCGCTGGAGGTGCAGGTTGGGATCGGCGCCGGGTTCCTTGGCGGGCGGTGGAGAGCTGGCGGGCGCGGCAGCAGCTTCCGCCTTGGCTGGCGCGGTGGATTGCGCCAATACCAGTCCTTGATGCCCGGCAACGGAGCGGCGAATGCGCACGCGGTTATCCCCGCGCTGCACTTCCAGCTCGTCGATGCCGGTTTCGGTTGCGAGGTTGATTAGCTCGCGGATCTCGTCTACGGTCATGGCAACCGACTAGCTTAGCAGAGAGAGGGCCGGAACTTATGGGTAGCGCCATACACTGCCTCCGCCAGCCAGGCGACCGTCTGTCCAGGCGCTCGCCGCTTGCATCTGAACGACCCGCCCTTCGGGGCGACGATTGCCGGCCCGGCGCCGGTAATCGGCGTAGTAGAATCGGAAGCAAAGCTCCACCCGGATGACAATCGAGTTGCCGAGAGAGCTTGAGGAGTTGGTCCGATCGAGGGTCGAGCGGGGAGATGATGCGCGCCTTGAGTGGCTGGTCGGGGAAGCGCGGGCTCAAGAGAATTGCGGATTTGCAGAAGGCCGGCAGGCGATGAAACTTCGGGTTTCCCGGCACGCCAGAACGGACCTCGATTCAATCTGGTTGTATGTCTGCTAGCCGGATGGTGCCGAGCGCGCCCAAGCTCTGATCGACGGAATTACTGGCAAGTTCCCGCTCCTTGCCTTGCTGGCGTGCGGACAGCCTGTCGGGAACAGGTGTCGGCAGGAGTGCAGATACCTCACGACGAGCGCGTAATGCCGCATACTTATTACATTACCGAGCACCTGTATAAATTGTGGGGCGGTCCCCCTGGACCGCGGCCGACGCTCTCGTCGGCCTCTCGCGATGTCGAAAGTCTCGGATTTTCAAATGAAAGAGCGGGTCCAGGGGGATCCGCGCAGACCAGGGGGTCTGCCCCACGAATTCCGCAGAATTATCGATATTTGGAAAAGTATGTGGCATCACGCTGAGAGCGTGCGCTACAGGACCCGCAGATCCTTGCTGGTGGGTGTCAAAACCTCGCATCCCGTCGCCGTGACCACCACGGTATCCTCGATCCGGATGCCGCCCACCCCTTCCAGATAAACGCCGGGCTCGATGGTGATCGCCATGCCCGCGGCCAGCCGTGTTTTGTCCTTCTTGCCGATGCGCGGCAGTTCGTGGATTTCGAGTCCCAAACCGTGGCCGGTGGAATGCACGAACGCGCGGTCGAGTTTGTAAGCCCTCAAGACATCTCGCGCCGCGCGGTCCACGCGGGCGGTGGTCACGCCCGGTCGCACGGCGTCGATGGCGGCCAATTGCGCCTCCAGCACGGCGCAATACAAGCGCTGCATGCGCGCGCTGGGCGCGCCCAGGAAGAGCATGCGGGTCATGTCGCTGGCGTATCCCTTCTGGAACGCGCCCATGTCGATGAGCACCGGTTGCCGCGCTTTCAAGACCGCGCCGGTGAGGTGCGCATGCGGCAGCGCCGAACGCTCGCCGCCGGCTACGATGGTTTCAAAGGAGGGCTTCTCAGCTCCCAGGCGGCGCATCTGGTAGTCGATTTCGGCGGCTAGATCCCGCTCACGCATGCCTGGGCGGACGCGCCGCACGGCTATCTCGAAGGCCTTGGAATTGGTCTCGACGGAGCGCCGGATCAGTTCGATTTCAGTTTCCGATTTCAACATGCGGTGGGCTTCCAGCCAGCCGGTTACCGGCTCCAGCGATGTATTCACTGGCATGTTGGCGCGCAGCAGGTCGAAGCCTTCGTAGGACAGATGCGCAGGTTCGAAGCCCAGGCGCCGGATACGGCCGCCGGCCACCACGTCTGCCACGGCCGGCAGAATCGGACCCTTGCAAACCCGCGTGCGGCAGGAGACTTCCCGACCGGATTGAATGGCGTAACGCGGGTCGGTGAAGAAGATGGACTCGCCGGGCAGGGCCAGCACGGCCCCGTTACTGCCGGTGAATCCGGTCAGATAGCGGACACTGGCCGGTGACGTGACCAGCATGGCGTCCAGCCCGCGATTATCGAGGCCGGTCCCGATGAGGCGGCGGCGCCGGTCGAATTCGTTATTCAAACTGGAGTTCCCGGGCCAAGACCAAGGCGTTCAGAGACAGGGCATCCGCCTGCGCGTAGTCGCTGCGCTGTGCGGCTTCGTCGCACTGCGTCAGGAAGGACTTGATGTGGTCGACCAGAGATTGATCGTGATCCGATAAACGTCCTTTGATGCGGCCCAGCTTCTCGTTAATTTCCTTCTTGCGCCCGTCGATGGCGTTCTGAATCCGTTTCTGCTCGTCGCCGCTCAAGATCGGCTGGATGGGCGCTTGCTCCTGCACGGCCGGAGCGGGCGGGGTCTCGGCTTCGGGCTCCGGCTCCGGCTTCGGCGGACCGGCGGCGCTGCGGCGCGGGGCGCGCGGAGCGGGCGGAGCTTCCGTTTTCTCGGGCGCTGGAGATTGTTGGGCCGTCTCCTTGGGGATGGCATCCGGGTTGATCGGTTGTGGGCTGGGCAGCGTCACGGCCGTCTGCGGAATGGAAAGCGGCTGCTCCGGCGCGGGCGGCTGGATGGCGGCAGGCGCGGGAGGCGGCGGCGCAGCGGCTCGCTTGCCGAGGCCCAGCATGCAACCCGCCAGCGGCACAATCAGCAGGAGGCACGTGACGCACACACTCCTGCGTAATGCCGCGTCCCTACTCATCGGGACGCATGCTTTCCCTAAACCGGAACCGGTTCGCTGGTGCAAACCTCGATTGTAGCATTCCGGATTTCGGGACCTTCACCGTTTTTGGGGGAACCGCTTCCTCACGGTCGCGCCTCAGTATACCTTTGCGAAGCGACGCGACTGCTACCGAGCCGCAACCGTGAGGGAGCGGTTTTCTTCGCCCGCGGATTTGGTTAGCCCCGGGCCATCTTTCGCTCATAGACCCAGTCTTCCAGGCGCAAATAGGCCCGGATGGCATGCGCCGCCGCGCTGCGCAACGGCTCGGGCGGCCAGAGGATTACCCGCCGGTTGACGAACGGGCATGCCGTGTTTTCCGTCTGCCGCTCCAGCAGCAGGTCCGCCAGCGTAATGGCGTTCTGGTGCGTGGTGGAGACGCCGTGGCCCATGCAGCCGAGGCTATAGACGGCGCGCCGGTCGCCCAGAAACCCAAGCGCCGGCGTGAGATCCAGCGTCACGGAAAACGGGCCGCCCCAGCGATGCGTGATCTTCACATTCTGCAGCGCGGGGAAAAGCAGGCGGGTATGCTCTTCCAGGTGACGCCACGCGGATTCGCTCGAATCCAAATCCATGTTCGCGCCGGAGCTGAGGCCCACCGGCCCGCCGCCCATGGCCAGGCGATTGTCCGGCGTGATGCGGTAGTAGTGAATCAAGTTGCGCGCGTCCTCTACGCCGTTGCGCTCCTGCCAGCCGATTTGGGAGAAATGCCGGTCGCTGAGCGGCTCGGTGGCAATCATGTAGGTCCAGGCGGGCGCCTGCTTGCTTTTCAATTCGGGAATCAGATGCGAGTAAGCATTGGTTGCCAGGACCATCTTCTCGGCGGTGACCGTGCCGCCGGGCGTTCGCAGGCTGAACTTCGCGCCGCGCTGGATCTCGAGGACCGGCGTCCGTTCGTAGACCCGCGCGCCGCGGGCGATGGCCAACCGCTTCTCCTCGCGCACCAGCTTGGCGGGGTTGATCAGGCCCAGCCGCGGTTCCCACCAGGCGCCCAGATACAACTCGGAATTCACCTTGGCGCGCGCCGCGTCGCGATCCAGCCACTCGATGCCCTGAATACCCAACCGATGCGCCAGGTCGATGTCGTGCCGGATGCGTTTGACATAGCCCGGCGTGGTGGCCATGCGCAGAAAACCCGGGCGGATGTAATCGCATTGAAGCTGGTTGTCGCGGATCAGGGATTCGAGTCCGTCGACCGCGCGCTCCATGTAGGCGTGCGCCTCGCGCACGAACGGCTTGCCCTTGAGCAGGGCCGTGGGCCCAATGCCGAGTCCCACCACGGTCATGGAGAAGGAGCCATTGCGGCCGCTCGCGCCGTATCCCACGTATTCGTGTTCCAACACGGCCACGCGCAGGCCCGGCTGTTCTCTCAGTAGGGTGTGCGCGGTGGCCATGCCGGTGAAGCCGCCGCCTACGATGGCCACATCGACGGTGGCATCGCCTTCGAGCGGCGGACTCGGTTCATACGGACCGTATTCCGCCAGCCAAAGGGACAGGGGCGATCGGGGAAGTGCGTGCGTCATCGGGGTGCTGAGTCAATATACGAGGATTCGTACCGAAACGCAACAGGCAGGGTCGTGGCGCACGCACTCATGCGTGCCGCGCCGGCACTCGTGCCGGCGCCCGTCTCCCACCAGGTGTCGAGACGAGTCTCGACACGGCACGCATGAGTGCGTGCGCCACGGACCCAAGAAATTGTAGACTAGTTGTTTCACCCGTCCGGAGAACACGAACCTCTATGCTTCAATCGAAAGTCTTTACTTTTAGCATCGCCCTCGCGATCGCCTCCTCGGCCGCTCTGGCGCAGAAGAAGGGAGACCCCGATAAGGGGAAAGAAGTCTTCCAGCAGTGTACGCCCTGCCACAACGCCGATAGCACTGAGAAGAAAATGGGGCCGGGACTGAAGGGTCTCTTCGCCAAGGAAAAGTTGAACAACGGCAAGAAAGTCACCGAAGAGAACGTACGTTCCCAGATCGACGAAGGCGGCAACGGCATGCCCGCCTACAAAGAGATGCTGGGCGACGACGAGAAGACCGATCTCATCGCGTACCTGAAGACGCTGTAGTGCCCCACGTCGCAAGTTCCGTCGAGCACGTTCCGCACTCCCGCATCCGCGAACTGGCCGAAATCGCCATGTCCATGCAGGGTGTGTTGCGGTTGTATTTCGGCGAATCGAACCTGCCCACGCCCGACTTCATCAAGCGCGCCGCCATCGACGCACTGGCCGACGGCTACACGTTCTACACCGAAAACGCCGGGCTGCCTTCTTTGCGCCGCGCCATCGCCCGGCAGTATGGCGAACTGCACAACGTGGAGTTGGATCCCGGCACGGAGATCGTGGTCACGGCTTCGGGCGTGCAAGCCTTGCACGTCGGCATTCGGGCGGTGCTGGATCCGGGCGACGAAGCGCTGGTGCTGACGCCCGCCTGGCCCAATGGCTCGTCCAACGTGGCGATGGCCAACGCGGTCGTGCGGGAAATTCCGCATCCTCTTTGCGGCGAGCGCTATGGCATCGACTTCGATGCGCTGGACGCGGCTGTGACGCCGCGGACCCGCCTGCTGCTGTATACTTCGCCATCCAATCCGCTGGGCTGGGTGGCCACGGACGAACAACAGCAGCGACTGCTGGACTTTTCGCGCCGGCACGGACTCTGGCTGATGGCCGATGAAGTCTACGACCGGCTCTATTATGCGGGCGAGACGCTTGGAACGCCGGTACCATCCATCCTGCGGAAGGCCACGCGCGACGATGCGGTGATGGTGGTGCAATCCTTCTCTAAGACCTACTGTATGACCGGCTGGCGCGTGGGCTGGCTGGTGGCGCGGCGCGATCTGGCGCAAGAGGCCAAGCAGTTGAACGAATTCATCGTCTCGCATGCGCCCAGCTTCGCGCAGAAGGCGGCCGAGACGGCCTTGGAGTACGGCGAAGCGGAACTGGCGAGCATGTTGGAGCGCCTGAAACAAAACCGCGACCTGTGCCTGGAGGCGCTCAGCGCCATGCCCGGCGTGACGGTGCCCAAGCCGGACGGGGCCTTCTATCTGTTCCCCAGAATCGAGGGTCTGACGGACTCATTCGGTTTTTGCAAGAAGTTGCTCGAAGAATGCAGGGTCGGCCTGACGCCCGGCGTGGCATTCGGCGCAGGCGGCGAAGGGTCCGTGCGCATTTGTTACGCCGCGGGACGCGAGATTCTGGAGCCTGCCATGGAGCGCCTGGCCCGGTTTCTTTCACAATGATTTTGTGGGGCCGGCAATCCTGCCCAATGCCACTTGCTTGTTCGAACACCTGCATAAATTGTGGGGCGGTCCCCCTGGACCGCGGCTGACGCCCTCGTCGGCGAGCAAAGAGCGGGTCCAAGGGGACCCGCGCAGACCAGGGGGTCCGCCCGGGGTCCGCCCCACAAATTATGCAGGACTGCGAAATTGCGAAAACTAGGTGGCATTGGACAATCCTGCCCGCAGCCGGCTTTCAGCCAGCTCTGGCCGCCTAGAAAGGCGGCTGCGGCCAAGATTGGCCGCCCCACCGGAAATCCAAATTGCATCGCCCCCTCGTATACCTGCTGAAGTCAACTTCACCGAGGAGGGAAGAATGCGAGTAAACGCCTTCCGCGCAGCCGCGGTCGTTCTATTGGTGGCATCCGGCGCTTTCGCCGCCAGTCATCGCAACGGACCACTGCTGCTCGAAGATCAAAC
>Ga0182015_10006802_pt1 | contig 11340 bp, 9 predicted proteins | sample 712P3MmetaG_FD_120478 | JGI IMG/M metagenome (GOLD analysis project Ga0182015, IMG submission 120478) | Permafrost microbial communities from Stordalen Mire, Sweden - 712P3M metaG | ecosystem: Environmental > Terrestrial > Soil > Wetlands > Permafrost | place: Sweden: Stordalen | collected...
GATAGCGCCACCGAAACGATTTGTGCGATCTCGTCACGTATCGCCCTAGCCCGAGCCTTGAGGGTTTCGCTGCCCTCGATCGTCTTGATGAAGCGCTGACTCCGAGCAGAAAATTCGACGAAAGGGTCGGCGACAAGGCGATTCGCCACGGCGACTCCGACGTCTCGCTCTATGAAGTCATGCAGGATGGCATGGGCGTTCTCCTCGACGCCTCAACCCAAGGGAAGCTTTCCGAACTCGTTGCAGCCACGACCCAGAGGATACGTCGCGTCGCCGTCGACACAGGGCCTTCGATGCTGGTCCGTCCCGATGCCTGCATTGCCTGGGTCGGTGAGGCGAACAGCACAAATGGATTGGAGAAAGCGCTCCGTCGTTGGTTCATTCCAAGCACGGTCGGGCCAAGAAATCTCAGCCACTAGCGACTCCGTTCAACTTCATCGCTGCCGTTGTCATGGCGGCAAAACCTCCAGAGGGTGTCTTCACCAAGGCGGCAAAAGGCGGTTGTATTTTCTCGTCAATGTCGAATTCCTTTTTCTTCGGCCAACTGCCGTGTGCATGAAGTGTTGCGAAGAAAACGACGCTTAGAACGTCTCTGAAGTCCCGCACTCTGCCCCTCGGACCGACCCCATTTCGTTGAAGTTCGCCAAAGAAGCCACCGAAATTGGTTCAGATGACAAAGGGAAACGGATCAATTAGACTGTGAAATCAATCGTTTAGCGAAGAGCCGGGATGGCGGAACTGGCAGACGCAGCGGACTCAAAATCCGCCGGTACTTAGTACCTTGGGGGTTCGACTCCCCCTCCCGGCACCAAGGTCCGACCCAACCCATTCAGGTCACAGCTTGCTAACCGGCGGGGGCCGCGCACGAGCAAAGGCTGCCACGTCTTCACGGATGAAGGCAGCCAGATGAGGTATGAATCAGCCCGCGAGCGCCGAGGTTGGAATCTGCAGTGCCTGGTTTCGGAGAGCGTCAAACAAAATGCTGGTTAGGTAGCGTTCGCCGAAATCCGGGAGAACAACCACCACCAGCTTGCCTGCATTCTCTTTTCGGCTCGCGACTTTGAGGGCGGCGACCACAGCAGCCCCCGACGAAATGCCCACCAGAAGACCCTCTTCTTTGGCGAGGCGGCGCGCCATATTGACCGCGTCGTCATTGGTTACCGTTTCGATTTCATCGATGTAATCCCGGCGCAGAATGCTGGGCACAAACCCGGCGCCGATGCCTTGTATTTTGTGAGGCGAAGGCTTGCCGCCCGAAAGCACCGGGCTGTCCGCCGGCTCGACAGCAACCGCCTTAAACGAAGGCTTTCTGGGCTTGATATATTGGCAAACGCCGGTGATGGTCCCGCCGGTGCCAATGCCCGAGATCAGAATGTCGGCGCGCCCGTCGGTGTCATTCCAAATCTCGGGACCGGTGGTTTCGAAATGTATCTTGGGATTGTCCGGGTTGTCGAACTGTTGCAGCATGAAACCATTTGGAGTTTGGGCCAGAATCTCTTCCGCTTTAGCGACCGCGCCCTTCATCCCCTTGGGACCCGGCGTGAGAACAATCTCCGCGCCAAAAGCGAGCAGCAGCACGCGCCGCTCCAGGCTCATGGTCTCCGGCATCGTCAGGATGAGTGTGTAGCCTCGCACCGCCGCCACGAAGGCCAAGGCGATGCCGGTATTGCCGCTGGTCGGCTCGATCAGCACGGTTTTGCCGGGCTGAATTTTCCCGGCTCGTTCGGCCTCGGTGATCATGCTGACTCCAATGCGGTCTTTTACGCTGGCGCAAGGATTCTGGCTCTCCAGTTTCGCCACCACATCCGCAGCGCACCCTTCTGTTACTTTGTTAAGCCGAACCAGCGGTGTGTTGCCGATCAACTCGGTCACGTCATTGGCAATCTTCATAGTTGGTTTTTCTCCCCGGATCGCGTGCGGGCAGATGCGCACGATCCCCAGCAAGACTACGACCGGACTGGTCTATCGTCTGTGATATAAATCGCACTCGATGGGCGGTGACGTCAAGCTGCCCATCCCGCTTTCGTCCACTCATATCCGACTGCCAGGGTTAGAGGCTTTCGTCTGCTGTTGACAGGTTCGGCTGGAACGCGGCATACTTCGACGCCGGTGCCGTCTGCTGTTGCTCCCGCAAGGCTAAGACCGGCACAGCTTTTGCCACTTCTCCCAGGAGGACTTACATGCCCCGAACTATTTGTCCGGCGCGGACTCTCTTGCTGCTTCTGCTGGTGGTCACGGTCTTAGTTCCGTTCGTTTCCGCTTCCGGCCCCTATGTGATCGGTTCGGCCAATACGGTGACGGCCGATCCACTGGTGACGCGCCCATCGACAACCCCTTGCGTGGTGCAGCTCTTCACCAACATGGGTTTTAACTATACCAACTACGACCTCAACCCATATTCCTATACCCCGCCCGCAGACTGTCCCGGACCGTGGGCGAAAGTTGTATTCGAGGCAGACATCAGCGTCACCGCGGGCATTCAGTACGACCGCACCATTAATGTTTGGCTCGGACCAACCAACATCTTCTTCGGCACAACCTCTGAACCCGGGGCTACTTTGGCTCCCTCGTGGCATGTAGAGAGCGACCTGACCGACTACAGCTCAATCTTTTATGCGGCGCAGACGGGATCGGTTTTTATGGGAAATAACTTGTGTTGTGGACTCAACGGGATCATCTACGCGTCAGGCACACTCGAGTTCTATCCGTTGGCTAAGCGCCAGACCCCGCCGGAGGCCGCCGACCAGGTGCTGGCGCTGTCGGCTGGCCCCACAGGTGGCACAGTCGCGCTGAACACGACATCCAGCACGCTTTCCGGCACATTCGATTTCCCCTTGAATGTGCGCGCTGCCTACCTGGATGTCTATGCGCAAAGCCAGAGCGATGACGAATTCTGGTACACCTGCGTGCCCAACAACGTCGCCAGTGAGCTCGAAAGCTGCGTCAATACCGGTTTCCGCGAGACCGAGATCACCATCGACGGCCAGCCGGCGGGCGTGGCGCCGGTCGATCCGTGGATTTTTACCGGCGGCATCGATCCCTTCTTGTGGTTCCCGATTCCCGGCGTCCAGACCCTGAACTTCAAACCTTACCGAGTGAACCTCACCCCGTTCGCAGGCCTGCTCAGCAACGGGCAGCCGCACACGGTTTCGCTCAGCGTATACAATGCTGACAGCAATTTCTCGGCCACGGCGTCGCTGCTGCTCTATCTTGATCCGGACACGGCCCAGATTACCGGCGCTGTAACCCAAAACTCCCTGACCGGGCCTTCTCCTGTGGTGACGGAGAACCTCAACGTACAGCCGACCTTCATCCGCGGCAAGGTGGGGGTCCGTTCCAACCGCAGCTTTGTCATCTCCGGCTATACCAACACCTCGCGCGGCAAGGTTACAACCACGGTTGAGCAGACGATCAACTTCTCCAACAACCAGTTTTTCGACATCACGTCAGCCGCGTTCGTGCAGAATATTTCACAGACCTCGGAAGTTTTTTCGACCACGACGACTTGGGGCGACGGAGCGGAGCACAGGGTTACCAGCCAGTGGTTCAATTTCCCGCTGACCGTGGATCTTTCCTTGCTATATCTGTCGAACGGGAACATTAATCAGATCACGAAGGCCAAGCAGAACTACCAGTCGTCGGTGATCACGTTGCGGAACAACCGACCCATCTACTACAGTTCGCTGGTGAACGGCGGAGAGCATGCCGACACGCTGGAACTCAATTCCTCGTACGATATTCTCGGGAACACGGGTCAATCCGGTGCTCAGCGCTACAGCTACTTTGATTCGAACAGCGCACCGTACTTCTGCACCATCTCGGAGGCTGCCAATGTGCTCACATTCTTCAGTCCGGGATGCGCGCAGTAGGGGCGGTTGACTGGAGAGTCGTCTGGACAAGATGCTGAAAAACAAGGGGGCGGGCAGCCGCTCCCTGATTTAATTCACGTCCGATTGCCAATGCCGTGGAAGTAGTTCAACGCGGCGGTCTGGTGATCGCCCCCTGCGCAGCCGAGGCGACCAGTGCCGCATACTTGGCGAATACCCCAGTGGCATAGCGCGGCTGCGGCGGCTTCCACTCGTTCATCCGCTGGCGCAGAACCTCGTCGCTGATCTCAACTTCGAGAACGCCCTGGCTGACATCGAAGCGGATTATGTCTCCATCGCGTACGGCCGCGATCGGGCCGCCCAGCGCAGCTTCCGGCGAGACGTGTCCGGCCATCAGTCCATGCGTGGCCCCGCTGAACCGGCCGTCGGTCAACAACGCAACCGACGATCCCAATCCTTCGCCCACGATGGCGCCAGTGACGCTGAGCATTTCGCGCATACCCGGCCCGCCCTTGGGACCTTCGTTGCGGATGACGACGACATCACCTGAGTTGATTTTCTTGCCGGTCACGGCGGCCATGGCATCTTCCTCCGATTCAAAAACCCGCGCCGGACCGCGTTGCTCCAGCCGCTCATGTCCGCTGATCTTCGCCACGCAGCCTTCGGGTGCTAGATTTCCTTTCAGGATCACAAGCCCTCCGGTTTTCTTCAGCGGTTTCTCGAGTGGCACGATCACTTCCTGCCCTGAGGTTTCGAAGGCGCTCTCGCTCTCTTCCCCCAGGGAAAGGCCGGTAACGGTTTTCGCCGCCGGATGAACGTGCTTTCCCTTCAAGAGCCGGCGGACCAGCAAGCGCACCCCACCGGCACGATGCATATCCGCTGCGACGAAACGCCCGGAGGGCTTCAGATCCGCGAGCAGAGGAGTTCGCTCGCTCACTGTTTGAAAATCGTCGATTTCTAGATCGACTTCAGCTTCGCGTGCGATCGCCAGCAGATGCAGCACGGCATTCGTCGATCCGCCAGTTGCGGCCACCGATGCGATGGCATTTTCAAAAGCATCACGGGTCAAAATGTCTCGCGGGAGGATTTCTTTTTGCAACAGATTCAGTACCACCTTGCCGCAGGCGAAGGCAACGGAATCCTTCTCTGCATCCATTGCCGGCACACTGTTGAAGCCCATGGGAGAAAGCCCGATCATCTCCATCACGGTCGACATCGTGTTGGCCGTGTACTGGCCGCCACAGGCGCCGGCGCCGGGGCAGGCCACGTCCTCGAGGTCGCGCAACTCCTGATCGGTGATTTTTCCTGCAGCGTTTGCGCCCACGGCTTCAAACACATCCTGAATGGTGACGTCCTTGCCGCGATAGCTGCCCGCCGCGATGGTGCCGCCGTACAGCACCAGCCCGGGAAGATCCATTCGCGCCAGCGCCATGGCTGCGGCCGGTATCGTCTTATCGCAACCCACTACGCACACCACGGCGTCGAACATTTGGCCGCGGCAGACCAGTTCAATCGAATCGGCGATCAGCTCGCGGCTCACCAGGGAAGCGCGCATGCCCTCGGTGCCCATGGTTTCGCCGTCGGAGATGGCGATGGTGTTGAATTCCATGGGCGTGCCGCCAGCGGCCCGAATGCCTTCTTTCACTTTGGCGGAGAGCCGCCGCAAGTGAAAGTTGCAGGGCATGGTTTCGATCCAGGTATTGGCTACGCCGATCAGCGGCTTGCGCAGGTCGGCGTCGGTGAAACCGATGGCTTTGAACATCGAGCGCGCCCCAGCCCGGTCGCGCCCGTCGGTAATTCCGCGGCTGCGATGTTTAAGATCCATGGTGAAAGATTACAACAAGGCGGGCAACGCCGGCGGAGCCACGACCCCACGCGGCCGCCAAAATTATGGAGGGGACCCCACACTTGCGGAAGCGATGGAAAAGCATTCCATCATCAAGTGCGAGTTCCCCAAGTTATCTACACAAGTTATCTACAGAGGTCGCTGCTTGCCCCGGATTCCCAATTCATCAAGGTTCGGCCCGAAAACTATGCTCAGCACAAAAGGTGAGACCCGAAATCGAAAGCCGTCGAAAGCCGCCACCAGCGCCGGAAAGCGCCGGCTCAACCGCCGTGGTTTGAAGCTGGCGGATGCGGCCCACGAACTATACGCTCGATCGCCGTGCTCTGCAAGCACGTCGCGCACCGCGCCCGAATCGCGGCAAGATGCAGAAAAAACGGGGAACCTGCGGTCTAAAACGATGCCCAAAGGCCGCGTCCCAACTGGAGGTTCCCCAACCGCATGACCCTTACCCAGGGAGCGCTCATGCTTGACACTGCCAAATCCGAACCACTTAAGCCCGCGCGGCCCGGGCCGACTGCTCGGCAACGCTCGCCGGCGGATGCGGCGCCCATACCGCCTCGTCCGGCTCCCGCAAAGCCGCGCTCGAGTGTACCTCGATCACATCCACGATGGAATGCCACTCTCGGTAAAGCTGCCCGGTCTGCTTGTTGGTAACCTCCAGCAGCAGAGTAACCAAGTGATCTTGCCCTGCATATTCCGCGTGCACCGACGTGAGATCGAGCCCCCGGCGCGAAACCGCGTTGAGGATGCGCATCAATGCGCCTTGCGCGTTGCGATAGCGGATGTGAAAAATCTGCATGTTAGTTCCCTCAAACTTTGGTAATTGGGAAATTTAGTAGTTGGGTAATTTAAAACCGTAGGTTCCACCGTTTCTTAAATTCCCCAATTACTCGATTCCTTCGTCCTCGAACACCATCTCCGAAAGCGCCGCTCCTGCCGGAACCATGGGATAGACATTTGCTTCGGGATGACAATCAAATACCAGCAACTCCGCGTTCGGCGAGTGCAGGAAGTTCTCGATGAGATCCCCCGTCTCTGCCGACACCGGATACTCCACCACGGCGGCCTCGTTCAGCCGCCATCCGTGAATCTTGTAAGCCTTGGCGATCTCGACGAAATCCGGGTTATCGCTCAAATCGGTTTCAGCATAGTTGCGCGCATAAAAGAGCTGTTGCCACTGCCGCACCATGCCCAGATATTTGTTGTCCACGATCACCATCTTGATCGGCAAACCGAGCCGGTGCACCGTGGCCAGTTCCTGAATGTTCATCTGGAAACCGCCGTCGCCGGAAACGCAAAGCACGCAAGTTTCCGGTTTCGCCAGCTGCACGCCAACGGCAGCCGGCAGGGCGAAACCCATCGCTCCCAGACCGCCCGAAGTAATGAAGCCGCGGGGTGAGGACGAACGGTAGCGCTGTGCCGCCCACATTTGGTGTTGGCCCACGTCGGCAATCACTACGCTGTCCTCGGGCAGGCGGCTGAAAAGCTCATCGAGAAAACGAATCGTAGGCTGCGCCAGTCCTCGCGGATCAAGCTCCGCGCGTCCCGGCCCGCAAGCAATCGCGCGCCAGCCGCTCCAGTCGGGCAGAGAAGCGCGGCGCAATTCCGCGTGAAATGCCGGAATCGTCTGCGCAAGATCTCCAATCACCGGCAACTCACAGGCCCGCACGCGATCCAGTTGGGCCGGATCAATTTCAAAGTGTACGATTTTGGCATGAGGCGCAAAGCGCGTGGGATCGCCGGTTACGCGATCATCCAGACGCGCTCCGAAAACCATCAGCAAATCGGTCTCGTGCAAGGCGGTGTTGGCCGCCCGCGTTCCGTGCATGCCCACCATGCCCAGGTAATATGGCGATTGCGATGGAACCGCGCCCAATCCGTGTACCGTGGCGAACGTGGGAACATTCAAGTCGTCGAGCAGCCGCCGCAGTTCGGGAATCGCTCCCGAAAGCTTTGCCCCCGCGCCCACCAGCGCCACCGGCTTCCTTGCCCGTTCGAGCAAAGCCACAATCGTCTCGCTGCATGCGCCATCCGCCTTGGCATCGGCGGGCCGAGCGTGCGGGACGAAACTCACCGGGCTGGAGAATTCCTTCTTGGCCTTCAATATGTCCGTGGGTATGTCGATGAGCACCGGCCCCGGTCGTCCGCTGCGCGCCCAGTAGAATCCCTCGGCGATCACCTCCGGGATTTCGTCAATCGCGCGCACCAGCCGGCTCCACTTGGTCAACGAAAGCGTCACACCGAACACATCGGTTTCCTGAAATGCATCGGTTCCGATCATCGCCGTCCGCACTTGTCCCGTGATGCAGACCAGCGGGACTGAGTCCATCTTGGCGTCGGCGATGCCGGTGACCAAGTTGGTCGCGCCCGGCCCGCTGGTAGCCATGGCGACGCCAACTTTTCCCGTAACTCGCGCGTAACCTTCTGCCGCGAACACCGCGCCCTGCTCATGCCGGGTGAGAATATGCCGCACCCCGCTCCCGTCCAGCGCGTCGTACAACGGCATGATCGCGCCGCCGGGATACCCGAATACCAGGTCCACCCCCTCAGCACGCATGCAGTGCAGAACGATTTCGGCTCCCTTAAGCATTCACAGCCTGTTTGGCCTCAGCCTGCGGCGCCTCGGCGGTTTTCTTGGACTCCCTGCCGGGCAGCCAGCTCATCATGCCGCGCAACTGCGCACCCACAACCTCGATCGGATGCTGCAGTTCCTTCTCACGCAACGCGGCGAATTGGTGGCCACCGTCCTTGTTTTCCTTGATCCACTCGCGGGCAAACGTTCCATCCCGAATGTCGGCCAGAGTTTTCTTCATCGCGTCCCGTGTGGCATCGCCCACAACTTTCTCGCCCCGTGTCAAGTCGCCGTACTCGGCGGTATTCGAGATCGAGTAGCGCATCCGTCCGAGGCCACCTTCGTAGATCAAGTCAACGATCAGCTTCATCTCATGCAGGCACTCAAAATAGGCGATCTCCGGAGCGTAGCCGGCTTCCACCAGCGTCTCGAATCCCTTCTTGATCAATGACGTCAAACCGCCGCACAGCACCGCCTGCTCGCCGAAAAGGTCGCTCTCGGTTTCTTCCCTGAACGTGGTTTGCAGAACACCTGCGCGCGTCGACCCAATGCCGTGCGCGTAGGCCAGCGCATATTCATGAGCCCGCTTGCTCGAATCCTGCTGAATCGCGATCAGCGAGGGCACTCCGCGTCCTTCGCTGTACACCCGCCGCAGCAGATGGCCGGGGCTCTTGGGCGCGATCATCACCACGTCAACGTCTGCGGGCGGCACGATCGTTTTGAAATGAATGCTGAAGCCGTGCGAGAACCCCAGAATCTTGCCGGGATGCAGATAGGGTTGGATGTACTGCTCGTATACCGCCGCCTGAGTTTCATCCGGCGTGAGCACATGAATCCAATCGGCACGCTTGGCAGCCTCGCCCGGAGCCACCACCACCATGCCATCGGCGCGGGCCTGCTGCGCGCTCGGGCGCGTCGGTTCCAGCCCCACGATTACCTTGCAGCCGCTGTCGCGCAAGTTCTGCGCCTGCGCATGACCCTGGCTGCCGTAGCCCAGGATGGCGATGGTCTTGCCCTTCAGGGCGTCGGGATTGGCGTCGTGCTCGTAGAAAATTGTGGCCACAGGGGTGCTCCTTTTATGCAGACCGACCGGTCGGTCGGTCTGCAAGTATCGTACCCAGTTCGACTAAATTCTGTCAAGGCTAAAAAGAGCTAGGGTGAACCATTTCAAGAATATGGTCTGCTTTTCTTCGCACACCGCCGTTTTCTGACGAAAGTTAGCTTGAGCCTTTAGCCTGGTGCCACTCAAATTCCCGCTCCCCTAATAATGCGGGAGGCCCGTAGTCGGTCGACTGTCCACTCACAGTCGATTTTTTTCACACACCTGCGACATCCAACCTTAGGTCTAGCCCCCAATTCGTTCCATTGGCATTTCCCGCGCTCTCCCGTTACCATGTCACCCGATGGCCCGCGAGACCGTGGTCGACTCCCGGCAGGAGATTCTGCGCACCGCTGCCCGGCTGTTCCAGCAGCGCGGCTACGACGCCACTTCCATGAACGACGTCGCCGCCGCGCTCAAGCTCAGTAAGGGCGGCCTCTACCACCACTTTCAGAGCAAAGACGAAATCCTGTTCGAGATCATGAACCATGCCATGGAGATCACCCAGGAACGCGTGCTCAGTCCGGTGCGCAGCATCGCCGATCCCGAGGAGCGCCTGCGCGCGCTGATCCGCCTCCACATCGAGGTCGTGCTCAGTCCGCGCGACCGCGAAATCACAGTGATGCTGCACGAAAACCATCCCCTGCCGCCGGCCCTGCGCAAGCGCATCAACTCCCGTAAAAAGGACTACATCCATTTCCTCGAAAACCTTATGGCGGAAGTGCAAAGCCAGCTTCATCGAGACCAACCGCAACAGTCTCATCACGCCAAAGGCAAAGTTAGCCCGCGCGCCGCTGCCTTTGCTCTGCTCGGCATGATCAACTGGATCTATCAGTGGTACAAGCCGGAGGGGGAACTGCAGGCGCAGAACCTCATTCCGCAGTTTACCGACCTCATCTTTGGAGGCATCTTCGCGTGAGAGTCCTGTGAAAGCCTTTTTCGCCAGCCTCTCCGAGATCGACCGGCAGCGCGCTCAGAGCGGCAAGTCGTATCGCGAGTTTCTGCGCGTGCCGGCCATGAGCGCCGGGCTCTACGTCTTGCCCGCCGGAGGCTCGGACCTGCAGGGGCCGCATCACGAAGACGAAATTTACTACCTGGTCCGCGGACGCGCTCGCTTCAGAGCCGGAGAAGAAGATCGCGAAGTTTCCGCGGGCAGCGTGATCTTCGTGGCTGCCGAGGTCGAGCACCGCTTCTATGATGTGGCGGAAGAACTGGAAGTGCTCGCCTTCTTCGCGCCGGCCGAAAGCTAATCTGGTGAAGAGCTTGTCATGATTTACCAGATAACACCCATGCAGCCTGACGACTGGCCAACCGTCCGCGAGATCTATCGCGAAGGCATCGCCACCGGCCACGCCACTTTTGAAACCGAGGTTCCGGACTGGGAGAAGTGGGATAGCGGCCATCGCCAGGACTGCCGCCTAATCGCGCGAATAGGGGAGCAAGTCCTCGGCTGGGCTGCGCTCAGCCCAGTCTCAGGTCGCTGCGTTTACGCTGGAGTCGCGGAGGTCTCCGTTTACGTGGCTGCTGAGGCGCGGGGCAGCGGCGTCGGCAAAGCGCTTCTGCAAGCGTTAATCGAGGAATCTGAGCTTCACCACATCTGGACCCTGCAAGCTGGCATCTTTCCCGAGAACGCCGCCAGTATTGCACTGCACACGTCCCGTGGATTCCGCGAAGTAGGCGTGAGGCGCCACATCGGCAAGCGGGATGAGGTTTGGCGAGATGTGCTCCTGCTGGAGCGCCGAAGTTCGACTGTAGGCATTTAGTTGGTGAATCCTGTGACTCGGTATTACCTAGCCAGAAGCCAGTACGCCCTCCTCGATCGCTGCATGATATCGACGAAGCCACACCCCATCAGCATCGCCTTGCTGTTCGCCTAAGCTCGGGCGGAGAAGTGCGCCTGACGACAAGAAAAGGGCGAGCCCGAAAGCTCGCCCTAAATTTTCCATCTGAAGCCGGGCTCAATCCCCCGGAACCCGCTTCTGTTCCACTCCAGCGA
>Ga0182015_10006804_pt1 | contig 11338 bp, 10 predicted proteins | sample 712P3MmetaG_FD_120478 | JGI IMG/M metagenome (GOLD analysis project Ga0182015, IMG submission 120478) | Permafrost microbial communities from Stordalen Mire, Sweden - 712P3M metaG | ecosystem: Environmental > Terrestrial > Soil > Wetlands > Permafrost | place: Sweden: Stordalen | collected...
CGCCGAAGCGAGTCTCGATTTGGCGTTCCTTACCTTCGGCCACGGCGTGTCGAGCAAATGGTTGGACAGGCCGAATACTCCGGGCGGGAGCTCGCGGCCGCGGCCACCGGCGCTTTCATAGACGCCGAGCCGTTCTCCGTCGCTGAAAATCATGTTGAACGGGCTGTAGAGCGGTCCGTCGGCGCGCAGGCGTTCCAAGGTGTCGTCCACCGAGTCCCCGGCATCGAGCACCTCCGTCACCAGCCGGCCCCGGCTCGGAGCATTCTCACGGGCGGCGCTGCCATCTCTAAAGTTCGTCAATGCGGCGAAGCGTCCGTCGCGACCCACGCCGAGCCAGGTTCCGCCCGCCTTGAGATCCCGTCCCGCGAGAATGCCTTGGGATCCCGGCCACCAATGCGCGCTTGCGCTCGGGCGGTCGTGAAATTCATCGCGGTTGGCCGCGAGCACACACGGGTATTCCGGGCGTACGCGCCAGAGCAGCAGGATCAAGCACATGAACTTTCGACTCCTCGCTCATGATATCACTGCCCCGCGCGCGCGGCCGGCGGGGCCGTGATTGCCTTCCGTATCGCCGCAAGTGGCGCATGGTCGTCGAAGGGCTGCGACTGCGGGTCGTCGGGCACGCCGAGCTGCGCCCATAAACGATCCAGATCGGGGGCGCGTGGCGCACTTCGGTACTCCTCGTACAAATCCTCGAGCACGCGAGTGCCGGTTGCCTCATCGCCGATTCTCAAGACGTTCGAGATGTCGCGCTCGGAGGAGTAGCCGCCGGTGCTGTTCAAGATCGCGCGCAGCGCCGTCTGCAGCCCTATTCGATTGTGCGTCTTCTCACGGATGGTCACGTCGGCCTCCAGACAGAAGAGCGCACCTCCCCAATACGTCCGCCCCCAGGTCGAGGTTTGGTCCATTCCGCCTTCGCCCTCCCGCGGCAGCCCCTTGGGCATGGAGCGCCGATCCTCGGCCCAGACATCGGCAATCTCACGGTTGCCGAATTGGGCCCGCGCGACTCCTTCGACATAGACCGCGAGCCCCTCCGCGAGCCAGTTGTGCGCGCGGCCGACCTCGGGGAGCGCCAGGTGAACCATCTCGTGCACCAGGACCCAATCGTTAGCCAAACGCTCGGCGGTGGCATCCCGTCCCACTCTCACTCGAATGACCAGGCCGCCGTCGTTGGTGGTGCGGCCTCCACCTATGGTCGCGCCCTCCGTATTCTCGAGCTCGATAACGACAGTGGCGGCGGGAAAGCGACCGTAGTACTGCGCTACGATGCGGGCTGAGCGCTCGACCCAGGCATGCAGGATGTCACGCCGCATGGCAGTGGAATCGCCCATGGCCACACACAAGGTGGAGGCGCGAATCTCGATCGTCTCGGTGGTTGCCGCGGGGCATGGTGCGGCAGAGGTCCGCCCGCCGGTCCCGCCTGCCGAGAGCGCGGACCATGCGAGAAGCGCCGCCGCCAGCGCCAAACCGCCTCCGCGCCGCCTCATTCGCATCCAGTCGAAGTATTGATCCCGGCCATGCAAGCAAGAATACGGGTTTAGCGGGGGTCTAGCTTCTCGAGTGCTTGAAATACACGCCGCGCCTGATCGACGCGGGAGAGATATTCCTGCGCGAGGTGATCCCCGCAGCGTTGCCCATCGGCCAGGCGCATGCCGTGACGGACATATAGATCGCCTGCTCCGGCCCCGCAGAGATGGATCAACGCCGCGAGTTCCTGCTCACGCTCGAGGGTCGCCGATCGAGTGGGGTGAGGAGCGAGAATTGCGGCGATGCTGCGATCCAGATAGGCAGCCGTGAGCTCAACCGCGTGCGACGGAATCACTCTCGTGTAAAGACGGTTGAGCCAGCAAGACCGCCAGTCGTTCCAGGGTCCATCCTCGACGACCGTATGGCGCCGAATGCAGAACCGCTTCGCCGCGGCGAAGGTTCCGTCGGTCATTTGATACATGCCCACCGAGCTCGATGCGGGGCGGTATACCTCGAACGGCCGAGCCGTCAACGACCACCGCCAGTACGTCCGCGCCACGGGATTGCCCGACGCTTCCACCTGCGCGAGTGCGGCCAGCAGTTCCGGAGTCACCAGATCAGTGGAATATCGTCGGAACAAGGGCCCGTAATCGCGCCAAGTCTCGGCGGGGGTCTTGTTGAGCGTGCCGCTGACGGGAAAGAACAGCTCCGAGGGCTTGCGGACCACCTGATAGAGGCCGTTCAAGGTAAACCAGAGCAGGACCAAGATCGCGATGACGACGGCGGCTCGTACGAATCCCGGCGCCCGCGCGAATGCACGACGCACGCCCTTGGGTATTCGCACCCGCCGCAGGAACGCGACGAGCCGGGATACACGTCCGGATTTTCTGCGCAGCTTCAATCGCCGCGCGCGTCGAGGGAATTTTCGCATGCTGAGGCATCAGTGGTGTCGTGTCGCCCGACTATCGGGAATTTTTCCCTGATTCGGATCGAGGTATTCGGGATTTTACCGGCTCTTTCTTGCGGCTTTCGTCTTTCGCGCGTAGATGTCCGAAAACGGCGCGGAGCTCGCGCCGCCTTGAAACCCGGGAGGCTGGATTCATGAACACCTACTTGCCCTTCATGTCGGCGACGAGGGGCTCCGCGCTCTTGGCGGTCGCCCTGCTCCATCTGGCCGTCGGATTCGCATTCTATTCCGGTCTAGCCGGCACCTTCATGAAGAGACTCGATCCGCCGCCTTTCAATCTCGTCGATGTCCCGCGCCCGCCGGAGACGAACACCGCGCCACCGCCTCCGCCGCCGACGCTGGAGCGGACCAGAATCGAAGCCCCGCCCCCGGAGAATCCTACGATCGATACGGCGCCTGACGAGCCGGTCGTGACCGACACGCCGGACCATGCGACTTCGAGGGTCCCGGACCTGCATGCGCCGACCCGCGCCGCCGTTATCGCCGCGAGCCTGGATCCCAAGCACCCCTTGCGGGTGGGAAATGATTTCTATCCCGATGACTCGAGGCGTGCCGGCGAGACGGGACGATGCAGGGTCCAAGTCACCGTGGCGGCCGACGGCCGCATCGTCTCATCCCTCCTCGAGCAGAGCACCGGCTTCGAGCGGCTGGACAAAGCCTGCCTGGATGCCGTCAAAGGACAGCGCATGAATCCAGCCACCGAGAGCGGCAAGGCCGTCGAAAGCCGTGTGAGCATTCCAATCTTTTGGAGACTGACCGAATAACCAACCGCCGATGAGCGCGATGGCGATGCTGCCGAGGCCGATGCCATGGATCGGCCATCCATCTTCATTGAGCACTCTCCCGATTCAATATGCCCTCTGGTCCACGGCGCCCCCAACCGCGTTGCAGCAGATAATCGAGGGACAAGGGCCCCGGCCCCGCGACGGCGAGCCACAGGAACAGCGCGAGGTACTCGAACTCGTCGAAGCCCAGCAACGTCTCCAGCGAATCAACGTCGGCCCATTTGGCGCTCTTGATGGCGACGATCATGGTGACGCCTAATGCACCCGCCGAAACTCGCGTCAGCAGTCCCAGCAGCAGGAACAGCCCTCCAAAAAATTCGATACCCGAGACGAACGGCGTCAGCAAATGGGGAAACGGGATTCCCCACCCGATGAAATTCTCGGTCACCTGCGGCAGGTTGTTGAGCTTTCCCCATCCGCTCAACAGAAACACCCAACCCACGGTGATTCGGGCGAACAGCGGGGCAAGCCACGACAAATGGCCTGCGACACCCTCAGGCCAATCGATCAGCCAGCGAACCGGAATCTTCATAGACGCTCCATGTTTTCAGGGACAACGAGAGACAAGACCGGACCAAGACCGCCTCGATTGCACGCGTTGGGCCAATATCCATCATTTGCGCTACCATGGGCCGAAGATCGCGCTCTGGAGAGGCACATGCAACACGCTGTCCGCAAGTATCTCAAGGCTCTCGAAGCCGGCGACGCCGACAGGGCCGCCGCGCTATTCACGGCCAGCGGCTGGGTCCAATCGCCGTTCCTCGGCCGGATCCCGGTGCGCGATTACGTGAAGAAGGTGGCCGAGGCGTCCAGCCGCAGCGAGCTTACGGTGCACGATGTGCTCGTGAGCGCCGAAGGCAATATGCGAGCCGTGGCGTACTACCTTTACGACTGGCGCCTGAAAGACGATTCACGGGTGTCATTCGAATGCGCGGACGTTTTCAACTTCGATTTGGACACGGGACGCATCGCCTCGATCGTCTTGGTGTACGACACGCACCTCGTGCGCGATGCCGTAGAGAACAAGTATCCGTAGCGTTCCCTCGCTCATGCGGCCGGTGCCGCGAACGGCTTGAGGTGGTCGGCAAGCGCCTTCTGGAAAGCTGGCCTTTCTTCGCAACGCTGCTGATAGTCGCGTAGAACCGGCCGCACCGAGATCAAATCGGTACCCCGCAGAATCCGCATCACGGTGGTCATCATGAGATCCGCGGCGGTGAATCGATCCTCGAGGTAGGGCCGCTCGCCGAGCCACCCCTCGAGGTCTCCGAGCCGTTTTTCCACCGCCGTCAATGCGCCGGGACGGCGCAGCGGAGCCCACGCCTCCTTTGCATGGAACAGGTCGAGTTCGGCGAGGGCCTGGACTCTGGGCTCGATCGAATTCAGCGCCGCGAAAATCCAGGCGGTGGTTCTCGATCGGCCTACCGGGTCCTGCGGCATGAGGGCCTCACTGCTCTCGGCGATATGCAGCACGATCGCCCCCGACTCGAACAGTTTGAAGGTGTCGGTCTCGATCGCCGGCACCTGGCCGAAGGGCTGCAGTGCCCGGTAACCGGGGGTGCCGAGATCCTCTGCACCGACGAGTCTTTCCACATAAGGGATTCCCGCCTCCTCGAGCGCCCAGCGGACGCGTAAGTCGCGCACGACCCCTTGGGCGAAGGGCGGCACCCATCGAAATGCGGTCAATGTAATCAGGTTGCGGTCTCCTTCATTCCGCGCCGCTCAGGCTCGTCAGATCGAACGCCCCGTTCCACTCGAGGTAGGTGACAACCGGCAAGAGCAGCAGCGTCAACACCGCGCAGATGCGCACCAGGCGGCGGCCGAAAGCGGTCTTGCAGTTTCGCGCACATTGATAGGTGGCGATTGTGACATAGAGGCTGAACAGCAATCCGCCGATCGTGTATATGTGCATCGAGCGCTCGTCCGCCACATCGAACAATAAGCCAAGCAAACTGTACGCGAAGGAGCCGAGGATTCCGTACAGCCATACGACCTTGCCGATCGAGGTACGCCCCTCGAGCGGATCGAGCAGGAACCGCCAGCGATTCATTCGGAGATTGCCGCCATCGCGGCGGACATTAGCACGGAGGTGGGCGGCTCTCAATTCGGGCGCCGCAGAGCCCTTATCTGCGGCGGTAGGCCGCCAGCTTGCTGTGGGTCCGCATCGCATCTTCCTGGCTCAGAAGTGAAGTGTTCGGCGCTTTTTCACGGATCAGCTGCTCGAATTCCTTTTCCGGCAGCGGACGGCTGAAATGATATCCCTGATACTCGTCGCAGCCGATGGCTTTCAGGAATTCCAATTGCGCCAGCGTCTCGACGCCCTCGGCCACGACCTTGAGGCGCAGGCTGTGCGCCAGCGAGACGATCGCGCGAACGATCGAGGCATCCTCGGGGCGGTTTGCTATCTCGCTGATGAAGACCCGGTCGATCTTGAGCTTGTCGATGGGAAATCGACGCAGGTAGCTCATGCTCGAATAGCCGGTGCCGAAGTCGTCCACCGACACGAGTACGCCCATCGAGCTCAGCTGCTCCAGGATGGCGATGGACTCCTCCGGATCGCTCATCACCGCGCTCTCCGTGAGCTCGACCTCGAAGTACTGCGGATCGAGCTTGGCAGCTTCGAGCGCACTGCGAATGGTCTCGGTCAACCCGCTGCCTCGGAACTGCGACGGCGATAGATTCACGGAGACGCGAAGCGGCGAGAGGCCGCGATCCTGCCACGCTCGCGCCTGCCTGCAGGCTTCGCCCACGACCCATTCGCCGATCGAGTCGATCAAGCCGCACTCCTCCGCCAATGGGATGAAGCTGTCCGGCGGGATCAGCCCGCGCTGCGGATGAATCCAGCGAATGAGCGCCTCGGCACTTCGCACCGCACCCGTCTCGGTATGCACTTTCGGCTGGTAATACAATTGGAACTGCCGCTGCCCGACGGCGGTGTGCAGCTCGCTCTCGAGTTGGACGCGCTCCTCGACGCCGCTGCTCATTCCCCCATCGAAGCATTGAATCCCACCACGCCCCCTCTGCTTCGCGCAGCGCATCGCGGCTTCCGCGTGCGCGGCGAGCACCTCGGAGGTGGCGCCGTCGGTGGGATAGAACGCGATGCCCACGCTTGCCGATGTGCGCACGTCGAGTCCGCCGATTCGCACCGGCTCCTGAAGCAGTTCGACGGCGCGGCCCGCAAGGCGCCTCGCGTCGTCGATGTGATCGATCGCGTTGATCAATAGCACGAATTCGTCGGCGCCGAAGCGCGCCACCGTATCCACGGAGCCGACCAGCCCCAAGAGGCGGCGGGAGACTTCCTGCAACAGCGCATCCCCTGCGCTGCGCCCGAGCGATTCATTGACGAGTTTGAAGCGATCGAGGCCGCACACCATCAACGCGAAGGGACGGGATCCGCGGTCGGCGTGTGCCGCCGCCTGGCCCACCCGATCGTCCAGGAGCACCCGGTTCGGAAGGCCGGTCAAGGCGTCGTGGGTAGCCAGGTGCCGAAGCTGTCGATTCGCGGCCTCCAACCCCCGCGTGCGCAGTTTGATCACCTGCTCGAGATCGTCCAGTTGCCTCCGCACGAGGCGCTCGTTATGCCACTTGCGGCTGAGGGCCGTGGCGCATTGGAAGATCTCTATGGGCGCTGCCGGCTTTCTCAGCACGAGGAGCTTGTCCGAGTAGTTCAGACCTCGCACGACGTCGGACCAATTCTGGTCCGTGTGCGCAGAGCAGATGACGACCTGGATATCCGGGTCAACGGACCACAATCGCTCGATCGTCTTCAAGCCGTCCCATCCGGCGGGCATGCGCAGGTCGAGGAAAGTCATCGCATACGGCTGTCCGCGGGCAAGAGCGGCGCGCGCCATCTCCACTCCCTCCTGACCTTGGTAGGCGGAATGAATCTCGAAACGGGGGCGCACGGCCAACTCGGCAGCGTTGCCGAGGATGTCCGCCTCCAACAGAGCCAGCGCCGCACGGCCCGAATCCTCAGCGCTGTCGAGCACCTTGCGGAAGTCGCGGTGAATTGCCGCGTTGTCGTCGATCAGCAGGATGCGGTGAATGGGAGGCGTGGCAAATGACTCGGGCACCTTAAGTCCCTTGGGACGTTGAGTTAAGCGAGCATATCCGCGCCCGGCCGCCAAAACTAAAGCCGGGTTCACATTTAAGCCCTTCGCCCGGCCTTTACTCCTTTACCTCACGGCAGGCGTGCCAACTCCCCCTCAAAATCGGCCGCCGCTTTGTCGATGGCCGCGGCCGCGTTCTCGATGGCGTGACCCACCTGCGGAACCTGCGATTCCGCATCGCGCCAGCGCCGCTCGTCCATGTACTCGCGCACGGCGGCAATCGGCTTCGCGCCGTACCCCGTGTACGCGCCCGGCGCATAGATTTGATTCTTGAACCAAGGGCGGTCCGGGAGGCCATTCTGATTGAGGAACGAGCGCGACACCCGCAGGAGATCATCATTGATGAGCGCCAACGAGTGCTGCGGCAGCGCCGGCGCTCCCTTGGCGGCGAACGCCGCGAGCGCCGCCGTATACCGGTCGGCGCTCGCCTTGAGCAGCGTGATCGCGTTCTTCATCGGCGCGAAATTGATGAAAGGCGGTATTGGCTCGGCGGGCGGAGGCAGAACCGGCCGGCGAGGGTCCGACGTGGCCTTGAAGACACCCTCCTCGATCTGGAGCTTCCGTTCGGTGTACTCCTCCTGCTTATCCTTGAGCAGTTTCTCGAGTTCCGCCTCGTACTTCGCAATGGCATCGGCCTGGGGCGAATAGTCGACGGGAATGAGATCGGCCGCCGCCAAACGCATGATGGCGGTGCCGGCGGTTTGCGACAGCGCCCTGCCGTAAGCGAAATCGGTGTCCACGAAATGGGTGTACCAATAGAAGTCGTCGTACACGGAATGGTATTGCGTGCCGTCGTCCTCGTCGCCGAACTCGACGCTCAATGTGGAAATGCCGGCAAAATCTTGAAATGCGGTAAAATCGGACCCGTCCCCCAGCGCCTCCACCTCGAGGTCGCGGCGCTTGCGCACGTCGTTCCGTTCTTCGGCGTTGCCGGCGTGGGCGATGCTGTAAAGATGCGAGCGCTGATACACGCTCATGTGCGTCTCGGGATCCTCGACGGCGCGCGCGACTCCGCTGATGAAGCTCTCCAGATCCTGCGTGCCCCCGGGCAACATGTAGCCGCGTTCGTTGGTATCGGAGTTGATGTAGGCGACCGCATGCCGCTTGAGCTCGTCCAGATGCGTCTCGACCCACTCCACCGAACCCAGAAGCCCCGGCTCCTCACCGTCCCATGCGCAGTAAATGATGGTGCGGGCCGGGTTCCAGCCCTGCTTGTGCATCTCTCCCATGACACGCGCCTCCTCGAGCATCGCAGCTTGTCCGGCGATCGGATCGTCTGCTCCATTGACCCAGGCGTCGTGATGATTCCCGCGGATCACCCACTGGTCCGGGGCCGAGGAGCCATGCAGCGTGGCGATCACGTCGTAGATGGGCTTGAGGTCCCAGTTCGAGCTCACTGCCAGGTGTACCAGCGCAGGGCCGGGGCCGATGTGGTAGGTGATCGAGAGTGCGCCCCGCCATGAGGCCGGCGCCACCGGGCCTTGAAGCGCCGAGAGCAAGGGCAACGCGTCGGCATACGAAATCGGAAGCACCGGGATGGTCGTGATCGTCTTCGCGTCTTTCAGGGCGAGGCGCTTGGCTTTAGCCGTCGCGCCGACGCCCGGCGTCAACGGATCGCCGGGATACTCCGTATCCATGACGCTGCCGCGCTGAACGCCCTCCTTTGGCCGCCAGCCGCCGGCGGGATATTGATCCCCCTCGTAATAGCCATCGCCCTTGGGGTCGGAGTAGATGATGCATCCGACCGCGCCGTGCTCGGCGGCGACTTTTGGTTTGACGCCGCGCCACCCGCCGCCGTAGCGCGCAATCACGATGGCGCCCTTGACGGAAATGCCGAGACGGTCGAGTTGTTCGTAATCCTCTCGGTTGCCGTAATTGACGTAGATGAGAGGCGCGGTGACATCGCCGTCCGCAGAGTATGCGTTGTAGGTCGGCAGCTGTTCCGAAACCTGATCCGAAGTGGGATCGCCCGGGACCGGGGGCTCTTGCAGCCGCGCGCGAAAAGGCGTCGGCTTCAGCAGCTCGACCACGCGGTTCTTCGGGGTCGGGAAAAGCACTTGAAAGGTTTCGATTTTCGCATCGAATCCCCACTCCTTGAACCGGGCGAGAATCCATTCCGCGTTGTCCTTGTCGTAGGGCGACCCCACGTGATGAGGTCTGGCGGTTAAGCGCCGCATCGTTTCGCGAATGTTGTCCGGGGAGACGGCCGCGCGAAACTTAAGCTCGCGTTGCTGCTCGAGGATCGATGACTGGTTGCTGTATCCAAGCAATCGGTTCGGATTCGCGGCGTCGGGCGCGGGCCCGGCAGCGTCGGGCTCCGAAAGCGCGGGAATGTTCACGAAAACGGCTGCAGCAAAAACCAACGCGCAGCAACTGATGTGGCGAATCGATCCGAGCATTAGGCGGCGCCTCTGAAGGTAAGGCGCCATTGTCACGAATCGAAGGCGATGCGTCCATCCGAGAAACGCACGCCGTGACGATGCCGACCCTCCGCAGCTTCGTGCAGAGGGTCGGCGTTTAGTGGATAAGGCGTGCCGTATGGCCGGCGATTAGGCCGGCTATCGTTTTACGGTCGGCTATCCTTCGCGTCCCGCTTCTGATCCTCCTTGACCTTCTCCTTGGCGTCCCCGAAACCGGCCTGGGCGCTCCCGACCACTTTCTTGACCGTGCCTTTGATCTCTTGTGTCGGACTTCCGGTCACCCGGCCCGCAACTGCCTGAACCTTGCCTGCGGCTTCCTTGACGCGACCATCTACTTGGTCTTTGTTAATTCCCATGTCTGGCTCCTGCGTAATTATCGGCATGCGGCCGACCCGCCTCCGCGTCCCCAAAGGCCGCCGAAGATGGGAAGCACTATCGCATCCGTGGCCCGCCGCTCCTGTAGGCGACAGTGCCGTCCCCCTGTCAGACCGCCGAGCGCTCGCCCGCCGGCAAAACTGCTAATGTTTCGCGCGGGAATCGGTATGGTTGATTTCATGAAACATCATTTCCCGCCCGATCGTTTCGTCCGGGTTCGCGGTGCCCGCCAGCACAATCTGAAGAACATCGACCTCGATCTTCCACGTGATGCGCTGGTGGTTTTCACCGGCATATCCGGCTCCGGCAAGTCCTCGCTGGCCTTCGGCACTTTGTACGCCGAGGCACAGCGGCGATACTTCGAGTCGGTCGCGCCCTATGCCCGCCGCCTCATCGATCAAGCCGGCGTTCCCGATGTCGATTCGATCGAAGGTCTTCCTCCGGCCGTTGCCCTCCAACAGCATCGGGGCAGCGCCAGCCCGCGTTCGACGGTCGGCAGTGTGACCACCCTGTCGAACCTCCTGCGCATGCTGTACTCGCGCGCCGGCATCTATCCCCGCGGGCGCCCCCTGCTGTATGCGGAGGACTTCTCTCCCAACACGGCTCAGGGAGCTTGCCCCACCTGTCACGGGCTGGGATTCATTTATGACGTCACCCAGTACGCGATGGTGCCCGACGACTCGCTCAGCATCCGAGAGCGCGCCATCGCGGCGTGGCCGCCGGCGTGGCACGGCCAAAACCTGCGCGATATCTTGGTGACCTTGGGTTATGACGTCGACAAGCCTTGGCGCGAGCTGCCCAGAAAAGATCGCGACTGGATACTCTTTACGGACGAACAGCCCAGCGTGCCCGTGTATGCGGGCTACACACCGGCGGAGACTCGCCGCGCGCTCAAGCGCAAGGAAGAGCCGAGCTACCAAGGTACTTTCACCGGCGTCCGCAAGTATGTCCTGCAAACCTTCGCGACCACCCAGAGCTCGCTCATGAAGCGCCGCGTTCAGCGGTTCATGAGCGGAACGCTCTGCCCCCAATGCCGGGGCAAGCGCCTGAAGCGCGAGGCGCTGGAGGTGAAATTCGCGGGCCTCGATATCGGTTCCCTGTCGCAGAAGTCGCTAAGTGATCTCAAGGTCATTCTCGAACCCGCTGCCGCGGGCCGGCTCGACGGCTTGGCCGCAGCCGGAGAGGAAAAGCGCATCGCCGCGCGGCGTATCTCGGCAA
>Ga0182015_10006805_pt1 | contig 11338 bp, 9 predicted proteins | sample 712P3MmetaG_FD_120478 | JGI IMG/M metagenome (GOLD analysis project Ga0182015, IMG submission 120478) | Permafrost microbial communities from Stordalen Mire, Sweden - 712P3M metaG | ecosystem: Environmental > Terrestrial > Soil > Wetlands > Permafrost | place: Sweden: Stordalen | collected...
ATCCGAACAACATGATCCAGCACGCGGGTGTAGTGCTGGGCCTGTTCGGCAATTGCAGCCATGCGTTTAAGGGATTGCCGGGCGAACAGTCACATTATTTCGATTTTCCGAGGCTCATCCGCAACTGCAGCGCGGTGACCGGCGCCTGTATGCTGGTCGGACGCGATAAGTTTTTCCAGGCGGGCGGCTTCGACGAGGTCAACCTCGGAGTAGCCTTTCAGGATGTCGATCTTTGCCTGAAGCTGATGGAATTAGGCTATCGCAATGTGTACACTCCCTACGCGATGCTGTATCACTATGAATCGGTCAGCAAGGCGGAGAAGGACCGGATTCCGGATCCAGTGGAGGACGCCTTCATGAAAAGGAAATGGGCGCGGTATATCGCCGATGATCCTTACTACAATCCCAACCTGTGCCGCCGGAAGGAGGATTTCAGTCTGGCCTTCGACTGACACCGGCAAATAGCATGAGCCTGATTGGCGTGGTAGATGCGCTCTGGGACACTTGCGTATCCGGATGGGCGGCGGATGACGACAGCTTCGAAAAAACCATTGCGGTGGATGTACTCGTCAACGCACTCCTGGTGGCCACGGTTCCCTGCGTGACTTTCCGCAAAGATCTGCGTGCGGCGGGCATTGGAGACGGCTGTAAAGGTTTCCGCTTCGATCCCAGCGCACATTTGAAGCCCGGCCGGAACAGCCTGGAGGTGCGTTATGCCAGCGGCGGTGCAGTCGTCCTCAGAGGTCAGGGTCAGTGGGTGAAGCGGCGCGCAGGAGAGATATCCGATGGGGAAGGCGATTTTCTCGCGGCGCTCGAGTGTTACTACGTATTCAGACCCGAGGATCATGTGTGCGGCATCGGCAGTGGCGCGCGGGATTTAGGGCGCGTTCTTGGCGCAGCCAGGGTGCCGTTCCGTAAGTTTACTGGTTTGGATGTGCCGTCTGACCCGGCGGATATCCGGCTGGATGAAAAGGCAGACCTGGTGGTTTCGTGGGCTTGGTCCGAACCCACGCTGGAAGCAGTCCGGATACTGCGGGGGATTGTACAAAGTCAGCTGAACACGGCTGGTTTTGTAGCTATCGGCTTCACGGAGACTGCGGGAGTCTACAAACAGATCCGTCAGGCTTTTGGGGAACTGGGTGCGCCAGATGTGAAGTTGGAATCGATCGCGCGGGAGCCGAACTCTGCGCGTCGTCTTTTCGCTTTTGCAGCGACCGGACAGGCGGAAGCGGCCGCCGCGGAAGCTACGCCGGTACTGGCGCACATCCATGTACCGAAGTGCGCTGGAACTTCGTTTCGGGTGATGCAGGAGCGATATTTCGGCGCCAGGCACGTGGGCCTTTACACCGATGATACGTACTTTGTCTATGCGACCGAAGTTCTTAGAGGCTACTTACTGCAGTATCCGGAAATGCAGGGATTCAGCTCGCACCATGTGCGGAGGTTCCCGGAGTGGTTAGGCGGGCGGCGGATCCTCTATATCACTTTCTTGCGCGATCCCGTGCAGCAGTTCGTTTCTTATATGACGCATATCCAGAAGCATTATGCGAGTATCGGTTCACCCAGCCTCCGGGAAGTAGTGCCGCCGGACGCGCCACGCCGGACCCTGAGGGAGTTTGCCCGGTGGCTGGTGACTCACGATCAGGATATTCCGTTCCGGGAGAATTACACCGTAAACTTCTTCACGCGGCATAACGCTCCAGGGACCGCGGACCGTTTGGAAGCCGCGAAAGCTACGCTGGACCAATTCTTTTTCGTGGGCATCAGCGAGCGGATGGAAGAGAGCGTGGGCAAGTTGCGGGAGTTACTGCGCGCGGAAGGCTTGGAGTTTCCGCCGGGGCCGGTGCCTATCGAGAACACGTCAGCCGAGTGCCGGGATGACTTGAGTTGGATCAACCCGGAGGACGAGGTTGGCTCACTGCTGTTGCGATCGCTGGAACTGGACCGGCAGTTATATGATTGGGCGGTGGCGCGGTTGTGTGCTGCGCAGGACGTCTACGTCCCTCAAGATGGCGGGTCTGGAGACCCGCCGCAGGACTAGAGTCCTGCCCCACAGCGAGTTACTTCTTCTCTGCCCTGAACTTCGCCCATGCCAGTTGCGACTTACCCACCTCGAACAGCAGCTTCAGTGCGTTGACCTTCTCCGGCGGCACTAACTCGCCCGCCAGGGATTGGCGCAGGGCTTCGGATCGGCGGAGCTTGCCCGAGGAGGTGCGCGGCAGCGTGCCCGGCTCCAGTAACTCCACGTCGCGCGGCTTCAGCGAGAGGCCTTTCAGGATCAGGTGGTTGATCTCCGCGATGACCTCGGCTTCGGGTCGCTTACTGCGCGGGTCCTTCTCCGCCAGGATGATGAGTTGCTCGCCTTCGCCCTCGATCATGGTGCTGACGGCCACCGTGCAGCCCTTGCGCACGCCCTCCACGTCGAGCAGCAGCTCTTCCATCTCTTGCGGCGCGTAGTTGCGGCCGCGAATGATGATCAGGTCTTTGGCGCGTCCGGCAATGTAGAGCTCGCCTTCGTGAAAGAAGCCCAGGTCGCCCGTATCGAGCCAGTCGCCGTGAATCATGTTGGCGGTTAGCTCAGGGCTTTCCCAGTAACCCTTGGTGATGGACGGACCCTTGACCCAGATGCGGCCCACCTGCCCGTCCGGCACGCGCCGCTCCTGGTCGTCGAAGATAGCTACTTCCACACTGGGCAGAGCGCGGCCCACCGATACGATGCGCCGTCCAGGCCCCAGGTGTGCCGTGCCACCGTTCCATAGGCCCTCGCGGCTGAATTCGGTAAAGTGCGGCAGATCGTCCAGGCCGCTGAAAGTGACGCCCAACCCCGCCTCAGCCAGGCCGTAGACCGGCGTCATGGCGGTGGGCTGGAAACCCCAGCGGGCGAAGCGTTCGGTGAAGCGCTGCACTCCGTCGAGCTCGATCGGTTCGGCGCCGTTCAGAGCGGCCCGCCAGCGCGACAGGTCCACGCCTTCCATCTCCTCGTCCTTGATCTTGGTGGCGCACAGGCTGTAGGCGAAATGCGGCGCCGGTGAAATCGCCGACTTATAGCGGGACAAGGTGCGCAGCCAGATAGCCGGCTTAGCCAGAAAAGTATCTGGTCCCATGTAAGTCACGGTACCGGGATAATACATCCCGAGATACAGACAGCCAACCAGGCCCATATCATGGTAGAGCGGCAGCCAACAGACGCAGCCGTTATCGATTTCGTCCTCGCCGCGGTAGACCAGGCATTGCTGCATCATGGTCAAGTTGGCGAGTAAGTTGGTGTGCGTCATCATGACGGCCTTCGGCTCGACGGTGGTGCCCGAAGAGAATTGCAGGAAGGCCGGCTGATCGGGATCGACATCGACCGCCTGCCAGCGGCCGCCACCCGTCTGTAAGTCTTTGGCGTCCAGCACCTCGCGCAGCGATTCCACGCCCACCACGCCGGGACCCAGCAGCTTGCGGATGCGGCTCTCGGTAATCAGGTACTTGGCCCCGATCTTGGCCAGCATTTTGCGCAGGCGTGCGAAGTATTCGTCGAGCTTGCCCAGCCGGAAGGGCGGGTACAGAGCCGCCGGAATACCGCCGGCAAGCTGCACGCCGAGGAGAGAATCGAAGAATTCGACGGATGTCGACAGGATCAGCGCCACGCGATCGCCGCGTTGGAGTCCGCGCGCCTGCAAAGTTGCGGCAGCTCTCTGCGCGCGGCGCAGCACGTCTTGGTACGGATAGAAAGTGGCCTCTTCGTTGGGCGCCACGAAACGCGCGCCCCAGCGCGTGCAGGTCTCCAGGTTCAACAGAATTTCGGGCAGCGTGGCGCCTTTCAGCGTCAGAGCGCTCATGCCTGCGGCTCCGCTTCGCAAACCCGGCTGGCGATCATTTTCACCAGGTCCTGGACGGTTTCCAGTTGCTGCCACTGTTCCAATCCGAAGGCGCAACCGAAGTCCTGTTCGATGGTAGTCACCAGGACCACTTGTGCGAGCGAATCCAGTTGCAGGGCGTCCATCAGCGGGACACTGGGGCCAATCGCCGCGATCTGATCCGGTGTCAGATTGAGTTGTTCGCGGGCAATGGTCCTGAGGTGCTCCAGAATGGTCTCCTCATTCCATTTGACTAGGGTCGGTTCAGGCATAATTCTCTTCTTTCACGTTTGATAAGTTCCGGCTGTCATAACCTGTTCGGGCTTAGGGATGACCAGCGGCTCATCCTGCTGGTACATCAGTCCGATCGAATCTGCGTACTTGCGCTCCAGCACCGAGCGGCGCACTTTCTGTGTCGGTGTCACCAGTTCGGTGTCCTGTAAGGCCTCTTCGGCGAGGAAGCAGAAGCGTTTCACGCGCTCGAATGTGGAGAACTCCGTTTGCAAGTTCTTCAATTCTTCCCGGAAGAGCGCCACCACGGGCGGCGCCAGCAGTAATTCATGATAGCTGTTGAAGGCCAGTCCGTGTTGCTTTGCGACCTGAGCCATATTCTCCGCATGAGGGACAATCAGAGCGCAGACGAACTTGCGGCCGTGCCCTACGACCAGCGCCTGCAGGATATAGAGGCTGCGCTCGAGTGCGTGTTCGAGCGGCGCGCAGGCCACATTCTTCCCGTTCGAGAGAACCAGGATCTCCTTTCGCCGGCCGGTGATGGTGACGTACCCGTCGGCGTCGATGCTGCCGAGATCGCCGGTGTGCAGCCAGCCATCCGGCGTGAAGGACTGGCGAGTGGCGGCGTCGTCCTGAAAGTAGCCGAGCATCACGTGCGGGCCTCGCGTGAGGATCTCGCCGTCGTCACTGATCCGCACTTCGACGCTGTCTAAGGGGCGCCCTACGGAGCCAATCTTCTCGCGGTGGTATTCGTTGAGCGTGATCACCGGGGAAGTTTCCGTCATGCCATAGCCTTGCAGCACGTCGAAACCGGCCGCGCGAAAGAATAGTTCTACATCGGGGTTAAGCCAGGCGCCGCCGGAGATGAAATATTTGAGGCCATACAACTGGCGATGGACTTTGGGAAAGACCAGCACGTTGGCGAGGGGCGCCAGCAGCCTATGCGTGAGGCTTGCGGCCGGTCCGCCCAACTTCTCGGCGCGCGTGCGTGCCACGGCGGCCTCGATCAACTTGCCGGCGATGGCGCGCCGGTGCGGCGCCATCAGGGCGATTTGGGCTTCCACCGCTTCTTTTACTTTTTCGAGAATGCGCGGCACGACACCCATGATGTCGGGCTTATGTATGGGCAGTAATTCTTTCAGATCGTGCGGATCGCCATAGGCAATGCGGACGCCTTCGTGGAAGTAGCCATAACTGAGAACGCGCTCCAAAACGTGCGGCAGCGGCAGGACCGAGAGCGCCTGATGGGCCGTATTCGCGGGGACGCGCGCCAGGCTGCCGCGGAGGTCGGACATGATGTTGCCGTGCGATAGCATCACGCCTTTGGGCGTGCCGGTGGTGCCTGAGGTATAGACAATAGTGGCCAGGTGGTGCGGTTCGGCGGCCAGCGCTTCCGTGCGGACACGGCTGATGGCCGGCTGGTCAAACGGGGGCGCCTGGGCAGCGATGCGCGGCAAGGAAATGGAGACGCCCGGCGTTTCTTCCATGGCGACCACCGTGTCCAGTTCGGGTAATTCGGCCAGCAGCGGGCGCAGGATTTCCCATTGTGGAGCGCCGGCGATAATGGCTGCCCGGCAGGCGCTGTGCCGCAATTGGTAGGCGATCTGCGAAGGGGACAGCGTGTTGTAGATCGGCACCACCACCAGGCGCGCCAGTAGCAGCGCAAAATCGGCGATGTGCCATTCCGGGCGGTTTTCAGAGAAGACCGCGACGCGATCGCCCGGCGCGAGCCCAGTACCGCGCAGAAACTGCCGTAGGGCGAAAACCGCATGCGAGAAACGTTCCGTGGACCAAACCATCAACTCGCCGCGGTTTTGAAACGTAAGCAGCCGGTCGAAGCGATAGCGATCCAGGTGATAAAAGAACAGATGGTTCAGCGTGGCAACGCTGTCTTTCGGCTGCATCGGGCTTCCAGGGGATTCGGCAGAATGCGCTCGGTGTTCCGAAGCTAACATAGCCGGTGCCGTAGAATCAAGCGAATACGGGCTAGTGAGTGCTTCTTTGGTACCAGGCCAATACCAAAGGTGAAATCCAGCTATGGCGTAGGCGCCGCCGATGGCGGCGAGGAAGCCGAACTGTCGCTGGCAGGGTCGATGCGAGGCCCGACCTGGATGAGCACGTCAACAATATCGTGGCTTGAGGAGCCATCCGTGTGGTAAATCGTCCCTACGTAACGGAACACATTGCCGTACTGGTCCGTGTGCCTGGACAGCGTGTACTGCAAGGAGATTCCCGCGATCCCAAGCTCAGGCAGGGTCTTCAATTCGTCCGGCGTGGACGCCCCGTCGTGGTTGAAATCCTGCCATAACCGCAAGCGGGAGTAGACCGCGTCGCCCGGATCAATCATTCCGTTTCCATTACCCCCATTGGCCGGCTCATCGAACACGGCGAGAGCTAGAAAGCCGTTCCGAAGCACCCCAGGAGGCGGCGGTGGCTGTGGCGTCAGGTTGCCAAACAATTCGGAGGCGATATCGATCTTCCCGTCTCCGTTTCGATCCAGAGCCAACCAGGCGTTGGTGGATGTTTGCTGCGTCCAAGAGACCTTATTGACATAACTGGAATCGTTGATGTCGAAGTTGACGCCGTCGGCAAGGCTCGTGAGAAAGAAGCCCCGCCCGTCCACATCAATGACGATGGGCGTGTGGGGCTGGCAGCAGCACGTGCCCTCATCTATCCAGCCGTCAGGGCACTCCGGGTCGGCGCATGGGTTCGGCGGGACACCATCGTCCCCACCGGGACATTCGCAATCCTGGCCCCACGCCGCCCCACAAAGCCAGATCATCAAAAGTAGCGCAAGGGAAACCCGGGCATGTGTCATTCTCATGTTCATCCTTTTTCCCGCGGGCCCACCAGGGAGCCCGGTGCTTGAGCCAGCGGTTCATATCGGCTGTGGTCAACCATTGGCATCCATCGGCCGTGTCCGAACCGAATACCAACGCATGGCTCGTGGCCTCCGGTCCGTGATCGGCGCCTCGTTACTGTTAGCCACTACAACACGACGTACCAGTATAGTGGCAAGCGTCTCATCGGAGCACTTGTAGCCACTTGTCGTGATGTTCCTCTGGTAGCACTGAGCCGCCTGGTTGGCGTTTCCGCATACGATGGGCTGATTGTCGGCATTCCGGGCAACCGAGCAGGTCATCGCTACGCTTGTCTTGCAGTTGTCCAGCGGGGGTGTCGTGGTTGGTTTTTCGGGCGGTGTTCCGCAGAACGTGAAGCCACAGTTGCTACAATTGAGCTGCCACGAGATACAGTCCTGACCGCCGCAGGAGCACTGCGCAAAGCAGGGTACGAGCAGCAGTGTCCCAGCAGTCGTAGCCATCGCAATCAAATGCCATAATCGTGTTATTCCGCGCATCTCTTTGTTATCCTCACTATTGATCCGCTAGAGGGTAAAAGTTGTGACGGTACCGGCAGAATCGAGCATAAACAGTCGGCCGCCAGAGACTCCGATTGAGAGGGGCACTCCGGCCGAAGGCCCATTAGGCATCGGGCAGCGAAGTGTCCTGGAGAGTTTGCCTGCCGAATCGAGCACGATCACCGGCGCCCCTTGCTGCGGCCTGAATCCCGACAACAGACAGTAGACGCTTCCATCGGGCCCTGCGGCCGCGGCCTGAACGGTTACGCCGTGAATATGTGGCATCAACGCCGTGCTTGCCCTGTACTGGGCCTTGACTCGGAGTGCTTCGGGATGGTCGATGGATACACTGGATACGCCTCCCGTAGTGGTGTCGATCAGTTGTATCGCGGCCTCGACCTCGTCGACGATTGCGATGCGACCACCAGGAAGGGAAAGAACGCCCAAGTTCCTCATGAGTTCGGGATCGATGTTTACGGTAGCCAGTGGGGAGGCTTCCCGAAGGCTCTGGATCGCACCATTGGCGCCCACGGAGAGAAGCTTGTCGTCCACAGCGACCAATTTGGCGGCAACGCTCGGCACGGGGCCTGGGATATCCATCTCCCTTCCGTAGGGGTCGTAGCATCGCAGCCGGATCGGACCTGGGATTGGTCCCGAGAGAACGTAAGTCCGGCCGTTCTTGTCTACGGCATAATCGCTGACCTCGTCGGAGCCTAGCCGCGCCGCCCAGAGAACGGCGCGCCCGGCAAGGTCCGTGCGCACGAGCACGCCATTCTGCCAGGCGGATTTGGGAAACGCTAAAAGCGTAAGTGCATCGCCTTCGACCACCATGCTCCGCGGCGTGACGGCCCCTAGTCCGAGCTCAGCAATGCGTTCGTTGAGTGTGAAGCGCGCGGAGACCGACAACCTGCTCTCGGCCTCCTGGCCTTGTAGAACCATCGCAAGCATGGCGACAGCCATCAGCCGACCCAGCCTCATCCTGCACTCCCGATCCAACATTCGCCGAGCAAGAGATATAACAAAGCAAGTCCAGTGCATCAATGTCATTCTGTAACCGGGGGGGGGGACAAAGGTCAAGTGAATTGATAAGTCAAACATCCGCGGAGGTGTTTCGAGTGTGCTTAAACTTACGAATTAGCCGACCAAATGCAAAGGAGCGCCCGGGCCCACCTAGTTGCTCGCGGCCTGATTCGCGCGCCCCCGCATCCAAACTCTGGCCCAATCGGGCAGCGGATAACCGGGGAGTTTAGCCAGAAACAGCGCCAACGTACCTAACATGCCTACGAGCAGCACGCCGGCGGCGAACAATGCATCGGGCATTAAGTGAATCATGGTTCCCAGGCTGGCGCCGAAAGCGGTGAGCAGCCAAAGAATCCAGACGACCTGCCGCTGGTCCAATCCGAGCGAGGCCAGGCGATGCGAGCTATGATCCCGCCCTCCCTCGGAGATAGGCCGCCCGTTCAGTTTACGCAGGATCGAGACCAGCGCCATATCGAAGATGGGATAGGCGAAAGTCAGTGCCGGATAGAAGAAGCCGACGGGCAGTCCGCCCTTATGCGACACCGGTCCCGCCAGCGTCAAAGCGCCCAACGCAAAACCGGCCGGCAGGCTGCCGCAATCGCCCATGAAGATGCGCGCCGGGTGGTAGTTGAAGATTAGAAATCCGGCAAACGCCGCTGCCAGGATGGCGCACAGAGTGGCGTCGGCGCGGTATCCCTGGGAGGTGAGCAGGACATAGCGGAACAGACAAACTACGATCACCACTCCGGCGCACAATCCATCCATGTTATCGATCAGGTTGAAGGCGTTGGTGATCATCACGATGAAGAAGATATTCAGGGCCACGTTCGGCAGATACCACGGAGTTATGGGGAATCCTACGCCGCCCAAAACGACAAAGGCGGCCGCGGTTACCTGCATGGCCAGTTTGAGCGCAGGGCGCAGGCGCAGGCGGTCGTCGAGGAACCCGAAGATCCACAACGCCGCCACTGCCAGCGCGATACGAGGATAGCGGCCCGGGCACGTCAGCCAGTAAGCCGCCGCGCAGCTCAGAAAGATCGCCAAGCCACCGCTCGAAGGCGTTGGCCGGACGTGCCAGCGGTCCGCGCGCGGCGCGGCCGTATGTCCCAGCCAGGAATCCGCGCGAATTTGCAACCGCGTCAACAGGGCCGCTAGCAGACCAGTAAAGAGAACCAACATCCTTAAACCGCCACCGCCAGTTCACGCGGCCGCATTTGCCGGACCCATTCGTAATCTACGACCCGCCGCACGATGGTATCGAGCGGCGTGGCCGGCCGGTAGCCGACCAGCCGTTCCAGCTTGACGACGGAAGGCACGCGGCGTAACATATCTTCGAATCCAGGCCCATAGGCTTGATCGTAAGGAATGAAATCCACGCGCGATGGCGATCCGGTAATATCTTTAACCAGAGCCGCCAGCTCATTGATAGTTACTTCCTGATCGTTCCCGATATTTACAACCTGGCCCACAGCCTCCGGAGTTTGCGCGAGGCGCACCAGCGCTTCTACCACGTCGCCTACATAAGAAAAACACCGGCGCTGCTGCCCATCGCCGTGTACGGTCAATGGGTCGCCTCTCAGCGCCTGGCGCACAAAAGTGGGCAGGACCATGCCGTAGCGCCCGGTCTGGCGCGGTCCCACGGTGTTGAACAAGCGGACCACCGTGACCGGCAGCAGCTTCTCGCGCCAGTAGGCCAGCGCCAGCCATTCATCGAGTGCTTTCGACGCGGCGTAACTCCAGCGGCCGATATCGGTGGGGCCGAGCACCAGGTCATCCTGTTCGCGGAATGGCAGGCGGGTGCTCTTGCCATAGACTTCCGAGGTGGAAGCCAATACGACCGGCTTGCTTTTCTTGGCCGCGCAGCGCAACACCACTTCCGTACCATGCACGTTGGTCTCGATGGTGCGGACGGGACTATCCACGATGAGCTTCACGCCCACCGCCGCTGCCATATGGAAGACAACGTCGGCGCTGTCCACCATCTCGGCAACCATGGGTTCGTTGAAGACCGAATCAATGGCGTAGGAAAACGAAGGTTTGGCCTTCAAATGTGCAATGTTCGAGAAGGCGCCCGTTGAAAGGTCGTCAAGAACGGCAACTTGCCAACCTTCGGCGAGGCAGCGTTCCGCGAGATGCGATCCAATGAAGCCGGCCCCACCTGTAATCAAGACATTCATGCTTTTCTCCTGCGGTCGAGTAATTCGCGATATAAAGAGTCCACGTCGTTGACCAACCTTTCTTTGCGATAGCGGCCGGCGGCCAGGGCGCGGGCTGCCAGCCCCATGCGCGATACGGCCGTCCGGTTGTACGCCAGCATGCCCAGCGCTCCAGCCAGCGCGGCGGCATCGGGATCCGCGAGCACGCCGTTGGCATACCAACGCGCGCCGTTGCCGGCGGATTTGGCGCTGCCCGTAACCATATCCACCACGCCGCCCACCGCGGTAGAGACGAAGGGCCGGCCCGCGGCCATACCCTGGATCAGCGCTACCGGTGTGCCCTCGTTGCGCGACGTCTGCAACAGGACATCGCAGCGTGCCATCGCCGGCAGGAGTTCCTCTTGCCAACCGAGCCATTCCACGCGATCGCCGAAGCGTTGCAGAACGCCGTTCAGCGCGGCGCGCTCGGGCCCATCGCCTGCGATCACAAACCGTATGTCCGGCCTCGACTGCAGCGTGCACTCAATGGTGGCGGCCAGCAGCGCGATGTTTTTCACCGGCACCATGCGGCCAAACCAGCCCACCGTGAGCGGGCCGCTGCCATCCGGCGGACGCAGGCCAAAGTAATCGTCCAACTCCAGCCCGAGCGGCACGAGGCGAAACTTGTGTGGCGGAGCGATGCGCAACTGGCTGCACAACTCGGCGGCCTGCTGGGGCGACACTACGCACAA
>Ga0182015_10006806_pt1 | contig 11337 bp, 16 predicted proteins | sample 712P3MmetaG_FD_120478 | JGI IMG/M metagenome (GOLD analysis project Ga0182015, IMG submission 120478) | Permafrost microbial communities from Stordalen Mire, Sweden - 712P3M metaG | ecosystem: Environmental > Terrestrial > Soil > Wetlands > Permafrost | place: Sweden: Stordalen | collected...
AAGCCATCCAGTTTGTACGTCGATGCAATTCCTCCTTCAAGGATTCCGTAGGTGAGAAAGTGCACAGCGCGTAGATTTGGAAGTTCAAATCGGTCGATGCGATATTCTTCTCGGAAGTCGTCTCCTAACAATTCCTTAAACTTCGTGGTATCAAGAAAACTGCGCAACCATGGCCACTCGTCGTCGTGACGAACCCAGAATCCGGCATTGGCATTACTTCCTTTGTCACCCGAGCTGTCGACATCAGGATGCTTTTAGGAGGAATTTTACCGCGCATGGACAATAAGTCCGAGGGGAGCAAAAGTCGTCGCACCAAAGGTCGACAAATCGGCTCTGTCAGTAGGTTCGTATGACTTTTGCCCGAGGAACTTTTGTGTCTTCTTTGGGGGGAACACAGCTATGGGTTTATCCTCATTGCCAACAAAAGTTACACGAAGCTTGAGCTTTTCTTGTGGAACTGTGAAAGGAGTATATTCGGCAAACATCTTTGGTTCGGCCTGTCTGTGAGAAAATATTAATGGGACCGTTTACCGGCCTGGGATCAATATTTCCGTGAAGTCCACAGAATCCGCCAAGTGCATGGGCCATTATTGTAGTGCCAAGGGTGAAAAGGGTTTCGGCTTTCTCTGCCTGGGCAAAGATACGAAAGCGTACGGTAGCATCGAATTGAGATTTTGGGTTTACTTGTGCAGTGCCGTAACTGTCGATGCGGAGAATGCTATAGTCTTTTGCATTTGGTGTCAATCGAATCATATCGCGGAAAGCTTCAAGTTTGCCCTCGATATCAAGCCCTACGGCGAACATGGAAGAGTCCAATTGATATCCACCAATCGTGCAGATTGCAAGTTTGGTAGTCGGAGGAGGCGGCGAGCCAGTTATACCAGACACAGATACCCTAAACATAAGGTCTTGAACCTTTCTGTCATACCTGTTACGTCCAGTATCTTTGACTTGAACGTTTGTAATGTCTGCTACCACATCGGGATTGAGATAGTAGGGCCCCTTTTGTTAGTCCTTCCGCTCAAGTGTATACTTGAATTTCGTAGACAAGTTCGGCGGTGACAGTGTCCCGACTGACTAAACCCCGGACGTTATCTTGCAAATAAATATCAAAAGTCCCATCGCCTCGAATCTCAGCGACTGGGTAACCTTGGTCCCAGTTCTCTTTTATCGATCGGAAGCCGCTAAAGTTTCCGCCTGTTACGTAGCAGCCACATTCTATCACATCTAGATGTTATTTATTACATCCAATTTGGCATACGTCCCGCCATAAGAGCCCCGGCGAGCTCGTTGTATTGCTCCTCACCCCAGCCATGCCACCACGCAGCGAGACCTATCAGTTAATTGAAGTATACTCGGATTGATCACCCATCACAGGACTGGCATCGGTACAACGCCCGCAAATCACAATATCTGCTCCGTGGTTCAATGCCGCGACAATTCCACCCATGCCGATATATCCATTGGCTGTCAAAATTTCTTTGGTGACGCTGGACAGGTCCTTGCCTTCAATGTCTAAATGACTTAATTGCGCCACAGAATCCCGAGACATGGCTTTGATCTCGGCTGTAATATTGTCGCCTTCGACGTAAGCAACTTTGAGTTTCGAGTTGTATTTCAAAAGAAGACGGCTTGTGGCTTCTGCTAGTGCGCGTGGATTCAGCGCTCCTCCATTGTGAACGAGTTTGATCTTTTTCTCCTCCACGATGGCAATCGCTGGCTCAAGATGCCCAAGAAAACCAGGTTCAAACCCCTTTTCAGGGTGGTCCCGGAGTTCCAGTGCTCTCCAGGCTGAAAGGATTAGCCCCGCGGGCAATGCGAATACGCACCCAGATTCACTTCCGCGAGATAGTCTGCGGTGATTGCATCGATGGGGCCTTCAGTGGCAAGCCGGTATAAAGCCCTTGGGCCGTCTCCTAACCAAGTTTTAGAGACGTTTCAACTGTTTCTGTACCGATCCCCCCACTGCTGTTTCCAATTCTGATGGCTCTCTTCGAGAATTGCATTGTTCAAGTCCTCTGTCTGGTTCAACGATTTTCATACGCAAAGTCGGATGTTCGGGTCGCCGGTTATATGCGCAGCGAGTCGCGGGGCTCCGGCATACAAGCGGGCGGCGATCCCGCCTGCCGCCTCGATTCAAAAGGTTGCTTGAATCTCCTGAAATCAACATGGATACCTCGATCGGCTACACAGAAGTGATTATCGCGCTCTTTCTTATTCTAGGGGTCTACAAGTACTGGACTCGCGATCCTCGACTTTCCCATCTCCCTCCACATGTGCGCGGCTGGCCGCTCATCAACCAAACTCTTATTCAAGCGCAAGACAATCCGATCCCGTACGTGCAGAAATGGGCCAAACAATATGGAGAGATCTTCTGCACGACTTCAGGCTCCACTTTGTTTGTGTGGATTAGTAGTCGCAAGGCATTCAAAGAGCTGATTGATCGTCGATCGGCCATTTACTCCAGTAAACCTCCTGTTCCAATGGCCACAACAGCCAGCGGGGGCAAAAGAGTCACCTTCATGCAATACGGGAAGGACTGGAGGGCTCTTCGGAATATTCTTCATCGGGTCCTTGTAATTAATTCATTACTGATTGATAGCTATTGACACCCTCGATGTCGAAATCATATTCTCCGATTCAGATATATGAAGGGAAACAATTTACCGTCGATGTGCTTGATAGACCGAAAGACTTTTACATGCACAATCGTCGATATGCTGCGAGTGTGATCATGCAAGTCACCTACGGTCATCGCATTCCTGTTTGTGATTCCCGCGATTGACAATTACTGACATGAAAGGGGACTGCGAGGAGATCCGCCAAATCTACGGTGTTCTTACCAGATTCGCGACGTTCAGGAGACCAGGAGCATATTTGATCGACGTTGTACCCGAGCTCGAGAATTATCCCCTTTACGATACGATCAGTGGGTGGAGGAAAGTTGCTAATGAGATTCATAAACAAGACACTGCGGTTTTCACTCACTTTTGGGATAAAATGAGGAAGGAAATCGAGGACGGGACTGCTCCACATAGTTGGGGGAAAATCTTTGTTCAATCCGATTACAGTAAGCACGGGATCGATGAGTTGTGTGCTATTTACGCTGCGTATGATTCTCATAAGACAAGGTTGATGAACAGGGGGGCTATGATTGAGGCTGGGAGCGAGACGACTTCACAGGCTTTGAACAATACCATTGTTGGATTACTGTCAAACCCAGAAGCCATAGTAAAGTGCCACGAAGAACTGGATCGCGTTGTCGGCGAGGACCGAACTCCCACGTTTGACGATATGCCAAATCTCCACTGGATTTGGGCACTTGTCAAGGTAATGCCTAGTATTCCAATTGTTGACATAGGAAACGATGCGCTGGAGGCCGACGACCAAACTTGGAATGAACCACTATCTCATTGAGGATGATTGGTATAAAGGTTACTTTATCCCGAAGAATTCCGTCATCATGCTCAATCAATGGGCACTTCACTATGACGAAGAAGCATACCCAGAACCTTTTAAAGTGGGTGAAGTTAATGGTTTGGGTTAACGAGTAGTACAAGCCAGAACGGTTTCTGCAACACAGTTTGACGGCGGGTGAGTACGCAGCCCTGGCGGACGTCGATGCTCGAGATCATTTCAGTTTCGGAGGCGGAAGACGGATCTGCCCAGGTCTCCACATTGCCGAACGTAGTGTCTTCATCAATCTGGCGCGACTTCTTTGGGGTTTCAATATTGAACACGCTAAAGATGAACAGGGAAATATAATTCCGGTTGATGCTTCGACCGATGGGATGCTTCCTGGGGCAATGTCAAACGCCAAGTATTTTGAATGCTGTAACTTTCTTTCTCGAACACATTAATGAAATTAGCTATCACTCCTCGTAGCCCAATGAGGGAGAGGATCATGAGGGAAGAATGGGCCCAGGCAGAAAAGGTCGGGGTGGATTTCACTGGTATCCAGTTTGAGAAGATTTAGCATATCGTTTTCTTACAGTTCTGTCTCAACTTAATCGAGATTGGTAGTCCATCAGGAGTCAGTATCATCAAGTCATTTTCAAAGATCTTTAATTGAAACGGTGTCAAGCCTTCGTTGGCAACAGGCCACGACCTAAACATTTGACGAAGACTGGTGACGTTTTGACCAAGCGACAGATACAATCATGGTCGAAACTCGTGTTATTAACTTTATTAAGTACACTCGTATGGAAGCGTTCTTTCCTTTCAGCGGAAGTGTTAAACTCAGGAACTGTTTGGAAATTGAGGAGTACATAGTTATTTGGAGCCATTCCAGATTGTCAGATTACAGCTCATCGTTATTTGGGTAATCATGAACCGCTCCACCGGGTCAGGCGTCCCTTTTTGGTTACTAGGTATTACCTGCCAAGTTTTGCTTCATTCGCAAGGCTTCTATTAAGACATTCGAAGCGAAGAAAATGCCGTGAGTCTGTCATTGATGCAGCTATTGAATGTCTACTAGAGTACACAGCTTACCCTCCTGTGGGCTCTAAACTACCGACTTGGGCCAACTCGCCCCAAACATGAATTGAAATAGCACTCTCAGTCGCCCCGAGGCCACCATTTCGTGAGGAACTCTTTTAGGGTCTGAGGCTTGTAACTGACTCCGTGCGCTTGATGCCCCACGTGAAGCTCGTCATCCAATATGGCCAATAACACTTTCCAACGGAACGACTGAGCAACGTCCCCGTTATCCGCCTCTTGATACCGGCTCAGAATCACCTCTCGTGATAGTTGCTCCGTCTTCAAAGGGCCTGTTGTCAACCTCATTTTGCGGAAAGATACCTATGACTCCCGACGCAACGGCAACGACTTCATTTGGCGTGTACGAACCCCCACATATCCCCCATTCGCCCACAGGCCACTGAGAAAGCGGTAACTGAGTACATGCCGCAGCAACGAATCCGCCAATATCGTCAGCTGCCGTCATCGAAACTCGTCCAGTATTCCCGTCTCCTGGAAATTCAGCCACCCTCTGATTCAAGTCCAATATAAAGGTAAATCCGGCAGGCCACAATGACTTGGACGAAGCCAATGTTTCTTTTCCATCTGTACCCAATGCGGTAGGAGAATAGTAGTCAAGGAAAAATCCTGTCGAGAAGCAGGTCCATGTCATTCGCATTGGATGACTTTGAAGGTACTCGATCAAGCGGTTTTTGTATTGTTGAAATGGGACAACCGTTTTGCGTCTGCAGTTAGCTTTGAACATCGAGTGCCATACTGAGACGGCAACGGCTCCCACTCCGAGGGAACATATTTGCTCACACCGGATTCTTCTGCCGCATGAATCAGGTTCAGCTGGGTTTGATAACCCCCGTCGGGACTCGAAAAAGTCGGAATTACACAAATGCAGAGGTCGACTCCACGAAGGGCTGCCACGAGAGAACCATGCGACGAGTAGTCTACTGTAGAGACTTTGACCCCAAGCGATTCGAGATCCGGCCGTTTCTGATCGTTATTGGTTTTCCTTTCCAGACATTACCCTCGTGGATAGGACAGAGAGAGAGTGCGGTGTTTTGCGGAGCGCGTTGAGAATATGCGTTCCAATGCCACCTACTCCAGCAATAGCGATTTTCATCGAATCCTGTGAGTTTGTGAAGTCGTAGTTCGAGAAATTTAGCAATACAAACGTTCCCGATGCTGAGGGACTCGGGATCGGAGTCGGGAGTGTAAGCGCGCAACGTGCTCCAGCCAATTCTGATTCACATGCTGTATCACATTCCTCCTGCAAAGTCTATAAAAGCAGCAAAGATCCCACCATAGCCCGGGGATCGCCAGTCATATAGCCAGAAATGTACCTCAATCCTGTTGACCTGTCGTTCCGAACCTTGCATCGTTCCACGGGAGTTTCCGAAAGGAGGCTGTCGGGATTTATTTAAGCTTCAACAATTCCAGCCAATTATTCAAACCGATGCTGTGAGCCATTGCTACGCCGTCGCGTTCGAACCCAAGTCTCGAGACCGATGTGTTACGATGTGAGCTCCGCCTTCAACGACATTTTCCCCTCGAGCTTGATGGTTTCCGAGCGGACAGAGCCAATCCAAATCTGGTCCCCCATCTCAGTCATCGACATGCTGGGATAGCCTCAGTCCAAGCCGCATATTAGTTACCTGGGATTTACTGCCCTTGGGTCCGAACAGCATCGACGACTAGCATCCGTATGCTTCGTCTATATGGGTCCGCTCTATTTCCCTGAAGGTGACGAATCTGAAGCTCTTCACTGGATATATTATATCGACAGCTCCGGCCCCGGGGGGTTACCGAGTCCACAGATCCACATCTGTGGTTAATGGTGCGGAAATAGCGTTCATTCCAAAGACGACCCCAACAATCAACGGCCTCGTCCAGAAATATGTTCAGCTCACCAATGCCAATGCGGCCTAATTACAGTTTGTTGAACTATCTCCCGCCTAAATGCGCTCACGGCTAATTTCGACGACGTGAGGAGATTGTTAGCAAAGAGATAGGTTCGGGGGTTCGATTGAATGTTTAGTATAGGCCTATCGCGACCTCTCGACCTCTAATTATAGTTCTTTGGCCCAGCATTCACGAACTGATTTGTTTACTTACTCTTTCATGTAATTACAAAGAGATTTATTCACCTCAGCTAAAGCCCAGTGTACAGTAATCTACTAGCGTTATGTACCAAAGGCCGCACTGCCCTTGAAATGTCAATTTGTCAGCGGCCGCTTTTAGGTATGCCGGGACTACTAGTATTACTGCAGTCTCTGCTACGGCTCAGGGAAAGGCACCGACGCGGAATCCGTTTGTCGTGGCGGTCCGAAAGTCGGCCAGGGCTTCCTTAAGATCTTGATCGTCGACGTCCCCCGACGCGGAGGATCGCCGTCAATCCGGTTTTAGACGTTCGCAGTTATTGGATATCCCCATTGAGGCACCTCCCCATATTTTATAATTCCGGCACACTCAATCCTGTTATCGCTGTACTGCGGAAAGTTTCACATTTAATATTTTGTTTGATTGGTTGTCATGCTGCTTATCGCACGCGATCCGGGTTCTCGAGCAACGATTGGTCCCACCAACCGGTTCCGGTTATTCAGATCCCCGGAGTGATTCGATCTCGAGACAAAAAGGGCTTCAATATGGTGTGGGGAAGATAGGAAATGTGTCGTCACCCAATTCCCGGAGTGAGTTTTGCGTAAAAAGCCCACCTCGGGAAAAGTGTGCCCGTGTACGCTCGTTACGAAAAGTCTAGTCAGAATGTTGAAAAAGCTGCCATTAACCCTGCTTGTTGCGGGTTCACTCAATGAAGTTTTGGCAAGGGCCGTACTCGGACAATTCGTAAGGGACGGGACTTCGCTGATCACATTCCTTTTGAGAAACGGTCCATCCTTCCTCGAGATACGCAGATCGCGCCCAAAGTCTTTATCATTTCTATGGTACCCTCGCTATCTAACTTTTCAACTGATGATCTAGTTTGCCCCCGAACAGAACGTTTGGCTTGCCCCGCTAAATCTGACTACAAACGTGACGGTCACTGGTTTCAGTCCCCTCTTTCCGAACGCACATTGCACTTCCGACCATGACATTTGCCAACTTACCACCGGCGAAGCCGAAATCAATGCGGCTTCTACCATCACGGCCCTCTACCTCTCCCCTCTTTTCCAATTATCTAAAACGTATTTTCTTATCGCTGGAATAGCTGGTGTCAATCCACACCAAGGAACGACAGGTACCGTCGCTGCATTTGCACGCTTCGCGATTCAAGCCGCACTGGAATACGAGCTTGACTCTCGGGAAATTCCTGCCAACTGGACAAGTGGGTATTGGCCGCAGGGTACGGGTGGGCCAAACAACTATCCTCTCTCAATTTACGGCACTGAGGCCTTTGAGCTTAATATTGCTTTACGGGATAAAGCTATAGCTCTTGCAACCAACGTCACACTCAATGATTCCGCCTCCGCGGCTTCATATCGCGCAATGTACGGATACGCGCCAGCCACCGAAGCACCTAAAGTCATCGCTGGAGATTCGGTGTGCGCCGATGTGTACTATTCCGGAGCTCACATTTGCGAATACTTCGGAAATTACACACAACTGATCACAAATGGATCTGGGGTGTATGCCATGGCTGCCCAGGTAGACAGCCGGGATTTAACGGGAATGAGGGCTAATGAGGTAGGAGGATAACGCTACGCTTGAAGCGATGCTCCGAGGTGCGCTTGCTGGATTGATCGATTTTGCACGGATCGTTCTACTCCGCACGGCAAGCGATTTCGACCGCGCTCCCCCGGGAATCGACGAAGTTTATCATCTCACTAAAGCTCCACAAGGTGGTTTCGAACCTGCTCTCAAGAACATTCTTCTCGCAGGTCGTCCATTTGTTGACGACGTGGTCAATAACTGGGACTCCTATGAGCCCGGAATTCCGGCTCCAAACTACCTCGGTGATATATTTGGGTCTTTGAGCTACCTGTATGGACCTGCCGATTTCGGCACGTCTGCGAATACCATCGGCGGCAGCGTGAGTGTCAACCTGTCGTGTAAATAGTTAATAGCACGTACTTTGCAGCCACCATTTGACTTGCTGTGTAATGTCCTACATCCCAGATTTTTACATCGAAAGGTCGCCAAGGAGGAGCCTAATCGAGACAGGCGAAATCCATGAAGATCATGTATACCCAGTATTCTTGTGAAGATGGTAGCCACCTACTTCGTTGTGAAATCATGATCGGCGTTAGTTCCGACGTTCTCTTCTTAGGATTACATCGATGGGCGGTTAAGTGCGCATGTATAAGGAGGGCTATTTCGACCACCTCCCCTCCAGAAAGTCTGGGGAAGCGCAACAAAAAAGGAAACTCTATTTTAAAGTTTGACGGGAAATCCACAAATTTACATAACCCGGGATGATCGCTGACGTGGATTGGCCCAAAAATCAAGGACAAAGCGCGTGTTTGTCACCATATAAAAAGCCTTGCCACCCGCATTCCCCCGGCCCAGCGACGTCTCCCTCCTCCGATATGTCTCTACCTCATGAAGAAGTCAACAAACTATGGTTCGGCGGACTTGAATTCGAGCCAGGAAAGCCTTTTCCAGACGAAGCCATCAGTCGATGGTTTCAACAATCGGACGATTTCGACAACAAATGCAGGTCTCTCTTCCCTCCCGTCATTTACTCATTCTGTAGACCCTATCACTCTTTGATTCACAAGATCGTGGAACTCCCTGCTGCATCCCTCTTCGCTCTCGCATCGTCAGCGGAAGGCTCCCTCACCTTGATGATTCTGCTCGATCAAATCGCCCGCAACATCATGCGCGGTCCCGATTCTCCGTTCGTCTTCACGAAATGCGACCCGACAGCCCAGCACGTGGCTCACCATTGTCTACGACTCGGTCATGATAAGGAGCATCCTCCTCATAAACGAATTTGGTACTATCTCGCATTGTTCCATAGCGAATCGGTATTGGATCAGGAATTGGCCTTGTCGAAATTTGCTGGCTTGATTGTGGAAGTACGTTTGGGTGAATGGAAGGCTTCTGTCCCTATTTACAAGGAGGCATTGAATCGTTCGATCAAACCATTTACAACCATTGAGACATTTGGACGGTTTCCGCAACGGAATGCGATTTTGAAACGTGCTTCGACTGAGGACGAGGAGAAGTTTCTTGCAGCAGGAGGCTAATTATGGAGGTATTATGTATTGTAGGCCCGGAAAGTATCAATTCATCAATTTAACAATGAACTTGGACCCTGAATTACGTGTCGGCGCCTTAATGTGCGGTTTGCGAAACCCGGTTGTTCCTTATTCAATATTGACAGAGTTCAGTCGAACCGGTACCGTCCTTCTTCGGCTGGAAGAGATCAAATAGACTCCTGTTATTCAAGCAAGGTTCCGCAGGATAAGATAAGCGAGCAGACTTGCTACAATACATCTCAATCATACAAAACGTAAGTTAACAGAGCATTAGAGTCTACTTTCCCCATTCGCTGCAACGTAACACGTTTTCAAGTTCAACAGCCGTTTCAACACCTTATCACTCGCCCCATCGCGGCTTGGGGTTAAACGCATTGGGCTAATTTCCTCGCTAGGACATCAGCGAGGGTCGTGTGTCATAAAACCAAGCGCAATCAAGGCCTCATAAATATATGAGGCGTCGTCGTGCAACTTTCATACTGTACCTGGAAAGAAAGACAACGAGAATGCCGACACAGTTGACGATTATTGCATCTCGGAATGGTTCAGTTCAAGCTATGAAGGTGTTCTTGGAGATTTCCGGGAATCCCGATCCTACTAGTCCAATTAGCTGGAATATCTCGCCAACTGTACGTGCTGAGATTGTGTAAGTAGATCAAACAATTGATTTCCAGTCTTATGTGAAACCCGCCGATTCCATAATCAAAAACCGAGTTCGAACGCAACGGAATCATGAAGATCGAGTGCAGAGGTGACGCCAAAGTCTGCGATCTCCCATGCTCGCATCTGCTTCGAATAATACAGAACTACAACTTACAAGGATAAGCTTTCGGAAAGTAAGGAATAGTACTGCTTCTTGGCTTGGGGGCTCTCTGGATTTCACCTTGTGAGTGTATGAATGCCACACCTTTCGTAATATCCTGCATCAAGTCCAAGACAAAACTCATTTTTGTTCGCGATGGCACCTCGCTCGTCATATTAGGAGTAGAGACCCTCGACCAACTATTTTGAATCCAGACATGTAGACTTGAATCGCCCAGCTCCATGTTGAGATAGAAATATGAAGACGCTAATTCCCCACGTTTGAAACAGAAACAATATTCGGGTGTCCCCTGTGGTTGGCATAATTTTGCAACTGCTCGTAGTACATTTCGGATTTCACCGTCTCGGGTGCAACAGGGAATGACTTTTCTCGGAAAAACCTGTTCAGAGTTTAACACATTGTCAAGCGACCAGAGAGTCCATAAGGCGAAGAGAGAACGCGTAGAATGGATCCTTGCTTATCTTTAATCCGTGACGTCGTAGAAAGATTATCACTGTTTTTGCTTTTGAATTCCAAATGCGTCGCATCCGACGTCGTTTGAGACGTCGAGTTGGTACCAAGTTCCTCCGAACGAAGCTGGTCCAGCGTAAATGCGATATGACCAAATAACCGATTTCGAATTACAAATTTTTGCTGTTCTTCCAGCTGCCTCGCGGTTTAATGTACTTAGCGAGTTATTCGGAACGAATATGTTCGTTTGGTATGACCCCGACACCGTACGGGTCTACGGGATGCTGGTAGTAACTTTGAACCTTGTGCTTTTACTTAAAATGAATGCTGGGCTCCATACACAACAGTCTACAAAGTCGCTTGAATAAAAAAGTCTGGGCGAGCTGGGAGATTTTC
>Ga0182015_10006809_pt1 | contig 11335 bp, 7 predicted proteins | sample 712P3MmetaG_FD_120478 | JGI IMG/M metagenome (GOLD analysis project Ga0182015, IMG submission 120478) | Permafrost microbial communities from Stordalen Mire, Sweden - 712P3M metaG | ecosystem: Environmental > Terrestrial > Soil > Wetlands > Permafrost | place: Sweden: Stordalen | collected...
CACACATCCTCGAAATCTATTCATTCGGTGATATCACTCAGACCGGTGGGACCATTACCGCCGGAGCCACCGTCAATACCGGCGTCATCAACCAATCTGGTGGCAGAGCAATTCTCGGATCAGTCACCGGCGTCAATGGCGAATTGATCATCGGCGCCGCCTCCGGCGCTTCAGCCGCCACCACCGTAAACGCGCTTAATCAATACAAGGCCATTATTAATTCCACCGGTTTTCTTACAATCAATGGCGGTACTGCCAACAACCTCGGTTCACTCAGCATCAGCGGCAACGGCCAACTCGACGTCACCAACCATCACCTATTCATCAACTACGCGGCTGCTGAGGATCCTGATCCCATCGCGTCCATCGCCGCTTGGATCGCCAGCGGCTATGCAGGTGGAACGTGGAACGGCCCCGGCATCATGTCCACTGCCGCCCAGGCCAATTCCGGAAGATATGGCATCGGCTACGCCGACTCCGCCGATCCGGGCAATCCTGCAGGATTATCTTCCGGCCAGATCGAAATCATGTATACCTTGCTTGGTGACGCCAACCTCGACGGTAAAGTCAATGGCACGGATTTCAATTTGATGGCCGCGAACTTCAACCAAGCGGTCACCCACGGCTGGGACGAAGGTGACTTCAATTACGATGGCAAGGTCAACGGCAGCGACTTTGTGCTGCTGGCGAACAATTTCAATCAGTTCGCCAGCCAGTCCGCCGTGTCATCGGCCGATGTCAATGCACTGGATGCCTTCGCTGCCGCCAACGGCATCAGTTTAGTGAATGTGCCGGAGCCGCTCAGTGCGGGGATGATGGTGATCGCCGGATTGGGCATTCTCAACCGTCGGCGGCGAATCAATTGTTAGCCAACACTAATGAAAAACGCGAAAAGTGTTCAGTTTTGTCCAGTTTTGTTCAGTTGTTTTCCCTTCCAAGTCAGTCCATTCTAACCGCTTGTGGCCCGAAACCGCTCGCGTTAGGATGCCCGCCGCGAATTTGGATTCGAATTAGAGAAATTCTACCGGCGAAATGCGGATGGATTTGAAGAACCGAGTGGCACTCGTCACAGGGGCATCGCGCGGCCTCGGGGCGGCGATCGCGCGGGCGTTGGCCGATGACGGGGCCAAGGTTGCGGTTAACTTTTTCGGCAGCGCTGAAAAAGCCGACCGCGTGGTGCGGGACATTCAGCAAGCCGGTGGCATGGCGCGGGCCTTTAAGGCTGATGTGCGCGATGAAGCGCAGGTCGATCGCCTCGCTCGCGAGGTCGCGGGTGCCCTTGGCCCCATCGATATTCTCGTGGTTAACGCGACGGGCGAGCAGCCGATGCTCTCCATCGAGGAAATCGACTGGCGAAGCTGTCTCGACCAATTGGAGTTCTTCGTCAAAAGTCCGCTTCTCCTGGTGAAGGCGACGTTGGAGGGGATGAAGGCCCGGAAGAATGGCAGGATCATTCAGATCGGGTCGGAGGTGTTTGAAGCGGGTCTGGGAAGGTTTTCCAATTATGTCTCCGCCAAGGGCGCGCAGCTTGGGCTGACGCGGTCCTGGGCGCGGGAGCTTGGGGAATGGGGAATCACGGTGAACATGGTCTCGCCAGGCTGGATTCCGACGGAAAGGCACGCCGATATTCCCGACTCGGCCAAGGCAGATTACGCTTCGCGCACGCCGCTGAAGAGAATGGGCCTGCCGGAGGAAGTCGGCAAGACGGTGGTTTTTCTGGCTTCGGATGCCGCCGCGTTCATCACCGGACAAAAGATCGCGGTGAACGGCGGCAACACCGTGGAATGAGTTTCAGGTGGAATGGCTTTCATGCAGACGAATCAACAAATCTCGCTTTCGCAGGCAATGGACATCGCAATCTCTCACCATCGCGCCGGGCGATTTCGCGAAGCCGAGGGAGTTTACCGCCAGATACTGGCAACCCATAAAGATTTCCCGCCGGCGGTTCACATGCTGGGCGTGACGCTGTTTCAGGGGGGCAGGCGCGACGAGGGCATAGCGCTGATTCGCCGGGCCGTGCAACTGAATCCCAACTATGCGGAGGCGTTTGCGAACCTCGGACATCTGCTGCGTGAAAGCGGAGGAATCGACGAAGCGGTGGCCTGCTGCAAGCGGGCAATCCAGCTCAATCCGAAATTAGCCGAGGCATACATCAATCTTGGAAGCGCGTTTTATGCGCAGGGGAAATTCGAGGAGTCAGCCAATTGCCATCGACAGGCGATCGCGATTCGTCCGGATTTCGCGGATGCCTACACGAATTTGGGCAACGCTCTTTTTGCGCTGGGGCGCACGGAGGAATCGGTCGCCGCCCATCGCCGCGCGGTCACGTACCGTCCCGATTTTGCCGAGGGATACAACAATCTGGCCGCCGGACTGCATTCCATGGGACGCGTGGACGAGGCCATCGAACATTACAACACTGCCTTGCGGCTTCGGCCCGATTATCCCGAAGCGCTCAGCAACCTTGGCCACGCGGTTCAGAGCAAGAAGAAATATGAGGAGGCGATCAGGCTATGCCGGCGGTCGATCGAGTTGCTGCCGAATAATCCGGACGCCTACAACAACCTGGGCAATGCGTATCAGGAAACGGCAGATCTGGACTCCGCGATCAAGTGCTTCACCAAGGCGCTGGAGCAACGGCCGGATCATCCGGATGCGATGAATAACCTGGGAAATTGCCTGCAGGAGCAGGGAAAGGTGGAAGAAGCCGTTCCTTTATATAAGAGGGCGATTGAATTGCGGCCGGCGTTCGCCAAGGCTTACGGAAATCTCGGCAACGCGCTTCGAGCGATGGGGCAACTTGAGGAATCGATCGCGATCTGCCGCAAGGCTGTAGACATGCAGCCGAAGCTTGAAGAAGCCCACATCAATCTCGGCACCGCGCTGCATCTGGCGGGGCGATATGACGAGGCGATGGAAGAATGCAGAACGGCCATTCGCCTTCGTTCGGATTTTCCCGAAGCGCACAAGGATCTCGCGCTGATGATGCTTGTCCAGGGAAAATTTGAGGAAGGCTGGCGCGAATATGAGTGGCGGCTGCGATTGCCGAATTATTTCAATCACGTCAATCGTTTTCGCCAGCCGATGTGGGACGGGTCGGACCTGACGGGTCGGACGCTTTTGGTTCACGCGGAGCAGGGTCTGGGCGACAGCATTCATTTCTCGCGGTTTTTGCCGATGATCGCGAAAAAGGGCGGCAAAATCATCCTGGAGGTGCAGGCGGAATTGGTTCGGCTGATGAAGCAGATGAAGATTCTGGAGGGCATCGACATCGTGCCGCGGGAAAAAAAGGCCGGACCGAACCTGCCCTTCGACACGCATCTGCCGCTTATGAGTCTGCCACATGTGCTGGGTCGGCTGGATCCGACAAAGTATGACGATGTGGTGAAGCCGCCGTACGTCTTTCCCGATCCCGTGCTTGCCGAACAGTGGCGAAGCCGCGTGGCGGACAACGGAAGATTGAAAGTGGGCCTGGCCTGGGCGGGCAGCAAGACCAACAAGAATGATCGGCATCGGTCGATCACGCTGTCGATGCTGGCGCCGATCGGCCGTGCGCCCAACGTGGATATTTATAATCTTCAACTCGGCAAGCCCGGAGAGCAGGCGGCCAATCCACCGGAGGGAATGCACCTGATCGATCTGACGTCCATGATCGGCGATTTCGCAGATACCACCGCGCTGGTTTCGCATCTGGACCTGGTGGTTTCCGTGGACACCGCCATCGTGCATCTCGCGGGCGCGATGGGAAAACCTGTTTGGGTTATGCTGCAATACACGCCGGATTTCCGCTGGCTTCTGAACGGCGAGACAACCCCATGGTATCCGTCGGTGCGGCTCGTTCGGCAGCAGAAGTTCGGAATATACAATGATGTGATCGATCGGATCGCCGCCGACCTGGCGACCTATAAGCCGTCCGGACGCCCGGAGAATTGAAAGCGAGCGATCGCCAATGCTCCCGGGAACCGACCAATTGCGCCTGCTTTGGGCGGCGATGCTGGTTGCAATGCCGCTGGCGGCGGGGTACCGGTTTGCACGAAGGCTGCAACCGCCGGTCGGAGCGATCGGTGACGCGATCCTGATCAGTTACCTGATTCAGTACGCTGCTGTTGGATTTGCCGGCGCATTAGGGTTTCTTTCCCCTGCGTGCTTGACGGTCCTGGCGGTGGCGATGTGCGCCGCGTTGTGGATATCAGCGGGATTCCTTTCGCCGTCGCCCAACGATTTGCCTTTGCCGCGGGTGCATCGCCGATGGATTCTGGGGATTTTTCTGGGCGCGTTTGGGTTTGTGGCCGCGCTGGTTTATTCACAGAGATTTTGCCCGCCGCTGGCGACTGATGCGCTCACCTATCATCTTCCGGCTGCGGTTTTGTGGCTGCAAAAAAAGCGCATCGTTCTCTTCCAGACATGGTTCTTCAATCCGGCGAACACGTTTTCGCCACTGGCTGGATCGATATTTGCGACGTGGCTGCTGGCCCCGGTGGGTAACGATGCGCTAGCTCGTTTTGTGCAGGTTGGGCCATGGTTTTTGATCTTCTTTTCCGTAATGAATCTGGGCGGAAGCAGCCGCGCCGCGGCGTCGTCGGCAGCGCTGGCGGGACTGGCGGCGGTGATGTCTAGGCCGTTCATCAGCCAGTGCATCCTGGCGAAAGATGATCTATTCGTCGCGGGATTCTTTTTGTCCGCGGTGAGCGCGATGTCGGCTGATCGAATGTCTTCAAGATTTGGCTCCGCTCGGCTGGGAATAGCGGTGGGATTGATGCTGGCGACAAAATATACGGCGCTGATGTCGCTGCCAATATTGTTGCTGGCTGTGGATGCGCCATGGCGAGCCGGTTGGCGCTGGCGGCAGTGGGGCATCGCCATGGGCGCGATAGCGCTAATCGCCGGGCCTTGGTATCTCAGGAACGCGATTTTCTGGGGAAACCCGCTCTTTCCAATGAGGGCGGACATTGCCAGCTTCCATCTTCCTGGATTATTTTCATCGATTCATGTCCCGGAGCTAAGAACGATAGAGGGGCTCTGGCGGGTAATCACCGAAGGATATTACGGCATGCCTGCGGGGATGTTTCTATTTTTGTCGGCATTATGGCTGGTGGCGGTTGCGCGATTCGGTCGTGCGGTGTTGCGTGATCCGCTTCGGCGGCTTGTGGTTCTCGGTCCTCCCGTCGGCATCCTGGTCTTCGCGTTGTTCTCGCCGCAGGCAGAGGTGCGATTCCTGCTGCCGGCGTTTGGGTTGATGTTAGCGTTGTGCGCGACCGTCGCGGCTGGATGGCAGGCGATTGCCATTTGCGCCGCGGCTGCATTGATCGCGATCGCCACCGGATTTTCGACGGTGGACGCCGGCCAGGTCGTGAACTTTACGATGTGGGGCGTCTCGCTGGCGATGGCCGGTCTTCTGCTCCGATGGTTCGAAAGAGACTTTTTACGATTTCGGCGTCCAATTCTCACTTGGGTCGGCATTGCGACGATGATGTGCTTGATAGGACTGCGGTGGAATTATTATCTCGACGAATATCGGGATTCTCGCATGGGAATCTGGGAATCGGAATATCCCGCGCAAGCGGAGATGTGGAACTTTGTGGACAACCACGTTCCCCCCGATGCAACGGTGGCGTATTCCAATCAATTCATGATCTATCCTCTTTATGGTTTCCGCGAGCGGCGCAAAGTGTCATACGCGCCCGTTCGGCAGGACGCTTCAATCAGCAGCCTTTCTTTCCCCGCGAAAGTTTCGGACATTGAGCTGAACCAGATCGGCATGGATGCGGCAAACCTCGGCGGCGATCCGGTGACCTGGAAACAAAATATGCGCGCGATCGGCGCCGAATATCTCGTCGTTGGCCGCTGGCAATTCGCGCCGGAATTCCGCTGGGCGGAAGCCGATCCGAGCGATTTCGTCAAAGTTTTTCAAAATGCGGATTCCGTGGTCTATCGCGTCGATTGGCGAATGCCGGCAAGCGAATCGGCGGGATTGCTGCTAAAATGAAAGCCGGTAGGCTTCCGGAAAGCATTTGGTAATTGCAGAGAGGTTTTTCATGTCCGACGAGATGAGAGTTGAGAAAGATTCGATGGGCGAAATGCGTGTCCCGGCGGATGCGTATTACGGCGCACAGACGGGACGGGCGATCGAGAATTTTCCGGTGTCGGACATGCGTTTTGGCCGGCGATTCATCGCGGCCATGGGGCTGATCAAATGGTGTTGCGCGCAGGTGAATTTGGATTTGGGGCTGCTGGACGGGAAGAACGCGAAGCTGATTCAAGAGGCTGCACAGGAAGTGATCGACGGGAAACTGGATTCGCAGTTTGTCGTGGACATATTTCAGACCGGGTCGGGCACTTCCACCAACATGAATGCCAACGAAGTGATCGCCAGCCGGGCCAACGAACTGGGAACGGGCCGGCGCGGAGGCAAGGAGCCGATCCATCCCAATGATCACGTGAACATGCAGCAGAGTTCGAATGATGTGATCCCCACGGCGATGCACATCAGCGCGGCGATGGCGATCAAGGAGTCGCTGACGCCGTCGCTGGAGCATCTGGCGGCGATCCTGACCCAGAAGGCGGATAAGTTTGATTCGATCGTGAAGATCGGCCGCACCCATCTTCAGGATGCGACGCCGATTCGTCTGGGGCAGGAACTTGGCGGCTATGCCCATCAGGCCAAGCTTGGCGTCGTGCGGTGCATGAAGGCAATCCACGCTTTGCGCGAGCTTCCGCTGGGCGGGACGGCCGTGGGGACGGGGATCAATTCGCACCCGCTGTTTGCGGCCAAGGCGGCGGCGCTGATCGCGCGGAAGTCGGACATCGAATTTATCGAAGCGACAAACCATTTCGAATCTCAGGCGGCGAAAGATTCAATCGTGGAAACCAGCGGGCTGATGAAAACAATCGCCATCAGCCTGACGAAGATCGCCAATGACATTCGCTGGCTGGCGAGCGGGCCGCGCTGCGGGCTGGGGGAGATTTCGATTCCCGCGACGCAGCCCGGCAGCAGCATCATGCCGGGGAAGGTGAATCCGGTGATGAGCGAGATGGTGTTGCAGGTGGCGGCGCAGGTGATTGGCAATGATGCCACAGTTGCCTGGGCGGCGGCGCTGGGGAGCAGTTTCGAATTGAATGTCATGATGCCGGTGATGGCATTCAATCTTTTGCAATCGATCGAGTTGCTTTCGCGCGCGGCGCGTATCTTCGCAGATCGGTGCGTTTCCGGCCTGGACGCAAACGCGGAGCACTGCGCCGAAATGGTGGAGCGGTCGCTGGCGATGTGCACGAGTCTTGCTCCGGCGATTGGATACGACAAGGCCGCGGAAGTGGCGAAGGAAAGTTTTAAGACGGGCAAAACCGTGCGGCAGATCGCGATGGAAAAGAAACTGATGGGGGAAGCGGAGTTGAAAAAGGCGCTTGATCCGCTGCGGATGACCCAGCCACAGGCGGATATTTTGGGGAGTGGGGGGGGATGATCTGGCCAGATCAGTGCGCCGGTTCATGCTTGCTCGGAGAATGAAAGAACCAACCATGAAAACCTTTGCACCTGTTTCAGGTCGGTTGCCGGAAACCTTTGATGGATTGGCGCGCATTATGGTCCCTCATGCGATCATGGATCAGGCGGATTACGACAACACTGCGGAGTTGGTCAGCCGTCTGGCGGTGATATCTAAATCCACAAAAGGTCAGCGGCAATATCTCGACACTTTGGTGCAATTGATCGAAGCCTATGATGCAGAGCACAACTTCATCGATACTTCGGGCGTCAAGCCGCTCGACCTTCTGAGAAGTTTGCTCGCGGAACACGAAATGACTGCTTCAGATTTGGGTCGCCTCGTGGGCAATCGAGAACTGGGATCAAAAATACTTCGAGGCGAGCGGGAGTTGAGCAAAACGAACATCAGGAAGCTAGCCGAATTCTTTAAGCTCTCACCCGCGGCATTCATGGGTTGACGGTCTATCAACCATTTCTTGCAACCTGATCCTCCGGCTCATACCTTGGCGGTTGGTTTGGGTATGGACGATTCCACCATCAAAGATTTAACAGCCGTTTCCAACAAACCACTGCCTGCCGCGGCGGTGAACGCCCTTTCCCCCGCCATGCGCCAATATCAACAATTCAAAACCCAATATCCGGATTACGTCCTGTTTTTCCGCATGGGCGATTTTTATGAGATGTTCTGGGAGGACGCGAAGTTGGCGTCAAAGGTGCTCGGGGTGGCGCTCACCAGCCGCAGCAGAGGCGGATTGGGGGCGGAAGACGCGATTCCGATGGCGGGGGTGCCGTTTCATGCGGTGGATGGATATCTTCGCAAGATGATCGCTGCGGGGCATAAGGTGGCGATTTGCGAGCAGGCGGAAGATCCGGCGCAGGCGAAGGGAGTGATTCGACGGGAAGTCGTTCGGTTGATGACGCCGGGGACGCTGACGGACGATCCGCTTCTGGATGGGAGGACGGACAATTACCTGGCGGCGGTGGCGTTTGGAATTACCAAGGCCGATGGATATCGCTCGGCGCTGGCGTGGGTGGAGCTTTCGACGGGGGCGTGCGTTGCCATGAGTGGAAACGAGGGGCAGGTGCGCGACGAGATCGTCCGCCTGAGGCCGGCAGAGGTGCTTGTGCCGGAGCTGCCGTCGGGACAACCCCACGAGTTCGCCCGGCAGATCGAGGAAATCGGGTCGATCGCGATCACGGCGCGGCCAGGCTGGCAGTTTTCGCCGCATCATGCCAAGGAACAATTCGCCGCGCAATGGAAGATCGCCGCGACCGCCGGTTTGGGATTCGCGGAGGATGATCCGGGCGTTTTCGCGGCGGCGGCGCTGCTATCGTATCTTCAGGAAACGCAGAAGACATCGCTTGCGCACGTCAGGCCGCCGCGGCGCCATGTGGTGGAAAACCATTTGGCGATCGATCCCGCAAGCTGGCGGAGTCTGGAAATTGAACGGACGGTGCGCGGCGGCGGAACCGCCGGCTCACTGATTGAAGCGATTGACCGGACGCGCACGTCAATGGGCGCAAGACTTCTGCGGCAATGGGTGCGGACGCCGCTCTGCGAGCGCGAGCATATCGAGGCCCGCCAGGCTGCGATCGCGGCGCTCCTAGATTCCCAGATTCTTGGCAAGCTCGCCGATCTTCTCGACGATGTCTGCGACATCGAGCGGATCATCGCGCGGGTGGCGCTGGGGCGCGCCAGCCCTCGGGATTTAGCGGCGATTTCGCGCTGTTTGGCGTCGATGCCCGGGCTGCTCGATTGTCTCGGTTCGCTGCCCGCGCCAAAAGAGGTCGCGCCGGACCTTGTGGAGATGAGGCCCTTTTGCGTCGAGCGAGCAAAATATCTCGCCAGCGCCGTCAAGGCCGATCCGGCGCCCCATCTTCGCGAAGGAGGCGTAATCGAAGCCGGGTTTGATGAGGAATTGGATCGCCTGCGGGTGATCGCCAAGAGCAGCCATGCATGGCTCGCGGAGTTTCAGGCCAAGCTGGCCGGGGAATCGGGGATCGGTTCGCTGAAGGTCGGCTATAACAAGGTGTTCGGCTATTACATCGAGGTAACCGATGCGCACCGCGCCAAAGTTCCCGCGGCCTGGTCGCGGAAGCAGACGGTCAAGAATGCCGAGCGGTATATCACCGAAGAGCTGAAAGCGTTTGAGACCGAGGCGCTGAGCGCGCAGGACAAAGCCATCGCCCTCGAGCAGCAGCTTTTTGAGCGCGTGCGGCTGGAATTGGTCGAGCATGTGGCGACGTTCGGGGAACTGGCGCAGGGAATCGCGCGGGTGGATGTTCTGGTTTCGCTGGCGGTCTTGGCGCGCGAGCGGAGATATTGCCGGCCGATGTTTTCAGACGAGCGGATCCTGGAAATCGTCGACGGACGGCATCCCGTGCTTGAGCAGCAACTGGGAACTGAATTCGTCGCCAACAATGTGAAGTTTGCCGGTGGCGACACGCTGGCGCTGATCACCGGGCCCAACATGGCGGGGAAATCCACCTATATCCGGCAGGTGGCGCTGATCATGCTGATGGCGCAGATCGGCAGCTATGTGCCGGCGAAAAGCGCGACGATCGGCCTGGTGGATCGACTCTTTGCGCGGATCGGAGCGAGCGATGAAATCCACAGCGGACAATCGACGTTCATGGTGGAGATGACCGAGACGGCGAATATTCTCAACAATGCCACCGATCGCAGCCTGGTGATTCTCGATGAAATCGGCCGGGGCACCAGCACGCTCGATGGCCTGAGTTTGGCTTGGGCGATTGCCGAGCATATTGCCCTGGAGGTGAAGAGCCGGACGCTGTTCGCGACGCATTATCATGAGCTGACCGATCTCGCCCAGCGGATCAAGGGCGTGCGGAATCTGAACGTGGCCGTCCGGGAATGGGATGACCAAGTTGTATTTCTTCACCGCATCGTCGAAGGGGGGACCGATCGCAGCTATGGTATTCATGTCGCCCGCCTGGCGGGCGTGCCGAAGGAAGTGCTGAATCGGGCAAGACAACTGCTGTCGGAACTGGCGGTGCAGCACGTGGGATCGGCGAAAATTCCCAAACATCGCAGGGCAGAGGATGAGGACCAATTGCATCTGTTCGTCGATCCGGCAAGCGAGGTGGCCAGGACTTTGGCCGGAACAAAACTTGATGAACTTTCGCCGATGCAGGCGTTTGATTTGCTGCGGGAACTACAGAAGCGGGTGTCGCAATAGATGTAGTTTAGAGTCGCGGCATTATAATTCATTAGTAAAGATGACAAAAGGAAGACGCGGAAAAAGCGGACGGTCTAAGTGTCGCGCCCGGATTTGGCGCGCGTCGAGAGTGATTCCGGCATTTCTTGCGGGAACCGCCATTTTGCTTGGAGCGGTTGATGCCTTCGCCCGCGCCGGCGGGGGTGAGGGTTACAGTGGAGGCGGTGGAGGCGGTGGCGGAGGAGGCGGGGGTGGAATCGGTTGGCTTATTTATTTCTGGATTCGGTTTTGCCTTGAGTATCCATACATCGGTTTGCCAATCACGCTGATTGTCGTTTTCTTCCTTTACCAGAGCCATCGAAGCGGGTGGTCGGCGTATCAAGGAAGCGTCATTCGCCGGGGGGATGAGGCTGCGGATGCCAACCGCTTGAGCGAAGCGGCGATGGCGGCGCAAACCGCGGACGTCAATTTCAGCGTCGATCAGTTTTCACAGCGGGTTCGAACCGCATTCATGAAAATTCAGGAGGCGTGGTGCGCCCAGGACATGAACGTCGTCTGGCCGTTCATTTCCGACGGGGTGCATGAACGATTTTCCATTCAGCTCGATGAGCAGAAGGCCCTGGGATATCAGGATCATCTCGATCATATTTCCGTGGACGACATCACGCTGGTCGAG